>Ga0066797_1000698_pt1 | contig 9965 bp, 8 predicted proteins | sample PersoiDNA2013193_FD_76335 | JGI IMG/M metagenome (GOLD analysis project Ga0066797, IMG submission 76335) | Permafrost soil microbial communities from the Arctic, to analyse light accelerated degradation of dissolved organic matter (DOM) -... | ecosystem: Environmental > Terrestrial > Soil > Tundra... | reverse complement strand
GCGTAGACCGCGACGGGCGCGCTGGCGATGTGCTCGTCGCGGTCTACGCTGCCGAGGGTCACTCAGTCGTCGTTCGCGAAGCCGACGATGACACAGTCGTCGATCGCCCAGTCGGCCGCCGTCGCATCGGCCGCCGCGGCATCCGCCAAGCGGGATATCGCCGCAGCGCCGACCCTAGCGGCGAAACACGCGGTCATCGGCCTAGTGTTCGGCATGACGTCGCGGGCAACGATCGCGGCGCTTGCCGCCATCGCGATCTGCGTGCTCGTCGCGGTGCTAGCGATCTTCGCCTGAGGTCGCGGGGCCGCCGTTGAGCAGTTCGCCGTTCACCGAGCCGCCCTTCACCAATCCGGCGGTGACCGGGGCGGCGTTCACCGGTGCGGTGATCGCGGGAGCCTCTTGAACTGGCGCGTCCTCCGAGGCCGCCGGCTGCGCGGGAACGGCGATGCCTGCGGCGGCCATCCCTGCCGCGAGCGCGGCCGCTGCTGGGTGGCCGGCGGTAACGGCGGCCGCCCTGTCCGGCACCGCGGTACTGCCTGGTAGCGCGGCGTTGCCTGGGGCGCCGGAGAAGGCGGAGGTCACCGCCTGCAGTGCAGTGGTTAGCTCGCCTGGTATCACCCAGAACGTGTTGCCAGGACCGGCGGCTAGCTGCGGCAGCGTCTGGAGGTACTGGTACGCGAGCAGCTTCGGGTCGGGATCGTTGGCGTGGATCGCCTGGAACACCGTCCCGATCGCCTGGGCCTCGCCCTCGGCGCGCAGGATGGAGCCCTGCCTGTCACCCTCGGCGCGCAGGATCTCGCTCTGCTTGTCGCCCTGGGCGGTCAGGATCTTCGACTGGCGGACGCCCTCCGCGGTGAGGATCGCGGCGCGCTTCTCCCGCTCGGCCCGCATCTGCTTCTCCATCGCGTCCTTGACGGACTTCGGCGGGTCGATCGCCTTGATCTCCACCCGGGTGACGCGGATGCCCCACTTGCCCGAGGCGTCGTCGAGCACACCGCGGAGCAGCGTGTTGATCTTGTCGCGTGAGGTCAGCGTCTGCTCCAGGTCCATCGAACCGATCACGCTGCGCAGCATGGTGGCGGTGATCTGCTCGATCGCCCCCACGTAGTCGACGATCTCGTAGTCCGCCGCGCGCGGGTCGGTCACCTGGAAGAACAGCACGGTGTCGATGAGCACCACCAGGTTGTCCTCGGTGATGACCGGCTGGCCGGTGAACGCGACGACCTGCTCACGAAGGTCGATCTGAGGCTTGACCCGGTCGACGAACGGGATGATGAAGTTCATCCCCGGCTCGAGGGTCTTGCGGTACCGGCCGAAACGCTCGACGTTCCTGGCCCGTGCCTGCGGGATGATGCGCACCGAGCGATACACCGTCATCAGGACGGCGAAGGCGATCACCGCCACGATGACAAGCTCCGCGATGACCATGACTACTCCCGTGGGTACACGAGGGCGGTAGCGCCCTCAATCTGCATGACGTCGACGGCGGAGCCGGCCGGGATGACCAGCGTCTCGTCGTAGGAACGGGCCGACCACACCTCGCCTGCGATGCGGACCCGGCCGCCGTGCGCGGTGACCTCTTCGAGTACCTGTGCCGACCGGCCGATCAGGGCGGCGGGCCCGGTCCGCAGCAGCGGCGGCTGCCGCACGTGCCTGCGAGCTATCGGGAGCACGAAACCGAGGCCGGCCGCCGAGGCGAGAATGAACGCGAGGAGCTGGAACGGCAGGCCGAGATGCACGGCACCGACAGCCGCGGCGAAAAGCGCGCCGACCGCGATGATGCCAAGCGCGAATGTCGTGGTCGCTAGCTCGGCCACGCCGAACACGGCCGCCACGATCAGCCAGACGATCCATGCCACCATGGCCGCTCCACGAGGGAACCTCCGCGCGGCACAGCCTCGCGGCACACCTTATGGCACGGGCGTCGCGCTCGTGCCCTCACTCCTACAGTAGCCCGCCGCGAGCGCATCCAACAGGCACCGGCGGGCCCACTGCCCGCTGAAATAAAACTATGTCGAAGCAATGGCAATTGTTAGTCGGCCCTGTCAGGGTCGTCGGTCAGCCCTACACTCGGAGGCGGGGGGACGAGTACCGCGCACGAGCAGGGGTGCACGGTACGCAGGGCTCAGCATGCGACATGCGGGGCTTGTCGTCATGGCGGGCGACTGGCCACGGCGTGCGCCGAACACGCAGTGTTCAGGAGGTACGGGTGAATCGTCAGGGCAGCCCACTTACCGGGCCCCGCCCAGGCCGGGGCGCGCAGAGCCGTGACACCGACGTCGCCTACGCGGACACCGGCTATCCGGACCGCGACCGGTACCCGCAGGACGCTTATCTGACGCTCGGCTCCTACCCGGTCGACCCCGGCTACCGTGACGGCGCAAGCGACCTGCCACGTCCTGCGGACCTGCCGCCCGAACTGTCACGCAATCGGCCGGAACGCGGCATGCCGCCGCGGCAGGGGTTCCCGCCTCGGCAGGGACCGCGTGACCCATCTGGGGCGAGCCGCCCGTGGCTGCGCCCCGAGGACGCGACACCAGGCGTCGGCCGTCCCCGGCCGCGGCCGGGGCGGGGCTCCGGCAGTGATCGCGGCCAGGCAAGTGAGCGTCCCCGACCGCAGGCGGCCAGGCGTGCCCGTCCGACGGCGGAGGAATCCCTCATTCAAAGCGATCGCCTGCAGAACGGACGCGTGGTTCCACCAGCCCAGTCCGCTTCTGCTGGCGGCGGGCGAAGCCGGGCAGGGGAGTTCCCTGCCGGGTCGACAGGGCGCTCATTCGGGCGGGGGGCAGGACAGTATGGTCAGGCAGCGAGTGCACAGCGGCCAGAATCATCGGGAGCTAGACAGAGCCGCCAGAGCCAGCAGGGACAGCGGGGCCAGTCGCAGCGGTGGCCGCAGGGGCAAGGCTATGGCTCCGGGCGATCGCCCGCCGGGCGGACGGGCCGGGGACCGATGAGCGCAGCGGGATCTGGCGGGCAGGCGCCCGGATACGGACAGCAGTGGGCGGCCGCCGGACCGCCGGGGAATGACGGGCCCGCCGGATCCGCGGGCCCCGTGCCACCCGGCCCCGGCCAGTACGGCGGCAACTCTGACCGCTACGACCCTGAAGGACCCCGGGCCGGCCAGTACGGTCGGCAGCAGTCGGCTCAGGGACAGCAGTCGGCTCAGGGACAGCAGTCGGCTCAGGGACAGCCAGGCCAGCGACGGCCGGGACAGGGGCAGTCAGCACAGGGGCAGTCAGGACAGGGGCAGTCAGGACAGGGGCGGTCGCCAGGGCAGGCACCGCCCGGGCCTGGCCAGCCTTGGCCAGCGCAGGCGTGGTCCGGTTCTGGGCAGCCTTCCGCCGGCCCAGGCGGGTACGGTCAAGACGAGTACGGTCAAGAAGGGTACGGATCGGGCCAGTTCGCCGCCGGTCAGTACGGTACCGGTGCCGACCAGGGCCAGTATTCCCAGGGGCAGTACGGGACGAGCCGCCAGGCTGGCGGGCAGTTCGGCCGGGACACCAGGGACGCGAGCGGCTTTCAGGCAGGCGGAGCGGCAGCCGGGCAAGGCTGGGCGCCGGGTCCTGAGCAGTACGCCCAAGACCCAAGAAGCGCGGGGTCGTGGCAGACCGCCGAAGGACACCGGGGTGACGGCTGGCCAGCGGGCCCCGAACAGTACGGCTACGACCAGCGGGGCGCGGGATCCTGGCAGGCCGCCGGACCCGACCAGGCGACCGGCCGGACGGCAGGCCCAGAACACTACGGCCGCGACAGCCATGCCGACGGCCGCTGGCAGGCCACCGGTCCGGCCGCCGGCCAGGGCTCGGCGGCCCAGGGCTCGGCGGGCCAGGGCTGGGCGGAGGCACCAGGACAGTACGGTCAGGAGCAGCGGAGCGCGGGGTCACGGCAGGCCGCGGAACCGGGCCGAGGCCAAGCCGGGCAACAGTACGGCTACGACCAGCGGGGCGCGGGATCCTGGCAGGCCGGACCCGGCCAGGCGGCCGGCCGGACGGCAGGCCCAGAACAGTACGGCCGCGACAGCCATGCCGACGGCCGCTGGCAGGCCACCGGTCCGGCCGCCGGCCAGGCCTCGGCAGGCCAGGGCTGGGCGGGCACCGGGCAACCGGATGCGGGTCAGTACGCGCAGGACCCGAGAAGCACCGGGTCACGGCGAGCCGCCGGGCCTGACCAGGCACAAGGCCGTAGCGCGGACCAGGGACAGTACGGTCAGGATGCTCGAGCATGGCAGGCGGCCGGGCCTGACCAGGCGGCCGGCTGGACGGCGGGCCAAGGGCAGCCAGGCACCGGGCAATACGGTCAGGGAGAGTACGGCCAGGGAGAGTACGGCCAGGGAGAGTACGGCCAGGGAGGGTACGGCTACGACCCGCGGGGCGCAGGAGCCTGGCAGGCCGCCGGGCCGGAGGCGGGCCGCGGCGGGACGGCAGCCCCGGGGCAGCCGGGTCCTGGACAGTACGGCCACGACCCAAGGCACACGGGATCCTGGCAGGCCGCCGGGCCCGATCAGGCTCGCGATTGGACGGCGGGTCCCGAAGTTCCCAGCCAGGGCTTCAGGAACACGGGGTCATGGCAGGCCGCCGGGCCGGCCGGAGGCCAGGACTGGGCAGGTCAGGGCCAGCAGCCGTATTACGAGCAGCCGCAGCCTGGGCAGTACCCGGGACAGCAGCAGAGCAACGGGCGGCTCGGCGATCCGCAGTACGACGCCGGCGTTCCCCTCGCGAAGGACACGGGCGGCTTCGGACGGGTCGGCGCCCCGATCATCACGCAGCGGGACAGCGCACTGCCCGATCACCCGCCCGGCGTCAAGGGGCCGGTCGCGGCACTCGAACTCGACAGCATCGCCGCCTTCGCGCGCGACCTGAGGGTGCTGCGCGCCCAGGCTGACCTCGATTACCCGGATATGGCGGAGAAGTCGCACTACACCATGCGGACGCTGGCTTCCGCTGCGGGCGGCCTGCGGCTGCCGACGCTGCCGGTGCTCATCGCCTACGTGAACGCATGCGGCGGCGACATCACCGAATGGGAGAAGCGCTGGGGCAAGCTGACGGAGTCCGGCAGGAAGGGACCCGCCGCGCTCCCCGCCGCCGAGCAAGACCGCGTCAGCGCCCCGCCGCTCACGCCGCTCGCGCCGCCGATGCCGCCCGGCGCGCGGCAGACCGGGGAGATCTACGTCATCACCTCGGCCAAGCCACGCGACGACCGCTGGTAGTGGGGATCCACGGACATGACAGAATTAGCAGCGTGCTGCCTGTGGACAATCACGTACATACGGAGTGGTCGTACGACACTCCCCCGGACGCCTCGATGGTTCGCAGCTGCGAGCAGGCCGTCGCCATCGGGCTTCCCGCGATCGCGTTCACCGAGCACCTGGAGTTCACCGCCGGCATAGAAGGCGACGCGATCGGATCGGTCACCACCGACGCGCGCTGGTGGAGCCGGATCAAGCCGCTTGACGTGACCGGCTATCTGGCCGCCATCGACGAATGCCGCCAGCGTTTTCCCGGCCTGCGCATCCTGGCCGGCGTGGAGGCAGGCGAGCCGCACCTGTTCGCCACGAGCGCGGGCAAGGTGGTGGAGGGTAACGGCTTCGACCGCATCCTCGGGTCATTGCACGCGGTCCCGTACAAGGGCAAGCTCGTGTCGGCCGACGCGCTCTTCGGCGACATGCCGGACGACGAGGTGATGCGCTACTACTTCACCGAACTGCTCGCGCTCATCGAGGGCAGCGACCTCTTCCAGGTTCTCGCTCACCTGGACTTCCCGCGCCGCTACTGGCCGAGGGGACCGCACCTGTACCGGGAAGACGCCTTCGAAGAGGAGTACCGCACCGTGCTTCGCGCGCTCGCTTCGTCAGGGCGGGTGCTCGAGGTCAACACGAAGTCGCCGCTCGCCTCGGTCGACCAGATCAGGTGGTGGCGCGAAGAGGGCGGGACCGCCGTCTCGTTCGGCAGCGACGCGCATCTTCCCCGCCGCGTCGGCGACCGCTTCAAGCTCGCCATCGACGTCGTCGAGGCGGCCGGGTTCGGGGCCGGCCACGATCCGTACGATTTCTGGCGGGCGTGATGGCGAAGCCACGGGACCGTTCGGGATCAATGATTTGAAGGTGCGAATTGGGATCTCGCTCGGGGCCGAGGCGGAGCCGAGCGGGTTCGGCGCGGCGGTGGATCTGCTTGAGTCGGCCGGGATCGACTCGCTGTGGCTGCCTGAGCTCGTGTTCGGGGCAGCGATCGAGCCGTTCACCGGAATCGCGTTCGCGCTGGCGCGAACGCGGCGGCTGAAGGCGGGCAGCGGGATCTCGGTGCTCCCTGGACGGCACCCGGTGCTTGTGGCCAAGCAGCTCGCGTCGCTTGCCGCGCTGGCGCCCGGTCGGGTGCTGCCGGTGTTCGGCCTCCAGCCCGCGCTCGCGGCGGAACGGGGGCTGTTCCCGGTGCCGGCGGGGCAGCGCGCGGCGGTGTTCGACGAGGCGCTGACCTTGCTGCGGCTGCTGCTGACTACTCCCTCCGTGACGTTCTCCGGTTCATTTTTCACGGTGGACGGCGCCTCGGTCGGGCCGCTCGCCGACAGGCCGATCGACATCTGGCTTGGCGGCTCGGCCCCGGCCGGCCTGCGCCGCGTGGGGCGGCTCGCGGACGGCTGGCTCGGCTCGCTGCTGACGCCTGCCGAGGCGGCGGCCGCGGTGCGCGTCATTCAGGAGGCGGCGGCCGAGGCCGGGCGGGTCGTGGATCCTGATCATTTCGGGATCAGCCTGCCGGTCGCGTTCGGCGGCGTGCCCGTCGCGCTGGCCGAGGCGATCGCGAGCCGGCGGCCCGGCGTGGCACCCGAGTCGCTGGTCGCGGACGGGTGGCCGGGCGCGCGACGGCTGATTTCGGAATACGTAGCGGCAGGCCTGAGCAAGTTCGTCGTCCGCCCGGCGTCGCCGCTGCGCTCGTTCGATGCGCTCATCGCGGACTTCGCCCGTGAACTGATCCCGCTGCAGACCTGAAGCCGCCGGTCAGCGGCGGGTTAGCAGCCGGGCTTGGCGCTAGTGCAGGAACTTGATGATCGCGGCCAGCAGTGCCCTGGCTACCTGCTGCTGGAACGCGGCCGAGGTCAGCATCTTCGCATCGGTCGGGCTCCTCATGTTCCCGACCTCGATGAGGATCTTGGGAACCTTGGTGAGGTTCAGTCCCGCTAGATCGTCGCGGAAGTTGATGCCGTTCGTGCCGTCGTAGTTGCTCGTCGGCATGCGCGTGCCTGCCAGCATGGCGGCCCTGACATCGAGGCCGAGACGCTGCGAGGAGGAGATCGCCTTGTCGTTCGGGCCGTCGGCGACTGGCTCGAGGATCGCGAATCCCCGTCCCCACGACGGCGCGCCGTCCGCGTGAATATCCACCGCCACGTTGGCGTGCCCGCCATTGATGATGAAGGAGCGGCGGTCCACGCACGGCCCCTTGCCGCTATTGGTGGTCCTGGTCAGCACGACGCGCGCGCCGTCCTTGACGAGGTCGGCGCGCAGGTAGCTGGCGACCCGGAAGTTGAATAGCGCCTCGGTGTAGCCGCCGCCGGTCTCTGTGCCGGTGGTGTCGCAATTCTCCCACTCCCGGCCATTCCAGATCTGATGGCTGAGATAACCGGGGTCGGTGTAGTTCCGTCCGTTGTGACCTGGATCGATGCCGACGATCTTGCCCGTGAGCGGCAGTCGCGCGGCTCCGGCCATCGCGGCTGCCGCGGCTGTCGCCGCGCCGGTCCGCGAGGGGACAACGTCGGCGCCGGCTACCGCTCCGCCGGTCACCGCGTTGAGTGCGCCGGTGACCACCACGATCGCCAGAATGCGCCCTAGGCGGCGCGGGTCTCCCATCACGGCCGTCAGCGTAGTACCCAAGAGGGTCCGATATAGGGCAGATCACCCGAAGGGTGGGCGGTAATTGCGGCATGCGTGGCCAAATGTATTCATTTACCGAAAAATTCGCCAAGCCGACGTGCGGCCTCGATCACCGGCCAGGCGGCGCTGCGCATTATCCGAGCGCGTGCACGTCCGGGGGTGACTGTCCGATTTCCGCTAGTGTTCGCCGTCCCGCTGGTGGTTGAGTGGGAACCGTGATGGACGACGAGCAGCGGTACCACGCCGTGGCGGCGAAGGAGGCCCGGTTCGACGGGGTGTTCTTCACGGCCGTGCGGACCACTGGCATCTACTGCCGCCCGTCCTGCCCGGCCATGACCCCGAAGCGGGCAAATGTCACGTTCTACTCAACGGCGGCCGCGGCGCAGCAGGCCGGGTTCCGCGCCTGCAAGCGGTGCCGGCCTGATGCCTCTCCAGGCTCACCCGAGTGGAACGTCCGATCTGACCTGGCGGGTCGCGCGGTACGGCTGATCGCCGACGGGATCGTCGACCGCGTCGGGGTGCCGGGGCTCGCGGATCGCCTCGGCTACTCGCCGCGCCAGGTCGGCAGGGTGCTGACCGCCGAGCTTGGCGCCGGGCCGCTGGCCCTCGCCCGCGCGCAGCGGGCCAGGACCGCGCGCGTCCTCGTCGAAACCACGGTGCTGCCGATGACGGAGATCGCGTTCGCGGCCGGCTTCGCCAGCATCAGGCAGTTCAACGCGACGATGCTCGAGGTGTATGACATCCCGCCGAGCGTGCTACGGGAACGCGCCGCGCGCCGCGGTGGTGCCGCGACCGCTGGCACGCTCCACGCGGGCACGCCCACCGGCTCGCTGTGCCTGCGGCTGCCGTTCCGGCCGCCGATCGACCTGCCGCGGATGTTCGGGTTCCTGGCGGCGCGGGCCGTGCCAGGCGTCGAGGCGGCGACCGCGACCGAGTACAGCGCGGCGATCGGCCTCCCGCACGGGCCAGGCGTTGCCCGCCTGCGCGTCGTTCCCGGTGAGAGCTGGGTGGAGTGCTCGCTCGTGCTCGCGGACCTGCGCGATGTCACCGCCGCCGTGCAGCGGTGCAGGCGGCTGCTCGACCTGGACGCGGACCCGATCGCGATCTCCGGGTACCTGGCGTCCGACCCGCTTATCGGACCGCTCGCCGGTAAGTACCCTGGGCGGCGCTCACCAGGTGCCGTCGACGGCGACGAGATCGCGCTGCGCGCCGTGCTCGGCCAGCAGGTGTCCGTCGCCGCGGCGCGCCGTCTGTGCGGCCGGCTGGCCGCCGAGTGGGGCACACCGCTCCCCCGCCCCGACGGGGCTGGCAGGGCCGGCAGGGCCGGCGAGACTGATGACGGGATGGGACGGGCGCTGACGCATACCTTTCCCGACATGGCGACTATCGCGGGGCTTGACCCCGCGTCGCTGCCCATGCCGCAAGCACGAGCGCGCGCTCTCATCGGGCTCGCCGCCGCGCTCGCATCGGGCTCGATCGCCTTGCATCCGGGGGCTGACCGGGACGAGGTGGCCGCGAAACTGCTCGAACTGCCCGGCATCGGACCATGGACCGTCGGCTACATCCGGATGCGGGCGCTATCGGATCCGGACGCGTTTCCGCCAGGCGATGCCGGCGTGCTGCGCGCGCTGCGGCACCTCGGGCACCACCCGGCCAGCGGGACAGACACAGGAACGGCGGAGGCCTGGCAGCCATGGCGCTCATACGCCGTTCACCATCTGTGGGCGACACTCGAACAGGAAGAACTGAGGGAAACACGTGATGAGCAGCCCGTTCATGCCTGCTGAGCCGAGCGCGCCGACCTGGTACGACATCGTGGACTCCCCCGTGGGCCGACTGCTGGTTACCGGGAACGAGCGAGCGCTCGACGGCCTGTTCATGCTGGACGCCGGTGAGCGCTCCGCGACCGTGCGGCCCGGGCTGACACGGCGGCCCGGCATGTTCAAGGCCGCCGAGGACCAGCTCGCGGGGTACTTCGCTGGCTCGCTCACCGAGTTCGATCTGCCGCTCGCACCGCGCGGGACCCCGTTCCAGCTCGCCGTCTGGGCGGAGCTGACCCGGATCCCCTACGGGCAGACGGTCAGCTACGGCGCGGTGGCCACCGCGC
>Ga0066797_1000697_pt1 | contig 9973 bp, 8 predicted proteins | sample PersoiDNA2013193_FD_76335 | JGI IMG/M metagenome (GOLD analysis project Ga0066797, IMG submission 76335) | Permafrost soil microbial communities from the Arctic, to analyse light accelerated degradation of dissolved organic matter (DOM) -... | ecosystem: Environmental > Terrestrial > Soil > Tundra... | reverse complement strand
GTCAGGGCCTTGCCGGCTTCCTCGCCGATGCCGTGCACGGTGTTGAGGACGCCGTCGGGCACGCCGGCCTGTTTTACCAGTTTCGCCAGCAAGTCTGCCGTCACCGGCGACCATTCGGCGGGCTTGTGCACCACGGTGCAACCGGCGGCCAGCGCGGGCGCGATCTTCCAGGTCGACAGCATGAACGGCGTGTTCCAGGGCGTGATCACGCCGACCGGGCCGATCGGCACCCGCGTGGACACGTTCCAGTGCTCCTCGCTCGGCATGTTGAGGCCGTCGCGGGCGTCGGCGCATTTGTCGGCGAAGAAGCGGAAATTCTCGGCGGCGCGCACCGCGGCCTTGGCCATGAAGCGGTGGGCCTGGCCGGTGTCGATGCATTCGAGCACGGCGATGTCGTCGGCGCGGTCTTCGATGGCGTCGGCAACCCGGTGCAGCAGCTTCTTGCGCATGGCCGCTGGCATCGCGCGCCAGGCCTTGAACGCGAGTGCGGCCGCGGTCGCCGCGCGATCGATATCCTCGGATCCGCCGCGCGCCACCGACGCCAGCACCGAACCGTCGATCGGCGATAAGGTCTCGAACACCTCGCCCGAGATCGACGGCACGATCTGGCCGTCGATCATGTGACCGATGCCGTCGGCTCTCAGCTGTTTCAATAGCGGTGCGGCGCGGTCGCGATTGGCCTGGAACACATCGGATGATTTCGGCGTGACCTTATCCATGTGCGACCTCCGCCTTCAGGGCTTCGTGAATGTTGTTGCGCTTCCAGCTGGTTTCCTTGTCGTTGATCTGCATGTCGAACGACAGGCCGAATTTGCTGGCCGCAAAGACCGGATCGAGATAGGCCGACAAGGCCTTGAAGATATGCTCGCCGGCGGTCTTTCGGGCAGCGAGATCGCGCCCCTCGCCGAGCCGCAGCACCATGGCGAGGAAACCGAACTGCGGCGTGCCGTCGGCGATGGCATAGTGCTCGCAGCGAATGGCGCGGACGCGGATGCCGCCGAGCGGAAAAATCCCGGTCTCGACCGCAGCCTTGCGCACGAGTTCGACGACCTTGCCCATATCGACGCGGGCGTCGAGATTGGCGGAATACTCGATCGTGAAATGCGGCATCTGCGGCCTCCCGATATTTCTTTCTTCAGCTCGACGTCAGGCGAAATAGCAGCTGACCGATCCGTAGGGGCCATAATCGGCCTGGATCGTGTCGCCTTTGCGGGTCTCGATCGGGCGGATGAACGATCCCGCCAGCACCACCTGGCCGGGCTCGAGCGTCAGTCCGTTGGCGGCGATCTTGTTGGCGAGCCAGGCCACCGAGGTGGCGGGATGGTTGAGGACGCCGGCGGCGAGTCCGGTCTCCTCCAGCTGGCCGTTGCGATAACACAGCGCGCCGATCCAGCGCAGGTCGGCATCGAGCGGCCGCAGCGGACGGCCGCCGAGCACGATGCCGGCGTTCGCGGCGTTATCGGCGATGGTGTCGAAGATCTTGCGCGTCGATTTCGTCACGGGATCGACCCGCTCGATCCTTGTGTCGAGGATTTCCAGCGCGGGCACGACGAAATCGGTGGCGTTGAGCACGTCGAACATGGTGCAGCCGGGGCCGGCCAGCCGCGCCTTCATGATGAAGGCGAGTTCGGCCTCGACCCGCGTGCCGATGAAACGGTCCGACGGCACGAGGCCGCCATCGGCAAAGAACATGTCGTCGAGCAGCACGCCGGAATCCGGCTCGTCGATCAGCAGCGCGCTCTGCATCGCCTTCGAGGTCAGGCCGATCTTGTGGCCCCTGACGAGGCGGCCCTCGGCGAGCTTGAGCTCGATCCACGCCTGCTGGATCGCATAGGCGTCGGCGATGGTGATGGCGGGAAATTCCTGCGACAGCTGCCGGATCTGCTGCCGGGTCTTTTCCGCCGTGTGCAGCCGCGCGGCGGCGTTCCGGATATCGTCTGTCGTCAGAGCCATGCGGAGGTCGGCCGTGGTTGCGAAAAGCAGGGTGCGGAAATGTAATTAACATGTTAAATGTATCCGATCAAATTGAATCGGCGGTTGCTGCAGTGCAAAACCCGCCATCGCGATGGCTGACGACGGAAGGTTGACGATGGCGCGAAACAAGTCGTCTGAAGATGCCGGTTTGGGGCCGACGGGCAGGCCGGCCGTGCGGCGCGTGCCGATGCGCGATTTTTCGCGGTCATTGCCGATGTCGCTGTTGCGCGCCCGTGAAGCGGTGATGCGGCAGTTCCGCCCCGCGCTGCGCGATCACGGCCTCACCGAACAGCAATGGCGGATCCTTCGCGCGCTGGCGTCGGTCGAGACCATCGAGGTCACCGAGCTTGCCCATGTCGCGTTTCTGCTCGGCCCCAGCCTGTCCCGAATCCTGCGCGACCTGGAAGCGCGTCATCTGATCGAGCGCCGGGCGGCGCAAGCCGATCTGCGGCGCGGCGTGGTTTCGATCTCGGCGAAGGGATTGAAGCTGATCGAGACGGTGGCGCCGACATCCGAAGCGATCTACGCGGCCATCACCCGCAGTTTTGGCGCGCGCAAGCTGGCCGAGCTGCAGGCAATGCTGCATGCGCTGGAGGGCAGCCTGGCGGACATGGGAGCGCGGGACGGTGAGGGCGGGGATATCGAGTAAGCGCAAATTTGCATGATGCCGTGGAGCGCGCCGCATGGCTCCTGGGCCGCACCGAGCCTGCTCATTGTTTGTGCAAGCACGCCCCTTATCAATTTGACTGGAATTTGACTTGGCCAAACCGCGCCAGCGGCAAAATCGATGCGATATCAATTTACTCTTGCCGCGACTGGCCGTAGACACGCGCACGGTTTTTCGCTCAAACCAGAAACTTAAAGAAGGCCGATACTCAAATCGGCCTCTGTCGGGAGGATTGAATGAAGCTTACGAGACGCGATTTCACGGCGGGTCTGGCCGTCGGTATCACCGCACCTTACGTCATCGGCAGCGCGCGGGCCCAAGCCGCGACCATCAAGATCGGCATGTGCGTGCCGGTGACGGGGCCGGCGGCGGAGCAGGGCCTGTGGGCGCAGAACGGCGCAAAGCTGGCGCTGGCCGCGGTCAACAAGGCCGGCGGCGTGCTCGGCAAGCAGGTCGAGCTGGTGATCGAGGACGATCAGACCACCAATCCCGGCATCGTGCTGGCGTTTTCGAAACTGGCCGCGCAGCCGGACATCGTCGGGTTCCTCGGTTCGATCCGCTCGACCCAGGTGCATGCGATGGCGCCTGACGTGCTCAAGCTCGGCAAGCCGGTGATGATCGGCGGAACCGATCCGACGCTCACCCACATGGGCAATCAATGGCTGTTCCGCTTCCGTCCCAATGACAGCTATTCCGGCCGCGTCATCGCCGACTACGGCGTCAACACGCTCGGCAAGAAGAAATGGGCGATCGTGCATTCGACCGACGCGTTCGGCACCGCCGGCGGCAAGGCGCTGGCCTCCGCGCTGGAAAAACTCGGCAACCCGGCGGTGCTCGACCAGGGCTATGCCAACCAGAGCCAGGACTTCACCCCGGTGGTGCTGGCGGTGAAGCAGTCCGGCGCTGACGTACTCGGCACCTACTTCACCTTCGAGAACGACCTCGGCATCTTCGCCCGCCAGCTGCGCCAGCTCGGCGTCACCATTCCCTGGGTCGGCTCGCCCTCGGTGGTGGCGGTGTCCTCGACCAAGCTCGCCGGTCCCGCGCTGTTCGGTACCTACGGCGTGGCGGACTATGCGGAAGATTCCAGCGAGGCGTCGAAGGCCTTCGGCAAGGCCTATCGCGACGCCTACAAGTTCGCACCCGACAACCAGAGCGCCTGGCCCTACGATGCCGTCACCATCCTGTCGGCCGCGATCAACAAGGCCGGCTCGACCGATCCGACCAAGATCCGCGAAGCGCTGCTCGCCACCAAGAAGACCGCCGGCGCGGAGGGTGAATACAATTTCGACGCCAACGGCGACGGTCTGCACGGCTACAATGTCGTGAAGAACGAGAAGGGCACGATCGTCTACGACAAGCACATCGACTTCAACGATTGATCGCGCCAGCCGGCCCTCGAAGGAGGGCCGGCGCGCTTTTCGATTTTTGCGAAGTCGATGCGCCGCGCGGCTTGCCGCGCCGGCTTTCGATCCCCCCTGACGCGAATGCCTAAAGGCCGCATGCGGCTTTCAGGTTCCTCCCACCGAGCGTTGCCATGGATCTCGCACTGCAATTGTTGTTCACGGGCATCGGCATCGGCGCGGTCTATGCGCTGGTGGCGTTGGGCTTCGTGCTGATCTTCCGCGCCACCAATGTGGTGAATTTCGCCCAGGGCGAATTCTCGATGGTCGCCGCCTATCTGATGGTGGTGTTCGCGGTCGACCTCGGCTGGCCGTACTGGCTGTCGTTCCTGATGGCGCTGGCCGGCATGGCGCTGCTCGGCGCGATCTTCAATCTCGGGGTCTACTATCCGCTGCGCCATCGCAGCTTCCTGCCGGTCATCATCGCCACCATCGGCGCCTCGATCCTGATGGCCAATTCTGTGCTCGCGATCTACGGCCCGCAGCCGCAGGTGCTGGAGGGCTGGTTCGAAACTCCCGGCATCCAGCTCGGGCCGGTCTATCTCGACAGCCAGTATCTGCTGATCATCGCGGTGACGATCGTGCTGGTGATCTTCAATTACTGGTTCTTCGAAAAGACCATGCTCGGCAAGAAGCTGCAGGCCACCTCGCAGGACAAGGAGATGGCCTCGTTGCTCGGCATTTCCGTCTCCACCATGATCATGATCACCTTCATCTATTCGGCGGTGCTCGGCGGCCTCGCCGGCATCCTGGTGGCGCCGGTGCTGTTCGTCTCGATCCAGATGGGCTCGACGATCGCGCTGAAGGCCTTCGCCGCCACCATCATCGGCGGTTTCGGCGATGTCGCCGGCGCCATCATCGGCGGGCTCGCGCTCGGCATCATCGAGACCTTCGGCGCGGCCTACATTTCCGTTCCCTACAAGGACGGTTTTGCGTTCCTGGTGCTGGTGCTGTTCCTGGTGTTCCGGCCGCAAGGCATCTTCGGCGAACGGGTCGCGGAGAAAGCATGAGCGCCGAGAACATGCCGATGACCGTTCCCGCCGTGCGCGCCAGACCGTTGCTGCTGCGCCATTTGCCGTATTTCGCAGGCGCCGCCGTGCTGGTGACGCTGACCGCGACGATGCAGTTCGACGGCTACATCCACAACATCCTGATGCAGGCCGTGACGTTCGCGATCGCGGTGTTCGGGCTCTCGGTCGTGCTCGGCCTGTGCGGCCAGATCAACCTGGCGCAGGCGGCCTTCTTCGGCCTCGGCGCCTATGCCGTCGGCATCGGAACCTCCGACTATCATGTCAGCTACTGGTTCTGCCTCGTGGCCGGATGCGTGCTGGCGCTGCTGGCCGGCGCGCTGCTGGGCGCTTCGACGCTGCGGCTCGGCGGGCATTACCTCGCGATGGTCACGATCTCGTTCCAGCAGATCATCACGCTGGTGATGATCAACACCATCTGGCTCACCCACGGCCCCGACGGCGTGTCGAATATCGGCCGGCCGGCGCTGTTCCAGTCGGCGCAGTCCTATCTGGCGTTCTGCGTCGGGATGCTGGCGCTGGTCGGCTATTTCGTCTGGCACCTGTCGGATACGAGGCTCGGGCGCGCCATGCGCGCGGTGCGCGACAATGAACTCGCCGCCGGCGTCGTCGGCATCGATGTGTTCCGCACCAAGGTTTCCGCCTTCGCGCTCTGCGCCGTGCTGGGGGGCCTCGCCGGCGGTCTGTTCGCGGGCGGGTTTTCCTATGTCAGCCCGGATCAATTCTCCTTTGCCGAATCGGTGGTGTTCCTGACGATGTCGCTGCTCGGCGGCGTTGCGTCCCCGATCGGGTCGGCGATTGGCACCGGGCTGCTGATCCTGATTCCGGAATGGCTGCGGTTCCTGAAGAGCGTTCCCGGACTTTATCTCGCGATCTACGGCCTGTCGGTGATCCTGATCATCCGCTACATGCCCGACGGCATCTGGGGATTCTTCAATCTCGCCACCGAGCGCTGGCGCGCCAAGGCGAAAGTGCGTGCCGCCGGCCCGCCGCTGCAGCTTTCGCCTGCTACCGTCGGCGGCGACACGGTGCTCGAGGTCAAGGGCCTTTCGAAACATTTCGGCGGCCTGAAGGCCGTCGACGAGGTCGATATCGCGGTCAGGCGCGGCGGCGTCCATGCGCTGATCGGGCCGAACGGCTCGGGCAAGACCACGACGCTGAACGTGCTCTCCGGCCTCTACAAGGCGACCGCCGGCAAGGTGGTGCTTGACGGCACCGACGTCACCGAGATGCCGCCGCACCAGCGCGCGGCCGCCGGCCTCGGCCGCACGTTCCAGAACATCCGGCTGTTCCGCTCGATGACCGCGCTGGAGAACGTCGTGATCGGCGCCGAGCGGCCCGGCAATCGGCTGGTCGGCCACGGTGCCGACGCGCTCAACGAGCGCGCGATGTCGGCGCTGAGTTTTGTCGGCCTTGGCGCCCGCGCCAACGAGCTGATTTCCAGTTTCTCCTACGGGCATCAGCGGCTGATCGAGATCGCGCGCGCGCTCGCCGCCAACCCGACCTTGCTGCTGCTCGACGAGCCGGCCGCCGGCCTGAACTCGACCGAGAAGCTTGAGCTGCATGAATTGCTGAAGCGCATCGCAGCCCAGGGGCTGACCATCCTGATCATCGATCACGACATGACGCTGGTATCGGAGGCCGCCCAGCACATCACCGTGCTGAATTTCGGACGCCGCATCGCGGACGGCGAATCCATGGCGGTGCTGCGTCATCCCGACGTCGTCTCCGCCTATCTCGGGAGCGAATGATGGCGCTGCTGCAGATCAACGATCTGATCGTGCTCTATGGCGAGATCGAAGCGCTGCGCGGCGTCTCGCTCAGCGTCGAGGAAGGCCAGGTGGTGACCCTGCTCGGCGCCAACGGCGCCGGCAAGTCGACCACGCTGCGGGCGATTTCCGGACTGGCCAAGCCGGCGGCGGGCGAAATCCTGTTCGACGGCCGCTCGATCGCCGGCCTCGGTCCCGAGGCCATCGTCCGGCTCGGCATCTCCCACGTGCCGGAAGGACGGCGGATTTTCCCCGGCCTGTCGGTGAAGGAAAACATCATGCTCGGCGCGTCGAACCGGCGCGTCGGCAAGGCCCAGCTGTCGCGCGAAGCCGACGCCATGTTCGACCTGTTCCCGGACATCCGGCAATTCTCCAACGCGCTGGGCTGGACCTTGTCGGGCGGACAATTGCAGATGGTGGCGGTCGCCCGCGGCCTGATGGCCAAGCCCCGGCTGCTGCTGCTGGACGAGCCGTCGCTTGGCCTCGCGCCCGTCATCGTACAGGCGGTGTTCCGGATCATCTCGGAAATCCGCCGCAACACCACGGTGTTGCTGGTCGAGCAGAACGCGCGCATGGGACTGTCGGTGGCCGATCACGGCTACGTGCTGGAAACCGGCCGCATCGTGCTCGGCGGCAAGCCTGACGAATTATGGGGCAACGAGGCCATCGCCGCCGCCTATCTCGGCGGGCATGCCAAGGCAGCTGCATCGTAATCTCGGTATCAATGGAAAAAGGGAAGGAAACCTGATGACAACGAACAACGTGAAGAAGGTATGGGCGTCGGGCAAGGCGGTGGTGAACGCCTGGCTCGCGATACCTTCTGGATTTTCCGCCGAGGTGATCGCGCAATGCGGCTTCGACAGCGTCACCGTCGACATGCAGCATGGCGTGCAGGACTATCAGTCGATGGTGCAGTGTTTTCAGGCCATGAACGGTCATCCGGTGACGCCGATGGTCCGCGTGCCCTGGAACGAGCCGGGCATCATCGGCAAGGTGCTGGACGGCGGCGCCTATGGCGTGATCTGCCCGATGATCAACACCAGGCAGGAAGCCGAGAATCTGGTGCAATACGCCAAATATCCGCCGCGCGGCACGCGCTCGAACGGCCCGATCCGCTCCGGCATGTACGGTTCGGCAGGCAGCTATCAGCAGACCGCCAACGAGGAGATCGTGCTGTTGCCGATGATGGAGACCAAGACCGCGGTCGAGAACATGGAGCAGATACTCGACGTCGAAGGCATCAACGGCGTCTATATCGGCCCCTCCGATCTCGGCTTCTCCTACGGCCTGGTGCCGAAGCTCGACCGCGACGAGCCGGAGATCCTCAAGATCTACGAGAAGATCGTCAAGGAATGCGGCAAGCGCGGGCTCTATCCGGGCATCCACTGCTCGGGCGCCGAGGGTGCGGTGCGCGCCATCAACATGGGCTTCAAGCTCGTGACCCTGTCGAACGAGAGCGGATTGATGATGACCTACGCCAAGATGCAGGTGGCGCAGACCCGGAAAGAATCCGCCGGCAAGGCGTGACTTTACTTCTCCCTCGCGCCGCACTTCGCGGGGTCGAGACGAGCGAAGCTCGCTCTTAGAGGGTGGGGTGAGGGGCTGCTTCCGCGATTGCGGTGGTAGCGTTTGACAGTGTGCCTCGCCCCTCACCCGGATCGCCAACGCGATCCGACCTCTCCCCGTAAAGGACGGGGAGAGGTGAAAGCGATCAAGGAGACTTCCCATGACCCCAGCCCCCGTCATCCGCCTGCATCCCGACGATGGTGTCTTGATCGCGCGCTCCAGCTTGCCGCCCGGCCTCTTGGTGGCCGACGGCGTTAGCACGGTCGAGCGGATTCCGGCGGGCCACAAGGTGGCGATCCGGCCTATCGCGGTCGGCGAGCCGATCCGCCGCTACGGCCAGATCATCGGCTTTGCCACGGCGCCGATCGCGCCTGGCCAGCATGTCCACACCCAGAATTGCGGCATGGGCGACTTTGCGAAAGACTATGCGTTCGGCGTCGACGTCAAGCCGGTGCCGAATTTCGATCTGCCGGCGACCTTTGATGGCATCCGCCGTCCCGACGGCCGCGTGGCGACGCGCAACTATATCGGCATTCTCACCTCGGTGAATTGCAGCGCCCATGTCGCGAGCCTGGTCGCCGATGTCTTCAAGAAGAATCCGTTCACCCACGACAACCCGCTGGCGGATTTTCCCAACGTCGACGGCGTGGTGGCGCTGACCCACAAGACCGGCTGCGGCATGACCCAGGACGAGCCGCTGGCGCTGCTTCGGCGCACCCTCGGCGGCTATGCGCGGCACGTGAATTTTTCCGCCGTGATCGTGCTGGGGCTGGGCTGCGAGGTCAACCAGATCGGCGGCCTGATGCAGGAGCAGAAACTCGCCGGCCGCTTGCGCGCGATGGACATCCAGGAAGTCGGCGGCACCCGCAAGACCGTGGAAGCCGGCATCGCCTTCGTGCGCGAGGCGCTGACTGACGCCAACAAGGTGAAGCGCGAAAAAGTGTCCGCGAGCGAATTGACGGTGGCGCTGCAATGCGGCGGCTCCGACGGCTATTCCGGCGTCTCCGCCAATCCGGCGCTGGGCGCGGCCAGCGATCTCCTGGTGCGGCACGGCGGCACCGTGATCCTGTCGGAAACCCCGGAGACCTACGGCGCCGAGCATCTGTTGACGCGGCGCGCGGTCAGCCGCGAGGTCGGCGAGAAGCTGGTGGCGCTGATGCGCTGGTGGGAGGAATACACCGCGCGGGAAGGCGCCGAGATGAATGCCAATCCCAGCCCCGGCAACAAGGCCGGCGGACTGACCACGATTCTGGAAAAATCGCTCGGCGCGATGGCGAAAGCCGGCAGCACCAATCTGGTCGATGTCCTGAACTATGCCGAGACGGTCACCAAGAAGGGTTTTGTCTTCATGGATACCCCCGGCTACGACCCGGTCGCGGCGACCGGGCAGGTGGCCGGCGGCGCCAACCTCGTCTGCTTCACCACCGGGCGCGGCAGCGTGTTCGGCTGCAAGCCCGCGCCCTCGATCAAGCTTGCGACCAACACGCCGATGTACAAGCGCATGGAAGACGACATGGACGTCAATTGCGGCACCATCCTCGACGGCGAGGAGACCGTGCAAGCCTG
>Ga0066797_1000696_pt1 | contig 9985 bp, 12 predicted proteins | sample PersoiDNA2013193_FD_76335 | JGI IMG/M metagenome (GOLD analysis project Ga0066797, IMG submission 76335) | Permafrost soil microbial communities from the Arctic, to analyse light accelerated degradation of dissolved organic matter (DOM) -... | ecosystem: Environmental > Terrestrial > Soil >... | reverse complement strand
TCCTTGATGGCTGCAGCCTTCGTGTTTTCCTGTTACATCGTGATCAATCATCTATTGATGCAATGGAAGGAAGAATTCTGAGCATCTCGCGGAAGCGCGATTTCGGCGCGAAAACCGCGACCGCCCAAACTTTGCAGCCTTTGCCCTTTATTTCTGCGCCGAAGCGCCGTAGACTCAGTAATATTAATAGCCACCTCGTCAGTTCATTTAAATTTGACGAGCATTTTTTCGATGCCGATTTAATGACCAACCTGTTGGTGACCGAGGATGCATCCGAGGCGCTACGAAATCGACGGTGACGGACGAATCGTCCTGGTCGGGCTCAGCTCCGACGAGACGCTGGAATTTGAAGTTCTCGAGCAATCCATCGCCGACAATAGTGATGGCGGTGAAGCCAAAGCCCAGCCCGCCCTGGAACCGGTATTGCACTGGCTGGAGCTGTATCACAGGCACTATGCGGCCATGAACAAGGTGCCACCTGCCACCGAATCTGATTTCGCGAGCAACTCTTCGCCGCTTCGAACGATGAAATTCGATCAGCCAACCCGACTGCGGTTCCAGAGGGCGCACGCCGCCAGGCCGCCCGAGGCAAAATTCGTTGCCATGGTGCTGGCCGGAATCATTGTTCTGTTCGTCGCCGGCGTGACGTTGATCTTATGACGCCAGATATGGATGACCGGCGCAGTCGAACGTCAATGCGTGACGGGTCGCAGCCGGATTAGTGGCCCGGTGTCGGCGGCTTGTGATCCGGAAACCTGCTCAGCGTCGCCGCTTTCAAGAACTTGAAATGGGAGATCGTCGAGGCGAGTTCCTTGAGGCGGCGCTGGCCGTTGGAAATCTCGGCGCTGAACAGGTCCTGATGGTGGCTGTCGAGCGCTTCGCGCTCCAGGTATTCGTCGGTATCGTTTCCCAGCGTCACCGCCGCGCGCGCCAGCACATCTTCGACTCGTCCGCTGAGGCCTGTTTGTTCCTGCTCGGCCGCCCGGAGCGCATCTTCGATCGCTTCCAGGATCGAGCCGACGCGCGAGTTGTCGGTCTCGGCGTCCCGGTCGGCGGAACGGGCCCTAAACACCTGCCCCCCAAGACGGCCCTTGAAATAGTTGTGCGCGCGGGCCCGCAAAAACAGCTGAAACATCGGGATATGTCCGGTCCAAAGCCACGGTCGTCGGCGCAATATGGACCTAAGTCACTCTATCTTAGTTAATAAAGGCTGAATTCCCGCGCCGGTCCGCCGAAGTTTCGACCATCCATAGTCGCCAGGCGCCATCGTGCTTGCTGTAAAGCTCCAGCCAGCGCTTTTCCCGTGTCGTGGTCGGAATGCCGTCGTCGTCCCACGCAACATGCTTGCCGGCCTCGTCGAGCGCCGGCTGGCTATCCAGGGTTTCGAATTCAAACGTCTCCTCGATCGTGAGACCAATGAGGACGCGCCGTCCGTTTTCGTCGACGAAATAGCGCCGCGGCAGGTAATCGGTGGAATCAGTCATGTCGCGAGGTCTCGTTTGCGATCCAGGGACCCGTCAGAACGTCGAGGCGCCGGCGATAGGCCCACATGAACATGGGAATGCCAACCGCAATTAAAAGAAGCACCAGAAACCACACCATCGCAATGCCCCGGAACTCTAAATGACCGGTAATCGAAACTCACTTGCCCATTTTAGAGCGGAAACCCGCTCCCACAACACAAGAACAGGATTAACGTAACCAACGTACCGAGTTCGTTCAACGCAACGCCGGATCAGCCATTGGATCTGCGCAAGCCTTTTGCAATTCGCTCGTTCTCGTCCAGATAGTAGCTATGAAGCCGGCCGAGGATCAGGACGATCGCGCATACCAGAACGGTAGCCAGAAAGATCTTCATCGTTACGCCCCCTGCTCAACTCGCACGACGCGGCACTAGAACCCCGTTCCGGCGATGCTGCAAAATCCGTTCACTACCCGCGATGTCTGCGGTGATGATCGAGATGATGAACACGATCCTCTTCCCGAACCTGCTGCTCGGGGAGCCCCCGCCAGAGGTCGCGTGAAACGGCTTGCTCCTGACCATCCACGCTGACGATAAAGAACTCCCCTTCCGCCCGGACGAAACACGCAAGCTGCCCGTCCAGAACCTTACCCAGCAAAATACCGGCCAATTCGTTACTCCAACACATGTCAATCAAAAAGCATGTATCATGCCAGATTGGGCCCTGATACAGCAGAGAAGTCAAAATGCGCGACGCGTATGTCCGAATGCGCTGGCCCGCGATCCGCCGTTATAACTCGATCCACCGCTATAACTCGATCCGCCGTTATAAGGTGCGTACATCAAATGTCGGGCGCGACGCCTGTGCGACCGCAAGGCGCGCGTCCAGTATCCAAGACAGAAGCCCGTGGCGAAGATCAGCGACAGAATGAGAACAGCAAGCATGGTAGTCGTTCCGTGGTCGCCCCGGACAGATTCCATCCCTCTGTTGTGACCACATCATGATTTCGAACGCTGAAATTTTTGTCAGTTACAAAATTCTTTGGGCAGCAGTCCGCCGAGGAACTAGTCACTGCGAAAAGTAATAAAAACACCAAACCACGAACTTCAAAAAAATGGAGCCGAGAAAATAGGCCCATCCAGCCATTGCCAGCAACGCCAGGGCAAAAAACGCTCCAGAGAAAGCCTTCTCCTTTACCCTCGGGAGCAACGGCTCCTTCTCCGGCTTGTACAGCATTTTGGAACTTCGACTGATAGACATTTCACCAACTGCCCAAACCGACCGACGTCCCTCTTCAACCAGGCCGGCGGATCCTGCACGTCCCGACTATATCGGCAGCAAAACGCCCACAACCCAATTCGAAGTTTAACCTAACCGAATATGGTTACCTGCCGAGATTAAATCCCACGCAGATTTAAATACCAAGACAAATCCGCTTGATGTCAATTTAAATGGCCGGGGCTTCCTGGCCATCGAGGTTCCGCCCCGCAGCGTAGCGGGCCACGAGCCAACCTCGATCTGACGTCTCGTGGCGGTTGCTGGAAGGTCATCGGACGCGCAGAGCCGCAGACGCGGTCAAGCGTCAGCGGCTTCGCGAAGGATGAAGACTGCAACGAATGCGCCGGTCCGCCGGCGCCCCGGTCAGGCTGACCGGCGCTTGCCCGCCGCCTGGCGCTTGGCGTGATTGATCAGGAAATCATCGATCTTCTTGCCCGCCTTGAGTTCGGATACCAGCCAGCGCGGCTGTTTGCCCCTACCGGCCCAGGTTTCCGCAGCATCACGCGGGTTTTGATATTTCGGAAGGACCGGGGGGTATTTGCGGCGACCGGCACGACCGCGGCTGGTTTTCAAAGCCGCCCGCGCAACCGGCGCTTTTTCGACCAACCCGCGGTTCAGCTTGGCCAACCGGGCCTCCAATTCGCGCTTTTCGGCCGAAATTCGCCCTGACAGCAGGGCGCCGACTTCTTCGTGAAGCGCCCACAACTCATCGATCGACAACGATTTCAGTTCGACTCTGCTCAACTTCATCGGCTTCCCCTCCCTGGTTGCTCGCCAAGTTTATTATTTTCGAACAACCCCAGATCCGGCATTAGTCGGCTTTCCGACTTATAGCCACATCTCAAGGATTGTTATTGCCGCCTGTATTTCGCGTTAAACGAATAACCGGCGTCGCATATCAAATATACGCGCAAAAGCGACGAAAAAACGGTCAATTATTCGTTTTTTTGGGTCAAAAAGCGCAGCAGAGCGGTAGTCAGTGTTACCACCTCCCCCAACACAAACATCGACAAAAAAGGACTGATTGAACGGGACGCCCCCGAGAGCAGTTCAGCCCGGCCGCCGCTTGGCGATCGTTTGCCGCTTGGAATGGTCGATCAGAAATTCATTTATCTTTTTGCCAGCCTTGAGCTGGGACACCAGCCATTTCGGCTGCTTTCCCCTGCCGGCCCAGGTTTCAGAGGGGTCGGCGGGGTTTTGAAATTTAGGCAGGACGGGAGGGTATTTTCGACGCGGCTTTCGGCGTTCGGCAACCTTTAAATCGGATGGCTTGATGCTATTTCGCCCTGGAGCAGGACGGCTATTGAGCTTCGCAAGGCGCGCTTCCAATTCGCGCTTTTCCGACGTGATTCTTTCGGACAGCAAGCCGCCGATTTCTTCGTGCAGAGCCCATAACTCGTCCATGGACAAGGCTGATAGATTGAATTTGCCTGGCTTCATCTGTGGGCCCCAGCCGAACGCACGCATCGATTGGCGATCAATATAAATGCAACCGCCTGTTATTTCCACCGATTTTTCGCCACGATTTATACCCAATTTCGCGGTTTTCCATAGCCTCCATCAGAAAATTCATTGCGCGGCGCACATAAAACCGGCGCGGCGACGCTTATCCGACGCCGGGTCGGCCCGGATTCGCCTTCAAAACCGGCACCAGAGCCTTTTCCGTTTCGATTGAATCGAAACGGGGCTCTAGATTCTTGTTTTGACGCGTTTTCTTGACGCGAGCCGGTTTCCACCCCCGGGTCATGCCCGAGGGCATGCTTCGCTTGAAAACGCTTTAGCCGCGCCGTCGTGACACGCTCCCGACAGTTTTCGCCCTGCTTCCATCGGAAGACATCTCTAAAGGGACAGGGCGCCTTCCAGGCGAATCAACCGAATCTGCGAATTCGCAAGTCGCTTCGGCCCGCGCCGGATCCTGATTGATAATGCCGGCGCGCAATGCGCCGCTGTAACACCCGGCATTCTGCCAATCGGGCGGCAAGATGGACGTGGTTCCTTACAATCTTGCGAAGCGATAAATCCCTTTGGTTTATTTCGAGCTCCAGGCGAGCGCGGCTGTAAGACTCTTCCTGGCAGCGAATATGCGAGCCCATGGTGCAACCTCTCAATAAACCCGCCCGGAACTCATCCTGGAAAAGCGCGCCAGAAGAAGGCCGCCTTCAGCGTGCTTGACCCGGTTCCTGCGGGCCGAAATAATTGGACGCTTCAATTTCGGTCTCTTGGCCAAGCCCAGCACAAGATCTGCGCCATTGTTTCCAACAAACACTACCAGCAAAGGCTCATCGCCTTCATGACCCAAACGGGTGAGAGGCTTCTCTCGCCAAACCGGCTTTGAACGCTGGACCCGGTATGATTTTGCTGCTTGCCTACGAAATCGATTTTTACAATCCAGCAGCGAATGAAATGCTGAATGCTCGCAAATCGCTTAGCCAAAATGTCTTGTCTAAAATCGAGAAAACAAGAACACCAATTCGCTTTGTCGGTGCGTCCCCGTCTTTGCAAAAACCGACTTCAACTGGCTTCGCGCTGTCTCGCGGGCAATTCCGATTTGCTCCGCCGCCTGCTTGGGAGAAACGCCCGTCGCGATCAACGCAGCAAGCCGTGTTTCCGCTGGGGAGAGACCGAACGCTTGCGAGAAGCTGTCAAGTGCAGGGGGCGGGCTCGAGTCCAAATCAGTCAGGATCAGGACTGCCCGAGCATTGAGAAATGGGCTACGCGCAGCGCCGTCGACCGGCATGACGCGAATGACGACGGGACGCCTCGCATCGCGTCGCACGACAATGGCTGCGGCGGGTAGCGCGGCGGTGTCAGGTATCGTCCGCAACTGGTCGACAAACCCGTCCAGGCTGGTTTTCGCGCGTTTGTCGCGAACGAACAGGCGGCGATTTCTGATACCGATATCTTCGTCGAAACTGCTGGCGGCCTGTTCGTTCGTGTCAATGACGAAACCGAAGCGGTCCAGAGCCACGGCAGGTTGCCGGAGGTATTGCAGTGCGTTCGTCGTGCCCGACAAGACCAGTCTGCCAACGGCCTTTGAAAGAGTCGCCGTTTCCGTCAGGCGTCGAGAAAGGCGGGCAAGAACCTGTTTTTCCGAGGCCTCGAATGGACCTTCCCGCGGCGTTCTTTGGAGGGCGAGGCCCCACAATGCCGATCCTGCCTGAAATCCGACGGCGGCCCACCACCGAAATCCAACTTGATCGAGGGTCGCATAGAGGGGATCGCGAAGCATGTCGCTTTCGTTTTCAAACAGATCCTGATCCGTGACGACGGGAGCACCTGCCAGCAACAGGGGCACACCACGAATAGCCCTGATATCGCTGACATGATGATTGTTGTCGAAATAGGCCTTGAAGAGTTCGGCCGCCGAGTCGGTGGTTGGAACATCGCTGGTGCGAATATCGCTTTGAAGCAGACCCGCCCCTGTTGTGCCGACCGCGCGGCAGATTTCGTCCATTAGAATTGGCCAGCTGCCGGGGTCCAGCACGGCCTCGCCAAGCCGATTGCCGACCGCATGGAGCCGGTCAATATCCAGTGCCCCCACTGATAACCTCCGAGCCCGTCAAAATACGCGAGCCCTGACAATAGAGCCGAGGATGGTTGCCCAGTCCAGCGTGTCACAACGCCCGCCCGCCTGGTACCTTGCGGTGCAGCAACCTTTTAAAAATGAGCAGGCAGTCACCCAAAATGGGCGGGCGTTTAAAATCGTGGAGGCCAACTGGCCCGGCCTCACTCCGCCTCGAATAATGCGGCTCAACCGAATTTTCTGACTCGCAATTCCGACCGGCCTGCTGCCATTAATCTCGACGATTCAAAACGACGAGAGATCATCCGCTGCAACGACAGGTTTGCCGCCAGTCGCGCTTCAAGATGAACGCGAACTTCCCCAATCTCGCGAAGCGATAAATCCTTTTGTTCTATCTCACCCTCGATACGTGCGCGGCGATAATCCTGGTTTCGGTAGGACAAATGCGAACCCATCTTGAGACCCCACTTTTCGTATAAGATATGTTCTCTTGATATCGCGACAGGACTGAGACAGTCCCCGGCCCCCTGCCACCCTTCCTCAAAGCATAACCCGTGCCAAATCCATCTGCCCAAACGTGCACTTCGCTGTCGGATTTCAGCGGGTAACTTTTCACTATGAAGATGAACGCTGGAACCGGGATTGATCCATCTCAACTCAAGTTCATTTTTCGGTCTGAATCTGTAAACTCGATCACACTCTTGCAAATGAACCTGAATCGCATTGCATCAGGCGCAGAAGGACACGAACCAGATTACCCCGAGGACAGCACGGCCAGTCCGGTCGAGACCGTGAGCAGGGCGAGCACCGACGGCCCGGGCTCGGCCTGTCGCGCTTCCGTCGGAGTTTCGACGATTTGGTGTTGCTGTCTCGTTGCCATGCGGCCCTCGATTCCCTGGATGTAGCGCGCCTGCGGGTCCTTGCGGCGCTCACGATAGCAACGCCGGATCCGCGGCGTTGTTCCGGCGAGGTGAGGCCTGCGATCGGAGACCGCGGCGCCCCGAGGCCGCGCGGCCAGGCTTGCGCCTCGGCCGCCACGGTTAACGCAATCGCGAAATTCTCCGCCCCGTCAGCTTTGAAATCCCCCTCCCCGGTGGTATTCTTCACGTTCCGTCTGTTGCGTTTCGGAGTATCCCATGGCCCCCCGCGCCAACTGGAAAGGCTTCCTGCGCCTTTCGCTCGTGACCTGCCCGGTTGCCCTGTATCCGGCGACGTCGGATACCGAAAAGGTCTCCTTCAACCAGATCAACCGCAAGACCGGCCATCGCATCAAATACGCCAAGGTTGACGCCGAAACCGGCGAGGAAGTCGCCGCCGACGACATCATGAAGGGCTACAAGGTCGACACCGACACCTACATCGAGATGTCGAAGGATGAACTCGACGACATCGCCCTGGAATCGACCCACACCATCGAGATCGACGAGTTCGTTCCCAAGGCCGACATCGACAGCCGCTATCTGATCCGTCCCTATTACCTCGTGCCCGACGGCAAGGTCGGCCATGACGCCTTCGCGGTGATCCGCGAAACCGTGCGCAGCCTGAACAAGGTCGCGATCGGACGCGTGGTGCTGACCAACCGCGAGCACATCATAGCGCTGGAGCCGCTCGGCAAGGGCCTGATGGGAACGCTGCTGCGCTACCCCTATGAGGTACGCAGCGAGAAGGAATATTTCGACGACATCCAGGACGTCAAGGTCACCAGGGATATGCTGGATCTCGCCAGGCACATCGTCGAGAAGAAGTCCGGAGCATTCGAGCCCGGCAAGTTCGAGGATCACTACGAATCCGCGCTGATCGACCTGATCAACAAGAAGCGCAGCGGCGTTCGCCTCACCGCGAAGGCCGCGCCGAAGACCGGCGGCAACGTCATCAATCTGATGGACGCGCTGAAGCGCAGCCTCGCCAGCGAGCAGCCGTCTGCTCCGCCCGCCAGGGCCAAGGGCAAGAAGCCGCGCAAGGCAGCTTCGGGTCAGCGCGAGATGCTGCTGCCGATCTCGGGCAGCGGCAAGCGCGCCGCCAAGGAAGAGCCCAAGAAAGCGGAGAAGGCGGAGAAGCCGGCGCGCGCGCCCGCCCGATCGAAGAAGGCCGGATAGTACGACGGCCTGTGCTGCGGCACGCGGCCTGAGATACCTGGTCCGCGCATTCGGCGGGCAATGGCGGCCTCAATCCCCGCAGCTGCCGCCGTCTCCGTCGCCACAGTCAAATCCGCCTGCATCGCCGTCGGACGATCCCGGCCTGCCGAACGCCAACTGGATCGCCAGGATGGCCATGGCGAGCACCGCCGCCAATACCTGCAGCGGGTGTTGCTTGCCAAGGGCGACGCACTGCAGCCCCCAGTTTCCGAGCAGAAAATCCCGCATGACCTTCGCGCCGCTATTTCAGCGACGTATTCACCGACGTGAATTTGGTGTTGAGGTTGCCGCCGATACCGTTGGCGGCGACAACGATCACGATGCTGATCCCGGCCGCGATCAGGCAATATTCGATCGCGGTTGCGCCGGATTGATCGGCCAGGAATCTTGAAATCAGCCGCCGCATTCAAAACTCCTGTTGACGCTTTCCACGGGATTCTCCCGTGCCGATGCTGAGGCGCGGAATCTAAATCAAAACTGGTTGCCGGTGCGTTGACAAAGAGGCTGAACGACCGGTTAAGGCGAGGGTCGATTTTTGCCGGAGCCGCGTGAAACCGGCGCCTTCCGCCAGAACAACGACCGCTGCGCCGGGCCGGTATTCATACGGGATGAAAAATTTACTTTCGATTCCGGGCCGGCCCTCCATGGTCGCCGGGTCGGCCTCCCCCGGAGTGAGCGAGCATGCCAGCACAGCAGCGGGAATTGAAAAAGAACTATATCGGCATCCTGAGCGACAAGCTCGAAGAACAGCGCCCCGCCGATCCGCTGGCAAACTCCGGCCGTCTCATGAAAGACTACCTTCTTGGCCTGGTGGCTGCCATGCTGAACCGCCATGGCGACGCGCGATAGTTGTCCGCGCCGAACGATCCCTTACCCGCGAGGGGGGTGAGGCCAAAATCATGATTTGGGTCAATGGGGCCCGGGCGGAAGGGCCTATCTGGTTGAGATGCCCTCAGCCACCGGCCCCGCCACATGAACCCTGTCGATAGCTCCCGCCCTCCTCTGAAAATTCGACGCGTCAACCTCGATACCGGGCGCGAAAACGTCGTCGTGATTTCGCGGCAGTCGAAGGCGCTGCGCGCGGAGATCTTTCAGGGATTTAGCCGGGTCGAACTGCGCTGCGATTCGAAAGTGCTGCTGGCCACGCTGCTGATCACCGACGACGACACGCTGGTAGGCCCTCACGAAATCGGCCTTTCCGAACCGGCCTTCCGGCGCTTCGCCGAGCCTGCCGGCCGTCTGGTAACCGTCACACCGGCCGTGCCGCCGGAAAGTCTCGAAGCGGTGCGCGCCAAGATCCGCGGCCAGACCCTGAGTGCGGCCGAAATCACCGCCATCGTCACCGATCTCACCCACTACCGCTATTCCGACATGGAGATCGCCGCATTCCTGATCGGCTCCGCGAGTTTCATGACCAGCGACGAGCTGATCGCCCTCACCCGCGCGATGGCCGATGCGGGAACGCGGCTGAAATGGACCAACCCGGTGGTGGTCGACAAACATTGCATCGGCGGCATTCCGGGCAATCGAACCTCGATGATCGTGGTGCCGATCGTCGCGGCGCACGGGCTGCCCATCCCCAAGAC
>Ga0066797_1000695_pt1 | contig 9985 bp, 4 predicted proteins | sample PersoiDNA2013193_FD_76335 | JGI IMG/M metagenome (GOLD analysis project Ga0066797, IMG submission 76335) | Permafrost soil microbial communities from the Arctic, to analyse light accelerated degradation of dissolved organic matter (DOM) -... | ecosystem: Environmental > Terrestrial > Soil > Tundra... | reverse complement strand
GGGTACAGATAAGGAATCGCATTCGAAATGCTGCCATTACCCGCCCCGCTTTTGAAATAGTTGACTCCCTGGTTGTAGATATTTGTGTTGTCACACAACACACCCATGGCGATCAACGCTTCGATGTTGCACGCATCCCAGTTGGCAAAGTAATGACTGTCGCACGTGCCATTGTGGCTTGTGAGAAAGCTGTTACATGACGGATAAAGGTAAGTGACCATCATGTTGGTGTAAGCCTGGAAATTCCCTGCTTTCCAGCCGGGATAAGCCCGCAGCAGTTCCCCCGCTTCGGCAAAATGCGCGATCGTGATGCCGATCAAACCGGGGATGTCCGTTCCACTGGGCACCACGTTCACCGTCGCCGCCCATGCGCCAAGAATATTCGTCGCCTTGTTGGCATAACTGACATCGCCGGAAATATACCAGCGCAATGCATTCAGATAGGCGGCGTGGGCATCGAGATCGGCATTCTGCCGGCTGGAGCCCATGTTTGCCTGGATATGGGTGCCATAACTGGTTTGTGCCTGCGGATCGGTGAGCAAAACATTCCAGTCGTCCATCCATGGATGATTGCCGGCCAGCACGTTGGTTTTCATCCGGTTCAAATCCGCCAGCGTGTGCAATCCGCCGGGATGGACAAATGGCTGGGCATGGAGCATTTGAGTTAATCCAATGACGGCCATAATTGGCAGGCATAGCTTCAAAAATAATCTTGGTTCATGAATTTTCATGCCGGAAACATCTTCGTCATCATAGCATCGTTGTAGCCCAGACGCTGGCCGCTTTCGGGTCGTCCTTGTTCCATACATCAAACAAATTTTCCATGGCCGCGACGCGGAGTTCTCCTTCCGGAAATTGTTCCACCCAGGCCGCGGTCTTTTCCGGCGCGGAAGCCGTCCAGAATCGAACCACATTGATGACAGCATTATCGCGGATCTGCCCGGCACCCATGCTGGTCGCTATCAATTCGGCGGCGGCAAATGGATTGTCAACGCCAAGATTAACCGCGACTTTTCCCAACATGGTTTCGCGCAACGCAGGATCTTGAATCTTTTTGATCCAGGCGACCGCACCGTCCGTGTCGGTTGTCGCCCATTGCTGGGCCGCATAGGTGAGCAAGTCATCCCGTTCCGGCCCCGGCGGAATGTTGATCGTCAGGTTTATCGCGGTTACTGCCGCTTTCTGTGCCGCAGCTTCAAACGCCAAAGAAAATGCCGCTGCCGTTTTATTTTCACCCGCAGGCAGTTGTTGAACCCACGCCACCGCGCCCGCCAGGTCTTTTTCCGCCCAGGCCAGCGCAATCTCTTTATAGACCGCATGAGTGAAACTGGTATCCGGCAAATGTTGCGCCCAGAGAACTGCATCAGCAAGTGAACTCGTCGCCCACCGGCGCACCAGCACTTCACCAAGAATGTTGGCGGCACAGGATTGTTCCGTTGCCAGCCGGTCGAGCACGCCGCGGATTTGACTGTCTGTCAAAGTTCCGGCCAATTCTTCCAATTCTTCCTGCGACTGCATCCATGCCGGGTCATCCGCGATTTCCAAAAACCGCTTCTCCCAATCCAGCGCTTGGTTTTGTTGCTCGACACCTCCATCTGAAGAAGATGAAGCTGACCGGGCGGCCGGAAGCAGGCCGTTCCGCTGAACGGGTGCGTTTGCCGTCCGTTCTGGACCACGGAAAGAACCCGATCTGAATGAGTCCGGCCGGAAAGACAATTGCCAGGTCAACACAAAGCAAGCCGCCAGTGTCAGAACACATGCTGATAGAACGCTTGATCGCATATTTTTAATCGTCCGGGGGACCCTCGATTTGAGAGTCCCCCGGTGATTGAAAGCTCCTTGGATTAAGGCGCCACAAAATCCCACAGTTGATTATTGCTGCTGCCATTGCCCCACATTTGCATCGTGGATCCATTGGCGGTTAGACCGCCGGTGTCCAGGCACAATCCATTGGCCGCACTAATGACTTTATAATGCGCGCCGGAAGCAGTGATCGTCCATCGTTGGTTATTGCTGCCGCTGTTGGCCCACTGTCCCACGGACGAGCCATTACCGGTGTGACCCAGGCTGTCCAGCATTAAATTGCCGGTTACACACTGCAGGGAGTATGTCGAACCACTGATAAGCGTGACGACCCATTTCTGATTGCTGCTGGTGCCATCGGCCCATTGGGCAACCGGCGCCCCGTTCGTCGCCACGCCCAGATTATCCAACATTTTGCCGTCGGCAACATTCTGCAAACTATAAGTGCCGTTGGCGATCGGGCCGCCGCCAGCGGGAAGCGTGCAGGTCAGCGTCGTATAACCGAGCTGGTCAAAACCGCCGCTGGTCGTGCCATAATCTCCGCCGCCACCATCCGGTCTCAAACTGGCGGCATAGGCTGCGCTGTTCGGCGCGGGAATGCCTTTCAAAACCTGATAGTGATTATAGATCAAATCCCAGACCGGACGCTGGTCTCCCCGGCTGTTCGCGGAAACGACAGTTTGAGAATTCGGCGCACAATTTTGCCCTGAACCCCAGTTGAATGTTGTGAAAGGAACGGTGCCGCCTGCGTTATATTGGGCGAAATATTCGCATGCCGCCAGAACCCTGTTGTTGTTGTATGCGAACATATCGTCACCCTGATTATAGAACTGCTGACAAACTACGCCCCACAGGGACACATCCAGGCCGGAGTGGCCCTGGTCGCGCCCTTCTTCCTCGCCCTGTCCGAGGGTCGGTGATCCTGAATAAATGAAGGGAATGGAACGATTGATGGAACCCTGGCCCGCGCCGGTTTTAAAATAATTCAGCGCTTCGTTATATTTGGCACGGTCATCGCAAAGAATCCCGATGGCCGCCATGCCGGCAATGTTGCACAAATCCCAGTTCGCCCAGTAATTATCAATGCAGGCGCTATTGTGATTGACCAGAAAATCATGCTGCAACGGATAAAAGACATTCAGCATTAAATTTTTGAACGCCGTGAAATCCGATGCCGCCCAGCCACTGTAACCGCGCATCATTTCTCCTGCCTGACAAAATTCATAACCGTAAATACCGGAGGCCAAAAACCGGTCGGCGTCGCCCGTCAGGGTTGTCATCGTGGAAGACCAGGCATTCAGAATGCGAATGGACTGGTTGGCATAGGCGGTGTCCCCGGTGATTTTGTATCTTAAGGCCGATTGATACGCCGCCGCGATGTCGGGATAAAACTGGGCGTAGTTTTGTCCCGTGCCACCGCGTATTACGGTCACCAGCGGACGCGGGTTCCATGTGGTTTGCGAGCGCGGGTTGGCAATCAATCTGTTCCAGCTGCCGACCCAAGGGGCGTTTAAGTAATTGGCCTGCATGCGCGTGAAGTCCGCAGCCGTGTGCAACAGGCCGGGATGAACAAACGTCTGGCCACGCACTGTTTGACTTAAGCCGGCGATTAGAACGATCAAGGACATGCCAATCATTCTACATATGCCATGGAGTTTTAGTTTCATTTTTTGGTTTGGTTTGGTTGTTTGTTAATGCCACCTGTTGCGATGACATCCGTTTTGGGTGGAATGACTGGACCGGCAGTAGCCGGCCAGCCCCCCGCACGCTTGATGTCAACGGCCATCAAGGCGTTAAATCAAAATCCGCATACCGAAATCGCCTCACCTGAAAACCAAGCCTTCACCACCCCTGCGACCGGGCTGGCGCCGGCGGCAACCATCCAGCAACACCTTTCAAATTTCCTTTCACGGAAAGGTCGCCCAAGGATTGGCATTGGGTTGGAAACCGACGTGCCAGACAACGTTCTTGATGTTCTGCAACTTCCAATTGGCCGCATGGCCATCAGCAAACGACATGGCAATGCCGCCGGACACCACCTGGTTGGGGGTGGCCGATCCGGGCCGCAACGGATGCCGCGAAATGCTGCAGCGCCCCAAGGGAGTGGTCGCATCGCCGACCGATAAATTGTTGGCCAACTGGTCGGTGATATTCGGCCACGCATCCGGCCAGATGGAGTCGTAAAATGTCGGTGTATCCGCCGCGCGGGTGATGGCGGATTCCTTCTGGAAAAACTTGCCTGAGTCGGTTGCGGGCACCCATTTGGCAATGTCGCCGTTGGGATCCCATTGATAAAGCCAGCCATTGATCGCGTAGCTGCCCCAGTTCAATTTAGGATCGGTGCTGGCCCCCCAGTGCCATGGCAGCTTGGCGGTTCCCTGGGTCTGCCCGGCCGGCAGGCTGTTCGTATCATCTGCGATCGGGCACAGACGGATCGCCGCCACCTGCGCCTGGTAAGAAATTAGCGTCTGCATCCACAGGGCTGAAGTGGAGACATACGCCACGGTCTTGTTGTTGTCCTGAACGTACATGAAGTAAGCCAGGTCCATCTGCTTGAGGTTGCTGACGCACTTGATCTGTTGCGCTTTTTGCTTGGCGGTCGACAGCGCCGGCAAAAGCATTGCCGCCAAAATCGCAATGATGGCAATGACCACCAGCAGTTCAATCAATGTGAAACCGGAATCATTCCGGTGGCACATGTTCGGGGTAAAAGTTTTTTTACACATAACTAGATTTTCAAGTTGGCCTCGGGGATGCCGCCACCGGTCTCCCCGATCATTTTTAGGGGTGATACTTGGCGGCGGTTCACTTCATTGCACTTTCAACATGTAGAACTGTTGCTGCAGGGACGGATTCACCGTGATGGTTTCACCATAGTTCCCGCTGCCATCAAAGGCATTGGTTGTCACCGGCGTCCAGGCGCTCACGGGCAGCGCGATGTTCGTCGTTGTGAGCACGATTACTGGCCCGCCCGCCAGCCCGTTGGTGGCGTTGAGGGTGATGAAGCCGCTGGACAGCCCGCTGAAATCAACACTGCTGATGACCGGCCTAGAAGCGCCCAGGTAGGTGATCGTGCCATTGACATTGAGGTTGCTGGTATCAAATGCCTGATAGTTCGGCAGCACGATGCTGCCAAATGCAGAGCCGTTGAAGGTGGAACCGCTGAACAGCGTGAACGTGTCTCCGGACTGGAGCGCCGAGCCGACATTGGTCACAACCAGTATGCCCGAATAATTGATGTCCGCAGTCGATACCAGCCGGTCGCTATTCGGGCTGGCGGTGCGGTTCAGCTTCATCCATGCCGTGCCAAAAAGCTTGACGGTGTTGCTGACCGTCAGGGTGCCGGTATTGCCGCTGATGCCATCACCCGGGGCCACGGTACCGTTGACGTTTAGAATTCCGTTGACCGTCCCCCTGCCCTGAAGTGTTTGGGTGCCGCCGACCGTGAAACTGCCGTCGCTGCGACCGGTGACATCCAACATCGCGCCCGGGGCAATGCTAATGCTCGGGCTGTTCGCGATCGAACCATCCGCGCTGGTGACGACATTGTTACTCAACGCCAGCACACCGTTGTTGATGATTGTCGCGCCCGTGTAGGTATTGACCCCGGTCAACGTCCATATTCCGGTGCCGACTTTGGTCACGGCGAATTGTGCGGGGCCATTGGCGATGATGATGCCGCTGAACGTTGTGTTGGTGTTCAAATCGCCCACGCGGAGTGTCACGACACTGGCACCACCGTCATTGCGCAATTGACCGGCACCAGCCATCGAACCGAAGGAAACCGTGCCGTTACCGAACGTGAACTTTTGATTGTCCGTTCCGGTGCTGTTCAACACCCAGTTGGCATTGGCGCTGCCAGCGCTTGGGGTGAGAAACGCAAATCGCATGGTGCCGGCATTGTTGACGGTGAGCGTGCCGGTATAGCCGCTATTGTCGCCGTTCAATCCCACGAGGCCAAACCCGCCACCAGTATTGACGGCTGCCAAATCTCCACTGCCGGTGATATTGGCAACGTCCAGATCCGCCATGCCGGAAGTGAGCAGCGTGGAGGCCGTACCGGCCTGTGCCAGGATGCTGTTCGTGGGCCCCATACCTATGCCGCCATTGTTTGCCAATGTTCCACCGGCCAGGGTGACTGCGCCTGAACCCAGCACATTGTTACCCCGGACATCCAAAACGCCCTGCTGAACCACCGTGCCGCCAGTGTAACTGTCACTGCCCAGATTTCCCTTGATGAAAGTGCCGGTGCCGGTTTTGGTCAGCGTCATCGGACCGCTCAGGGTGCCATTGCCGTTCAAGGTGTAAGTGAGCGTGTTATTGGTCACGAGCATGTTGAATACGCCAGCAGTGGTGGCGAGGTTCAACTGGTTGGTCAAAGCGGTGTCGTCCAAGATCACCGAGCTGCCGGCCTGGAATGTCACGTTGGCCCCGAGATATTGCCAGTTAGTGGTGCCACCGATGTCCCAGGCCGGGCCGTTGGTGCCGGTCCACGTCAGAGCGGCAACATTGGCAACGAGCAAGCCTACGACTTTGTTCGCGGCATCGTTGGTCAGCACCGCCGTCACCCCTGCCGGCAACGGTGCCAGCGAAAAGGCGCTGAAACCGGCGCCTCCCAGCGTGGTGTATTTGATCAGCGGCACTTCGCCCAACGCCGGAACCCCGGTCAAGATGCTAACTGTCACCGTGCCGGAAGTGGTCAAATTGGTCGCTGTGATGACCGCGTTGGCGGTGCTCAGATTACCGAGCTGAAGTATCGTTGCTCCACTGCTGCCAAGTGCCAGGCTGGATGCCGGCAGCGTTGCTCCGCCGGTGCGGGAAACATTCAACGTCGTCCCATCATTCACCGTGATCGGGCCGCCACTTTGCTGCGCTGCGGTCAACGACAGCTTGCCGCCGCTGACAATGGTGCTACCACTATAAGTATTGGCGCCGTTCAAAACCAATGTGCCGGTGCCGGTCTTGGTGAGCGCCCCGATGCCTGAGGCATTGTTGGCTATAACCCCGCCAAAGGCCAGTGTCTGGCCCGAAGCCACGTCAATCGTGCCGCCGCCTGAACCGGCGGACGGGCCAACCGCGATCGTGCGATTCGCACTCAAGGTCAATGTGCCGGCCGCGCTGAGCGTGCCGCCATTAAGCGTGATATTGCCAGGGGTCGCAGCACCGATATTTTGGTCTCGGTCGATGACCAGCGTTCCGCCACCGATGATTGTGGCACCACTGTAAACATTGGTCAATCCGCTCAATGTCAGCGTGCCGCCGCCCAATTTTGTAAGTGCACCGTTGCCGCCGATGCCGCTGCCTGACGTGCTGCTGAAAACATAGCTGAGAGAGTTATTGGTCACGAGTATGCCACCGGGTGAAACCATCGCGCTTAAGTTGATGTTCCCGGTCAAGGCCGTGTCATTGAATTGCACGGTCTGACCTTGCACATAGGTCGAGGTGACGAGATTGAGCGTCCAGTTGGCGGTGGTCGCAATGTCCCAGTTGGCGCTGAGATTGCCTTTCCATACCAGCGGTGCGGCGGCGGTCACATTCAAGGCGATGGTGCTGCCATTTGTGACTATGGTCGCGGTGGTGCCTACCGGAACTGTGCCAAGCGCGAATCCCCCAGTGCCAGCATAACTGGTGAATTTAATCAGGGGATACTGGCTGCCGGTCACAAAGGAGCCGGCCACATTGATCGTGACCGTGCCGTTCGGTACCAGGTTCGTGGCGTTGATCGGCGCCACGGTGGTGCTGTTGAGGCCTGAAAAGCTCAAGACGGAAGTGTTGCTTGCAGTCAAAGTTGTGCAGGCAATCGAAGCAAGGCTGCTGACCAGAACCCCGAGGGTTGTTCCTGCACTCGCAGTAATCGCGCCACCACCGGTTTTGGAAGTGCTAATGTCAAGTTCACCGCCATTGATGGTGGTATTGCCGTTGTAGGTGTTTGCGCCGCTGAGGCTGATGGTTCCTGCACCCACTTTGATGACTGCCAGTGCCGAGCCGTTGGTCGGCGCGGCAGAGTTTTTAATCGCGCCGCTGAACGCACTGGACACGTCGTTGGAACCGATGGTCAACATTAGAAGCCCGCCGTTGGTGTTCATATTGTCTAAATTGCCACCCCCGGAAAGTCCGTTTACAACCAGGCTGTTGCTATTCAAATCCAAAATGCCGTTGAGGATGAGGTTGCCGGCACCGGGACCACCGGGGAGGGCAAAGCGGTTAAATAACCGGATGGTGCCTGCAGCTATCGTTGTATCACCGTTTTCACTGTTCGTTCCCGTCAATGTCATTATTCCAGCGCCGATGTTCGTGAACGACAGCGAACCGGTGCCGGTGACCAGAACCGGTGGAAACCCGAACGTGTCGGAACGGTTATAACTAAAAGCCAGTTTGGAATTATTTGTCACCACTGCGCTGCTAAACATGCCGGCGGCACCGCCGGCACCAAGTTGCAATGTACCGCTGTTAATGGTCGTGAATCCGTTGTAGCCGTTATTGCCGCTCAAGATGAACTTGCCCGTTCCCATCTTGTTGATGGCAATGACCTGGGTGCCGTTGGCGTTGATTGTACCGCTCCAGGTCGAGTCGATGTTTAGATCACCAATTTGAAGGATTGTAAGAGTGTTGCCGCCGGCATCGCTTCGCATGTTGCCGCCACCCTGCAAGGCCCCGAAATAAATGGTGCCACCGCCGAAAGCATAACCATAACCGTCGGTGTTGTTGTTGTTGAGATTCCAGACCGCCGCCGCGCTGCCCGAATTCGCGTTGTCAAACCGCATCCGGTGGCTGCCGTTGCCGGTGGAGTTGAACGTGCCGGTAAAGGCGCTGTTGGTGCCGCTTAAATGCGTGCCGGCGGTTTGATTGCCGCTCTCGTTGATGGTTCCACCGCCGGACATGCTGCCGCCCAAGGCCAGTTGAACACCCGACACCGTAGTGCCCATCGCAACGGTGCCCCCCGTGGGAACAACGATGCTGTTGTAGATTATGCCGCCGCCCGCCGCCACGTTTAGCGTGCCGCCTGCCAGCACAAGCGGGCTCACACCAAACGGGCCGGCGCTGGGTGCGCCACCGGTGCCGGAACCGGCGGCCCCAATCGTCACCGTGCCGGCGCTGTTGGTCGTGATGCCGGAATACGTGTTCACGCCGCTCAATACCAGTGTGCCGGCACCCAGTTTTGTGAAGCCTTGGGTGCCTAGAATCGTCGCCTGGATGGTGGCGGTTTGATTCGTGACGCTGATCGTCGGCGTCCCTGACGCCGCTTCCAACGTCAAGGTTCCACTGGCATCCACAACCCAGGTGCCTTGAGGAAATATGTCACCAAAGATGAGATTTGCATTGGTTTGATTGGCATCCAATGAGATCGTCGAGACGTTGGTGATGGCCAGCGTTGAAAAATCAGCCGTATCACTGGTGGCCGGCAGACCATTCGGCGACCAGTTGTTGACGTTGTCCCAGCCACCGGAAGCAGTGCCGGCCACGTTGTTGGTCCAGATATAATGGGTTTGAGAATACCCCGGCTGCGCCAGCAATGTCAGCAGCATGGTGAGCTTGATAAAGTTGTTTTTCATGATGGAATGGATGGATTGGGTATGGGCTGGGTTGTGTCGGGCTTTGTGATTGAACTATAATTCACATCGCGAGACCGGGAAGCGGTTTTCCAGTCGAACTGTAAACAAGTCTTCCATTCTGGAAAATTTTGCCGTTAATATCAGCCCATGCCTCCGCGCAAAAGCCCCCCGGTGAAACCGGTAAAAGATATAACCAGGCCGTTACTTCAATCTGGCAAAGCCGGACGTGTCAGCATGCGCGATGTTGCCAAGGCCGTTGGCGTATCCGTCTCGGCCGTTTCATTGGCGATTAAAAATTCCCGGCGCGTTTCGGAAGCGATGCGCCAAAAGATCCAGGACAAGATGCAGGAAATGGGCTATCAACCCGACCCGATGCTGGCCGCGTTATGCCATTATCGGCGGTCCAAGGCCAGCGCCCCCATCGGCGCGGAACTGGCGTGGATCAATTGCTGGCCGGCCCCGGGGAAGCTTCGCTCCTATCACGAATTTGATTTGTATTGGCAGGGCGCACTTGCGGAAGCCAAAAGTTGCGGCTTCCGCCTGGAAGAGTTTTGCCTCGCGGAATGTAAGACCTTCACGCGGTTGGAGGCCATCTTGCGCGCCCGTAACATTCAGGGCATCCTCATTCC
>Ga0066797_1000693_pt1 | contig 9988 bp, 9 predicted proteins | sample PersoiDNA2013193_FD_76335 | JGI IMG/M metagenome (GOLD analysis project Ga0066797, IMG submission 76335) | Permafrost soil microbial communities from the Arctic, to analyse light accelerated degradation of dissolved organic matter (DOM) -... | ecosystem: Environmental > Terrestrial > Soil > Tundra... | reverse complement strand
GAGCAGGCGCGGCGCGCTCACAGCGGAATGTTGCCGTGCTTCTTCGGGGGCATGACGTCGCGCTTGTTCGCGAGGAGGTCGAGCGCCCGGATGAGCCGGCGCCTCGCGGTGCGGGGCGCGATGACGTCGTCCACGTAGCCGCGCCGCGCCGCCACCCACGGGTTCGCGAAGGCGTCCTGGTATTCCTCGACCTTGAGACGGCGCGTCTCGGCGGGATCGCTCGCGGCCGCGAACTCGCGCCCGTAGAGGATGTTGACGGCGCCTTCGGCCCCCATGACCGCGATTTCGGCCGTCGGAAAGGCGAAGTTGAAGTCCGTCCGGATGTGTTTGGAGGACATGACGCAGTACGCGCCGCCATACGCCTTGCGCGTGATGACCGTGAGCTTCGGGACCGTGGCCTCGGCGAACGCGTAGAGAAGCTTGGCACCGTGGCGGATGATTCCGCCGAACTCCTGCTTCGTGCCCGGCAAAAAGCCGGGCACGTCCTCGAACGTCACAAGCGGGATGTTGAACGCGTCGCAGAAGCGCACGAAGCGCGCGCCTTTCACGGACGCGTCGATGTCGAGGACGCCCGCGAGATGGTCCGGCTGGTTCGCGACGATCCCGACGGGCTTGCCGCCGAGCCGCGCGAAGCCGACGACGATGTTCTTCGCGTAGTCGGCGTGGATCTCGAAGAGCTCGCCGTCATCCACGACGCGCCGGATGAGTCCGATCATGTCGTAAGGCTGGTTCGGCGAGGACGGGACGAGATGGTCCAGCTCGGGATCCTCGCGGTCGGCCGGATCCGCGGTTTCGCGGCGCGGAGGGTCCTCGCGGTTGTTCGAGGGAAGGAACGAAAGGAGCGTGCGGATCTTCTGGAGGCAGTCCGCGTCCGAGTCGGCCACGATGTGCGCGACGCCCGAGACGGCCGCGTGCGTATCGGCGCCGCCGAGCGTTTCCTTCGTGACGTCCTCGTGCGTGACGGTCTTGATGACGTCCGGCCCGGTCACGAACATCGAGCTCGTGCCCCGCACCATGAGGATGAAGTCCGTGATCGCCGGCGAATAGACGGCGCCGCCCGCGCAGGGGCCGAGGACCGCCGAGATCTGCGGGACGACGCCGGAGGCGAGCGTGTTGCGCAGAAAGATGTCGGCGTAGCCCGCGAGCGAGACGACGCCTTCCTGGATGCGCGCGCCGCCCGAGTCGTTGAGGCCCACGACGGGTGCACCCACTTTCATCGCGAGGTCCATGACCTTGCAGATCTTCGCGGCGTTCGTCTCCGACAGCGACCCGCCGAAGACCGTGAAGTCCTGCGCGAAGACGAAGGCCGGCCGGCCCTCGACACGCACGATGCCCGCGACCACGCCGTCGCCCGGAATCTCGTTCGCCGAGTCGTCCATCCCGAAGTCACGGCAGCGGTGCACGACGAAGGGATCGATCTCCTCGAACGAGCCGGGATCGCCGAGGAGCTCAACCCGTTCGAGGGCCGTGAGCTTGCCCGCCTTGTGCTGCTTCTCGCGGCGAGCGGTGCCGCCTCCGGCGCGCGCCTTCGCGCGAAGAGCCTCGAGGGCGAGCAGCCGGTTTTCGATCGAACGCGGCATGACACTCCCGCTCAGAGGGGGATTTTCTTCTTCTCGGCGAGCATTCTCTTCGCCTTCCGGAACATCTCCGCGTAGTCGACGTTCGCGCCACGAATCGTCGCGGCGTTCTTCTCGAGCAGCTTCTTCACCTCTTCGTCGAGCGCCCGCTCCCGGTTGCGGTCCTCGACGAGCGCGGCCTCGAGGGCGTGGCGCACGTCGGCCGCCGAGGCGGCCTTGACCAGCCCCTCGGAGAGGAGCCGGCGGGCCACGAAAGCCGCCTGGGCCGAGAGGCGAACGTCGGAGAGGGCCATGAGCTCGCGAGGATATCCCACGGCGCACGCGACACACGCGACACACGCGAGATTTCCGCGCGCTCCTACAATCCCACTCGTTGAGCGACGTCGTCGAGGTCTTCCGCCAGGACGCCGAGGACGCGGTCCGGATCGTCTCGGGATTGCTGCGCCGGGGCGAGAGCGGCGAGGCCTTTCGCGAGAGGCGGCGACGCGTCTCGTGGACCGCGACCGAGGCCGGGCTTCTCGCACCGGCGTTCGCCGACGAGCGCGGCACCGCCGTGCGCCTCAGGCGCGGCCGCGAGTCGCTTCTCGTTGCCCGCGAAGGAGACGGGCCCGAGGCGCTTCGGGAAGCGGTGCGCGAAGCCTCGCGCCGCGCGGGCGGATCCCCGTTCCTGAAATCCCGGAGAGTCGCGCAGGCGCGCGCGAAGGCCGAGGCCTCCGCTCCTGACGAGGAGGAGCGCGCCGCCCAGCTCGGCGCCGCGCTTCACCGGGCGCTTCCCGACCCGCGCGGGCTCTCGCTCTCGCTCACGGTCGCGCGCGTTTTCGTCTCGCGCGCGGTCGTGACGGCGCGGGAGATCGTGGCGTGCGGAACGGTGCGGCGTCTCGAAGCGACGGGCGTTCTCAGGCGCGCGAGCGCGGCCCGGCCGTTCGCCTTCCAGACGTCGGCGCCGTGGGCCCCGGCGCTCGACGCCCTCGCGCGGGCCCTTTCGGAGGCCGCACGGCCCGTTCCCACGCACCGGGTCGTGGAGGGGCGGGTGGACGTCGTCTTTTCGCCCGGCGCCGCGTCCGTGTTCTGGCACGAGGCGGTCGGCCATCCTCTGGAGGCGGAAGGCGGGGAGCGGGGTTCGGTCCTCACGCGCGTCGCGCGGGCCGCCGTCGCGCCCGCGGGCGTCCTCGTCACGGCGGATCCGACGCGCGGCGATCTCCCCGGCTCGTATCTCGCGGACGATGAGGGAACGCCCGCGCGCTCCGTCGCGCTCCTGACCGACGGGTGCGTGGACGGCCTCGTGACGGACCGCCGAACCGCCGGCCGCGCGTCGAACGGACACGCGCGCTGCGGCGACTTCCGCCGCCCGCCACGCCCGCGCCTTTCCAACGTGGTCGTCTCGCCGGGGCGCGCGAGCCGCGACGAGCTCCTCGAGGCGTGCGGGAACGGACTCTACGTGCGGGAGATCTCGGCCGCTCACGCGGACCCGGAATCCGGCCGCTTCACGCTCTTCGTCGAGAGCGCCGACCTCGTGCGCAGGGGCGCGCTCGGCGCGCCCCTGGGCCCGTTCGCGCTCACGTCCGACGTCCTCTCCGCCCTGCGTCAGCTCCACACGGAGAGCGGCGACGTCTCGCATCCCGCGAACGGGCTCGGCCTCTGCGTCAAGGGTGGCGAAGGTGTGGCCGTCGGCGGCGCGTCGCCCGCCATTCTCATTCGCGGCCTCACCGCGGTGCGAGGCCGCTCGTGAGCCCCGGACGCGACGGGCTGCTCGAGCGCCTGCTCGCGGAGTCGCGGTGCGACGCCACTGCTGGCGAGTCCGCCGAAGCTTACGAGCGCCGCGGGACGTCGATCGAGCTCGTCGAGGACGCGGAGGGCACGCGGCTGTCGGTCGTCGCCGAGCGCGGCTTCGCGCTGCGCCTCTTCCGGTCGGGGCGCACCGCGTTCGCGGCTTCCCCGCCCGAGGCCGTGGACCGCCTTCCTTTCGAAGCGAGACTCGTCCTCGGCCGGGCACGGGCGCGCCGCGGGGCCCGCGCCGCGGGGCCGGTCGCTCTCGACCGCGCGTCGGCGCTCGCTCCGCCCCCGCCTCCGGACGAGGCGTCCGCGCGCGCTCTCCTCGCGTCTTTCAGGAGCGCGCTCCTCGCCGAGGGCGAGGGCGCCGTCTCCCTGACCGAGGCGATCCTCACCGTCGGCGCGCGCACGGAGCGCGTCGCGACGACGGCCGGACGCGACGTCGCCTTCGGCAGCGGAATCGCCACGCTCGTCGCGACCGTGACCGGACGGACCGCGGCCGGCAGCGTGTCGGCACGCGTTCTCGCGTCGGCGTCGCGGCCCGAAGAGCTCTTCCTCGCGCGCCTCGCGCGCCAGGCGGTGGACCGCGCCCTCCTCCCGCTTCGCGGCCGGCCGCTCGCGCCCGCGCGCGGCGACCTGCTTCTGGACCCGAACGTCGCGGCGCCGGTCGTGGGCCGCCTCGCGCCCGCCTTCTTCGGCGACGAAGGAGACGCGCTCCTCGCGTCGCGCACGCGAGACGGACGCGACGCCTTCGCCTCGCCCGCTCTCTCTCTCGTCGACGACGCGTCGGCCCCCGGCGGGCCGGTGAAGGCGACGCACGACGGCGAGGGAACGCCCCATTCGCGCACCGTCCTCGTGTCGCGCGGGATCGCCGCCGGACGGCTCTCGGACTCCGCGGCGGCGATCCGCCTCCAGCAGCCCCCCACCGGCAACGCGATGCGGCGCGCCTACACCGACCCACCCGCGATCGGTGTCACGAACTTCTTCGTGGATCCGTCGCGGGGCGTCGCGCCGCTGGAGCTTCTCCGGGCTCTCGCCCGCGGCTTCTACGCGGCCGTCCTTCTCTCGCGGCCCGAGGTGGACTTCGCCGCGGACCGCTTCCGCCTGCATGCCGCGGGCTACTGGGTGGAGAAAGGGCGAGCGGCCGAGGCCGTTTCCGAGACGCTCGTGGAAGGCCGCCTGTCGGAGCTTCTGCGCGCCGTCGAGGCCGTGGGAGACGATCTCAAGTTCGTGCCCTCGGGTTCGGGCGGCGCGGGCTCGCCGACGCTGTTCGTCCCGAAGTGGAAAGGCGCCTGACCTTCAGCCCACGCCGGGGCCGGCCGGACGGGGCGCCGGCGTCGGAACCGGAGCCGCGGGAGCGTCCTCTCCGCCGCCCTGGCCCGGCTGCACCCGCCTCGGAGGCGCCGGTCCGGCTGGAGACTGCTCGGGGAAGTCCGACGGAATCGGCTCGTTCGCGCGCGTGACGGTCGGCACGGCCGGCGGAGCGGAGACGCTCGATCCCGGTGGGGGCGCCGGGCGGCTCGCGCTGACGGGGGGCACCGACGTGACGACCGGACCGCCCGGCCCCGGCCTCGCGGCACCGTCCTCCGGCGCCGGCGCGCCCGCCGGCACGGGGGCGCCGGCTGGCACGGGCGCACCCGGGACGGCGAGGACCGCGACGTGCCCGTGCTGGAACGAGGTCACGAGGTCGGGCTGCGCCATCTGCTCCGTAGCGGCGAGAGCGAGGCGATACACCCGCGCGTCGAGCGACTCGAGGAGGACACGTCCTTTCAGGTGCGTGCGCGCCGCGAACGGGTTCCGGCGCACGTTGAACAGCGATGTGTCCACGCGAAGCGACGTTTTGTATGCGGCGATCGCGGCGGATTCGTTGCCGCGCTGCTCTTCGGCGAAGCCCAGCATCCACCATCCCGCCCAGTTGCCGGGCGCGCGCGAGACGGCCTTGTGGAAAGAGGAGGCAGCGCTCCCCCATTCGCCGCGCATCGCGTGGACGAGGCCGGCGTTGTAAAGCGGGCGGCCGTCCGCCTTGTCGAGCTTCGCGGCGACGCCGAATTCGCGAAGGGCGTCACGCCAGAAGCCGTCCCGCGCGATGAGGCACGCGAGGTCGTTGTGGAGCGAGGCGTCGTTCGGCGTCTTCTCGAGGCGCTCGAGGAGATCGAGCGTCGCTCGGTGCTGGGGAATCCCCGGATCGAGGAAGCCCCGATAGACGTCCCGGGCGGCGAGCGGCCCGGCGAGAGCGGCGCACAGGGCAAGCGCGCCGGCGAAGCGCGCGCGGCGATCGACCTTCATGGTGCTCCTTTCGTCGAGGTCTGAAGAGAGCGGCCGACGAGGCGCACTTTCCCGTCCCGCGTCTGCACGTCGAAGGCAAGGCCCGTCGCGCCCGTCGCTCTCCGGATCTCGGCGGTCTGTTTCTTCACGAGCTCCTCGAATCGATCGTAGCGGAGACGCGAGGCGTCCTCGCCGACAGCCGCGCGCGCCGCGCAGTACCGGTCGAAGAGAGACCTCAGGTCGCCCCGCCCGGAGCCTTTTACGGAGGCCGCCGCCCCCGCGTCGCCCGCCGGAGAAGCAGCCGGCTGCTCGACCGATCGCACGCGGATCGGCGGCCGGACCCGGCCGCGGCCCTCCTCCTTGGCCACGAGCCGCTTCTCCCACAGCTCCGAGAGCGCCGTGAAGCGGCTCTGGAGCGCCTGCAGCCGGAATCGCTCCTCCGCCTTGACGAGGGAGACGTTGCCGACCCGGCGGAGCACCTGCTCCACGCTCTTGCGGGCGGGCAGCGGAGGCACCTTCAGGTCGCCCGAAAAAAAGCGCTCGTAATCCAGCTTGAGCGACGCGATGCTCTTGTCGAGCAGATCGAGGTCGCGTGCGATCGAGACGGCCATCGGCGAAAAGTAGTCTACATTCGGCGCGCATGGATCCCGAGCCCCCACGGCCTCCCGCCATGGACCGCCTCCTCGAGAGCGCCTCCGGGAAAGCGCTGGCTGGCCGGCACGGACGAGCCCGCGCGAAAGAGGCCCTCCGCAAGGCGGCCGACCGGTGGCGCGCGGAGGGTCCCCGGGAGGGCGACGCGACCGAGTCGATTCTGGCCGCCGCCGTCCGGGCGCTCGAGGAGAGAGCCCCGGCCGGGCCCCGGCGCGTCGTGAATGCGACGGGCGTCCTCCTGCATACGAACCTCGGGCGCGCTCCGCTCGCCGCCCAGGCCGTCGCCGCGGCGGGCCGCGCCGCGGGTTTCTCGACGCTCGAATACGACCTTGCGGCCGGCACACGCGGGCGGCGCGGCGAGCACGTGAGGCCGCTCCTCCTCGCGCTCTTCGCGAAGGATAGGGACGATGTCGACGCCCTCGCGGTCACGAATGCGGCCGCGGCGCTCCTCCTCGCCCTCGACACGCTCGCGAACGGCCGGAAAGTGGCGGTCTCGCGCGGAGAGCTCGTCGCGATCGGCGGAGATTTCCGAGTGCCCTCGATCCTCGCGAAAAGCGGCGCCTCGCTCTTCGAGGTGGGCACCACGAACAGGACGACGCCCCGGGACTACGAAGAGGCGCTCGAGGCCGGCGCGGGCGCGATTCTCAAGGTCCGGCCCTCGAACTACCGCATCGTGGGGTTCACCGAAGAGGTCTCTCTCTCCGCGCTCGCGTCGCTCGCGCACGCGCGCGGCGTACCCGTGATCTTCGACGCCGGGGCGGGCGCTCCCGTGCGCTTCGCCGAGCCGGCTCTCGCGGACGAGCCCGTACCGCTCGAGGCCCTCGACGCGGGCGCGGACCTCGTCTGCTTCTCGGGCGACAAGGTCCTCGGCGGCCCGCAGGCGGGAATCCTGATCGGGAAGAAGGATCTCGTCGCGCGCGCGGGGGCGAACCCGCTCGCCCGCGCGCTGCGCCCGGACAAGCTCGTTCTCGGCGCGCTCGCCGCCACGCTCGACCTGCATCTGTCCGGGCGGCGTCTCGAGATTCCCTTCCACCGGATGCTCGAGACCCCGCTCCTCGACCTGGCGCGGCGGGCGGATGCGCTCGCGGCGGCCGCGCGCGCGGCGGGCTTCACCGCCACGGCGGTCGACTCCATCGCGACGGCGGGCGGCGGCGCGGGCGCCGAGTCCACGCTGCCCTCGAAGGCCGTCGCTCTCTCGCGCCCCTCGTCCTCCGCCGACGGTCTCGCGGCGGCGCTCCGCACGGGAGAGCCGCCCGTCATCGCGCGGATCGAGGGTGGCCGCGTCCTCCTCGACCTCCGGAGCGTCGCCGAATCCGAGGATGAAGAGGTCGTCCGCGTGCTCGAGGCGCTCGAAAGCTAGACGCCCCGCTAGATCCCCAGCTCCTTCATCCTTTGGGCGAGCTTTCTGAGCGGCACGCCGAGGTCCTCGGCGGCGCGCGTCTTGTCGCCTCCCGTGGCCTCGAGCGCACGCCGGATGCGTGCCGCCTCGCCCGCCCGCCGCCACCTTTCCGCCGTCTCTTCGAGCGTCCCGTCGAGCGAGGGATATCGTGGCTGCGTCCCACCCGGGACGCCGACGACGATGTCCGCCGGCCGGATGACCTCTCCTTTCGCGAGGAGGACGGCCCGCTCGACGACGTTGCGAAGCTCGCGCACGTTTCCCGGCCAGTCGTGCGCCGCGAGCCGCTCGAGCGCGGCCGGCGAGAACGAGGGCACCTTCTTCTTCACCTGGCGCGCCGCGGAGGCCGCGAAGCCGTTCGCGAGCGCGGGGATGTCTTCCTTTCGAGCGCGGAGCGGTGGCAGGCGCACCGGGAAGACGTCGAGGCGATAGAAGAGGTCCTCGCGGAACGCCCCGGCCTTGACGAGAGACGCGAGCTCACGGTTCGTGGCCGCCACGATCCGCACGTCCACCGCGATCGGCACCGTGCCGCCCACGCGGAGAAACGTGCGCTCCTCGACGGCCCTCAGGAACTTGGCCTGCGCGCCGGCCGGCAGCTCGCCGATCTCGTCCAGAAAAAGCGTGCCCCCGTCGGCCAGCTCGAAGCGCCCCGCGCGCCGCTCGCTCGCGCCCGTGTACGCGCCGCGCTCGTGCCCGAAGAGCTCGTTCTCGACGAGGCTCTCCGGCAGGGCGGCGACGTTCACGGCGACGAACGGTCCCGGCGCCCGCGGCGAGAGCGCGTGCATGGCGCGCGCGAAGAGCTCCTTGCCCGTGCCGGACTCGCCCGTCAGAAGGACGGTGACATCCGAGGCGGCGGCCAGCCGGATCCGCTCCAAAGCCTCGGCGAGCGCCGGCGACGTGCCGACGATATCGGGCATTCCCTTGAGGCCAGCCTCGGCGGCGAGGAGAGTGTGCGCGACGGCCGAGCGCCGGGCGCGCACGTGCCGCGCGACGAGGAGCAGCAGGAGGTCGGGGTCGACCGGCTTGCTCAGGAAGTCGGCCGCTCCCATCTTCATCGCCGTGACCGCCGTCTCGACGGTGCCGAATCCCGTGAGGACGACGACGGGGATGGCGGCGTCGGACGCCGTCGCCGCCCGGAGCACGGCGAGACCGTCGGCGCCCGGCATCTTGAAGTCCGTGAGGACGAGCGTGTAGCGACGGCCCTCGGCGAGACGGCGCAGCGCTTCGTCGCCGGTCGCGACCGCCTCCACGCGGTAGCCCTCTCGTGTCAGCGTCTCCGCGAGCATCTTGCGGAGAGACTCGCGGTCTTCGACGAGCAGAATCTCCGCGGGCATCAGAGTCCGAGAAGGCGAATCAGGTACCCGGAGGTTTCGGTGAAGGCTTCATTGTGTCGTTCTGCGGGATGAAGACACCGCTCGCCGGATTTCCGGTCGGCGCGTTCGCCGCGGGCGGCGCGATGTCGGATCGCGGAATCGGCACGAGCGTGGGGGCCGGCGGCGGGGTCGGCGCGGGCGTCGGCTCGCCTTCGGCCTCGGGCGTCGCGGCCGAGCCGCCCGGCGCCTTTGCGTCGCTGGCCGGCTTGACCGGGATCCGGACCTGCCAGCGGGGCACGTAGCGGTACGAGGCGGCCTCGCCCTCCAGCGGCGTCGACGCCGTGAAGGTCGACTTCTCGCCGGGTGCCAGCGTGTCCTTCGCGAGCTGCGCGAACGCGGACGAGAACGTCTTGCCGTCCTTGCCGACGATCTCGACCGTGAGCAACACGCCGGAGACCTCCGCCGCGCCGCTGTTGATCACCGAACCGGAAAAAGAGTAACCGTCCTTCGTCCGTGTGACGGACGTGTTCGCGACATCGACCCGGCCTTCGCTCTCGCCTTCCTTCTTCTCGCCGCCTTCCTCGCCGATTCCGTGCGCCACGCTGTCGTCCGTGAGGACGACCGCGGCCCGGCGGCCGCTCTTCTGCTTCGCCACTTCGGCGAGCGTGAGGCGTTTCGGGACGCTTGCGGTCGGCACCGGCGTGGCCGCCGCCGCGCGCGCCTTCTCGGCGGCCGTCTTGCCGAGGTCGATCTCCGAAAGCGGGATGGACAGGAGCACCCCGTCCGTCGTCGTGAGCAGCGCGAGGCGGCCCTTCGCGACGAGCGGCTTTTTCGTCACGATCCGGCGCCCATCCTTGAGCCAGATCTCGTCGGCCCCCGCGATGCCGGCGAGACACGCGAGAACCACCGCCACCAGGAGCCGTCGCATGGGACCTCCTTCCGGGGTTGATCGCCTTCTTTGATTTTACACCCGGAATGGGCTCAGCGAGGCGCGGCGGACTCCACGCCGCGAGGAG
>Ga0066797_1000691_pt1 | contig 9994 bp, 11 predicted proteins | sample PersoiDNA2013193_FD_76335 | JGI IMG/M metagenome (GOLD analysis project Ga0066797, IMG submission 76335) | Permafrost soil microbial communities from the Arctic, to analyse light accelerated degradation of dissolved organic matter (DOM) -... | ecosystem: Environmental > Terrestrial > Soil >... | reverse complement strand
GCCATGAAGCCCGGCAGCGTGGTCGTGGACCTCGCGGTGGATACCGGCGGCAATGTCGAGGGCGTCAAATACAACGAAGTTTCCGACCGCAACGGCGTGAAGATCATCGGCATCGCCAATTTGCCCGGCCGCGTGCCGCTGCACGCCAGCCAGGTGTATGCGGCGAACCTGGTGAACCTCATCGAAGAATTCTGGGACAAGAAAGAAAAGACCTTCGTCCTCAAGCTCGACGACGAAATCATCAAGGGCTGCCTCGTGACGCACGGCGGCAAGGTCGTGAACGAAAAACTCATCGCCCAACCCAAATAATTTTATGGATACCAACATCTTGTTCATCTTCATCCTGTCGATTTTCGTCGGCATCGAGGTCATCTCCAAGGTGCCGTCGATGCTCCATACGCCGCTGATGTCCGGCACGAACGCCATCCACGGCATCATCTTGTTCGGCGGCATCCTGGTGCTGGCCGATGCGAGCACCCTGCTGGCGCAGGTGCTGGGATTTGTCGCGGTCGTGTTCGGTTCGGCCAACGTTTTTGGCGGCTTCATGGTCACGGACCGCATGCTGCAGATGTTCAAGAAGAAGAAATGATATGAGCTCCACCACATCCTTAATTTTGATCGGCGTCGCGGTCCTGTTCATCCTGGGCATCAAGTTTCTGAGTTCGCCCAAGACCGCGCGGAAGGGCAATCTGGTCGCCGCCGCCGGCATGGTCATCGGCCTCGTCATCCTGTGCAATCGCGACGGCAGCAACGTCTGGTCGCACGGCTGGAGTTTTAATTATACGCTGATCGTCATCGCTACAATTATCGGCCTCATCATCGGCGCCATCGGGGCGTACTCGGTCAAAATGACCGCCATGCCGCAGATGGTCGCGCTGTTCAACGGCCTCGGTGGCGGCGCGGCGGCGCTGGTCGCGAGCCTGGAATTCATCAAGAATGCGCATCCGGCGGAAATCGCGGGCGTCGCGCTCCCGGTCACGCATGACACTCCGGTGGCCTTCACCATCCCGATGTTGTTCGCCACGCTGATCGGCTCGCTGTCCTTCTCCGGCAGCATCATCGCGTATCTGAAGCTGGAGGGAAAATTTGAGAAACCGATGACGTTCCCGGGCCAGAACATTATGAACGGCCTGATCGGGCTGGTTATCCTCGGCCTGGCCGGATACCTCACGTTCAACGCCACGGGTGGCAATGCCATCACCGCGTTCGTTGTCATGGCCGGGCTGGCGCTGTTCTTCGGTATCGCGATGGTCATGCCCATCGGCGGCGCGGACATGCCGGTGGTGATCTCGCTCCTCAACTCTTTCACCGGTCTCGCGGTCGCGGCGGACGGTTTTGCCATCAACAACACGGCGATGATTGTCGCGGGCACGCTGGTCGGCTCCTCTGGTACGTTGCTCACCCTGCTCATGTGCAAGGCAATGAACCGGCCGGTCACGAATGTTTTGTTCGGCGCGTTCGGCTCCAGCGGCGGCACGACGGCGGCGGCAGGCGGTCCCGCCGGCACCGTCAAGCCCATCCAGGCCGACGAAGTGGCCCTGCTGCTGGCGTATGCGACGCGCGTGGTCGTGGTTCCCGGTTACGGCATGGCCGTGGCGCAGGCGCAACATTCTGTGCGTGAATTGACCGAGGAACTCGGCAAACGCGGCGTGGAAGTGCAATTTGCCATCCATCCGGTCGCCGGCCGCATGCCCGGTCACATGAACGTGCTGCTTGCGGAGGCGAATGTCCCCTACGACCAACTCATTGAAATGGAGCAGATCAATCCCTCGATGGACCGCGTGGATGTCTGCCTGGTCATCGGTGCGAACGACGTGGTGAACCCCGCCGCGCACGAGGACAAATCCAGCCCCATCTACGGCATGCCCATCATCGATGCCGACCATTGCAAGACCTGCATCGTGATGAAGCGCTCGATGGCCGCGGGTTTCGCCGGCATCGAAAACGCACTTTTCTACAAGGACAATACGCGCATGTTGTTTGGTGATGCGAAGGCGTCGCTCAATGCGCTCGTCGCGGCGGTGAAGGCGAGCTGATTTCTTAACCACAGATGAACACAGTCTGTAAACCCGATTCAGATGCCCATATAATCGCATAAACCCCTGTAAACACAAGGATAATTCGTCATTACTCGCCACTATTTTTCATAATTTTCAGGTGCTTTAACTGGCACTTTCACTGACAGTGGTTCTTCGTGTTTAATGTTTTTTTGATGATTTGCCATCGTCGCCTTTAAGAAATACGCGATCAGGCTGAGACATTAAAATCATCCCATCGTAAGCGATGTGGTAAGGAGCTCCTTTGACGGGGATTCTCATATCGGTCTCGGTTTTGCCGTCTGCGTTGCAGATGCCGACGCTGGCAAAGTAAGGTAGCGCACCATGACGGGCGGCGTGTTCAATGCACTGGAATTGTGCCAAGCCATCCATCTCTCCTTTTTTTGGGTAGCAGTCTGTGCGGACAAAAACAAAAATGATGTGGCTATCTTTCTTGGCAATGATTTGAGGATTTTGCCCAAGTTGGGTGTTGGCGCTCTCCAACATGTAGCCATCCTTCTGAAATTGTTTAATGACGACTTCAATTCCAAAATTGTGAATCTCGTTTGGTGACATTAGCTCACCATCACTGCGGTCTGGGTGAAAAGGCCCAACGAGGTGCATGTCAAAAGGAGTGCAAGTGTCTGCGTGCTCCTGAAGATCGCGCGCCTTATCAGGGTTATCCATTTCAAAACAACAAGTCGCCATGTTCTTAACGGTGTTGAAGTAATCAAGGTCTGTTTCAAGGATTTGTCGCGTGAATTTTTCCCAGCGTCTGTCAACAATTCGCACTGGAAATTTGCTAGGGAAGAGTTCTGGATGTTCTTGGTGAACCTTCCTCAATGCTCGATTCGCACATATCTGCAAGGTATCCTCGTAAGCACGCATCGCCAGGGTGTAATCTCCGGCCAACTTGTGCGTAAGGCCAAGACTATTGTGGGCAGCGTAGTTGTCATTATCAATGTTAATGGCGGTGGTGAGAGCGTCAATGGCCTCCGAAAATCGTCCAAGCAACTGGAGAGCGATACCAAGTGCTCCCCAAATTGATGTCTCTTTGGAATTGAGATCAAGAGCACGACGATAATAATCAACTGCACCAACATAATCGCCACGCAAGCGAAGTGTCATGCCTGCCAAATAAATGGCATTCCAATCGCTGGCATCTTCACTAATAGCCTCATTGCAAATATCGAAGGCAGCATCAACTCGGTTTTGGTTCATGCAGCGTTTGAATCGAGAAAGCAGTTCGTCTTTCATAGATGCGAGCACCCCCTATTGAATACTAGGTGGAAATTTTCAATGAAGCAAGAATTGGTCACGAGGAGTTGTGCCATTGATGAGTAAACACTTTCCTTTCCGCCCCGCCGGAAAGGGCGCGAAGCGTTAAAGCCAGCGCAGCGGTGAACGCATGGTGTCCAGAGGCCCACGGCCTCTGGCGGCGGGGTTTGGGGACGGCAGCGGAGTCCCCAACATGGCAAAACCGGCTGAACCGTTTCCAGTCCAGCCGGGCGCGTGGGGGTGTGGGCGGTCAATCCTCGTCCGGCATCATTACCGTTATGGCCGGTTCGGGTGCGTCCATGTCGAGGGGGCCGCACATGGCAACCAATTTGACAAGGCGCGGGGCGCGGTTGTCGTTGCGCACATACAGCGCAAACGGCAAGCGGGTCTGTCCGGGCTGCGCTTTGAGAATGGCAAAGCGGAGCATCCAGACAACATCCCAAAGCCGTCCGGCTTCATCCTGCCCGGTCACGTCCGGGGGCACGGTCACATAAGCGTCAAACGCGGTGCGGGTGATAAAAACCGGAAAGCGGATTCCGGCTTCCTGCGCGGTTTTCGTGACTTCAATTTGCACGCCGTCGGCGATGGCTTGGGCGCGGGTGTAACTGTAAACGATATTTAACGGGTCATTATTCATGGTGATTTTGTGTTCTGGTGGTGAAAAGTGCCGCCTGCGCTGCCTCGGCGAGTCGTCGGGCGTGGGCTGCTTCGCCGCGTTCGCGGGTGATGCGTTCGCCGTCCAGCCCGGTTTCTGCAATCAGGTTGAACGTGCCCGGCGTGAATCCGAATTCATGCTGCGGGACAGGCAAGCGGCGTCTGTTTCGTTTCATGGGGGCTAGGCGTAAAAATAGCCAAGAGCGCGAAGTGATGAAAAATTGCCGTTGCCGATTACCACATGGTCTAGCAATTCCATTTTCAAAAGCTGCCCGGCGCGGATGAGGTCGCGGGTCACTTTGATGTCTGCTTCTGACGGGGTGCTTTCGCCCGATGGGTGATTGTGCATGACAATCAACGCACTGGCGGCGGTGACGATGGCGAGCCGGAACACTTCGCGGGGATGGACTAAAATTGTGTCCATTGTGCCGATTGAAACAAGGTGATGCCCTTTGACTTTCCGGCGCGTGTTCAAAAGCAACACGGCCAAACATTCGCAATCCGGGTTAAAATGTGGATGCGTGGCAATGTGCATCCGCCAATAGTCGGCGGCTTTATCGGGTGTCTCGCAATGTTGCATTGCCTCCGGCGTCGGACACTCGCGCAAGGTGGTCACTTTGTATTCGTAGGGACTGGCGGCAAACTTGAACGGTTTCACCAGTGATTCAAAACCCGGAAAAGATTCGGTAGTATTCATGGCGGGTTCTCCGGTTAGGCGGGTTTTTGGTCGGCTGCGAAGTAGCTGCCGTAACGCCTGCGGGGGTCATAGGTCGCCCGTTCGTCGGGAATCGTGCCGCAAGGGTGCTGCCATGCCTGCCGGGTGTTGTTCCAATGAAAACCAAGCTCGGCTAAAACGCGGGTGACGGTCGGCGGCTGCTTGTCGCTAAACTGAATCCAAACCCATTTGCCAACCACTTCGGCAACGTCAAAAAAGTTCGGTGTTTCACTGCGGAGCAACGAAAGAAGTTTTTCCGTTTCCAACTGGCGGTTTGCCCGGCGCAATTCCAGATTGATTTTTGGTCTGTCTCCCGTGCTCAACTGTTCGGGACGGCTCTGAGCCTTTGATTTCTGATTTTTGTTTGTATTCGTTTTCATAGTCTTTTTTTTGTGCTCTGCTGTTCGGTCCGGTCTTTCGCCCTTCACGAAAAAAGCCCGTGCAGCAGGGCGGCCAGTGGAGGTCGCCTTCAGGAGGAACCACGTCCGGCCCCCTGTGAAGCGGGCTAGTGAGGGCGAAAGAACGAGCCGATGCAGAGGGGAGCACTTGCGGGAAAGGACTTGAAAACGATCCAAAGAATTATTCCACCACTGACTCCGCGAAGCGGGCGAGCCTGGCGTGACTCATGGCATCCGCATGAGCCATGTCAGGGGAGTATCAATCAAAAGCCAAAACGGGTCGCGGGGTCGCGCTGTTCTGACGAATGGCCGGGAGGGTGTAGCCGGGTGACGTGGCTTGCAGGGTGAAGGGGCAAGATCAAAGGCACACGGCGGAACACAAACGGCGAATGGTCAGACTCACATGGGAGAGGACAAGTGGCACAAGCTGCGCGGTGGCTTGCCACGCTGAAAGCGAGCGGCTGCTTGTGCCTCTTGGACGGCGGGGAAACCTGCGGTTAAACGAGTTGACAAGTGCTGGTCAATTCGGTTGGATGTTGCGACGAGAGATTAAATAAAGGATTTTTATGGCCAAAAAACATGTTTTTATCAGTTTCGATTTCGACAACGATAAAACGTTGAAGGAATTCATCATCGGTCAGTCCAAGCATGAGGACTCGCCGTTCGAGGTGCATGATAATTCTTTGAAGGAGGAAGCACCGGAGAAAGACTGGCTTGACAAGGCGCGGTCTGCCATCGCGCGCTCGGAGGTGTTCATCATTATGCTGGGATCGAATACTCGATATGCTCACGGCGTGCTCAAGGAGCTTAAGATCGCAAACGAGCTGAAGAAGACGAAATTTCAGATCATCGGATACAAGGATGGCTCTGCGGACTGGGCAGTTCCCGATGGCGGGCGCACATACAATTGGAATTGGGACAATTTAAAAACGTTGCTGAAATAGCCTACGCTGGCCCTTCCATCAATAGCCATACTCAGGCTAAGAACCTGAGAGCATACGAAGCCACAAAAGAGATTCTGCGAACATGATCGTCGTTCTACATGGAGATGCTAATCAGAAAACGGGCGAACTAATCGCATCGAATCTTCGAGATGCTTTCAAGGGACATATCGAAGTTAGCCTGACGAAAGCCTCTTCGCCAGATTCTTGGCCGATGGATGTTAGCTGGGATGACCTGTTGGTTGTCGTTTTTGATGAAACGCCGTTTCCAGAAGCGGGAAACAACTACATAGCAGAGTATCTGGCCAAACGTGGGGAGAAGGCATTGCTTCTTCCAGTTGCGCTTAAGCACGGACAAACGCGACCGCCCAAAGCCGCAGAAGCAATTAAGGCGCTTGAGTTTGACGCAGCGGCACCGGGTGTTGACGGCAGAGTGGTGAGGAGAATTGGAGCCATGCTTGGTCTTCGGGTGCAGCAGCGCGACACTCAGATTTTTATCTCCTACCGTGCAAGTGATGGGAAGGAAATCGCAAAACAACTTGAAGGACATCTCGTTAGTATGGGCTACCCTGTTTGGATGGATGAAGCACGGGAAATTGATGGTGAGACGAAAATCCTACCAGGGACTGACGTTCAGCGACAAATTGATGAAGGATTGGACCGGGCAAGCATTGTATTATTGCTCGACACGCCGGAGGCTCCAAAATCCCCTTGGATTATGCACGAAGTAGATACGGCCAATGGACTATTGTTACCCATTCTGCCGCTGTGCTTCAAAACCGCAAACGATCCCAAAAAAGGACCACGATTCCCCTCGCTTCTCCAGCTTCAACGCTGGGTTTCGCTGCCGTTTCCAGTGCCGCCTAAGGTTCCGCCGCTAACGGAGGATGACCTAATTCTCATAATTGGCGAAATGGAGAAGTATCTTTGTGAAATTTTTCGACGTAAGTGCCGCGTCCCCTTTATCGTGGAAAGGGAATTTGTTTCGCGCGATTTCAGTTGGCGAATGGTGGATCAGCGCCTTCTAATGGGCGAATCCATCAAGCAGCACTCTGCGCGGTTATCGACGAAAGTCTTGAGCCATTGTTCGATATTCGATCAGGTGCATGGACCGGCGTTGGAAACATTTTCTGCGTTTTTGAAGAAAACCGGGCGGCCTAACCATTCACTTTACATTTATGATGGCGAACTGATTCCAGAACCACTGCTGCAAAAAATCATCGCGGCCACACCGCCAGATGATGGCGTGGTCATTTTACATCATCAAGAGCTTGCAAGTCTTATAGACTCAAACTTCACTACGTTTTCAGCATGAGTGGCACAAGAATAGATGTTTCCTTGGCGCAATATGAGATTGGTCTGTCTGGAGCCGTTCCTGGGCGTGATAGTTGGTCGGAGCCTGCGATGGATCGTGCGATTTTGGAGTTCATTGCGCTTTTTAGCGGCATTGTATTTAAGTATGGAGGGAGGATCGTGCATGGTTGTCATCCGACTTTCACGCCCGTCATTCTTCGCCAAGCACGATTGCACGCAGGGGAGGGGCGTTCGCGGAAGCCTGTAACGCTGATCATGTCAGAACTGTGGGCAAAGGATTTGACCGCAGAATATGGAGAAGGCGTTGCGGACGTGGCGGAATTCAAAGTAACAAGGCAAATTGGAGATGGCGGGCCAGAGAATGTGGAAACTCGAAATCGCAGCCTTACAGAAATGCGCCAATTGTTGATCGGAAGTCAAAACTTGATGGTCGCGGTAGGAGGGAAGATGCACGAAAAGGATGGGGTGATTCCGGGAGTGCGCGAAGAAATGGATTTGGCGGCTAGAAAAGGGATACCACGATTTCTTATTGCAGGTATGGGCGGATACGCGGCTGAATACGCAAGGGAATTGACCCCCTCTTCGCTTCAGAACGGATTATCTGATGAGGCGAATGCACTTTTGTTTAGCACAACCGACGTTTCAGCATGTGTTAATCTGCTCTTTGAAAGCCTCGGAAAGCGTCCATGATTTAATGGACGGTGGAACCTGTCAGGGTTGGCGTTACGCAATCCACGACTTGAAGTTTTCATGTCCGCGACCCGTCACCCAATCATAAACTGGTAGCCAGTGCGCAAGTGAAAGGTGCTTACTTCTGTTCGCCTGTGGCTGTTGTGAAACGGCGAACGGTTCAAGATCGGAGTAGTAACACCATTTCCCGTCCTTCCATTCCGTCGGTTTCGCTCGGGTGCCATCCTCGCTGATTTCCAAGCCGAGATTGTCGAAAGGATTGTGACCTAGCGGCTTCGTTTGTTTGTCCTTCCCAGGGATATTGTTAATATGAATGCCTAGCACGTAGTTGCCTCGTTCGATGCTCTTCATAATTTCATACCGAACCCACCGCCGTGCCCAGGTATCCGAACCGATTAGCACTGCGGTTACAGATGTGTTTCCTAATTCGGCATTAATCAGCCGTTTCAACGCCAATGGACTAGTGCTTCTTGCCTCTTCCCAAATTGAATGATCGTAGTAACCAGCAGACTCGACACCTCCGGTAAAGTTGTGTTTTCTGACAACATTTGCGCGGAAATCACTCACGTCTTGGTAATGGAAAGCGAAATAGACCCGTTTAGCCATGACAGCCTTTCTTTAAGTTTCCCAGTCAGCATTCTTGAAATTGAGTGTGCGAGCATTTTCGGAAACAGCGCGCTTGGTTTGGTCTTTGGCACCGTTGGGGAAATTCGCCTGAATCTCGACGCTGACCTTTACTTCCGCATTTGGGTCAGCCGCGAGAGTAGCGATAATTTCTTCGGCGATTTGCACCAACCGTAGTTTGGCAGTTGAGGCATTGACTGTGACGTTCCCGTGGAATGAATGGGCCTTGGGTGAGCCACCGGGGATTTCGATACCCGGCAGGCCGGGTGTCCCCTTGGTGGGTGGCGTGCCCGTTGTTGGGGAATCTGGCGCGTTGCCGCTTGTGGCAGGCTTAGGCGACGGCGGCATGATGCTGACAGCATAGCGAGCGGCTGCTTCCGGTTCGATAAGCAGGAGCGTGTCGTCGAGTTGCACGTTGGCGTCACCGAATTTGAAGCCGTCAAACTTGCCTTCATTCTCGGCGTAAGCTGTGCCAAAGAAGTCGCGGCTGGCCGCGCCTTTGACAATGGCTTGTTCCAACACACCCCGATGTTTCAAGCGCGGCAAATAAAGATAACGAAGCGTATCTTCCCAAAAAACCATGGCTGCCACGGTAGTTTTGTTATCTTTCCAATAAAGTTCTTTGAGACGACTGCGAAGGTGAATGGGCGACCAAGTCGAAATGACCAGTTCGTTATCCTGACAGACGCGCTCGATTTCAGCACCGAGCGTGGCGCCGCTTGTATTGAGGGGAAACGATTCGACGCTGATTTGTGGAGTAGTGGATGAGGCTTGCGACGGGCAGAGCAGCCAGCGATAACATTCGCGGGCCGCTTTAGGCACGACTTCTTCGGCGGTTTTCAGTTCCTTCTCGGCCTGTTTCTTCTGGACGAGGTCAATGTTCAAGCGGCTGGCCTCAACATCATCCACGATAGATTTCCACGCCAATGCTGTGCGCACAGAATCGTTCACCCGCGCGAGCGATGCCTGATCTGGCGCGAGAAAAATCAAACGGTTGCCACGGTAGCGCGGTTTGGTGCCGTTGCTGCGCGTGAACGTCAGCACTTCATCGAACGCCAGCCGTGTTTCCGCTCGGCTGAAAAAATTCTCCGGCGGCAGACATACCAGCCGCAAGCCTGTGTCGTCGGGAACATCGGCGTGTGGGGTGAAAATGTGGACGCCTTCAAAAAATGACGCACCGGCGGTGAGTTTCCGTAATGCCTCGGCGAGTTTGGGGCGGACATCGTGTGCGTCGTTGAACCGGCGTTTGCGGTCTTCCATTTCGCGGCGAAGATTGGCGCGTGTGTCGAACCAGAAGCGCGTCGTTTCCTGTGACTTGTCTCCGGTGGTGTTTAAGTAATGGAG
>Ga0066797_1000687_pt1 | contig 10006 bp, 5 predicted proteins | sample PersoiDNA2013193_FD_76335 | JGI IMG/M metagenome (GOLD analysis project Ga0066797, IMG submission 76335) | Permafrost soil microbial communities from the Arctic, to analyse light accelerated degradation of dissolved organic matter (DOM) -... | ecosystem: Environmental > Terrestrial > Soil >... | reverse complement strand
CGATGGCCCGGCCGGCCGGGCCATCGATCACCGGCGGGACCAGGTTCACGGGCGGGCCCCAGAGATCGCCGTCCTCGTTCAGCCAGGCCTGCCTGACCCGCTCCTGTTCCTCCGGCCGCGCCGCCCCGCCCATCCCCATCATCGGGAAGCCGGCCATGTCCGGGGCCTCGATGGCGCCGTCGGCTTCGGCCAGCGCGCCGTCCGCCTCCAGCTGCTGCGACTGCGCGCCGGGCAGGCCCCCGGCCACCGTCGCGTCAGCGGCGGGCAGGCCGCTCGTGCCTGACAGGCCGGGCAGGCCGCCGAACTGGTCCTCGGCCACCCCGGTGACCAGCCCGGAACCGTCCGCCGACACGCCGCCTGGCAGTTCCGTGCTCACCGGGTCCGCGACTCCCGCGGTGGCACCGCCGCCTGATGCGACGACCGGGCCGAACGCCGGCTCGGTTACCTCGGAAACACCAGGGACCGGCCCGGGCAGGCCGCCACCGCTGAGCCCGCCCGAGCCGGGCGGGCTCAGCGGTGGCGTCGCGCCGAGCGCGGACGTGGTACCCGCGGTCGGCGAGAGCGGGCCGCCGGGAATCATGGCGCCCTGCAGGCTGGACGGCGACGGCGAGGCAGCGCCGCCCCGCCCGCCTGGGGTTGAGGTGCCGCCGGTGGTCGCGCCGGCGCCCCGGGTACCACCGTCCGTTCCGGTGACGGACCCGCCGCCGCGGCCGCCGCCGGTCAGCGTGACGGCGTTCCCGCCGCCACCGACAGGGCGAGGGCGCACGGTGACGCCGGAACCGCCGGCGGAGGTGCCGGCGGTGACGTGAACGGCCGGCGCGGGACCGCTGCCGCGGCCGCTGCCCACGGCCGGGACAGCGCCGATGGTGTCGGGCAGCAACTGGTCCGCGATGACCAGGTAGCCGCTCAGCCTGGCGATGTACTCCTGCGCCGCGCGGTCCGCGGTCGCCTGCGCGCTGCCGTCCACCTCGGCGAGCAGGCCCGTGGCCGCACCGGTGACGCCGCCGAGCAGGCCCGCCACCGGGCTCCCCGCGACCGTGCTGCCCACGACCATGCCGGCCAGCGCGTCACCGAGCACCAGCGACGCCGGCGACACCCGCGGGTCGGGCAGCGACGTGAACTGCGGCAGCACGTCGCCGCCGAGCCAGGACAGGACCGAGCCGACCTGCTGCGCCTGCCGCGCCAGCGTGACCATGTGGTCATGCAGCTGCTGAAACTGGCCCATGGCCGCCTGCGCGGCGCTGCCCGACCAATTCTGGGCGAGCGTGCGGGCGTTGGCTGCCAGCCGCCCCGCGACCAGGTCCAGCGTGGTGCCAAGGCGGGTGTGGGCGGCCCCCGCCGCCGCCACGTCGCCAGGGCTGAGGCCGCGCAGGATCTCCATGATCGCGCCGGCCGGCATCCCCGCGCCGCTGAACCCAGGCACCGCGCGGGTCCTGACCGGGTAGCTGGGCTGGGCGCCGAGCGCGGACGCTGCGGGCCTGCCGCCGCTCCCGTACGAGGCGACCAGGCCCGCCACGCTGTAGAGGTTCGTGCCCACGCTTCTTGCGGCCCGCAGGTTGTCGGATTCGGACTGGTCATAGGCCTGCGCGCTGACGGCCAGCCTGCTCGAGGCGTCCTGGTGCGCCGTGCCGGTCTGCTGGCTGGCCGCCACGATGCCCGTGAAGGCAGCGGACGCGTTGCCGTTGAACGCGACCGCCGTCGGCCAGCCCGCGACCAGGCCGATGTTTGCGGTTATCGAGATGCCCTCGCCTTGCCGTGCGCCATCAAGCCGGCGCACGGCCCCGTCCAGGTCCCGCAGGTCCGAGCGCATGCCCGCGGCCGCGCCGCGCAGCACGTCCCTGTGGACGGTCACCTGACCATGCCCGCTCGCGTCGGGCGCTGTCCACGCGCGCGCGTCCGCTATCCTGCCTGGCCTGCTGCCCACCGACGGAACCGGCGCAGGCGGCGAGCCGTCAAGCTCGTCCGCCAGCCCCGCTTCCGAACCGATGAGAGCCTGCACCACATCCCCGAATGTGCTCATCAGCTTCTCCCGCCACCCGCCAGCCGCCCTGCCTGCTCAGGCAATAACCTCAGGACCAGAGTCCCGTGTTGGCCGCCTCGGCCGACTGGTAGTTGCTGTTGGCAGTCCCGATCACCATGCCGAGCTGGGACAGCACCTGCTGCATGTCCGCCATGGCGGCGTTCCACTGGGCCTGCGCCTCGTGGTACGCCTGCTGGGCCGAGCCGATCCACTCCGACAGGTTGCCCTGCAGCTGGGACTCCAGCGACGAGACCTCGTTCACCAGTGAGGTGTAGGTCTGCTTGAAGTCAGCTTCGCCCTGCTCCATGGACGAGAAGACCACCCGCGTGTATTCGCTCATAGCTCAGCCTCCCAGCGCGCTCTGCACACGGCTCACCTGAGCGGTGTTGGCTTCCTCGGTGCTCACGTACGTGCCGTGCGTGGAGACCAGCCTCTCCTGGATGCCCTGCAGCGCGTTGAGCACCTTGGCGAAGTCGGCGCTGAACGCCTCGTACGTGTTCGCGAACGCGGACGACGCCTGTCCCTGCCAGCCGGACTGGAGCTGGCCGCTGTACCCGTTCATGTTGGCCTGCAGCCCGCGGATCACCGTCACCGCCGACTCAACCTGCTGTGCCGCCGTGGCCATCGCCGCTCTATTGACGGCCGACTCTCCCGTTGCCATGCGGGCCACCTCTTTCCCTCGTGGTCTGATAACGGTGGTAAACGGTAGTAATGGGATCACGTCTTTTGAACGACGCTACTAGCCCTGCGGTTCACCGATCGGCGGGTAATATTTTCCGAATAGCTTGCGGGCGGAGGAAATCCCAGGTCGGTGGTGCATTCGCAGGATATGGGCACAGCGAAAGGATCGTTCGGCCAAAAGTTATCCGGCAGCAGCCCGAGCCGTCGCCGCGGCGGGATCGAGCACCGGTCCCTGCGGCAACAGGTCGAGTACCGACGCGGGCAGCGCGGTCCCCGATGCCTGGAGGTCATAGCCAAGCACGCCGGCGACGGACGCCGACGACAGCGCGAAGCGTTCCGTGCCGGAGATGAGGAACCAGGCGGTGACCGAGGACGGCTGCTGCACGCTCGGCACAGCACCGGCAAGCGCGCCGTGCCCAGACGGCAGCCAGACGGCGTTCACCCCGGCGTGGCCCGTCGTCGCGGCGGCACCGGCCGGGACGGTCCCACCCGTGGTCAGCGAACGGCTCAGCCCGGCGCCGTACACCACGCACAGCGTCGTCGCCTGCGGTGCGACCTGCGGCAAGGCGGGCGGCAGCCCCCCGTCGGGAACCGCGGCACCGGACAGGTCCGCGGTCGCCTCCGCGTTGGTGATCTGCACGAGCCCCGGCGCGCCCGGATTAGTGCGCAGCAGGTCGGCCAGGGTAGGCGAGATGGTCGCGAGCTTCCCGCTGGCCTCAACCACGAAGTCCTGCGCTGGCGATGCCTGGTAGACCACCTGACCCACCTGGGTAGTCGTGCCACCAGGCACGGTCACCGGGGCGCCATAGCTGGCGATCGCCGGCGCGGCGAAGTCCGGTCCCTGCGGCAGCGCGTCCAGCCAGCCCGCCGGCACCGCCGCCGGCTGCCCCCCGGGAAACAGGTCCTGCATGATCTGCTGCGCGACCGCCAGCCGCTCGCCGTTCCACAGCACCCAGTCGCCGCCCCGCGCCGTCGCAAGCACCGCCTGCGTGTGGCCAAGCGCCGTGCCGCCCGTCGACTCGCCCCCGACCAGCGTCGTCTGCCCGTTCGCCGTGCACACCGACCACGGCCCCCGAACGAGGTCCGCGCCGGTGGGCAGGTCCTGCGGCAGGCCCGCGATGCCAATCGTCGGGCCGATCGGGTAGCGCGCCAGCGAATCCTGGTGGACGACGACCCTGCTGACCTGGCTGGTGTCGAGGGCGAGCAGGGCCGACGCGTAGTTCACCGCGGGGCACAGCTTCCCGCCGTCACACGGCACGTACGGCGTTGCCGTGTCCTGGTCCACCACGACCGTGCCCGGCTTGGTGAGCCCGGTGACGGGCGCCGGGGCGAGCAGCCCGAGCACGCCGAAGACCGCGGCCACGATCACGCCGGCCATGATGCTGGTGATCGTGGCGGTGTTCATCCGGCGCAGCGGCTGGTTGGGCGAGTCCGGTTCGCCGCACAGCAGCGCGAGCGACGCCCGCCGCGTCATCAGCTGGTGCGCCTGGAGGAGGTTCTTGCGGTCGGGCATGGGCCTTTTCCCTACCCGCCGAGTCCGTGCAGGTATTTCAGTATCCCCGCCACGCCGAGCGCGAGCGGCACAAGCGAGGCGACAAGCAGCAGGTCGGCCACGTCCGCCGCGCGTCCCCAGAATGGAGACGTGCGGTACCCGGGCAGCCGCGCGCCCACCCAGATGACCACTGCCGCTCCGGCCCCCAGGGCGAGCAGGGCGGTGAGCCGGCCTGCCGCGACGCCGAGCAGCGCGAGGCCCGCGTAGCCGGGGACCATCAGCCACAGCCGCTGCGCACGGCCGGGGAACACCCGGGATCTGAGCAGCAGCGCGCAGGCGAGCGCGGCCGCCATCACCCGGGGCAGCACCCCGTGCCCGTAGGCAAGCGTGATTTCCGCGCCGGCGCCGGTCAGGCCGGCGGCGGCGATGGCGCCCGCGACGATCCGGTCCGCCGCCGCGGCGCGCAGGCGAACATCGGGGACGGGCGCGAGCAGCGCGTCGTCGCGCAGGTCTTCCGGCGAGGCGGGCACCGGCGGCAGCGGCAGCCTGGCCAGCCGGAACGCCAGGCCTGGCACGAGCGGCATCAACGCGAGCACGGAGGTCTCCACCAGCGCGGCGGCCCCGGCCGCGCCAAGCCCTGACCACCTGGAGTCCAGCAAGCAGGCCAGCACGCCGAACATCGCCGCGACGGCCGGGCCTAGGAACGCCGGGAGCGTCACCGCGGTGGCAGCGATCACGGCGGCCAGCGCCGTCACCGCGAACCCGGCGAGCACGCCGAACGCCCCCGCGTGCAGCGGGTCGCCGGCGTGCGATGCCTCATCGGCGGCCAGCCCGGCAAGGAACGCGTACGGCAGCGCGGCGTAGCCGAGCACCACGCCCGCCAGCGTGTCGCCGCCCGCCCTGGCCGCCGAGGCGGCGGCGGCCAGCAGGAGCAGCGCCACCGCGCCGGCGACGGCCGCCGGCGACGGCACGGCGGACCGCGCGATAACGACAGCGCCCGCGGCGAGGGCGAGCGCGCCGGCACCGAACGCCACCAGGCGGGCGTCGCCGCTCGTGCACCGTCCCTGCCCGTCGTGCACCGCGGCGATCTCGTCGGCGATGTCGTCCGACGTCACCTCCGGCAGCTCCGCGACGCGCGGCCGCAGGTAGATCAGCTCCCCGTCGAGCAGCCCCGCGGAGGCCGGGGTCACGGAGGGCCCGAACGGCCGCTGGCCAAGCCGCTGCAGCACCCAGCCGCCTGGCGCTTCTCGCGCGTCCAGCCGGGAGAGGTGCGCGATCGCGGGAAATAGGTCGGCGAACGGCACGGCCGCGGGCAGCGCCACATCCACCCGGTAACGCGGGCCGACCACGGTGATTCTGCAGATGTCACCGGCGGCCGTCAGGTTCATCAGGTCCTCATAAACCATTGGCACTCAAGATCGTCGATGCATATCCGAGACGCTTGGCTAGCGCGCCTTCTCATGGTAGCCTCCGCCACTCGTGGCGATTTTACTGCCTTCGGCATTAATTTTACTGTCTTCAGTATTGAACGCATGGTTTACGCCATACGTTCAGGAATAGATCGAAATGATGGGGGCGATAGATGGGCACGCTGACGGTCCGCCGTACGCCTGACGACAGACGCCCGCAGCCGATGCCGCAGGGCGAGATCCGGCTGCAGTCACCGCCCGAGCTGCCCGAGCAGGCCGCCGACGGGTTCGCGCAGGTACTGATGTACCTGCCGATGGGCGCGATGGCGATCGGCATGATCGCGGTCGTCGCGGGCGGGCACGCCAGCGCGATCCTCTACGTGGGCAGCGGTGCCATGGCGGTCGGCATGGTCGGGATGATGGCCGGGCAGGTCATGCGAGGCCGCGGCGACCGCAAGCTCAAGCTGAACGGGCTGCGCCGTGACTACCTGCGCCACCTGTCGCAAGTGCGGCAGAAGGCCAGGCGCGCGGCGGCCGCGCAGCGGGAGGTCCTCGATTACTACGGCCCGGACCCGGCGAGCCTGCCGTCGCGGGTGCTGGCCGGGCGGCTGTGGCAGCGCACCGCGGCCGACGCCGACTTCCTTAACGTGCGGTGCGCCACCGGCCCCCAGGCGCTGGCGATCCGCCTGATCCCGCCGGACACCAAGCCGCTTGAGGATCTCGACCCGCTGTGCGCCGGCGCGCTGCGCCGGCTCGTCCGAGGCGTCTCAAGCGTGCCAGAACTGCCGGTCTCTGTGCGGCTGCGCTCGTTCACCAGCTTCTGCGCCGAGGGCGACGCCGACGCCGCCCTTGACCTGATCCGGGCGCTGGTCGCCCAGGTGGCTGTCACGCACTCGCCCGCCGACGTGCGGATCATCGTCTGCGCGAGCCGTAGTCGCATCGGCGACTGGGAGTGGATCAAGTGGCTGCCGCACAACATGCACCCGACCGAGTCCGACGCGGCCGGCCCGGTCAGGCTGATGGCTCCCGGCCTAGGCCACCTGGCGAGCGCGCTCGCGCCCGAGTTGCGTGACCGGCCGCGCTTCGCGCCGGCCGCCGACACCCCGTCGCTGCCCTTCCACCTGATCATCGCCGACGGAGTGGCGGCCGAGCCAGGCGCGGAGCTGGCCGGGGTGGACGGCGTGCTGCTGATTGACGTGGCGGGGAACCTCGCGCTCGGTGACCAGGCACCGCTGCGGCTGCGGGTGACGCGTGAGCAGATGTACCGTGGCGACATCGCCCTCGGGATCCCCGACACGCTTTCCCAGCTGGCGGCGGAGGCGCTGGCCAGGCAGCTGGCCCCGCTGCGCCCCGCGTCCTCCGGCCCGACGGCCGATGACGCGCTCGCCGTCAGCACCACGCTGACCAGCCTGCTCGGCGTGCAGGACCCCCACGCGATCAACGTCACCGAGCTGTGGCGCCCGCGCGCACCGCGGGACCTGCTTCGGGTGCCGCTCGGGTGTGACACCGCCGGGGCACCGGTGGACCTGGACATCAAGGAGTCGGCGCAGGGCGGGATGGGCCCGCATGGGCTGATAGTCGGGGCGACCGGCTCGGGCAAGTCCGAGCTGCTGCGTACGCTCGTGCTCGGCCTGGCGATGACCCACTCGCCTGAGCAGCTCAACTTCGTGCTTGTGGACTTCAAGGGCGGCGCGACGTTTCTCGGCCTTGAGCGGCTGCCGCACGTGTCGGCGGTGATCACGAACCTGGCCGACGAACTGCCGCTTGTCGACCGGATGCGCGACGCGCTGGCCGGCGAGCTTGTCCGTCGCCAGGAGCTGTTCCGCCAGGCAGGCAACTACGCCTCGCTGCGCGACTACACGGCTGCCAGGGCCGGCGCCTCGCTGCCGCCGATCCCGGCGTTGTTCGTGGTGCTCGACGAGTTCTCTGAGCTGCTGGCCGCCAAGCCAGAGTTCATCGACCTATTCGTGACGATCGGCCGGGTAGGCCGCTCGCTCGGCGTACACCTGCTGCTTGCCTCACAGCGGCTGGAGGAGGGTCGGCTGCGCGGCCTGGAAACCCAGCTGTCGTACCGGATCGGGCTGCGGACCTTCAGCGCGCAGGAGTCCAGGATCGTGCTCGGCGTCCCCGACGCCTACGAGCTGCCCGCCCAGCCGGGCAGCGGCTTCCTGAAGGTGGACACGTCGGGCATGACCAGATTCAAGGCGGCCTACGTCTCCGGTCCTGCGGTAAAGGGCGATAGCGATGCCGGGGAGGCGGAGCAGCAGCGCATGCGGCCCGTCATCGCCAGGTTCGGCCCGGAGTACGTGCCGCCGCAGCCGGTTGAGCCAGCCGCCGCCACCCCAGCCGCCGCCGTGCCGGCCGGGGCGGCGCGGGCCGCGGAATCGCTGCTTGATGTGGTGGTCGCGCAGCTCGCCGGCCGCGGGCCTGCCGCGCACGAGATCTGGCTGCCGCCGCTTGGCCAGCCGCCGTCGCTGGCCGGGCTGCTGCCGTCGCTGGCCGTCACGCCACGCGGGCTGAGCACAGCCAGTGGCGAGGCGCAGGGGACGCTGCGCGCCGTGCTCGGGATCATCGACCGGCCGTTCGAGCAGCGCCGCGACCCGCTGTGGGCGGACCTGTCAGGCGCCGCGGGGCACGTGGCGGTCGCCGGCGCGCCGCGCAGCGGCAAGTCCACCGTCCTGCGGACGCTGGTCAGCTCGCTCGCGCTGCTGCACACGCCCGCGGAGGTCCAGTTCTACGTGCTCGACTTCGGCGGCGGCACGCTGTCCGCGCTGAGCGGGCTGCCGCACGTCGGCGGGGTAGCGGCGCGCGGCAGCGGCGACCAGGTCCGCCGCACGGTGGCGGAGCTGCGCACACTGCTCGACCAGCGGGAACGCTCGTTCGCCGAGCACGGCATCGGGTCGATCGCGGCCTACCGCCAGCTGGCAGCGGCCAGCGACGGGTTCGGCGACGTCTTCCTGGTCGTGGACGGCTGGCTCACACTGCGCCAGGACTACGAGGACCTGGAGCCTGCGGTGACCGCGCTGGCCGCCCGCGGCCTCGGGTACGGCATCCACGTCGTCGCCGCGTCCAGCAAGTGGTCGGAGTTCCGCCCGGCGATCCGCGACCTGTTCGGCACCAGGCTCGAGCTGCGGCTCGGCGACCCGTACGAGTCGGAGGTCGGCCGGGCGGCGGCCGCCAACGTGCCGGCCGACTCGCCCGGCCGCGGGCTGACCCGCGACGGACTGCACTTCCTCGCCGCGGTGCCGCGGCTGGACCTGGCCGGGGAGCACGGTTCGGCAGCCGGCTCCCCGGACGCCGGGCCGGACAGCCCGGACGCCACCAGGGCGCTGGCCGCCGCCGTCGCCGGGGCGTGGCATGGCCCGCGGGCGCGGGCAGTCAGGATGCTGCCTGACGTGCTGCCGGCCGCCTCGCTGCCACCCGCGTCGGGCAGCATGGTGCCGTTCGGCATCGACGAGAACGCGCTCGCCCCGGTCGGCGCTGACTTCGCCGCCGACCCGCACTTCCTGGTCTTCGGCGACACCGAGTGCGGCAAGTCCAACCTGCTGCGGGTGCTGACCGCGGGCATCGTCGGCGCGTACACCGACGAGCACGCCAAGCTGCTCTTCGTCGACTACCGGCGCTCGCTGCTCGACTCCTCCGAGGTGCCGCACCAGATCGGCTACGCCACCTCATCGGCGACGGCCTCCGCGCTGCTCAAGGACGCGCGGGAGGCGCTGCTCAAGCGGCTGCCGCCGCCGGACCTCACCCCGGGCCAGCTGCGCGCGAGGTCCTGGTGGTCCGGCCCCGACCTGTTCGTCATCGTGGACGACTATGAACTCGTGGCGAGCTCCGCCAACCCGATGATCGCGCTGTCTGAGCTGCTGCCGCAGGCCCGCGACATAGGCCTGCACGTCGTGCTCGCCCGCTCGGCCGGCGGTGCCGGGCGAGCGATGTTCGAGCCGGTGATCCAGCGGATGCGGGAGATGGGGTCGCCTGGGCTGATCATGTCGGGCAGCAAGGACGAGGGGCAGCTACTTGGCGGCATGCGCCCGATGGCCCTGCCCGTCGGGCGGGGATACCTGGTCGAGCGGCGCGCCGGGAGCCGGCTCGTGCAGACGGCACTGCACGGGTAACACGGCCCTGCACGGGCAACCAGGCGGCTACGCGCCGCTGGCACGCCGGCTCCGCCTGCGGGCCGCCGGAATCACGGTGGCCGCGGCGATTACCACCAGTACCAGCACCAACGCGCCGCCCGCGATCGCCATCGCCACCGTCCGGGTCCGGGTCTCGGGCGGTGCCGGCGGCTAACCGGCACGTGCTGTGCGACCGCCCCAGCCCCAGCCCCGTCCTCGGGAAGCACAGCCGTTACCGCCTGCACCGGGTTCACCATCCCGTGGCCCGTGCCTGGCCCGGCCGCGCCGT
>Ga0066797_1000685_pt1 | contig 10023 bp, 8 predicted proteins | sample PersoiDNA2013193_FD_76335 | JGI IMG/M metagenome (GOLD analysis project Ga0066797, IMG submission 76335) | Permafrost soil microbial communities from the Arctic, to analyse light accelerated degradation of dissolved organic matter (DOM) -... | ecosystem: Environmental > Terrestrial > Soil >... | reverse complement strand
CGTGATCCTGACGTTCGTCATCGGCTTCGTCAAGAGCAAGATGGCCAGCCCAAAGCCGAGCTGACCACCGAGGGCTGGCGTGGAAGCGGGCGGGGACCTGCTGAGGTCCCCACCCGTTCGTCATGTCCGAGCGTCGTGCGCCGCGCGGGACAGCCGCGCGGCGCAATCCGTGCGTCGACCCGCCGCGCTGGTCAGTTCGTCCACTCACTCCTGATGTATGTGGTAAATCCCACGACGGCGGGCGTCTCGATCCCGAGACCGTTTCCGCCGCCCAGCAGCAGGTCCTCTCGACCGAGCAGGTGCCCGGTGCTCGGGTCGATGATCAGGATCGACCGCGCTGGGCCGCTCGCCGGCAGGTCGAGCGCGACGCCGACGCCCATCCGACCGACGCGGTCGCGGGTGCGTCCGATGTCGACCAGGTTGGGGTCCTGCGCCAGTTCGGCCCAGAGCGCCGCCTCAAGGTCTGGCGGGATCACGGCGAAGCCATACAGGTCCGTGATCGCACGGAACTGGCAGCGGCTCCGCGCGGGCGAACCGGCGGCGGCGATGCAGTTCACCTTGAGATCCAGCCGCTCGCGGAGCGTCACCGGGTCCCGCGAGAGACTGGCCAGGTAGCCGGTGTCGACCGTGCCGGCCGGCACAGTGTCTGTCGACTGCGGCGGGCCGTCCCCACCGGTACCGTCGGGCACCGCGGAGCGGCCGTCCGGGCTCAACGCCTCGCCTCGACGACTGGTCTGCGTGTAGGACCCGTCGGCCCGCACCAGCATCTCCGACACGCTCGGCACGATCGCGGTCGCGGACCCGCCTTCGTGGGCCCTCGAGATCGTCAGGTCCCAGCTGTCGGTGACGACGCGCTGGACCTGGCCATGAGCCCCGGGGGCGGCCTGCGCGGCGGCCGTTGCCGACAGCTCGCTCAGGAGGTCCGCCGCGGGAAGTCCGTCACGGATGGCAAGCGAGTGCGCGTCGACGAACTCGAAGTCCAGCGGCGGCGGGGTGAGCGCCGCGGCGGTGTTCGAGGTGTTCCACGGCTGGACCACGCCGACCAGAGCGATCGCCAGCACCGCGGCGGCGGCGAAGCCGGCATAGGCCAGCCGGCGCGAGGGCGTCCACGTGCCGCGCGGCGAAGACGTCAGCGCCCGCTCGACTGGCAGGTCCTGGCGCATCCCGACGATGCGCTCCAGCAGGCGCGAGCGCCGCTCCGCCTCGCCCGCGCGTTGTACCCGCGTGGGCGCGGGCGCCACCTCGGCCATCAGAACGCGGACGCGATCGACGTCACCCTTCGCGCGTCGGAGGCGGCTCATTCGACACCCTCCTGTGGCTTCAGTCGCGTGGGCCGCGACGGCTCGGGAATGATGCCGGCATCGTTCGGCGCCAGGCCACTCGCCCGCATGAGGGCGGAAAGGCGACGGCGGGCCCGCACCAGGCGCATCGTCACCAGGGTCCGGGAACAATGGAGGGCGCCGGCGACCTCGTCGAGGGAGAGGTCCTCCCAGGCAATCATCTCCAGGAGCTCCTGGTCCCGGGGCGGCAACTTCAAGAAGACATCGACCGCGGCCAGCCGCGCATCCACCACGGGGCCATGGTCCGGCTCCACCACGGGAATGCCCGCGAAGATGGCCGCCTTGAGCGCGGCGTCGAGCTTGCGGGCCCGGAACTTCGCGCGTTGCGCGTTCCCGAGCGTCGCACGCGCGACCCCGAAGGTCCACGCGCGCAAGGACTGGCTCTCATCCTCGGTCTCCGGCGCATCGGGCCACCGACGCCACACGACGAGGAAGGTCTCGGAGACCACTTCCTCAGCGGTGCTCGCGTCCGTGCGTCGCTCGGCGTAGCCGAGGATGTCGGGGTAGAGCGCGTCGAAGACACGCCTGAACTCGTCCTCAGTCACCGGCTCGCCTCCCATGCCCGACACAGGAAGGATACCGACGCTGGTCATCGTTTCAGCATGCCGGGTAGGTGCTCAGGAACGCCCCGCGCAACGCGGCCCGCGTGCCGCTCACCGTCGACAGGCGCGCCCCGGGCGCGTAGCAGTACGTCGGCGACGTCGTGCTGAGGCTCGGGAACATCAGCGTGCGCCCACCGCGGTTGTTCCACAGCGAGCCGATCTGCCCGAAGTAGGTGGGCATCGCAACCGAGACACCCTCGAGGCTGACAATCCATAGCGAGCCCTGGTAGTACGACTGGTCCCAAATGCAGAAGTGGCCCGCGGTGCAGCTGCTCAGGCTCAGCACACCAGCGTCGATCGCGGTGTACACGATGGCGCCATTTGCGTAGACGATGGTGTTGCCGACGACCTTCGCCTCCCATGGTTGGCGGGCAAGTTGTGCTGCGAGCTCCTCCTCAGGCGAGGGAGTCGCCCACGCAGCGGTCGCCGTTGGCGAAGGGTCGGAAGCCGTTGGCGAAGGCGCGTCGGAGGGAGCCGCGGCCCGCAGGGCGGCCTCCGCGCGAGTACCCACTGTTCCGACGGCGACGGCCGCGGCGGCTAGCGCACCCATCGCTGACCGCCGCAACCCCGCCCGTGGACGGGAGAGGTTTCCGCTCACAACTGGTACATGTCCGGCAAGCCGCAAAAACAACAGGGACTCGGCAGATTTCACCCGGTCGGGTGCCGCCAGGCAGGCCAGCGGAGTAACGCGATGGCCTCTGAGCACGGTTGTGAAGGATGTTGGCGCGAAACAGTCGACCATGCGAAAACCCTGTTGACGGCCGCATCCCCCGCACCGTGTCGCTCCTCAGGGGCTGCGGCGCGATGATCGGCCGAGCGCTGTCCTGGCGCATCCCGGACAGCACAATGGCCCGGACAGCACAATGGCCCGGCCAGCAGTTGCTGGACCGAGCCTTGTGTGACCGCTGCCGCTGCCCTGAGGCCGACTGATCGTGGTGCGCGAGGGGGGAGTTGAACCCCCACGCCCTTTCGGGCACACGGACCTGAACCGTGCGCGTCTGCCTATTCCGCCACTCGCGCGCGCCGCAGAAGACTAGCACGCAGCCCCGGAGACGCCGTCGTTACCCGGCACCGGCACCGCCGTCGGCCAGCGAGAGAACGACACCGCCGCGACTCGCTCGACCGGGCGACCACAGGCCCGTCCGCTCGGCCCGGATTCCACCAAAATGCCCCGCCGCCGCGGTGTCTACCGCCACCTAACGGGCTTGTGGTCGTTACGATCAGAAAGTGCCGGACCCGGCACGCTCGTGCGTGCCCGTGACCTGCATCAACGGGCGAAGCCGCGGGCAGCGCACGAGGGACGAGCCGAGGAGGTGTCATGGGGGTTCTCGATCGCTTCGAGAAGGGCGTCGAGCGCGTCGTCAACAGCGCCTTCGCCAAGGCCTTCCACAGCGACCTCAAGCCGGTCGAGATCGCGAGCGCGCTGCGCCGCGAGGTCGACGACCGTGCCGTCGCGATGGACCGGGACCGCACCATCGTGCCGAACGAGTTCACCGTCGAGCTGTCCCCGGCCGACCAGGAGCAGGTCATCGGCTGGGGCGCCGAGACCCTCGCGGATGAGTTCGCCGCGAACGTCACCGAGTACGCCGCCTCGCAGCGATACGTCTTCGTCGGCCCGGTGACCGTCACCTTCGTCGAGCGCGCCGACCTTGAGGCGGCACGGTTCCGGATCCGGTCGGCGACCGCGCGCGGTGCCGCGGCGCCTGCGGCGAGTGCCGCCCCGAGCCCGCGCCACCCGCTCGTCGACATCGATGGACAGCGGTACCTGTTGACCGGGCCGGTGACCGTCATCGGACGTGGCTCGGACGCGGACATCATCGTCGACGACCCCGGCGTCTCCCGCCGTCACCTCGAGATCCGGATCGCCGATCACGGCGTCGTCGCCACCGACATGGGCTCGACCAACGGCACCTTCGTCGAAGGGCACCACGTCCCGGCCGCCACCCTGGTCGACGGCAACACGATCACCATCGGGCGCACCAGGATCATGTTCTGGACCGGGCGTGACGACGCCGACGACAAGTGACCGCGGCTCATGAGTGAGCTCACCGTCACGCTGCTGCGCCTCGGCTACCTGCTGCTGCTCTGGGTGTTCGTCCTCTCCGCGATCGGCGTGCTGCGCCGCGACCTCTACGGGACGCGAATCCTGAACCGCCGCCAGCTGCGCGCCGAACGCCGTGCCGCCGGTCCGTCCTCGGCCAAGCCCGCCGCAACAGGCAGCGCGGTCCGACGAGCGAACGAACCAACCCGCCTCGTCGTCACCGAGGGCGGGCTGCGCGGCACCACGCTGCCGCTCGGCGCCTCGGCCATCCTCATCGGCCGTGCCCCGAGCTGCACCCTGGTGCTCGACGACGACTACTCGTCGTCCCGGCACGCACGCATCTACCCGGAGGCCGGCCAGTGGTACGTGGAGGATCTCGGCTCGACCAACGGCACGTTCCTCGACGGCACGAAGGTCGAGTCGTCGATGCCGATCCCGCTCGGTGCTCCCGTGCGCATCGGGCAGTCCGTGATCGAGCTGCAGAGGTGAGCCGCCGGTGAGCATCGCGTTGCGCTACGCCGCGCGTTCTGACGTCGGACTGGTCCGGAGCAACAACCAGGACTCCGGATTCGCCGGGCCGAACCTCCTCGTCGTCTGCGACGGAATGGGCGGCGCCGCCGGCGGCGATGTCGCCTCGTCCGTCGTGGTGGCGCACCTCGCTCAGCTGGACGACGAGGCCCACGGTCCGGATGACATCGTCGCCGAGCTCGAGTCGGCGGTCGCCGCGGCGCACGCGGAGATGCTCGACCGGGTCAAGGCCGAGCCGGAGCTCGCCGGGCTCGGCACCACCGTCACGGCGATACTGCGCGCCGAGAACAAGCTCGCCATGGCGCACGTCGGCGACTCCCGCGCGTACCTGCTGCGCGACGGTGAGCTGACCCAGGTGACGGTGGACCACACCTTTGTGCAGCACCTGGTGAACACCGGCCGGATCTCGCCGGAGGAGGCGGAGCAGCACCCGCAGCGCTCCGTGCTGCTGCGGGTGCTCGGCGACTTCGACCCGGAGATCCCGCTCGACGTCTCGATGCGCGAGGCCCATGTGGGCGAGCGCTGGCTGCTCTGCTCGGACGGTCTCTCGGGCGTCGTGAGCCGCGACACGCTGCTCGAGACGCTGCGCGACACCAAGGATGTCCACGTGTGTGTCGACCGGCTGATCCAGTTGGCGCTGCGGGCCGGCGGGCCGGACAACATCACCTGCATCGTTGCCGACGTCATCGAGCTGGACGACCTGCCCGACGGCGCCGCACCGACCACGGCCGCGCTGATCGTGGGCGCCGCGGCCGTCGAGCGGAACCGTCCGTCCAGCGCGGGCGACGGTCCCGCGGCGCGAGCCGCCGGGCTGGGCCGAGCCGAGGCCGTGGCGGGTCCGGGGTCCGAACCGGAGGACGAGCTCGCGGCGGCCGACCGACCCGGCCGGAAGCGGCGCCTGCGGATCGGCTTCATCGCGCTCGGCGTCGTGATAGCCGCTCTGCTCGCCGCTGGGACCGCCGGCTACCGCTGGACGCAACGGCAGTACTACGTCGGCGTCGCGGACGGGAATGTCGCGATCTACCAGGGCATCCCGCAGACGATCGGTCCGCTGACTCTCTCCGCGGTCTACCAACACTCCTACCTGAAGGTCGCGGAACTCCCAGGCTTCGTGCAGGCGCGCCTGGGCAACGCGATCCAGGCGAACAACCTGGCCGACGCGCGGACCCGGGTCGCGTCGATCGCCGCCGACCTCAGGGCCCAGACCCGCCCTAGCCCCACGCCCACAGCCACGCCGCAACCCGCGGCGAGCGCTACTGCCAAGGGCGCGACGGCGACGGAATCGCCCTGATGGCCACGGTGACGCCGCACCGGGTGCGAGCCGGCCGCGGCATCGAGCTGGCGCTGCTGCTCCTCGCTCTGGTCATCGGCGTCGCCGCTTACGCGCTCGTCGGCCTCAACACCCGGGGGAAGGTTCCGGCCGACATCCTCGGCTACGGCCTCGGCATCGCCGTGCTCGGACTCGGCCTGCACGTCGTCCTCCGGCTGCGCGCGCCCTACGCCGACCCCGTCATCCTGCCCACGGTGGTCGCCCTCAACGGCATCGGGCTCGCGATGATCTACCGGCTCGACATCGCCGAGGCGGCCCGCGGCCACAGCGAGTCCTTTGCCACCCGTCAGCTTGCCTGGACGGCACTCGGTGGCATCCTCGCTGCCGCCGTGCTGCTCGCGCTGCGCGACCACCGGACGCTGCGCCGCTACACCTATACGGCGATGCTCGTCGGTCTCGGCCTGGTCGTGCTACCGCTCGTGCCGGGCCTCGGCGCCGAGCTGAACGGAGCCCGGATCTGGGTGCACTTCGCCGGGAACTCCCTGCAACCGGCCGAGTTCGCGAAGATCGCGCTGGCCATCTTCTTCGCCGGCTACCTGGTCACGAACCGCGACACCCTCGCGCTGGCCGGCAACAAGGTGCTTGGCCTACAGATGCCGCGCGCCCGGGACCTGGGCCCGATCATCCTGGTCTGGGCGTTCTCGCTGGGTGTCCTGGTCTTCGAGCGGGATCTCGGCACCTCGCTGCTGTTCTTCGGCCTGTTCGTCGCCATGCTCTACATCGCCACTGAGCGGTCCAGCTGGGTCATCATCGGCTTGGGGTTGTTCATGGGCGGCGCGTTCCTCGCGGCCCGCTCCTTCGCCCACGTCGGCGCGCGATTCACCATCTGGCTGCATGCGCTCGACCCCGCGGTGTACAACCGGTCGCCGGGTGGGTCGGAGCAGCTCGTTCGCGGGCTGTTCGGAATGGCCAGCGGTGGCCTGTTCGGCACCGGGCTCGGTGAAGGTCGTCCAGATCTCGTGCCGTACGCGGAGTCCGACTTCATCGTCTCCTCGCTCGGCGAGGAGCTCGGTCTCACCGGGCTCATCGCGATCCTGGTCTGCTACCTCGTGTTCTCTCAGCGCGGTTTGCGCACCGCGGTCGGTGTCCGCGACGGGTTCGGCAAGCTGCTGGCGGGCGGGCTCGCGTTCGTCGTTGCGTTCCAGTGCTTCGTCGTCGTCGGCGGCGTGACACGTCTCATCCCGCTGACCGGGTTGACGATGCCATTCCTGGCCTACGGTGGCTCCTCGCTGCTCGCCAACTGGGTCATCGTCGCCCTCCTGCTCCGCATCTCGGACAGTGCGCGGCGACCATTCGCTGCCGGTGTCCCCGTCGTCGAGCAGATGTCGCGCGGCCGCCCCGTGCCGGTTGGTGCCGGGACGGCGGAGGCTGGTCCCGGGACGGCGGAGGTCGGCGCGGCCGCGACCCCGGGCCTCGGCGTCCCCGCTGCGGCGGGCGTCAGCCTCCCCGAGACCGCGGACGTCGGCGGCGCCGATCACCCGACGGAGATCGTCAGTCGTCCCATCGACGGCAGCCGACCCGCCGCGGCCGGGTCCGGCGCCGAGCCCGACGACGGCTCCGGCATCGACGCCACCGGGGGTGTCCGGTGAACACTCCGCTCCGCAAGCTCGCGACCGTCGTGATCGTCATGTTCGCCGCGCTCATGCTCAGCGCGACCTGGGTGCAGTACGTCAAGGCGCCGTCGCTCAACGCGGACGGGCGCAACGTCCGCACCATCTACCGCGAGTACGGCAACTACCGAGGCCCGATCGTTGTCGGGGGCGAGCAGATCGCGTGGTCTACGCCGGTGAGCGACTCGTTCGGGTACCAACGCAAGTACTCGAATGGCGCCCTCTACTCCGCGGTGACCGGCTTCTACTCGGTGGTCTACGGCCGCACGGGCATCGAAGGCACGAACAACACTGTCCTCAACGGCAGCGCCGACTCGCTCTTCCTCGCGCGTCTCCAGGACCTCGTCACCGGCAAGCAGCAACGCGGAGCGACAGTCGAGCTCACGATCGACCCGGCGGTCCAGAAGGCAGCCGGGGACGCTCTCGGTGGACAGAAGGGTGCCGTCGTCGCGCTCGATCCGCGCACCGGCGCGATCCTCGCGATGGTCACCTCGCCCGGCTTCGACCCGAACGCGCTCGCGCGGCACGACATCTCTGCGGTCAATTCGACCTATCAGACCCTCCTGAACGACCCGAACGGGCCGCTCGTGAACCGCGCGATCGCGGGCGACACCTATGCGCCGGGGTCGATCTTCAAGCTCGTCACGGCCGCCGCGGCCCTCGAGTCCGGCCGGTATCAGCCAGCCACCATGCTCCAAGCACCGCGCGAGCTGTCGCTCCCCTTGACGAGCGCGAAGATCCAGAACTTCGGCGGCGAGTCGTGCTCGTCGACCGGGAAGCTCAGCCTGGCCGACTCGCTGCGGATCTCCTGCAACACGAGCTTCGCCCAGCTCGGTCTCGACCTCGGTGACAAGGTGCTGCGCAACCAGGCGCGTGCGTTCGGGTTCGATCAGACCCTGCACATCCCGCTCAAGGTCACTGCTAGCCACTTCCCCGACAGTCTCGACGCCCCACAGACGGCGATCTCCGCGATCGGCCAGTTCGAGGACCGCGTCACGCCGCTTCAGGTCGCGATGATCGCCTCGGCCATCGCCAACAGGGGCGTGCTGATGACGCCGTACCTCGTCGCGACGGAGCGCAGCTCCGATCTCGCAGTCATCTCGAAGACCGAGCCGAGCGAGTTCGGGCGCCCGATCTCCGCCGCGACCGCCGGGCAGCTGCGGGACATGATGCTCGCGGCCGTGCGGAACGGGACCGGGCGGGCGGCCGCGATCAGCGGCGTCGACGTCGCGGGCAAGACCGGCACGGCCCAGACCTCGCAGCAAGCGCCGGACGCGTGGTTCACGGCGTTCGCACCCGCCAGCGATCCGCAGGTCGTGGTCGCGGTCGTCGTCGAGCACGGTGGAAGCCTCGGCAGCGAGGCCACCGGCGGCCAGGTCGCGGCACCGATCGCCCGCGCCGTCATCAAGGCGGTGCTCAAGCGGTGAAGCCGGCGGCAGGGCTGATTCTCGGCGGTCGCTACCGCTTGCGCGGACGACTTGCCGTCGGCGGCATGGGCGAGGTGTGGGTCGCGCACGACGACTCGCTGGCTCGCGACGTCGCCGTCAAGGTCCTGCGGGAGGAGTTCGCCGGCGATCCCGGGTTCCTCGACCGCTTCCGCACCGAGGCGCGGAACTGTGCGCAGCTGTCGCACCCGAACATCGCGCAGCTCTTCGACTACGGAGAGCAGCAAGGCTCGAGCTTTCTGGTGATGGAGCTCATTCACGGCGAACCCCTGTCCGAGTTGCTCGCGCGCGAGCCGATCTTGCCGCTCTACCGCTTGCTCCCGATCCTCGCCCAGACGGCGCGCGGCCTGCACGCCGCGCACGCGGCCGGCGTCGTTCACCGGGACGTCAAGCCCGGGAACCTGCTGCTATCCCGGGAAGGCCGGGTCAAGATCACGGACTTCGGGGTCTCCCTCGCCACCAACCAGGTGCCGATGACGGCCGCCGGGATGGTCATGGGCACCGCGCAGTACCTCTCGCCGGAGCAGGCCGTCGGCCGCCCGGCCACGCCGGCGTCCGACATCTACTCGCTCGGGATCATCGCGTACGAGGCGATTCAGGGGCACCGGCCCTTCACGGGTGCGACCGCCGTGGACATCGCGATCGCGCACGTCAAGGAGGAGGTGCCGCCGATCACGGAGCCGGTGCCACCCGAGCTCGACGCGCTCATCATGCGGATGCTGGCCAAGGAACCCGCGAACCGCCCGCGCTCCGCCGCGTCCCTGGCCCGCGTGCTCGACGGCATGGTCGACGGCACGCCGCCCGAGGGAACCCCGACCGCAGACGCGCGTGGCGGTGGCGCCGAGGTTGAGGGACGGGCGGCCGATGCCGAGGAGTCCGCGAGCCAGGACGAACCCGCAAACCCCGAGGAGTCCGCGAGCCAGGACGAACCCGCAAAGCCCGAGGAGTCCGCGAGCCCCGAACAGGCTGCCGATGGCGGCGAGCTGCCGGATGGCCGCCATCCGCAGCACGGGCCCGAGGCTGCGGTCCCGCCGTCCTACCCCCCCCGCCGAGAACGCCGCGGGGCCCGACATGTGGAGCGGGACGCCCCCACAGCTAGGCCCACCGGCCACCGGTTCGCGCCGCGG
>Ga0066797_1000684_pt1 | contig 10028 bp, 5 predicted proteins | sample PersoiDNA2013193_FD_76335 | JGI IMG/M metagenome (GOLD analysis project Ga0066797, IMG submission 76335) | Permafrost soil microbial communities from the Arctic, to analyse light accelerated degradation of dissolved organic matter (DOM) -... | ecosystem: Environmental > Terrestrial > Soil >... | reverse complement strand
GACTGGCCCGAGGTCAGGGACGAGCTCAGCGCGCTGGTGGGTCCCCGCGGCGAGCACCTGCTGAACACGGTCAAGATGGAGCTTCACGGTCTTCTCGAAGACGCCGTCAAGGACCCCCGCCAGCGCGCCCGGGCGATCAACCTGCTGGTCATCCGGACCGCCATGATCGAGCTGGACGAGGCGCTGGCCGAGCTGCAGCGGAAGGCCCACCACTACCGCTCCTCCGGCCTGCGCTCGGCCCAGAAGATCGCCAGCAGCCTCCAGTCCACCGCCATCTCGGACGTCCTGCCCACCGGCATGCTGGACCACGCCATCACCGGCTACCGCGTCACCGGGCTCGATGACAGGGAGAAGAACGCCGCCTTGTCCGCCCAGACCATCGCCGGCGACCCTCACACGTTTACCGCCGGGCTCGGCGGGATCGTCTCGCTCATCCTGGCGGGCACCGAGCGGCCCGTGATGGGACTGTCGGCCACCGCCTACTTCCCTCAGGCCGTCCGCGAGCACCTGCACGCGCCCGTGCGCTGGTGGATGACCGACGCGCAGGCAAATTCCATCCGGGCCAGGAAGCACCGCATCGACTACGGCGAGGGCCACCCGCTGTTCGGCGAGCCCATCAAGGTCTCTGGCGCCCATCCCAGCATCAAGAAGGACGCGCTCATAGAGCTTGGCGGCAACCTGTACGACCGGCACATCCACCGCGAACTCGAGCGCGCCGCCGCCAGCGACCACGAAAGCGAGCGAGACCGGGGCCACGTCTTGGTCGTCGCGAACTCTTACCAGCAATGCGCCTGGCTGGCCCGCGGCATCGCCCACGCCGGCCGCTACGCCGGCGGCCTGTGCCTGGCCGTGCGGGCCGAAAGCCTACACAGCGCGGACCCCGACCTCCCCCGGGAGACCATCGCCAGGAGGCTGACGGCCGAGGAGTTCGAGGACTTCCCGAAGTACGGAAAGATACTGGTGGTCCCCCTGCCGCTGATCGCCCGCGGGCTCAACATCGTCAAGGGCACCCGCTCGGCCGTCAAGTCGGTGTACCTGTGCGTGCGGCCCCTCGCCCTGCTTAGCGAGCCCGCCGAGATGTACGCCAGCATCAACGCCGCCGGGATGCGCGCCCTGCCCCCCGGTGGCGCCGCGGACCCGTCGAAGGCCCTGGCCGAGGCCCAGGACGCGGCCCGGGACCGCTTGTCGCTCCTGCTGCGCACCGCGCCCCAATTCACGGCGATGCACAAGCCGCTGCAGGAGGAAGTCGTCGCGGGCATGATCGTCGACCTGATCCAGCTGGCCGGGCGCGCCCGGCGCGGGCGGACCGAGGCCGTGCTCCACATGGTCGACTACGCCTTCCACGAGGACACCTGGAGCGCCGACCTGGAGACCGTCCTGCGGCGAATCCACGCCCAGTGGACCCCCGAGGTCCGCCGACACATGAACGACCTGTACGGGGAGGCGCTGGGCGCCTTCCTCTCCTACGCCGGCATCGAGTCCCACGACGCCGCCCACCCTGGCAGCTAGCGGCAAGCAGACGAGAGAACTGAGGACACGTGACCGAGCAGGACCGCGAACCCGGCAAGTACCTGAACACCCTCGCCTTCCGGTGCGCCCCCGAACTGGTCGGCACCGCAGGGGTCTTCGTGCGGCACCTCGACGAGGCGACCCGGAAGCTGTGGGACGACTTCGATCGCGACTGCAAGAAGCGGTACGGCAACGAGTCGGCGCAGGCACCCTACTCCATCGCCACCACGGTCCTGAGCATGATGAGCGGCGGCTACGTCTGCTTCACCCCGGACCGGAACGACCCGTTCCTCGCCTCGCTCCACCCCCTCGACGGCAGGCTCCTCCAGCGCGTCTTCACCCTGACCTACCACCTGGCGCTGGGCAAGGACATCGCCGCGATCGACCTCGCCGCGCCCCCCGAGCTGGCCAGGCGGATCGCGGACCTCCCGGAGGAGAGCCACCTGCTCGCCAGCTACCTCGAACCCACCGGCAACGGCCAGGCCACGGCCCCTAACTGGCTCTACAGCACCGTCGCCTGGGACCTGTCCCGGCGCCTGGCCCGCCAGCCCTGGGCGATCTCCGGCAGCAGGACCATCAGGCTGCGGCCCGACACCACAGGCGGCCTGGTCGCCTTCGACGACCCTTGGGAGAACGACCAGGGCGGCCGCTACGCCCTCTCCCGGACCTCGCTGACCCTGGCCACCCTGCCCAACATCAGCGCCCCCGTGCTGCTGCTGGACTCCCGGGTGACCCGGATCTCCTCCTCGCTGATCTTCTCCTCCACCGCGCTTGCCGAGCAGCCCGGCAAGGACCACCCTCTGCTGGAGGTTGCCCTCAACGGCCGCGGCGGCGCCCGCACCATAAACCGCCTCGCGCTGCAGGCACTCGGCCGTCTGAAGATGGACTACTCAATCCTGCACGCCATCAGCGCGCGCTCCCGGCGAGAGCAGGAACTCCGCGCCGAAGCGAAGAAGCAGAACAAGCCCGCCCTCTTTCCCCGGGAGCACCCTGGGCAGGTCTGGCCAGTCCTGCCGAAGAACTACTCCTTCCCCATCGGCACCGGCCCCGGCATGCACCACCTCAGGCTCCTTCACGAGCACTTCACTGCGGTCTTCGCCGACCAGGCGGAGCCCCTGGAGATGCGCGAGGTGGCCATGAGCCTGCCGCACCGCCCCACCGACCCGGAGAACATCTCCAAGCAGGAGTATGAGCGCCGCAAGGCGGAAAGCGACCGCGTGAAGGCCGCGCGCAAGCTGAACCCGGAACTGCCGAAACCGGACCCGATCAAGCCGCGGGGCAGCGCCTTCCCCGCCCCCGAGTCGATCGTCGCCTCCGTCGAGGCCATCGGCTTCAGGAAGCTGAGGATCGCCTGCCTGTGGTACCGGGACGAGACCAGGCTGCGGATGCTCGATACCTTCTGCAAGACCTTTGGCATCCCCGCCGGGGGGCTCGACCCTCACGACGGCGACGAGGTCAGCCTGCACGGCGAGCAGATCACCGTCGTGTTCCACGAGGCCGCCAGCTTCCTCCAGCCGGGGCCGTCCGGCAACCGGACATCGGCGCTGGCGGCGACCGGCGCCATGCTCCCCGCCCGGGACGGGGTGCTCACCGGCGCCTGGTGCGAGACCGAGATCCCCGTGGCACCCGCCGACGGAGACGGCGGCCAGGCGAGTCCCGACGAACTCGATGCCAAGCCCCAGACCAAGAACATCCTGGCTGGGATGGACGTGCCCAACCAGTACCTCCTGGGAAGGGACGACAAGGGCGTCATCAGGCCAAAGGCGAAGGACCATCCTGCCGAGATGGCCCTCCTCGACCTCTACCGCTCCCTCGGCATCATCGACGACCGCATCGCCAGTGCCTTGAAGCCAGAGAAGGCCGGCTATCCGGTCGACCGCGTCGCCCATGTCGGCATCCACGTCCGGCAGCAGAACAGGCGGCCGGGAGAATCCGGCCAGCCCAAGGTGGTCATCACCGCATCTGCCCTCGTGCCCCCCGCAGCCGCAGGAGAAGCCTGGACCATGCTCGGCTGGAGCTCTACCCGCTCTGAGTGGAAGCCTTACCACCTCGCCCAGACGGCCTTCCACGCCAGCGCCTACCCCGAGGACACCGGAGAAAAGAAGAACTACCGGCAGCGCTGGGACGACGCAGCCGAGACCGTGGAGCGGGCCCTCGCCGACCTCGCCGATGAGCTGGAGGAGACCCCGTACGTCGTCACAGTGGACGAACAGGCTTCCCGGCGGATGTGGGACGGGCTACAGAACATGCGTTTGGGTGACTCGCCAAGGAACGGGAAAAGCCGGTACTGGCTCCCCGGCAGGACCCTCGGCCCCGGCGAGCGACCACAGGCCATCATCCGCATCAACACGGAAGACGAAGAGGTCCCGCAGCCAGTCAGCACCACCCGCATTAAAAGTGAGGACAGCGAGCCCCGTGATGGGGAGACCGCGAAGACGCTTTACCGGGTCACCACGGATTTCGGCACCCCGGTGTGGATTCTCTGCAACGTGCCGCGCGCCTACGACGGCGCCAACTCGGACCGGCTGGGATCGAAATACACGCGCTGGAACGCCAAGCGCTCCGTCTACTCCGATAACCCGGCCGAGCGCCGCAAGGGCGAGATGCCCCAGAACTGGTACGCCATGACCGGCACCGTGATCTACCCGCTCGCGTGCGCGGACGGCGTCCCGGAGGAGGCCCTTGCCATCACCACGGCGAAGCTCTGCCACCAGGCCCAGTTCTGGGATGGCCGGTCCACCTTCCCTGTGCCCCTGCACGCCGCCAAACAGATGGACATCGACCACCCGCAGTACCGCCGCACGGCAGCCCCTGAGGAGAAGCCTGCCGAGGAACCCGGCACACCCGAGGCCGCCGAGGAATAGCGGCCCGCGATTAACGATTCGCTGCTAGCCGCCTATGCCCTTTTCGGTCACCTGATCGCCTCAGCGACCGGGTCGGCCGTTGACGAGTGGGCCACATCGGGCTTTCTACAAGAGGCAGAAGATTCTTCTTGGTAAAGCCGGCAGTGTAGAGCTTCATGCGCTCAACGGTCACCCGGCGCCGCGACGTGGGCGATGCGCGCCTCCTGGGCTTCGTAGGCGGCTGCGAGGACCTCGTCCTCGGTCTGGAACAGATCCGGGTGCCGTGCGCCGACCAGCCTCAGGAGCCTGAACTCCGCATCGCCGTGGGTCTCTGTGGCGCCGTCGGCGAGGATGTGGGCGACCCGGTTGCCGCGGGCGGCAAGCGCCCGGCTGACCAGGATGCCCCGGTGGCACTGCAGAGGGTCGCGCTCGGCGCACAGGAGCGCTACGCGCATGCGGGCACTACCGGACTCCACGCGCCGCAGTCCCTCACTGAATTCAGGTGACTCAGCGATGCTGAGGTAGGAGATCCTGCCGTGGGCGTCCCGGACGGAGTGCGGGTTGCCCCGGCCGCCCAACTCAATGCCGAGCGGCACGTAGGCAATGCCGTCTCCCGAGAGGGCCCAGCTCAGGGCGTCCCGGTTGAAGTGCGGAAGCCTGCGGCTGAAGGGCGTCGAGCGCACGTCGGCGACCGCCTCGACCCCGGCGCCCTGCAAGAACGCGATGAAGGCATCCAGGGAATACGTGGAGTGGCCGATCGTGTATACGCTAACCAACTTGCCCCTCGGCCAACGCCGTGTTCTGGGCGGATGACCGTCAGGCCGGAGAGCTTCGCCGGCATGGCTATACCCGTCGCAGGACGCTGACGACCTTGCCGATGACAACCGCTGTGTCGGCCAGGATCGGAGTGTAAGTGGGGTTATGCGGGATCAACCAGGTGTGCCCGTCCGCCTTCTTGAAGGTCTTAACAGTCGCCTCCCAGTCGGCGGAGCCATCGCCAGGAAGCATGGCGGCGACGATGTCGCCGCTCTCAGCGTCCGACTGCTGGCGGATGACAACCCAGTCGCCGTCGGCGATCGCGGCGCCGATCATGGAGTCCCCGGCGACCCGCAGCGCGATGAGGCTTCCCTCCCCGGTTAGCGTCCTCGGCAGGGTAAAGACGTCCTCTGCCAGTTCCGCTACCTGGTCGGCGATGACAGGGACTCCCGCCGCGATCCGCCCCACCAGAGGCACGTCAGTCATGCGGCCCTGTCCCGGCGCCGCCGCCTCTGTGCGGGTGTTGTCTTGGCCAGGCAGCCGGGGCACCGCGGTCCGCGGCCGGCCGGGCTCGCGGCTCACGTAGCCCGTTGCCTGCAGCACCGACATCTGGTATGCGACGCTGGACGTGCTCGCTAGCCCCACCGCCTCCCCGATCTCCCGGAGGCTGGGCGGGTACCCCTTGCTCCGCACCGAGTCGCCGATGAACGTGATGATCTTGCGCCGCAGCGGGGTCAGGCCAGGGCCGTCCTGGCCGCCATCCGCAGCGCCCGTGATCGCTTTCATATCGCAACACGCTAGCAGGATTGAACAATAAATCAAATAAGTCTTCGAATTTATTCCTGCTTCGTGTGCCTTAGATAGCGAGCGCCCCGTGCTGCCAGTGCGCCTGTCTTTCACACCCGCGCGCCCAGGACCAGGTCTGGAGACAGCTAGACCCGAGGCTCCTGCGCCAGCGGGTGACCCGGCGGAGCCGCAGAGGCTTGGCCTATGGGAACTTGATGCCGACACGGCCAGGCAGGCCGCCGCAGTCGCGGCCGGCGACTTGCTGGAACCACTGCGCAGCGAACGACACTTCCGCGAGGAGCAAGCCGGTGGCGTACACGGGATTCGGCAGGCCGGGCCCCGACGTGCAGGTGGCGCCCGCCATGTAAGCCGAGAGGGCATCGGTCACCGTTGGGCTACTGCGCAGGAAGTTGTCGAGCGTGGTGAGCAGGTCTGCGTGCTCGCCGAGACAGCCGTCCGACAGCCACGTCTGGCCGACGGCGTGTGCGACGGCAGCGACCGCGAGCCCCGCGTCGCGCTCCCCGGCGCGGGGTAGCGCGTCGTCGAGGCTGACCGGGGTCCCGGCTGCAAGGCTGGCGGCCAGACGCAGGATCCGCTGCTCGCCACCGGTGCACGGAAGCTCGCCTGCGTCCAGGGCGGTGACTGCGGCTTCCCAGTCGACGCAGGCCGACAGGGCACCGTCATCGCCGGTGATGAAGCGACCAGCGAAGTCCTCGCGGTCTAGCCAAGAGCCAGATCGGGCCAGGAGCATGACGGCTGCCTCAATCGCGCCCTTGCCGTCGGCGCCAGCGACGAGGGCATCGGCGACCTGGTCTTCGGTGCTAGCACTGGACATTTGTTTCCCAATGAGTCTCAGGGAGCCCGCCGTCTGGCAGACTCCGGGCGTGGTGGCCGCCGGCAGGTGAGCATGGTTTTCTCTCGCGGCAGAAGGGCGGCGACGCCGCCGCAGGCAGCTGGCGACGCTAACGACACCGGATGGTGACTATACGTGCATGCTAAGTTTCTTATAGCAATCGACACTTGGTCCGGGCAACGAGACGCTGGCGCTCCGGCCGGCCAAACCGAGATTTTCCGCGGCTACCATTCGCCCGGCTGGGCAACCTTCTCGCCTGCAAGCTGGGCGCGGCGCCAGGGCCAATCGTCCCTGGTCATTACTGTCAGCCCGTCGAGTCGCTCCAGCCCCGGCGGGTGTGAGGAGCACCCGGAGCCTCAGCGTCGGCATGCCCGGGTTTACGGCTCGGACGTGACCAAGATCGGGGAGTCAGCCCGGCGTTGTGCCTGTAAGCGCCAAGCGCGGCCTGTGTCGCCGCGGCGGCCGCCAATTGGGAAGCGGACTTGTCCGACCGGCGCACGTACCAAACGGCACAGATCATTCCGGGACGGACACGATCGACACTACGAAGGCGGCGATAACCACGAGCTCACTGCATCAGTTAGTTCCGATGTCCAGCTGCGGCCACAAACGGCCGACGCCGTCTGCCCATAAGCGGTACCGGCCAGCGACATGAGGGGTGTCCAGGGCGGGCACCTGGACGGCCCGCCGCACATGCCTGGCGAGGGCGGTCAGTCGTGCTTGCCGGGATAGTCGTCGAACACGCTGGAGCACAGCGGCGCTACGCGCTGAACGGCCCTGGGCTCACCCAGGGCCGCGGTGCCCTGCTGCCACGCGTCGCGCCAGTCCTGGGCGCTGGGGGCGTACGTCAGGATCTGGTCGAGCGGCGGCTGGTTGCTGCCCCGCAGCGGCCACCGACCTTCGCTGCTAAGCACGAGGCGCATCAGGATCGAGCGGCGGACGAGATCCCTAAGCCTGTCGACGGCGCGCTCGATCCGCATCAGGGGCGGTTCGTCTTCCGGGATCAGGGAGATTTTCCGCAGCCACACGTTCAGGTGGCTCTCCTTGATGGCGGAGCCGTGCACGAGGCTGGACCGCATGTCATACAGCGCCTTGACATCCGCGAAGATTAGGGGCGGCGGGTCGGTGTCCGTCGACAGGAGGTGCGCGGCCCGGGTGCAGACCCGGAGGGTAACGTCCGCCTTGTCCTGGCCGGACAGGGCAGCTTCGAGGGCGGTGGCAAGGTCTACGATCTTCTCGAACCACGGCTTGGGCGAGAACGAGTCCGTGAACTTGATGACCGCCATCGCCAGGCCGTGGACGAGTTCCCCGGGTGCCCGGTGCTCAGTGCCGTCGTAGAGGGCTAGGAGCCGCTCAATCGGCTCGGCGTTGACGGGCGTGATGACCGCGGGGCGCACCGCGACAGGGTGATCGTCGTACGGGAGGACATCGACACGGGCGCGATGCCGGCAGACGGCGGTGATCTCGCCGGTTACCTGGTACACGTCCGCGGCTGTCGCGCCGTACAGCAGGCGGAGCGCGAGGATGAACCGGTCGATGCGGTGAGCGGCCTCCGCCTGCAGGGCGAACGGGTCTGGTCCCTGGGCGTAGCTGACCAGGGTGGCCTGGGGCGACGCGAACGACAACGGCGGGTCGCCGTTGAACGCCGCCGCGGCTGTCGGGATCAGCTCGCGGATCTGCGCGGCCTCCTCGAACCGCTGGTGGGCGAGAATGGAGACGCCTGCGATCGTCAGCTCCCGCCGGTCCGCGGTCATCAGGTGGGAGACACGCCGGGCGCAGCACAAGCGAGCACCCGACGCGGCGAGGTAGTCCGCGAGCTCGATGACCGTCTCCTCGAAGGCGTCACCTGGGTCATCTCCCGTCTCACCGCCCAGGGACATCGCGGTGACGCACGCCTCCACGAAACTGAACGCGATCGCTGAGGCGTCCGAGCGGGGAAACTGGCCGACTGGCGCAAGGAACCAGCCCGGGTACTTGTCCGCTAGCAGGGCCGTGAACTGACGCATCCCCGGGCGGCCCATCAGGAGTACGCCCTCGTAGTCGCGCCCGACCCGGATGAAGGGCCGGTAGTCCGAGCACGGGACGACATGGGCGGCCGCGAGCGCCGCCCACGCCTCGGTGATCAAACCGGACGCCGCGCAGCGCAGATCTAGGAGGTCCCCGGGCGACGTTACCGCTCGGGACACCGCAGTGTCGCCGGGCGCAGCAGACGCGGCTGTCCCCCTGCTGCTCTCAGTCACTTCACTACCGTAAGCGATGGCCGCGCTACCTCGGGGCATGATGCGCTGCCGTGACGCCAGCAAGCCCCGCCCGGTCTCGGCAAACGCTGTGCGGCGGTCCGACAGCCGTGCCACATCAGGTTCGCAACGGCCTTCGCTTCCGTGAGACTTTGCCGTCATCGGCACGCCGGTCTCGCACTAGGCGTCGTCGGCCAGCCCCATGGCGGAGAGTAAAGGCTCCGCCGACAGTGCGGTAATCGACAAGGCGTGAGCGTCCCGCCCCGGCTTTTAGCCCAAGGATCTACTCAGAAACATCACACGTCACGACTTTCTGGACATAACGGGTGGCCTGTCGAAAGATGCCCCCCGCCTGATCTGTCCCGTGCTGTGCTTAAAGAGGTTACACACGCCGTGCTGCCATGAGATTGCCGTACGCGACATTCCCGGGGCAGCAGGACGCGATCAGGAGGTCGCTTGGCGGGGAGATCGCGAACAACTCATCGCGGTGCCGGTAAACGGGACCACCTGCAGGGCCTTGCCATGGTCCGTTACATCGACGCCACCGGAGACGAGCATTACGTTCGGCTCGCAGAGGCGAATGCAGTGCCGTTTGAGAACGGGCGGATGGTCCATAACATCCCCGCGTACCGCGACATCGCGCACACGCCCGGCCGGTACTGGGCAGCCACCACGGGCGAGTTGGTGGAATTCGAGAGCCACCTGGAGGAGAAGTGGCTGACCCTACTGGACTTCGACAGGGGCATCACCGGGTTCTCCAGCCAGCCGATGGAGCTGGAGGCATCCGACGAAGACGGTCCCTGGCATCATGTCCCCGATATCTTTGCCCGCCGGGCTGACGGCAGCGCCTTGCTGTTGGACGTGAAGAACCCAGCCCGGCTGGACGACGAGGCAGTCAGGCTGCAGGCCAGAAGGACAGCGGCGTTGTGCGAGCGGCTGGGATGGGACTACGAGATGGTCGGCGAGCCGCCCGCCCAGCGGTGGGCGAACATCTTCGAGCTGTCGGGAAAGCGCCGCCCGCTGTACATGGGCCAGGACCTGGTC
>Ga0066797_1000681_pt1 | contig 10040 bp, 9 predicted proteins | sample PersoiDNA2013193_FD_76335 | JGI IMG/M metagenome (GOLD analysis project Ga0066797, IMG submission 76335) | Permafrost soil microbial communities from the Arctic, to analyse light accelerated degradation of dissolved organic matter (DOM) -... | ecosystem: Environmental > Terrestrial > Soil >... | reverse complement strand
GTGCTGCGCGCGGCGGGCAAGCTCAAGTACCTCGCGGGCTCGGAGTCCGGGATGGGCGCGTGGGTGAGCGACACGACGCCGGAACGCATCGCGGCACGCTTGCGCGAGGTCGCCTCGTGATATCGCCCGCACCGCGGTGGTGTATCGCGTGGCAGGTCGACGACGGGCGGGATCAGGCCGCGTCGCTGCTCCGCACCCATGTCGATGCCCGGCCTGTCGATGCCCGACCTGACGTGGTCGCCTCTGCCCCGGGGCGGGTCAACCTGATCGGCGAGCACACGGACTACAACGCCGGCCTGTGCCTCCCCCTGGTGCTGCCGCACCGCACCTTCGTCGCGCTCCGTTGCCGGGACGACGACGTCGTCCGCCTCGTCTCGGCGCAAGAGTCCGGTTCGCCTTGGCGCGGCAACCTGCGCGCGATCGGGCCGGGCGCGGTCGACGGCTGGGCCGGCTACGCCGTGGGCGTGGCGTGGGCGCTGCGCGCCGCCGGGCACCCGGTCACCGGTTTCGACGCGGCGATCGACTCGTGCGTGCCGTGCGGGGCGGGCCTGTCCTCCTCGGCTGCGCTCGAGTCCGCGATCGCGCTCGCACTCGACGAGGCCTTCGGTCTCGGTCTCGCGCGGTCCGACCCGGGACTGTCCGACCTGGTCACCGCCTGCATCCGGGCCGAGAACGAGATTGCCGGGGCACCGACCGGCGGGATGGACCAAGAGGCGGTGCTGCACTCGCGGCCCGGCCACGCGCTGTTGCTCGACTTCCGCTCGGGCGAGCGGCGCCACGTGCCATTCGATCCGGCCGGATCGGGTCTGGCGCTGATCGTCATCGACACCCGGGCGCGGCACTCGCTGGTGGACGGTCAGTACGCCGAGCGGCGGGCCGCCTGCGAGGAGGCGGCCCGGTTGCTCGGGCTGCCGTCGCTGCGCGAGATCACCGACCTCGACGCCGCCCTCGCCGCCCTGCCCGAGGGGGTGCTGCGGCGTCGCGTCCAGCATGTCGTGACGGAGACGGCGCGGGTCGCGGCCGCGGTGGACGCGCTTGATCGCGCGGACATCCCGGCGCTCGGTCCGCTGTTCGACGCCTCACATGCCTCGCTGCGAGACGACTACCAGGTCTCGTGCGCCGAGCTGGACCTCGCGGTCGGTGCGTCCAGTGCGGCCGGCGCTCTCGGAGCGCGAATGACCGGCGGCGGCTTCGGTGGCTCCGCCATCGCGCTGGTCCGGGCGGACGACGTCGGCCGGGTCACGAGTGCCGTGGGTGACGCGTTCAATGCCGCCGGGTTCAAGGCCCCGACGTTCCTGGACGCGACGCCCTGACCCGCATGAGCCAGCCCGCCCCGGTCCGGCCACAAAGTGGAGCGTTGTGACACAGACACGCCGTGCAGGCGTGCCACTTCACTCCACAGGGTTGCGAGCGGGGCTAGAGGTCGTAGCTGAGGACGAGGGGGGCGTGGTCGCTCCAGCGGGTGTCCCAGGACCGGGCGCGGTCGATTTCGGCGGTCACGGCGGCATCGGCAAGCTCCGGTGTGGCGAGCTGATAGTCGATCCGCCACCCGGCGTCGTTGTCGAAGGCCTGGCCACGCATCGACCACCAGGTGTACGGCCCGGGTCCCTCGCCACCCAGCACCCGGCCGAGGTCGACCCAGCGCAGCTCGCCGAACCAGCGGTCGAGGTACCCGCGCTCCTCGGGCAGGAAGCCGGCGGACTTCAGGTTGCCCCGCCAGTTCTTGATGTCCACCTCGCGGTGCGCGATGTTCAGGTCCCCGCCGACGACGACGCACCCGCCCGCGTCCTGCAGCTCGCCGAACCGCGCGGTCACCCGCTCGAGGAACGCGTACTTGTCGTCCTGCTTGGGCGTCCCGGCCTCGCCCGAGTGGATGTAGGCCGAGACCGCGGTCAGGGTCCCGCCGCCCGCCAGCGTCAGGTCCGCCTCGACCCATCGGCCGCTGTCCGTGGCCAGGTCCGAGCCGATCCCGATCCGCGCGCCGACCATCGGCAGCCGCGAGGCGATGGCGACGCCCGCGCGGCCCTTCGCCTGAGCCTCCTGGTGCACTATCGCCCACTCGTCACCGAGCAGCTCGTGCACCACGTCGTCGGGCGCGCGGACCTCCTGAAGCAGGAGCACGTCGGGCCGACGCTCGGCCAGCCAGTCCGGCATGCCCTTGCGGAAGGCAGCCCGGAGCCCGTTGACGTTGACGGTCGCGATGGTCAGCATCCGCCCATCAAACCTCATGTCACCGACCCGGTCGCCACGCCCGCCCCGGCCGGACGGTGAGTGTCGCGCTGTCGAGCCGAGCAGCGATCCTCCCCGGCGGTGTCGGATCAGAGGCTGCGCTCGGCGGCCTCCACCACGTTCGTGAGCAGCATCGCGCGAGTCATCGGGCCGACGCCGCCCGGCATCGGCGCGATCCACGCCGCGATCCCGCGGACGCCAGGATCAATATCGCCGGCCAACCGCGTCTTCCCCGTCTCCGGGTCCGGGACGCGGGTGATGCCCACGTCGAGCACGGTTGCGCCCGGCTTGACCAGGTCCGCCGTGATGATCCCGGGCACGCCGGCGGCTGCGACGATGACGTCCGCGTTCCGGGTGTGCTCGGCGATGTCCTCCGTCCCGGTGTGGCACAGCGTGACCGTCGCGTTCACCTCGCGCCGGGTCAGCATCAGGCCGAGTGGTCGCCCGACCGTCACCCCGCGCCCGATGACGACGACGTCCGCTCCGGCCAGCGCCACCCCGTGGCGCTGGAGCAGCTCGATGATGCCGCGCGGGGTACACGGCAGCGGCGTATCGATCGGCCCGCTGACCCGGAGCACCAGGCGACCCAAGTTCGTCGGGTGCAGGCCGTCGGCGTCCTTCGCCGGGTCCATCAGCTCGAGCACCCGCTGGGCGTCGAGGTGACGCGGCAGCGGGAGCTGCACGATGAAGCCGGTGCACGCCGGGTCCGCGTTCAGCGCGGCGATCGCGGCGTCGACATCGGCCTGGCTCGCGTCGGCGGGGAGATCCACCCGGATCGAGCGGATGCCGACCTCTTCGCAGTCTCGGTGCTTGCCGGCGACGTAGGCGTGGGAGCCCGGGTCGTCACCGACCAGCAACGTGCCGAGACCAGGTGTGATGCCCCGCTCGCGCAGCGCGCGAACCCGCTCCGCGAGCTCCGCCTTGATTACGGCTGCAGTCGCGACCCCGTCGAGGATCTGAGCGGTCACTGCTGCAGCCCCGGGTAGAGCGGGAATTCCTCGGTCAGCTTTTTCACCCGCGCGCGCAAGGCCTCGACATCGGCGCCGCCCTTGAGCACGGTCGCGATGATCTCCGCCACCTCGGTGAACTCGGTAGCGCCGAAGCCGCGGGTCGCGAGCGCCGGGGTGCCGATCCGCAGACCGGAGGTCACCCGCGGCGGGCGCGGGTCGAACGGCACCGCGTTGCGGTTCACCGTGATGCCCGCCTCGTGCAGCTGGTCCTCGGCCTGCTGGCCGTCCATCGCGGAGTTGCGCAGGTCGACGAGCACCAGGTGCACGTCCGTGCCGCCGGTCAGCACGGAGACACCGGCCGCCGTGACGTCGGCCGCGGTCAGGCGCTCCGCGATGATCCGGGCACCGTCGAGGGTGCGCTGCTGGCGGGCGCGGAACTCCTCGCCCGCCGCGATCTTGAACGCGACGGCCTTGGCGGCGATGACGTGCATGAGCGGGCCACCCTGCTGACCGGGGAACACGGCCGAGTCGATCCTCTTCGCGTACTCCTCGCGCGACAGGATGAAGCCGGAGCGGGGGCCACCGATGGTCTTGTGCACGGTCGAGGAGACGACGTCGGAGAACGGCACCGGACTCGGGTGCAGGCCCGCGGCGACGAGGCCCGCGAAGTGAGCCATGTCGACCCAGAGCTTCGCACCGACCTCGTCCGCGATCGAGCGGAAGGCCGCGAAGTCGAGGTGGCGCGGGTACGCGGACCAGCCGCCGATGATGACGTCGGGGCGCTGCTCGAGCGCCTTCTCGCGGACCTTGTCCATGTCGACGAGGAAGGTGTCGGGGTCCACCCCGTAGGAGCCGACCTGGTAGAGCTTGCCGGAGAAGTTGATCTTCATCCCGTGGGTGAGGTGGCCACCGTGCGCGAGCTCGAGGCCGAGGATCTTGTCGCCGACGTTGATGAGCGCGTGCAGGACGGCGGCGTTGGCCGTCGCACCGGAGTGCGGCTGGACGTTCGCGTGCTCGGCGCCGAACAGCTCCTTGGCGCGCGCGATCGCGAGCGTCTCGGCGATGTCCACCTGCTCGCAGCCGCCGTAGTAGCGCTTGCCCGGGTAGCCCTCGGCGTATTTGTTGGTGAGCACGGAGCCCTGCGCCTGCAGGACCGCGCGAGGGACGAAGTTCTCGCTCGCGATCATCTCGAGCGTCTCGCGCTGACGGGTGAGCTCGCCCTCGAGGACGGCGGCGATCTCGGGGTCGACCTGGGCCAGGGGCTGGTCGAAGACAGAGTGGTAGGTCGACTGGGCGCTCATGATCTCCTCGCAAGCATGTTGACGGTCAGGGTGCGTCCGCGGGGATCTGCGTGCAGGAACTCCGCGGTGCGGTGACCTTCGGCCCAGGCGTCCGACCTGAAGTCAACTGCTGCGTCACTCCCCGGTGGTCGTCCACCCATTGCGCCAGTCGCGACCGGCACAGCCTACCAAGTCACCCGGCGTCCTCGACATCGACAACTTCGCCCTCGCCGAGGATGCGGCGCAGGTACGCGTAGGTGAGGTCCCCCGCCGTCTTGTCGTACTGGTGCTCGAACCCGTGCTTGGCGTACAGCGCGAGGTTCTGCTTGGAGTCCTGACCGGTGAAGACCCACACCTCGCGGGTGTTCTCCGGCAGGTAATGGAGCACCTCGAAGAGCAGCTGGGTGCCGATGCCCTGGCCCTGGATGTCGGGAGCGACGGCGAGCCGGCCGAGGGTCGCCCTGTCGTCCTCGATGCCGACCCGGATCGAGCCAACCAGCCGGGGGCCGATCCAGGCTCCGATCGTGACGACGTCGTCCCGCGCCATGTCCTCACGGAGCTCGCCGAGGGTCTGGGTGAGCGGCGGGATGTTCGGGTCCCCGCAGAGTTGCGCCTCGGTCACGAAGGCCGCGCGGCGGAGTGTCAGGAGTTCACCAGCAGCGTCGCCCGGGACACGGTCGAGTCGCACCTCAACGTCAGTCATGCCGTAATCGTCTCAGGTCGCCGGAGCGGCGACTACCCTCACACACGTGTCCGACCACGATTCCGCCGCGCCTGCCTCTCCCGCCACCACCTCGTGGGTGCTCAGCCTCTCCTGCCCGGACCGGCCCGGCATCGTCCATGCGGTCGCCGGCCTGCTCGCCGAGCATGGCGGCAACATCACCGAGTCGCAGCAGTTCGGCGACCCGGCCTCGGGGTTGTTCTTCATGCGCGTGCAGGTCGAGTCCGCCGTCGCCAAGGACGAGCTGGAGTCGGCCCTCACGCTGCTTGCCGCGAGGTACTCGATGAGTTGGAACCTGGACGTCGCCGGGCGCCCGGTCCGCACCGTGGTCCTCGTGTCCAAGGCCGCCCACTGCCTGCACGACCTGCTGTTCCGCCAGCGCTCCGAGAAGCTGCCGGTGGACATCGTCGGCGTCGTCGGCAACCACACGGACCTGGCCGGGCTGGCCGAGTTCTACGGCGTCCCGTTCCACCACATCCCGGTGACGGCGGCGACCAGGGCCGACGCCGAGGGCGCGCTGCTCGCGCTGATCGAGGAGCTCGATGTCGAGCTCGTCGTGCTGGCGCGGTACATGCAGATCCTCTCGGACGACCTGTGCCAGAAGCTGGCCGGGCGGGTCATCAACATCCACCACTCGTTCCTGCCGAGCTTCAAGGGCGCGCGGCCGTACGCGCAGGCGCACGACCGCGGTGTCAAGCTGATCGGCGCGACCGCGCACTACGTCACCGCGAGCCTGGACGAGGGTCCGATCATCGAGCAGGACGTCGAGCGGGTGGACCACTCGCGCACCGTGGAGGACCTGGTGGCGCTCGGTCAGGACGTCGAGCGGCGGGCGCTAGCGCGAGCCGTGCGCTGGCACGCCGAGCACCGGGTGCTCCTGGATGGCCACCGCACCATCGTCTTCCGCTAGACGAGTGGAGCGATGCCTTCGAGTGGAGCGATGCCTTCGAGTGGAGCGATGCCTTCGAGTGGAGCGATCTGGCCCACTCTGACGGCGTGTCTGTGACACATCGCTCCCCTCTGGCGCCGTCGGGCCGACGCCGTCAGGGTGCCGGCGCCCCATCGCGCTAGACCAGCCCGAGCCCCTGGACGGCGTCCCGTTCCTCGATCAGCTCGGCGACCGACAGGTCGATGCCGGCGCGTGCGTGCGCGTCGATCGCGAGCCCCGGCACGATCGACCAACGGCCACCCTCGGACACGGCCGGGAACGACGAGACGAGACCCTCTGGCACGCCGTAGGAACCATCGGACTGCAGCGCGACCGAGGTCCACTCCCCCGGCCGCGTCCCGTGCACCCAGTCGCGCAGGTGGTCGATCGCCGCGTTCGCGGCGGAGGCCGCCGACGACGCCCCACGCGCCTCGATGATCGCGGCGCCGCGCTTCGCGACGGTCGGCACGAAGGTGCCGCGGACCCAGGCGTCGTCGCCGATCACCTCGGCCGCCGGGCGCCCACCGATCGTCGCGTGCGCGATGTCGGGGTACTGCTTGGCGGAGTGGTTTCCCCAGATGATGACGTTCGCGATGTCGCGGACCGGCCGGCCGGACTTCGCCGCGAGCTGAGCGAGCGCCCGGTTGTGGTCCAGCCGGGTCATCGCGTTGAACCGCTCGGCCGGGAGGTCCGGTGCGTGCGCGGCCGCGATCAGGGCGTTCGTGTTGGCCGGGTTGCCGACCACGAGGATGCGCACGTCGGCGGCGGCACCCGCGTTGATCGCGGCGCCCTGCGGCCCGAAGATTCCGCCGTTGGCGGCGAGCAGGTCACCCCGCTCCATCCCCGCACCGCGGGGGCGCGCGCCCACCAGCAGGCCAACGTTGACGCCGTCGAATGCCGCGCGCGCGTCGTCGAAGATGTCCACCGAATCCAGCAGCGGGAAGGCACCGTCCGCGAGCTCCATCGCGATGCCCTCGGCGGCCTTGACCGCCTGCGGGACCTCGAGCAGGCGCAGTCGCACCGGGGTGCCGGCGCCGAGCAGCTGGCCCGAGGCGATCCGGAACAGCAGGGCGTAGCCGATCTGACCGGCCGCGCCGGTCACGGTCACATTCACCGGAGTAGTCACGTTCGTCCTTGGAGGTGTCGAGTGCACGGGTGGCGCCTCGGGCGAGGCAGGGGCGGACTTGCCTCAGCCGAGGCGCGCCGCGAGGTTATCGTCGAGTGCTCCAAGAAACGCCTCGGTGGTCTGCCACGGCTGGTCCGGGCCGACCAACAGGGCGAGGTCCTTCGTCATCTTGCCGCTCTCGACGGTCGCGATGACGACGTCCTCGAGGGTCTGGGCGAAGCCGGTCACCTCGGGGGTGCCGTCCAGCTTGCCGCGGTGCTTGAGGCCGCCGGTCCAGGCGAAGATGGAGGCGATCGGGTTCGTCGACGTCGGCTTGCCGGCCTGGTGCTGGCGGTAGTGCCGGGTGACGGTGCCGTGCGCGGCCTCCGCCTCGATCGTCTTGCCATCCGGCGTCAGCAGCACCGAGGTCATCAGGCCGAGCGAGCCGAAACCCTGCGCGATGGTGTCGGACTGCACGTCGCCGTCGTAGTTCTTGCAGGCCCAGAGGTAGCCGCCCTCCCACTTCATCACGGCGGCGACCATGTCGTCGATCAAGCGGTGCTCGTAGCTGATGCCGGCCGCCTCGAACTGGGCCCGGTACTCCCGCTCGTACACGTCGGCGAAGATGTCCTTGAACGCGCCGTCGTAGGCCTTGAGGATCGTGTTCTTGGTGGACAGGTACACCGGGTAGCCGCGCTGCAGGCCGTAGGCCAGGGAGGCGCGCGCGAAGTCCGCGATGGACTCGTTGAAGTTGTACATGCCCATCACGACGCCGCCGCCCTCGGGCATCTGCACGACCTCCATCTCGACCGGCGCGCTGCCGTCGGCGGGGGTGTACGTGAGCGTCACCGCGCCGGCAGCGGGCACCTTGAAGTCGGTCGCCCTGTACTGGTCCCCATGCGCGTGACGGCCGATGACGATCGGCTTGGTCCAGCCCGGGACGAGCCGCGGGATGTTCGAGATGATGATCGGCTCGCGGAAGACGACGCCGCCGAGGATGTTGCGGATGGTGCCGTTCGGCGAGCGCCACATCTTCTTCAGGCCGAACTCCTCGACCCGCGCCTCGTCCGGCGTGATCGTCGCGCACTTCACGCCGACGCCGTGCTCCTTGATCGCGTTCGCGGCGTCGATGGTGATCTGGTCGTCGGTGGCGTCCCGGCTCTCGATCGACAGGTCGTAGTAGCGCAGGTCAAGGTCCAGGTACGGGTGGATCAGGCGGTCCTTGATGAACTGCCAGATGATGCGGGTCATCTCGTCGCCATCGAGCTCGACGACCGGGCCGGCAACTGTGATCTTGGCCATGCGCTGAACACTCCTGATCTTGCGGTGGCGAGGCGCCAGACGACGCCCGGACGGCTGCGCGAGCGGCTCCTGCGGCAAGATTACTCGACATCGAGAGATCGATAGACCGATGTCCGTTCCGCCATTTTCGGCGCTACCCCGCGTGCCCAGCTGCGTTGAATGGCATGATGCGAGAGAGCCTGCCGTTGGCAGGTTCAAGGAACCTTCGATGACAGGAAGATCATGTCCAACGAGATTTACGCAGGTTCCGCGCGCGCTGGGGACGGCGCAGTCAGCCGTCTTCACGCTTACCTATTTCACGCAGGTTCCGCGCGCGCTGGGGACGGCGTCGTCCTGGTCGATGAGCCCGCCCCCCTCATCCCCCGCCTCGCGGCCAAGCTGGGCGCGGAGTTCCTCGGCACCTTCTGGCTCGTTCTCGCCGGTGTCGGCCTTCTGTTGTTCAATGCCACCGGCGGCATCCCGTCGGCGCTGGGCTTCGGCCTCGCGGTCATGACCGGCGGGTACGCGCTTGCGCACATCTCCGGAGCGCACTTCAACCCCGCTGTCACGATCGGCACGGCCGTTGCCGGCCGGACGCCGTGGCGCGATGTGATCCCGTACGTCGTCGCCCAGGTCGTCGGTGCTACGACCGCCGCCCTCGCCCTGTACGTCGTGATCAGGCAGTACCCGAACGTGAACGAGACTCGCAAGCTGTTCAGCGGTGTCTCGAACGTCTGGAAGGACGGCACCAACCCGAGCTTCGGCACCGCGGCCGCGCTGATCGTCGAGTTCATCGTCGCCGCGGTCTTCGTGGCGGTCATCCTCGGCGCCACGGACGCTCGTGCCCCTAAGGGCTTCGCGCCGATCGCGATCGGGCTTGCCTTCGCGCTCGCCATCCAGATCGCCACGCCGATCACTCGCGGTGGGGTGAACCCGGCCCGTTCGACCGCCACGGCGATCTTCGCGGAAGGCGCGTCGGCGGGGCAGCTATGGCTGTTCTGGGTCGCACCCATCCTCGGCGCGGCCTTCGCCGGCTTCATCTACAAGGCATTCCAGGCTCCGGCCGACACGTCGTTCACCGAACTGGTGGACGACATCGCCGACGACTCCGAGCTGGACGACGCCGAGCTGGACGACGCCGAGCTGGACGACGCCGAGCTGGACGACGCCGAGGCACTCGACACCGACGGCTGAAGCCTTCGGCCCAGCGACGAGGGTCCGGTCTGGTTCGCCAGGCCGGACCCTCGTGTTCGTCGTGGCGGACGGAGCGGCGCGGCCGGCTCCCGAGGGGCACGAGCCGCAGCCCGGGCGATGCGGTGTCGCGATCCGCTCAGGCGCCGGGAGCGATCTGCCCGAGCACCGCGATCCCCACCCCGAGAACGGCCAGCACGGCCGCATCGGCGAACCGCGAACGCACGACGAGTGACGGGATCCGAGCGGCCGGGAGCAGCAGCCGGTGCCGTCCGCGCACTGCGGGAGTACGGGTTCACCGGACATATCCGGATGCTTGGTGCGGAGGGCGTTGCCCCGTATGACCGGCCACCAT
>Ga0066797_1000679_pt1 | contig 10059 bp, 5 predicted proteins | sample PersoiDNA2013193_FD_76335 | JGI IMG/M metagenome (GOLD analysis project Ga0066797, IMG submission 76335) | Permafrost soil microbial communities from the Arctic, to analyse light accelerated degradation of dissolved organic matter (DOM) -... | ecosystem: Environmental > Terrestrial > Soil >... | reverse complement strand
GTGCTTGCGAGAAAATCGCCGCCCAGATCACCCAGGCCAGGGACAACCTTGTCGCCGAGTTCCGGGGCGCTTTCCAAAACCGGGAATCGTTGCTCCAGCTGGCCATCGTTGAGGCCGATGCCCTCGCACGGCAAACTGAGTACCCGCACCTGCTCTTTCCGTTGCTCGCCACCGAGAAGCTTCAGGCGGCCACGCAATGGCACGCGCGCCAGCAATCATTGCTGAGGTTGCAACCGGCTTACGCCCTCGCGGCGTGAGCGCGGTCATCCGCCCCAACCAAAACCACAAACCACCAAATTCCATGAACCAGAATTTTATCCGTCCCCTGTTGATCACCCTCACCTTGAGCGCCGCCACCGGCTTCATCACCGGCTGCAGTCACGCGGCGGCCCAGTCGCAACCACCACCGCCGCCAGCCGTCACCGTGGCCGCCGTGCAGCAAAAGGAAATTGTGGAATGGAGCGAATTCACCGGCCGCACCGAGCCGGTGGAATCCGTCGAGATCCGCCCGCGTGTGTCCGGTTACATCCAGGAAGTGCGTTTCAAATCCGGGCAGCTCGTGAACAAGGGCGACGTGCTCTTCGTCATCGATCCGCGCTGGAACCAGGCCGCCTACGACCAGCGCCTCGCGGTCTATGAACAGGCCAAGAGCGAGAATGACCGCACCGAGAACCTGCTCAAGAACAACGCCATCTCCAAGGAAGAAGCCGGCGCACGCGAGGCGCGTTTCCTGGCCGCCAAGGCGGATTTGGATTCCGCCAAGCTTGATCTGGAATACACCGAGGTCCGCGCCCCCATCAGCGGACGCGTCAGCCGTGCGCTGTTGACCGAGGGCAATTATGTCAGCGGCATCGCGGGCGGCGCCTCCGTCCTGACCACGCTGGTCTCTGTCGATCCGGTATACGTATATGCGACCATCGATGAAGACTCCTACTTGAAATACAACAAACTCGTTCATTCGCAAAAGCTGGATGCCGACAGCGACGGCCATGTGCCGGTTGAACTGCAACTCGCGGATGAAACGGATTTCTCGCATCAGGGTTATATCGAATCCTTTGACAACCAGCTGGACCCGAATACCGGCAGCATCCTCCTGCGGGCCGTGTTCACGAACCAAAACGACCGCCTCGTGCCCGGCTTGTTTGCCCACATCCGCATCCCATTGAGCGAACGTCACGAAGTTGTGCTCGTGGATGAACGCGCCATCGGCACGGACCAGGCGCAGAAATTCGTCCTTACCGTCACCCCGACCAACACCGTCGCCTACCGCCAGGTGGAACTCGGACCGCTGGCCGACGGCAAACGCATCGTGCGTTCGGGCCTGTCTGCGGGCGAAAAGATCGTGGTAAACGGCCTGCAACGCGTGCGGCCGGGCATGCCCGTCACGCCGGAACCGGAAGCCATTGCCAAAGCCACCCCGCAAAAGCTCGCCCAACGCTGAGCCAGCCCCTGCCCTAAAAACCCAATCCAACCTAAACCTGACCGAAGTATGAACTTTTCAGATTACTTCATTAGACGTCCCATTTTTGCCGGCGTCCTTTCCATCGCCATTTTTGTGATGGGCCTCCTCGCGCTGTTCCGTCTGCCGATCAGCGAATATCCCGAAGTCGTGCCGCCGACGATCGTTGTGCGGGCGACCTATCCGGGCGCGACCCCAAAAACCATCGCGGAGACCGTCGCCTCGCCATTGGAGCAGTCCGTCAACGGCGTCGAAGGCTCGCTCTACATGTTCTCGCAGGCGACCGGCGATGGCGTGATGACGCTCACCGTGACCTTCGCGCTGGGCACCGATCCGGACAAGGCCCAGGTGCAGGTGCAAAACCGCGTATCACAGGCGTTGCCGAAATTGCCGGAGGAAGTCCGCAACCTCGGCGTCACGACCACCAAGCAATCACCCGATCTCACGATGGTGGTTCACTTGTTCTCACCGGACAACCGTTATGACAAGGTCTACATCCGCAACTACGCCACCTTGCAGATCAAGGATGCGCTGGCCCGCATCCCGGGCGCCGGCGATGTGGAACTGTTCGGCTCGGGCGATTATGCCATGCGCATCTGGCTCAACCCGGACAAGGTTGCCGCGCGCAACCTCACGGCCAGCGATGTCGTGGCCGCCATCCGCGAGCAAAACGTGCAGGTCGCCGGCGGTGTGATCGGCCAGCAACCGCTCAGCAGTCCCGTGAACTTTGAGATGCAGGTGAACGTGAAAGGCCGGCTGATCTCCGAGGAGGAATTCGGCAACATCGTCATCAAGACCGGCGAGAACGGCGAAAAAACCCTGCTCAAGGATGTCGCCCGCATCGAACTCGGGGCCGGCAGCTACGCCCTGCAGTCCTTGCTGGACAACAAGACGGCGGTGGCGATCCCCATCTTTCAGACGCCCGGCGCCAATGCGCTGGAGCTTTCCAAGAACGTCCGCGCCAAGATGGTGGAGCTGAAGAAAAATTTCCCCGAAGGGCTGGACTACGACGTCGTCTATGACCCGACGGTGTTCGTGCGGCATTCCATTGAAGCCGTGATCCATACGCTCATCGAGGCGATCCTCCTCGTGGTGATTGTCGTGATCATCTTCCTGCAAACGTGGCGCGCGGCGATCATTCCGCTGGCGGCCGTGCCCGTGTCGTTGATTGGCACCTTCACAATCATGCTGGCGTTCGGTTTCAGCATCAACGCGCTCTCGTTGTTCGGCCTCGTGCTGGCCATCGGCATCGTGGTGGATGACGCCATCGTCGTGGTCGAAAACGTGGAACGAAACATCGCCCGCGGCTTGTCGTCCCAAGCCGCCGCGCGGCAGGCGATGAAGGAAGTCACCGGGCCCATTGTCGCCACGGCGCTCGTGCTGTGCGCGGTGTTCGTACCGACGGCGTTCATCACCGGCCTGACCGGCCAGTTCTACAAGCAGTTCGCGCTGACGATCGCCATCTCAACGGTCATCTCCGCGTTCAATTCATTGACGCTCTCGCCCGCCTTGTGCGCAGTGTTGTTGAAAGATCATCATGCACCCAAGGATGTGGTGTCGCGCATCATGGAAAAGGCGCTCGGCTGGTTCTTCAATCCCTTCAACCGCGTGTTCGCCTGGGCCGGTGAAAAATATTCCACCGGCGTCGGCACGGTGCTGCGCAAGAGCTTCATCGCCTTGATCGTCTATGGCGGCCTGGTCTTCCTGACCGGCTGGAGCTTCGACAAGATTCCGACCGGCTTTGTGCCGACGCAGGACAAGCAATATCTCGTTGCCTTCGCGCAACTGCCGGACGGCTCATCGCTCGACCGGACGGAAGCTGTCATCCGCCGGATGTCGGATATCGGCCTGAAACTGCCCGGTGTCCAAAGCGCCGTCGCGTTCCCCGGCTTGAGCATCAGCGGGTTCAGCGTGGCGCCGAACGCGGGCATCGTCTTCTTCACATTGAAGCCCTTTGACGAACGCACGACGGCAAACTTGAGCGGCCCGGCCATCACCGCCGCGTTGAACCAGAAATTAAGCTCCATCAAGGACGCCTTCGTCCTCGCCGTGCCGCCGCCCGCCGTGATGGGCTTGGGCACGATCGGCGGTTTCAAATTGTATGTCGAAGACCGGGCTGATCTCGGTTACGACGCGCTTTATCAAAATCTGCAGGGTGTCATCGGCAAAAGCCGCGCCACACCCGGCCTCGCGGGAACCTTCTCCGGATTCACCGTAAACGTGCCCCAGTTAGATGCGGACGTCGACCGCGTGAAGGCCAAGCTCCAGGGCGTGCCGTTGCAGAATCTCTTTGAGACGATGCAGATCTATCTCGGTTCGCTGTATGTGAATGACTTCAACAAGTTCGGCCGCACTTACGAAGTCATCGCCCAGGCGGACGCGCCTTTCCGCGCCCATGCCGATGACATCACGCGGCTCAAGACGCGCAATGACAAGGGCGACATGGTGCCGCTGGGGGCCATCGTCAAGGTCACCGAGACGCACGGCCCCGACCGCGTGATGCGCTACAACGGCTATCCGGCGGCGGAAATCAACGGCGGTCCCGCGCCCGGCTACAGTTCGGGCCAGGCGGAGGCATTGATGTCGAAGCTCGCCACGGACAACCTGCCACGCGGCATGTCGTATGAGTGGACGGAACTCACCTATCAACGCATTCTCGCGGGCAACGCGTCCTTGGTGGTCTATCCGCTCTGCCTTCTGCTCGTATTCCTCGTGCTCGCGGCATTGTATGAAAGCTTCCGTCTGCCGCTGGCCATCATCTTGATCGTGCCGATGTGCCTGCTGTTCGCCATCACGGGCGTCTGGCTCAAAGGTGGCGACAACAACATCTTCACGCAGATTGGCCTGATCGTGCTGGTCGGCCTGGCGTGCAAGAACGCGATTCTGATCGTGGAATTCGCCAAGCAGAAACAGGACGAAGGCATGACGCCTTTCGCGGCGGCCATCGAGGCGTGCCGGTTGCGGTTGCGCCCGATCTTGATGACCAGTATCGCGTTTATCGCGGGTGTGTTCCCGCTGGTTGTCGCGAGCGGTGCCGGTGCCGAAATGCGCCAGGCCATGGGCATCGCCGTATTCTCCGGCATGATCGGGGTCACACTGTTTGGCCTGTTCCTCACGCCGGTGTTCTACGTCACGTTGATGAAGCTTGGCGCGAAGAAAAAGGCCGCACCGACCACTGAACGTAAAAGCATTTTGCCCGGTGCGAGCACTGCGACGGTTGGCATCATCACCGCCGCCCTGCTCCTCAGCTTCGCATCGGTACAAGCCGGTGTGTTGACGGTGGGTCCGGATTACAAGGCGCTCAGCAATTCCATCCCCGCCGGCTACAAGGCGGCGGATCTCGGCAATTGGAAAGTCGGCCAGCCGTTGGATGGCGTAACCAAGGGCGTCTGGTGGACTGTGTTCAACGATGAGACCTTGAACACGTTGGAATCCCAGGCTGGCCGGTCAAACCAGGAACTCCAGGCCGCCATCGCCCGCGTCGATCAGGCGCGCTCAACCGCCCGGGTGGCCCGCGCCGACCTGTTGCCCAGCCTCTCGGCCGACCCGAGTTATACGCGTCAGCGTTATTCACCCAACGCGAATCCCAGCTTTGGCAGCCTCACGGCCAACACGTTCAGTACACCGCTGGATCTGAGCTACGAGGTGGATCTGTGGGGCCGCGTGCGCCGTGGTTTTGAAAGCGCCCGCGCCGATGCGCAGGCTTCGCTCGCGACTTATTTCAACGTGTTGCTCACGCTCCAGTCCGACGTCGCGCAAAATTATTTCTCCCTGCGCTCGCTGGATGCTGAGATTGCCACCGTCAACGGCACCGTCGACTTGCGCAAGGAACAGGTCAAGCTGGTGCATGACCGGTTCGACAGCGGCATCGGCAACCAGCTGGATGTCGCCCAGGCAGAAACCGAACTCGCCACCACTGAGGCCGAGGCCACGTCGCTTGCGCAAAAGCGCGATGAGATGGAAAATGCCATCGCCATTCTGGTCGGTGAAAATCCGGCCAGCTTCCGGCTCGCCGCATTGCCCGAGGCGGACAAAAAATGGAATCCCCAGCCGCCGGTCATCCCCGCCGGTCTGCCTGCGGACTTGCTGGAACGCCGGCCGGACGTGGCCACCGCCGAACGCCAGCTTGCCTCCGCAAACGCCAAGATTGGTGTCGCCAAGGGCGCATTCTTTCCCGTCGTCACACTCACCGGCTCCGGCGGCTACTTGAGCGGCGATATCGAAACCCTGTTCAATTGGGGCAGTCATACCTGGTCATTCGGACCGAGCGTTTCCCTGCCGATCTTTGCCGGTGGCCGCAATTTGGCGAATTTGAAGCGCGCCAAATCGGCCTATGAAGAATCGGTCGCGCTTTACCGGCAGCAGGTGCTCGTCGCTTTTGGTGACGTGGAGAACAGCCTTTCCGGCATCCGGCACCTCGTAGACCAGTCGGCAGCGCAATCGCGTGCGGTGGTGTTTGCGCGTCAGGCGGCGGACCTTGCAGATGAACGCTATCGTTCCGGCATCGTGGCCTACCTCTCCGTCGTGGATGCCAATCGCGATGCGCTCACCGCCGACCGGGCGAACGCCCAACTCGCCGGCCAGCGCCTCATCGCCACCGTGCAACTCATCAAGGCACTCGGCGGCGGCTGGAACGAACAACAGGTGTTCGCCAGCACTTCAAGCCCGGCAACCTCTACCGACCACAAACAATGAATACCGTTGAAGTCACCGCCGACAATTTCAAACGCGAGGTGCTCGAAGCCACCCAGCCTGTCCTCGTGGATTTTTGGGCCGAATGGTGCGGGCCGTGCAAGATGATCGCTCCGTTGCTTGAAGAAATAGCCACCGAACGCGCCGGGCGGGTGAAGATTGCCAAAGTCAACGTGGATGAAAACCCCGCGCTGGCCGAGCAGCACCATGTTCAATCGATCCCGACGCTGGTGTATTACTATAACGGGCTTATTCACGATCAGGTCATCGGCGTCGCCAGCAAAAAGACCATCAGCCACCGGCTGGAGGCATTGGTGTCCAGATCATGACCGTCTGCCAGACATCCAATAGGGCACAGGCGCCTGCCCGGACTTCGGGTGGAATGATCCGGGCTTGGCTCGAAAAACTTTTCAAAGTTGCTGCGTCATGGCAGGACCCAGCACCCAGACACACCAGGCAATTCCAACGTGCATCCATTGAACTCAGGATTGAAGCCGGGCCTGTCCGGCAGCACAAACTGTCCGGTCGAAACAGAATTGCCCACCCGCTCCCACTTCACCGAAAATGGCGTACTGGAATGTTTGCATCAAGCTCACAGCACCCGCCATTCTCAAGGCCTTTGTCGCTTTAGTAGCGGATCTTGTCCGCCTTGTTCTGCCACTCCGTAAATACTTTCAAGGCCTCCGGGCGCAGCAATTGTTTCATCGGAATGAGCCGCTGGGAGATCGGCTTGGCCACTTCGCGGTAGATCAAATCATCATCGAAGGCGATCTTCGCGGCGTCCTTGCGCGTGTTCGCGTAATAAACCTTCCGCAAATGCGCCCAGTAGATGGCCGCGAGACACATCGGACAGGGCTCGCAACTGGTATAGATTTCACAGTCGTCGAGTTGGAAGGTTTTCAACCGGCCGCATGCGTCGCGGATGGCCGTGACCTCGGCGTGTGCTGTCGGATCGTTCGCTGAAGTGACTTGGTTCCAGCCGCGCCCGATGATCTTGCCATTGCGCACCACCACCGCACCAAATGGTCCGCCGCAACCGGTTCGCATTTTGGAAAGCGACAGCCGGATGGCTGCCCGCATGAATTGCTCCTTCATGGGTCTATTTTAATCAAGCAAGCGTCGGATTGCACACGGATTTTGTTCGCTCCCTCGATTTAAGCTCCAAGCGTCCAACATCCAAGCTCCAAAGAAACTTCAAATTCCAAGCTCCAAAAAAATCTTGCCGCACGAACGTCAATTGGAGCTTGAGGCTTGGTGCTTCTCTGGAGCTTGGATGTTGGAATTTGAAGCTTTTCCGAACAGCAGCCGCAAACTATTCATTACCACAACAACAGTACTCCCCTCATGGCCAACCACCCCGATGGTCAGCGGAATTTTCCCCAGCATGGCAAACGTGACCAGCACCACCACCGTGCCGAGCGATATAAAAAGGTTTTGCTTGATGATGCGGCTGGCGCGCTGACTCAGGCGGAAGGCGGCCAGGAAATTTTCCAGACGGTCATGCATCAGCACCACATCCGCCTGCTCCAGCGCGGCATCGGAACCGCGTGCGCCCATGGCCACGCCGATATGCGCCACGGCCAGGCTCGGGGCATCGTTCACGCCGTCACCGATCATGGCGACGCGCCGACCCTGCCCGCTTAGCTCACGAATGGCGGCGACTTTTTCCTCGGGCTTCAATCCGGCGCGCACATCATCGAGCTTCAATTTCGTCCGCAGATATTCGGCAGCAGCCTGGTTATCGCCGGTCAGCACGATGGATTTCAGCCCCTTGCGCCGCAGATCTTCAATGACGGACGCGGCCTGCGGACGGATGTCGTCGCGCAAAACGATGCGTCCCAGCAGATCGCCCGCCGACACCCAGACCTCTGACGTGCCGATATCGGTCGGCGCGCCGGCCTCCGGATCGGCGGATGGTGCGCACGCGATGGAAGCCCGGCGTTCCATTACCCAGCCGCGTTTACCTAGAAAGATATCGCGTCCGTCCTGCTTTGCCTGCAAGCCCTGCCCGGTCACGGATTCGAATTTCGGAAATTCAATCGCCGTCAAACCCTGCCGTTTGCCGTGAAGCGTGATGGCCCGGGCCAGCGGATGCGTTGACAATTTTTCCAACGAATACGCCAGCCGCGCGATTTCGCTTTCGCGGCCGGCGGGGAAGCTTTCAATCTTTTCCACGCGCAGTTCACCGGTGGTGAGCGTGCCGGTTTTATCGAGGCAGACGACATCGACCGCCGCCAGCTTTTCGACCGCCGCGCCGCCCCGGAACAAAATCCCGTGCCGCGCGCTCCACGCGATCGCCGCCAGCACGGCGCTGGGAATGGAAAGCACCAAGGCGCAGGGCGAAGACACAACCAGCAACGTCATCGTCCGGTAAAATGCGCTGCGTACCTCTGGAGTCGACGTGAAGGCGGTCAGCCCAAAACCCAGCCACCAGACAAAGAACATCGCCAGCGAGAGGCCGAGGGCGCCGTAGGTGTAATAGGTGCTGAATTTGTCCGCGAACCGCTGGGACGGCGCTTTTTGGTGCTGCGCCTCCTTGATGAGCGTGATGATCTTTTGCAGCGAACTTTCGGCGGCGGGCTTGGTGACAATGACCTCCACCGCGCCCCAAAGATTGATGGTGCCGGCGAAGGCGCTGTCGCCGACCGCCTTTTCCACCGGTGCCGCTTCGCCGGTGAGGTTGGATTCATCCGCCGCCGTGGCACCTTTGGCGATTTCCACGTCCACGGGAAATTGTGAGCCGGGTTTGATAAGCAGCCGTCTGCCGGCGCGCAGTCCCCCGACCGGAACCTCGGTTTCATTTCCGGCGGCGTCGATCACCGTCGCCGTTTTCGGAGCATCGCGGAACAGGGAACGTATCTCCTTTTGGGTGCGGCCCAGCGCGTAATGTTCCAGCGCACCGGAAAAGGAAAACAGGAACAGGAGGGTCGCGCCTTCCGCCCATGCGCCGATGCAGGCCGCGCCCACGGCCACGGCCAGCATCAGAAAATGCACATCCAGCACGCGTTTCTGCAGGCGTTCCCAGACCTCCTCCGCCGGGTAAAATCCACCGGCCAGATATGCGGCAACAAAAGCGAAAACTTTAAACTGCGCCGGCAGGACAAATGCCGCCAGCAGGCCGCACACACCACAAACTATCGCTGCCGCCAGTTGGAGCTTCCATTCATCCGCATGGTGATGGTCGTGGTCATCGTCCTCGGGGATCTCCATCGTGCGCGGCTCGATGCGCGGGAACGGCAGGTCGCGCCAACGCCAAAATTTTGGCGCGGTCGGGCACGTCACGCGGGCGATGGTCGTGGCGTCGCCGGTACGCTGGATGGTGATGCGTTTCAGTTCGGCCGAGGACAGCGGAGAATCACAGGATGCGCAATCACCCTGCCCGGATAGCAGCGAGCAGATACGGCCGGCATCCGCGCTTTGCGCCGCCTGGATTTTTCCGGTCAGCCGCTGCGTGAGCCGTTCCACATCGGCCCGGCCCAGGGTGGCGAGGGAAATCTTCTGCTGCCCGGCGTCAAAGGTCACCGCCTCCAGCGCGGGTTCCTCGGCCAGCGTGTCGGCAACCGAGCGCGCCAGGCAAACTTCCACCCGGCACGGATCCCGGCGTTCATCCGTTGAACTCATTAAACCATTTCTAGCACAAACCTTCCAACCGGGCGACGGAAAACAAATCGTGACCGGCACGCCGGGCCTCATTTTTGCGATCAAATCCTGGGGGCCAGCCGGTACAGCACATGATCCAAACGCCCCAATGATTTCTGTTTGGAGGCCGGCGGATAAAAAAACTAAATTTTCACTTTGATAATCCGATATGAACATACAACCTTAAGCACCTTGGTGCCCGCCAGATAAACACATGCCCCTGGTAAATGTTTACCTGCCGGGCCGGTCAGCATTAATCATAATCAGAG
>Ga0066797_1000678_pt1 | contig 10062 bp, 12 predicted proteins | sample PersoiDNA2013193_FD_76335 | JGI IMG/M metagenome (GOLD analysis project Ga0066797, IMG submission 76335) | Permafrost soil microbial communities from the Arctic, to analyse light accelerated degradation of dissolved organic matter (DOM) -... | ecosystem: Environmental > Terrestrial > Soil >... | reverse complement strand
TCGTTGATTACTCTCGATTTCGACAATTCGACCCAAGCGTGGCCGAAATACGACTGGATGGGCGTGTCAAAAGCCGCGCTGGAATCGGTGACCCGCTATCTCGCGCGCGACCTCGGCCGCTACAAGATTCGCGTCAACGCGATCTGCGCCGGGCCGCTGGCAACGTTGGCGGCGAGCGGAATTCCGGGGTTCAAGGACTTCGAAGAGCTGTGGGAAAATCGCGCACCGCTGGGCTGGAGCCTGCAGGACAAGTCGCCCGTCGGCCGGGCGGCATGCGCCCTGCTCTCGGACTACCTGAACATGACCACAGGCGAGCTCCTGCACGTCGACGGCGGCTACCACGCCATGGGCGCTGAACTCCCGCCCGCAGACTAGGGATTGTCGACTGACACAAGCTGTTGTGCCCGGGACCGGACAAGGGCGCAACATCATGCTAGGCTCTCCAAAATTCTCCTTTGGAGGGATGCAGTTTGCGGGAGTGCCTGGTGATCTACGTGGACGCCGCTCTCGACAAGAACGGCCGGGCCGGATGTGGCCTGGCCGTTTTTGTTAGGGGCCGCGCGGTGTATACGGAATCGTTCGGTTTTTCGCATCTTGGCGGGTCCGCTCAGCTCGAGGCGCACGTGTGCGCGGGCGCCCTCGATCTCGCCGCCGCGCGCTGGCCTTATCACCGCGTGATAGTTCGCACGGATTGCGCACCCGTGGTGCGCAGTCGCATGCCGTCCAGTGACAGTTTTCGCATCGCGGTGCATGAGGTTCGCGAGCGATGCAGACGTGGTTGGCGTGTCGTTCGTTATGTGAACCGTAAAGCGAATCCTGCGCACGAACTTGCACGCGAAGGACTGAAGAGTCTGTCGAGGCAACAGGTGCTCGTGGCGGCATAGACTGGGGTCTTCAGGCCAGATTCTTTAGACACCAGGAGTCCAAATGTCACCAGACGAGTCAGCGCAAGGTCAGGGTGCTCCCGCCCGTCGTGGCCGTCGCGGACGCCCGCCTGGCGGGGGAAGCACAGCCGCCACACGCACGCGACGCAAGAGGCTCGGCGGTCCGGAGCTGACCGAGCAGCTCAATCACATGGTCGCGGAGCTCATCAAGGAAAACCGGAAGCTGAAGCGCCAGGTCCTGAAGCTCACGGAGCGCGGTACCAAGGTCGCCAGCAGCACCGTCGATCGGGCGCTGCGCACGATCCAACGCCGCGTGCAAAAAGCGCTGACCGCGCCGGCGAAGCGGCGGCGCAGGAAGACCACGGCGACCGCGACCACTCGCAAGAAGCCCGTGACGCGGAGGCGGAAGAAGACCAGCTAGTCCCTCCCACCATGTGGGGAGGGTGGCCCGGCTCGGCAGAGCCCGGCCGGGTGAGGACTAGACCGGACGGCGGGCCTTGGCGGCCTCGGCTTCCATGTGCTTGGCCGTCCTGTAGGCGTCGACGATGCTGAAGAGCCATAGCGTCCCGCCGCCGAGCTCCATGGGTATGCCGACGACTGCGCCGATCGCGGTGAGGTCCAGGTCAAGCCCGAAGAACTGAAGCCCTCCGATGCCCAATAGGTACGCCAGGCCTTTCATGTTGTGGCCCAGGTAGAAATGCCCACATCCGGGGAGCACCGCCAGCGCCGCAGCAGTCAGCGGGCTCTTGTGGCTCGTCGTGACCGGGCCCCGGTAGCTGCCTGAAGCGGGTGCCCCACAACGAGGGCAAGGTGCGTTTGGATTGACCAGGAAAGAACCGCAGCGACCGCAGAAGACATCAGCAGCCATCCGACTATTAAACGATTAGACGTGGCCGGTAGGCCGGATTTACTCCGGCCGCCCCCTGCGAGCTTGAATGCCCCCTGCATTGGCAGGGAGTAACTATTCCGGCAATCCGATCCCGGGGAAGATGAGCAGCCCCGTCGGCGAAGCCGACCGGGCGATGCGATCAGTAAGTCCCATCCTGATCGCGCTCGCGCGCAGAAGGAACCGCCCGGTTCCTTCGCATACTTCCTGCCCGGACGCGTGGCCGGCAGGCCGGATTTACTCCGGCCGTCCCGGGCACACATGAATGCCACCACACCCTTGCGAGGAGAGACTTTTCGGTAATCCGATCCCGGGGAGGATGAGCAGCCCCGTCGGCGGAGCCGACCGGGCGATGAGAAGGAACCGTCCGGTTCCTTCGCATACTTCCTGCCCGGTTTGATAGCCTCCAAATCGTGGATCTGGGCTTTACCGCAGAAGAGGAAGCCTTCCGGAACGAGGTCCGAACGTGGCTCGATCTCAACCTCCCGGCCGAGTGGCGGCATCGCGGAGTGGGCGGCTACCGCGAGGACGACGACACCGAGCTGCAGCGCCAATGGCAGGGCAAGCTTCACGAAGGCGGGTGGCTGAAGCTGGCGTGGCCTCGCGAGGCCGGCGGCCGGGCCGCGACGCCCGTCATGCAAGCGATCTACCAGGAGGAGATGGCGAAGTCCGGAGCTCCAATCATCCTCGGCCGCCTCGGAGTCAGCCTGCTGGCGCCGACGCTCCTCGTGCACGGGTCGCAGTGGCAGAAGGACGAGTACGTCGACAAGATCCTGAATGGCGAGCTGATCTTCTGCCAGGGGTTCAGCGAACCAGACGCAGGCAGCGACCTCGCTGGGCTCAGGACACGCGCCGAAAAGCGCGACGGAGGATGGGTGCTGAGCGGCCAGAAGACCTGGTCGAGCGGCGCTCACTACGCCGACAAGAGCTTTCTTCTGGCGCGCACTGACGCCGGCCCGGACGCCCATCACGGAATCGGGTTCTTCCTGGTCGACATGCACCAGCCCGGGGTCGAGGTGCGGCGGATCCGCCAGATGACCGGTGGCGGCGAATTCTGCGAGATCTTCCTTTCGGGCGCCGTGGTGGACGACCGCGACATGGTCGGCGACCCCGGCGCGGGCTGGAAGATCGCGATGACGGTGTTCGGCTTCGAGCGCGGCGGCCTCGCGCAGGCGGCGCGATTCGAACGGGCCGTCGAGCAGCTGGCGAGCCTCGTCCGCGAGCGTGGAGCCGGAGCTGACGTTCGCGTGCGCCAGCAGGTCGCGCAGGCTCAGATCGAGGCGCACGTCTTCCGGCTGATCGGACTTCGCAACCTGACGAAGGCGCAGCATGGCCAGGCGCCCGGCGCCGAAGCAAGCCTCACGAAGCTCTACTGGAGCGAGATGGACAAGCGGATCCAGGAGACCGCGGTCAGCGTCGAGGGCCCGTACGGCGCGCTCGCGCCTGATTCTCCCTTTGCGGTCGAGGACGGTCGCTGGCAGTACGGCTGGATGTGGGCCCAGGGGGAGACGATCTACGCCGGGTCGTCTGAGATCCAGCGCAACATCATCGCGGAGCGCGTGCTGGGGCTCCCTCGAGGACGATGAACACGACGACCTCCGTCATCGATCGCCTGCGCGCCAGGATCGGGCATGACGGCCCGCCGGTCGAGGCCGTGGTGGAAGCCGGCCACCTGATGCGGTTCGTGGAGGCGATCGGCGACCCCAACCCGCGATGGGCGCAGGAAGCGCCGCCGACTTTCCTCGTGGCGCTCGCGCCGGCCTCGATGCACCTCGCCGAGGCCGAGGAATATGGAAAAGGCTGGCTCAACGGCGGCAACCGCTTCGAGTACTTCGAGCCTGTGAAGGTAGGGGACCGGATCACGGCGACCGGCCGCGTGGCAGATGTCTACGAGAAGACCGGATCCAGCGGCAGCCTGCTCTTCATCATCTTCGAGACGGAGTACGTCAACCAGCACGGCCGGACCGTGGCGAGGCTGCGCGGGACGGCGATCCGGCGATGACCATGAAAGTCGGAGACGAAATCCCCGAGCTGGTCAAGCATCCGACCACGCGCCAGCTCGTGCAGTACGCCGGCGCGCAGGGCGACTTCTACGAGATCCACTACGACCAGGCGTACGCCCAGAGCGTTGGGCTGCCAGGAGTGATCCTCCATGGTCTGCTCAAGGCGGGCTTTCTCGGGCAGCTCGTGACGGACTGGCTGGGTGATCGCGGGACGCTCAAGACCTTCGAGGTGAGCTATCGAGGCATCGACCAACCCGGCCGGCCCTACGCGTGTCGCGGCCGGGTGACGAAGGTCGACGGCGATCAGGTCGAGTTGGAGGTCTGGGGTGAGGATTCGGCCGGCAACCGTACGACCGTCGGCGCCGCGACGGTCGGGATGAAAGGCTGAGATCGAGTCCAGGCGAGCCCGCGCATGACGAGCAGAACCGAGGCGTCGATCACGCAGTAGCCGCCCGCGATCACAGAAGGCGGGTTCCCCGACGGGATGTGTGTCCATGGCGCGACAGGCAGCCAGGCCCAGTTGCCGAATGATGTGCCGAAGATTTCAAGCTCACCCGTGGCGATGAAGATGGCTGAGAAGAGCGCCCAACGCGGAGAGCGCAGCACGAAGTAGGCGAACACCGGCAGGCACAGCGCGCCCTGGAGGTCCACACGCCCAGTGATCACCGGCAGGATGGTGAGTCCGGCCGCGGCCCACGTGGTGGCGCCCGCGAGAACGACGTACGCGACCCGCTTCCCGTACCGGAGCGCGACAGGCGTGCGCGCGGCCAGCAGGCCGAACAGGTACACCATGCCGTGGCCCGGGGGCACGAAGAGCGGCACGTTGTGCAGGCGGTAGCGGTAAACGCCCCAGATCAGAGAGCCGAAGATCTCGAACCCCGTGGCGACGATGACGCACGTCCATACCTGCAGGCGCTGTTCCTTCGGCGCCTTGAGCGCCGAGAGGTAGAGCACCGCGAAGGTGAGCAGCCCCAACAACCACTGCTGCCACAGCGCGGTGATCCTGCTGTCGGCGAAAAGCAGGATCGGGGTGTACGTGAGCAGGTAGGCGTGCAGCCAGTAGGGCTTGAGTCGGGCGAGCACCGTCACGGAATGGTAGCGGGGCCGACTTCTGGCCGGCCCCGCTGAGGATGGTTACTTGATCGTTCCCCGCTCGTCGATGAGGCTTCCTTGCAGGGTCCAGCCCGTTCCGTTCCAGGTGATCACCTGATCCTGCGCAATGGGGAAGTGGTCGCTCGAGGTCGTCTTGACCACGACGCCGGGAAGCAGGAACGGGTTGTTGGTCTCGTTGAGGTTGCTGGCCGCGATGCTCATCACATTGGCGCGTGTGAGGTTCGACCCAGCCTTGTTGAGAACGTCGGCCATCGTGTAGGCGACTGCCGCGCCATAAATGTTGAAACCGTCATTGACGTTGCACGTCGAGCAGTTCGCGATGACGGTCTTGTAGAGCTTCATGCCCGCGTCGCTGGCCCATTGAGGATCGGTCGGGTCCTTGATGTAGCCGACGCTTGTCACGTTCTTGAGCGCTGCGCCGGCTTTGGCAGCGACTCCCATGTAGACCTGCACGTTGGAGACGGAGTTCAGGTAGATCGCGGGCTCCCAGTGCAGGGCGGTGACGATGACGAGCGATTTGATCGCGAGGGCAGGAGTCGCGAAGATGAACAGGGTGTCAGCGCCCTTGGCCTTGAGCGTGGCGAGCTGCGACGCGGTGCTGGCGGCGGTGACGTCGAAGCTCTCCTTGTCGACGATCATCGAGGCGTTGGAACCGAGCCCGTCGGTCAGCCCCTTCAGGTAGTCCAGGCCGTAGTCGTCGTTCTGGTACAGGACGCCGATTTTCGCGCTGGGGTGCTTGGCGAGCACGTCCTTGGCGTAGATCCGGGACTCGGCCTGGTAGGGCGGCTGCCAGCCGATCGTGTACGGGTGCTGGCTGAAGTCGGCCATGAACGTGGTGGCCCCGGTGGCGACAAACAGCTGTGGGACCTTCTGAGCGTTGAGGTAGTCGCGTACCGAGGTCTGGGCCTGCGTGCCCAGGCCGCTGAACATCGCGAATACCTTGTCCTGCTCGACCAGCTGCTTGGTCAGAGGCACGGTCTGGGCCGGGTTGTAGGCGTCATCGAGGATCTTGAACGTGATCTTCCGGCCGTTGATGCCACCCTGGGTGTTGTTGAGGTAGGTGAAATAGGCGAGCTCGCCATTGGCGATCGTCCCGTACGCGGCCGCCGGGCCCGACTGGGCGATCGTGTTGCCCAGCAGGATCGAGTTGCTGGTGATGCCGACGTCAGTCTGGACGGTGGGAGAGGCCGAACCGCCGCAGGCGGCGGCCGTGACCAAAAGGGCTGCGACTGCAGCGATCCGAGAACCGGTTCTTGCCATAGAAATTCCTCCCGCTTTTATGGATCTGTATTTAAACAGTCTGATGGTCGGACGGCATCTGTCCAGTCTCCCGATCCGGGACCCCCCGCAATCTCTGGCGCATACGAGTGTAGGCGGTCGTGACAAGGCCCACGACTCCGTTCGGGGCGAAGATCATGACCAGGATCAGCACCGCCCCGTAGGTGACCGCAGGGCCGGCCTTCTCGATGGTCGATACGATCTGGCCGGGGATCCAGGTCTGCGTCGGGACCCACTGGTTCGACTCGATGGGCAGGAAGTAGGCGAAGATGCCGCCCAGGAGCGGGCCGGGGATGGAGGCGAGGCCTCCGACCACAGTGCCGACCAGCAGCTGGATCGAAAGGCCCACCGGGAAGCTGTCCGGGCTGACGAAACCAGTCCCCAGTCCGAACAGCGAGCCGGCGACGCCCGCGTAGAGAGCCGAGATGCCAAACGCGAGCGTCTTGTAGCCCGCGATGTTGATGCCCGAGGCCGAGGCGGCGACCTCTCCATCGCGGAGCGCTCGCATCGCGCGACCGGCTCGATGGCGCACCAGGTTCCAGGCCAACCAGAAAAGAGCGAGCGTCCAGGCGAGCGTCACGTAGTAGGTCCACTGGTCTGAGGTCATCGGCGCGCCGGTCAGAGCGGCAAATGCGTCCTTGGCGAATTGGGGTGGTTCTGGGGGCAGCAGGACGATTCCCTGCACCCCGCCGGTCAGCTCTGCCGGTCGTTTGATCAGGCTCGGCGTCACGACCGCGAGCGCGAAAGTGGCGAGCGCCAGGTACAGCGCCGAGAGCCGCAGAGCCGGCACGCCGAACAGAAAGCCGATCATCCCGGTGACGAGCCCCGCGATGGGAATCGTCAACAGGTAATCCATTTTGTAGCGATGGGCCAGGATGGCCGACGTGTAGGCGCCGAGAGCCATGAACGCGCCGTGGCCCAGCGACAGCTGGCCGCTGTATCCGACCAGGATGTTCAGGCCCATGATCGCTATCGCGAGGACCAGGGCCTGGGCCCACTCGCCCGACAGAAAGCTGTCGATCACAGTCGGCAATCCGATGAAAAAGAGGACAACGACAAGCACCAGCCAGTAGCGCGGCGGCAGGGTCCGCAGGCGCTTCATCATCAAACCCTGCGCACGGTGGGGCGGCCGAAGAGGCCGTTGGGCTTGAGCACCAGGACGCCGATGATGATCGCCAGCGCGACCGCGAGCTGGAGGTCGCCCCCGACAAACGGAAGGTAGGCGCCGGCCAGGTTGACGGTCACGCCGACGATCAAGCCGCCGATGACCGCGCCCAGCGGGCTCTCGATCCCGCCGAGCACCGCCGCGGCGAAGGCATAGATGATGATCGTCTGCATCATGTTCGGCTCGAGCAGGATGATCGGGGCGACCATGATCCCGGACACCGCTCCGACGGCGGACGCAAGGCCCCAGCCAAGGGCGAGCATCCAGCTCACATGCACCCCCAGCAGGCGGCTTGCCTCGGGGTGATGCGCGGCGGCGCGCATGGTGAGACCGACGGTCGTGCGCTGGAGCAACAGGTAGATCAAGAGAAGGACGGCGCCGGAAACGGCGATGACACCCAGGTCGCGGTAGCTGACGAATGCTCCCAGGATGTTGACGGTCTCCACCGAGAAGGGGCTTGGAAACGAGCGCGGAACGTAGCCGAAGATGGCCCCGGCCAGCCCGTTGAAGAGGGTCGCAAGCCCGAGGGTGATGATGACCAAGGTCAGGAGTGGAGCGCGCTCGACCGGCCGGATCACGATCCGCTGGACCAGGATCCCGCCCGCGAACGCGATGGCCAGAGTCAGGGGGAATGCGATCCAGTAGCTGACGCCGCGGCTGATCAAGGTGAACGCGACGAAGGTCGCCATCATCGCCATCTCACCCTGGGCGAAGTTGACAAGACCCATCGCGTTGTAGATCAGGACCAGCGCAAGCGCAAGGCTGGCGAAGATGCCGCCGCTGGCGATCCCGCTTATGACCTGCTGCGAAAACTCTTGCATGGCCTTCTCAGTAACCGAGATAGGAGCGCCGCACGGACTCATTGCCCTTCAGCTCTGAGCTGGCACCGCTGACCGCGACACGACCGACCTCCAGCACATAGGCCTCGCTAGACACGTCGAGTGCGAGCCGCGCGTTCTGCTCGACCAGCAGGATCGCGACCCGGTCCGCCGCGTTGATGGTCCGGATGATCTCGAATATGGCGCGCACGATCATCGGGGCCAGACCGAGTGACGGCTCGTCGAGCAGCATGAGCCGTGGCTTCATGAGGAAGGCTCGCGCAAGCGCGAGCATCTGCTGCTCGCCTCCGGACAGCGTGCTGGCCGACAGCCGGCGGCGCTCACGCAGCACCGGGAAGTACTCGAAGACGCGGTCATAGTCTTTGCGGACCGCCGCGCCGTCCCTTCGCAGGTGCGATCCGAGCCTCAAGTTTTCGTCCACGGTCAGCTCGGTGAGGATGCCCCTGCCTTCGGGGACGTGCGCAATACCGTGCCGCACCACGTCTTCGGTGTGCATTCGTCGCAGCGAGCGGCCGCCAAACCTGATGTCGCCTGTCCAATGCACGCCGCCCGTGATCGATCGCAGCGTGGTGGTCTTGCCCGCTCCATTGGCTCCGAGCAGCGAAACGATCTCGCCCTCGGGCACCGCGAGTGAAACGCCGTGAAGAACCGACGTGGCGCCGTAACCCGCCCGGACGTCCTCCAGCTCCAGCAGGGCCATCAGGCGGCACCGAGGTAGGCTTCGATGACCGCGGGGTTTCTCTGGACGTCGACCGGCCTGCCCTCGGCGATCTTCCGGCCGAAGTCCAGCACGACGACGCGGTCGGAGATCCCCATCACGAAGGCCATGTGATGCTCGACCAACAGGATGGTCACGCCCAGCTCGTCGTGGATTCGCCGGAGAAGTCGCGCGGTGGCGTCGACCTCCTCGTGGCTGATGCCGCCGGCTGGCTCGTCCAGCAAGAGCAACCGGGGCTTGGAGACGAGCGCTCGCGCGAGCTCCACACGCTTCTGCGTGCCGAACGGCAGCACGGCCACCGGCCGGTTCGCCACGCCGGCCAGGCCGATGAAGTCGATCATCTCCATTGCCCGCTTCCTGGCCGCGCTTTCGGCACGCACTGCGTTTGGCGTCGGGATCGTCGACTCGAGCCATCCGCTCGGCGTCTTGATGTGGTCTCCCACGACGACGTTGTCGAGGACGCTCATCGATCGGAACAGGGCCACGTTCTGAAAGGTCCTCGCCAGGCCGTGCCGGATCACGTGGTGTGCAGGCATCTTCGCGACCGGCTCGCCGTCGAGCAGGACGCTCCCAGAGCTTGGCCGGTACACGCGCGTGATGACGTTGAAAAGCGTGGTCTTGCCCGCGCCGTTGGGCCCGATGAGGGCCACGACCTCGCCCGCATCGACGGAGAAAGAGACGCGATCGAGCGCAACGACCCCCCCGAACCGGAGGCTGAGCTCGCGTACGTCGAGCAGCGCCATCAGCGCGAAAGTCTATAAGCGAACAGGCCGGCGGGCCTAATAATCCCCTGGCTCGGGCAGGTCGGGCGGCTCGTCGGGCGGGGCAGCGATGTCCGGGGGAGCGCTCCCAGAAGGCGGCGCGGGCGGTTCCTCCGTGAAGGGCCCCGCGGCTTCGGACGTCGCGGGCGGCTGCCCTTCGGACGGTGATTCCACGGGAGCAGCTTCGGTGGGCGCGGGAGCGGCCACGTCCGCCCACGCTGACGGAGGTTGCGCGGCCGGAGCGGGCGCAGGTGGCGGGGCGCCGAAGGCGGCGCTGTAGTCGGGCCGCGACGCAAGATGCGCCACCGCGACAGACTTGAGAGGCCTCTGCCGGGGGCGCATCGCGACGCTCAGGATCCAGTAGATCAAGGCGATCGCCAGCCCGGCGCCGGCGATGATCGGGAGGATCACGAAC
>Ga0066797_1000677_pt1 | contig 10073 bp, 7 predicted proteins | sample PersoiDNA2013193_FD_76335 | JGI IMG/M metagenome (GOLD analysis project Ga0066797, IMG submission 76335) | Permafrost soil microbial communities from the Arctic, to analyse light accelerated degradation of dissolved organic matter (DOM) -... | ecosystem: Environmental > Terrestrial > Soil >... | reverse complement strand
CATCAATTCATAACTGACGGTTCCGGCCGCACGCGCCACCTCCTCGATCGGCATTCCCTCGCCCCACAACACGACACGGCTCCCGACTACGGCTTGCGGCAACCTACTCAAGTCCACGTAAAGCATGTCCATCGAGACACGCCCGAGCGTTTTGGTGCGCTGTCCGTCCACCAGCACCGGCGTGCAATTCGGTGCATGCCTTGGGTATCCGTCGGCATAACCGCAGGCGACGATGCCGATGCGCATCGCATGTTCGGCACGGAACAACGCGCCATAACCGACCTCGTCGCCGGCGCGCAATTCCTGTGTGGCGATGATGCGGCTGCTCAGCGTCATCGCAGGTTTGAGCCCGAGTTGTTGCGCGCTGACTTCGGCAAACGGCGACGCGCCATACAGCATGATGCCGGGGCGCACCCAGTCGCCGTGCGCTTCGGGATAACGCAGCAGAGCTGCGGAATTCGCCAATGAGCGCGGTACACGATAATGAGCGGCGAGATCGTTGAACAGGACGAGCGGTTCGGCGATACCGCGTGCCTCGTCGGCATTGGCAAAATGGGTCATCAGCGTGATGTCGCGCACGGCACGATGGCGGCGCAATTGGTCCATCACCTGCGCCACTTGCTGCGGTACAAAACCCAGGCGGTTCATGCCGCTGTTGACCTTGAGCCAGATATCGAGTTTTCCGTTTCCCGGTGTTCCGCGGCCCGGATAGGCATCCAGCATCGCGATCTGCCACGCGCTATGGATCACGCAAGTCAAATCATATTCTGCGATGACGGGCAATTCTTCCGCGCTGAAAACGCCTTCCAGCAACAGGATGGTCTGACGGTAACCCGCCTCGCGCAGTCGCACCGCATCCTGAATATCCAGCAGCGCATATCCGTCCGCCGCGGCAAGAGCCTCGGCTGCACGCATCAACCCATGCCCGTAACCATCCGCCTTGATGACGGACATGATGCGCGCGGAGGTGGCGCGGCGCGCCACCTGGAGATTGCTCTCCAGCGCGTTCAAGTCCAGATTGGCCTGTATCGGACGTGGCATGAAAATCGGCTCATCGCAAGGATTTTAAGAGACACGAATGATAGCAGGGGCAATACTTTCGTGTTATAAAACGAACTGATAAACATGAACTCTGTTGAATGAATCCCGGTTTTTACATCATCCTCGCAGCGCAATTTTTTTCCGCGCTCGCAGATAACGCCCTGCTGTTCGCCGCCATTGCTTTATTGCAATATGTACACGCGCCGGATTGGCACACGCCGGTACTGCAGGAAGCCTTCATCTTCTCCTACATCGTGCTGGCCCCTTTCGTCGGGGCATTCGCCGACTCTATGCCCAAAGGGCGTGTGATGTTCATCAGCAACAACATCAAGATCCTGGGCTGTATCGCGATGCTGTTCGGCATCAATCCGCTGCTCGCTTACGGCCTGGTCGGCTTGGGTGCGGCGGCTTATTCGCCTGCCAAATACGGCATCCTGACCGAATATCTGCCGCCCGGCCAACTGGTATTGGCCAACAGCTGGATGGAAGGCCTGACGGTGCTGGCGATCGTGCTGGGCGCGGTGGTCGGCGGCCTGCTGATCAGCCCGTCCATCGCCGCACCGATGTTGCTATGGTGGGATGTTCCCTACATCGATACCGGCATCGATACCGCACCGGAGCTGGCGATCGCCATCATCGTGTGCATCTACGGCATCGCCGCGATATTCAATCTGTACATCCCGCGCGTGGCGATCGACCACAAGCCGCTCAGCCGCAGCCCGGTTTTTCTGTTCACTGAATTCTGGCACTGCTTCAAACTATTGTGGAAAGACCCGCTGGGGCAAGTCTCGCTCGGGGTCACCACGCTATTCTGGGGCGCGGGCGCCACGCTGCGCCTGCTGCTGATCGGATGGGCGGCAGTGGCATTGCATTTCGACATCAGCGCCGCCGCCCAACTTACCGCATGGTTCGCGATCGGCATCGCCATCGGCGCAGTGCTGGCGGCGAAGTTTGTCAAGCTGGAACATTCGGTGAAGGTGCTGCCGGTCGGCATCGCGATGGGCCTGATGGTGCTGTTGATAATCCCCATCACCAACAGCACGCTGGCAACTTTTCTGTTGATCGCGATCGGTGCGATGGGCGGCTATTTCGTCGTGCCGATGAACGCCCTGCTGCAACACCGCGGCCACTTGCTGATGGGGTCTGGAAGCTCTATCGCGGTGCAGAACTTCAACGAGAACCTGAGCATTTTCGTCATGCTGGGATTTTATGCCACCATGCAGAAACTCAACCTAAGCATCTACCTCATCATACTGGTGTTCGGCCTGCTGCTGTCCGGCATCATGGCTGCGCTGTATAAACGGCACGGGCACGATCAGGACACCGGTAAAATCTAAAAATCCAGATTTGCGAGCATCCACTACGTGGCTTGCCTTTGGGCGAACTCTGAATTTTTAGAGGTACCCTTAACTCTGTTCTTTCATAGTCTGTACTGCCAAACACAGGTCCTGCCATGCCTTGGCTTTTTCTGACGGAGTGCGCAACAGATACGCGGGATGATAGGTTACGATCAGCGGGATACCGTGATAGTCATGCAGCGTACCGCGCAAACTGGCAATGGTTGCGTCCTTGCCCAGCAGCGCATTCGAAGCGACCTTGCCCAGAACCACGATCAGCTTGGGTTGTATCAGTTCGATCTGGCGATGCAGATACGGCAGACACTGCGCGATTTCGTCCCTTGCCGGCGTGCGATTATCCGGCGGGCGGCATTTAACCACGTTGGCGATATACACATTCTTGCCGCGCTTGAGTTTGATCGCCATCAACATGTTGTCCAGCAACGTGCCTGCCTCCCCCACGAACGGCTCGCCCAGAGCATCCTCATCCGCGCCCGGCCCTTCACCGACAAACAGCCAGTCGGCATTCTCGTCGCCCACGCCGAACACCGTTTGCGTGCATCCGGCGCGCAGTATGCAGGCGGTGCATTCGCGCACCTGTTGTTTGAGTTCGTGCCAGTTTAGGCCATCAACCTGCAATGATGGCGCGGCGACTGGTAAGCCGGTATGAATATTATTTTTTTCCGTTCGGGCTGACTCCTGGTCTTCACTCGGGACAGAACGCCGCGCCGTTGGAGGAGCTAGAGGCATTGGAGCAACGACAGCAGCCGGAACGACCGCTTCAACCTCTGCCGTGATCGGCGCAGGCTGTTCCGAGACGACCGGCGGTGTCAATTCCACATCTGCTTCAGCAGATAGTGGATTGCCTACCTTTGGTGCAGGTTGTTTGCGCCGAACCCATTGTGGGTACAGCTTCAATTCACGCAATATCGCTTCGCGTCTATCCATTAGCCCTCTCTCCCGGCCACACTCCCGCGTGCGGGAGCGTGGCCTCTTGCTTCAACTCGCACACCATCGTAATGGCATCCTCGCTGCCGCTCGCATTCTGATAATAATCGCGCCGCACGCCGAGCTTGCCGAAACCGCTACTGCGATACAAGGCAAGCGCGGCGGCATTGGAAGCGCGCACCTCGAGAAACACGCGGCGCATTTTCATTTTGTGCGCCACGTCGAGCATCTCGCGCAACATCGCGCGCCCCAATCCTTTGCGCTGTTGTCCGGCAGCCACGCCGATGTTGAGCAGCTCGGCCTCGTCCAGCACCGGCATCAGCACCGCAAAGCCGCGTATCTCGCCGCCGTCTTCCGGGTGCCCGGCCATAACCAGCCGCTTGGCTGTCGTATTTTGACAGGCTAGCGGAATGGCTAGTGGTTTCATCAAAAGCTCTTCGGCGTCCACGCGACATACATATCCGTGGCCCAGCGCATCGATGAAATTGCCGCGCGTCCACGGATAGGCTTGCACCGCCTGTTCGATGGCGAGCACCGCATCCACATCTTCCAGTGTCATGGCGCGCATCAACGCAGCGCTCTTTCGCTGGTCTTTAAAGCCACCTTGTCGCGCAGATACAGCGGCAAGGCTTCTGCCGCATCCTCGCCGCGCCCGACAGCGAATTGCGCTGCGCCGAGAACGGCTATCGCTGCGGCCTGCGGCACGGCAGCGCCATCCGCACCCCGCAACTGCCCGGCGTATCTTTCATCCAACACCATGCCATGCATCGCAAATCCGCTGCCTATGCCGAACCAGTCTTCGCCCGGCACTGAGGGTGCATCTTCCGGTTTGCACAGACACGGCTCGCTCACCGTCTTCCAGACATCATCATGTTTTTGATACGCGGCGTGATAAATCTCGCCCATGCGCGCATCCAGTGCCGCGATCACGCGCGGCTTGCCGGAAGCTTCGGCCAATGCCTCCAGCGTGCACACGCCGACCACAGGAAGATTTGTGCCAAACGCCAAACCCTGCGTCACACCGCAAGCGATGCGCACACCGGTGAACGAACCCGGCCCTTTTCCAAACGCGATACCATCGATATCCTTGATCCCGAATCCAGCATCCTTAAGCAACGCATCCAGCATCTCAATCAACACTTCGGAATGCTTCTGCCCGACCAACTCGCAACGTTCCATGACCGCGCCATCCTGCCACAGCGCGACCGAGCAATATTCGGTGGAGGTATCCAGCGCGAGAATATTCATCAAAATGTAGGTCGGGCTATGCCCGACAATCCGCCCCGGCGGGCAGCACCCGCAAGGGGTACGCCGTGGTTGTAAGGGGCTAAAGCCCCAACAACACACGCAGAGCCCGCCCTACAAACTACGCTCGGCGCAAACGGGGCGAAGTCCAAGGATGAAAAAGTCAGTACGCGCATCAATTATCCGTCAGCAGCAACACTACCGCCTGCGCGGCGATACCTTCGCCGCGCCCGGTCAGGCCCAGCTTCTCGGTGGTGGTCGCTTTCACGTTGACGGCACTTTTCTCCACGCGCAGATCGGCGGCGATGTTCGCCTCCATCTGAAAGATATGCGGTGCCATCTTCGGTGCCTGGGCGATGATGGTCGCATCGACGTTGCCGACGCGATAGCCCTGCTCGCGCACCAGATGCAGCGCCTCGCGCAACAGGATGCGGCTGTCGATGTTCTTGTATTTCGCTTCGGCATCGGAGAAATGCCTGCCGATGTCGCCCAGTGCCGCGGCACCCAGCAGCGCATCGCAGATCGCATGCAGCAGCACGTCCGCGTCGGAATGGCCGAGCAAACCTTTTTCATGGGGTATTTCCACCCCGCCGATGATCAGCTTGCGGCCTGCTACCAGCTGATGCACATCGTAACCTTGACCGATACGCATGTTCATTTTCCCTGTTGAGTCAGCAACAACTCCGCAAGCAGCAAATCCTGCGGATAGGTCACTTTGAAATTGGTCGGTTCGCTCAGCACCAGCTTGGGCTGCAAACCAAGTGCCTCGATCGCTGAAGCCTCATCCGTCACCTGCGGCGCATTTTGCAGCGCCTGCGTCAGCAATCCGGCACGGAACATCTGCGGCGTTTGCGCCTGCCACAATTGCTCCCGGCTCTCGGTGCACAGGATGCGGTCATTTGCATCGGCGCGCTTCAGCGTATCCGCCACCGGCATGGCGAGGATGCCGCCTACCGCATCGTCGCGCAACTCGGCGATCAGCTTGGCCAGATGCGCCTGCGTCAGACAGGGGCGCGCCGCATCATGCACCAGCACCCAATCGTCAGGTTCCAGTTCGGAAGCCAGCAAACCGTTCAGCACCGTATCCGAACGCTTCTCCCTGCCGCAAAACAACGGCTGCAACTTGTCGCCAAAACGTGACCAGTCATAGGTATGGAACAGCTTGTCATCGGGAGCCAGCACCACGAACACCGTGGTGATCTCAGTGCTGGAACACAGCGCATCCAGCGCATGGGCGATCATCGGCTGTCCCGCCAGTGGCAGGTACTGTTTGGGCAACTCGTGCCCCATGCGCGCGCCGAAACCGGCGGCGGGAACCAAAGCGTGGAATTCAGTCATGGGTGAGATTGTAATGGAATATATCAGGCAGGTGCCACGCGTTATCTTACCCCCTGTTACAATGCCTCACTGCAAGCAATATATCCCATGAAAAGATATCTTCGCCATATTGATGCGGTTTTTCGCCAACTCTCTGTCAACGAGATAAGTGGAACCGCGCTCCTGATGGTCGTTATTATTTCAGCGGCGGCCTATCTGCTGGGATACGAAATCATCACCGCGACATTCTTTCTGATACCCATCGCGCTGGCGACCTGGTATGGCAGTTCCCGCCAGGGCATTTATTTCGCTCTCCTTTCCGCATTGATTTGGCACTTGATCGATACCATCCTCTCTGCCCACCCATATAGCCATTCCTTGATCCCGTATTGGAACACCGCTGTGCGACTGGGATTGTTTTTGTTCACCACTCAATTTCTTGCCCTGTTAAAATCTCAACTGGACATCGAAAAGAACCTGTCGAGAACGGATGGTCTGACCGGTGTGATGAATGCACGCGGATTCGCCGAGGCGGCGGAAAAAATGTTCGAACTGGCTGCACGCCATGGCAGGCCGACTTGCCTTGCTTATATAGACCTGGATGATTTCAAGCAAGTGAATGACCAGCGTGGCCATAGCGAGGGAAACAAGGTGCTGCAAACCGTAGGTGAGATATTGCTCAACTCTGTGCGCAAAACCGAAGTGGCGGGACGCCTGGGCGGAGATGAATTTGCGATCGCACTTCCCGAGACCAGTGAGGCAGGCGCACAAGCCGTGTTCAACAAACTCAGAAAAAATCTTGCCTTGGCAATGCAGGAACACGACTGGCCTGTCGGCTTCAGCATAGGCGTGATCTCGTTCGACTTGCCGCCGGCCAATTTTGATGTAGCCGTCAAACTGGCCGATGACCTGATGTATCAAGTCAAAAAGAACGGCAAAAACAACATCCTCTTCGAGCACTATCCTCCGTATATGAAAATTTTCCCTGCCGAATCCGGGAGAAATATCGATGGTATTCTCAAGCCCTGAATAAACAGCTCCGCCGCAAGCGGCACCAGCATCCCGTATAATCCGCGCCCCTGATTTGGAAAACACCCCGGCGAGCTTCCCATGCTGTTCTCATCCTCCCATTCCCGACCGCGTTACTCGCAGTTGATCGGCTCGTCCGACGCGCTGGCATTGGCGCAATACGCCGGAAAGAATTCTCCGCTGGTGGTGATCGCCGCCAATGCCCTGGAAGCGCAACGGCTGGTGGAGGAAATCCCGTTCTTCTCTCCCGGTCTGCGCGTCCATCTGCTGCCGGACTGGGAGACGCTGCCCTACGATCACTTCTCGCCGCATCAGGACCTGATCTCGGAACGGCTCGCCACCCTGCATCACGTGCGCAGCCAGTCCTGCGATGTGCTGGTAGTGCCGGTGACCACCGCGCTGTATCCGTTGCCGCCGGTGGAATACCTGGCGGCCTTTACCTTTTTCCTCAAGCGCGGCGAGAAGCTCGACCTCGCCAGGCTGCGCGAACAGATGACTTTCGCCGGATATAACCATGTCCAGCAGGTGCTGTCGCCGGGCGAATACTGCGTGCGCGGCGGCATCATCGATCTGTTTGCGATGGGCAGCGTGCTGCCGTATCGCATCGACCTGTTCGACGACGAGATCGAGACCATCTCCACCTTCGATGTGGACACGCAGCGCTCGCTGTATCCGGTGCCGGAGATCCGCCTGTTGCCGGCGCGCGAATTCCCGCTCGACGATGCCGGCCAGTCGCGCTTCCGCCAGAGTTTCCGCGAACGCTTCGAGGGCGATCCTTCCAGGTCGCATATCTACAAGAACGTCAGCAAAGGCAACGCCCCGGCGGGCATCGAGTATTACCTGCCGCTGTTTTTTGAAAAGACCGCCACGCTGTTCGACTATCTGCCGAAGAATGCCACGCTGTGCCTGCATCACGATGTGACAGAGGCCATTGCCGGTTTCGCGAAGGATGCCGCGTCGCGCTACAACCTGCTCAGAGGCGATCCGCAGCGTCCGTTGCTGGAACCGAAAGAACTGTTCCTCGATGCGGAACAGTTCTTCATCCGCGTAAAGGATTTTGCGCGGCTGGACATCGTCGCGGGTGACAGCGGCGCGACACTCACACCCTGCGCCACCGCAGCCCTCCCGGACATCGCGGTGAACCGCCGCGCCGATATCCCAACCCATGCCTTCGCACAGTTCCTGCAAAACTTCGAAGGGCGCGTGCTGCTGCTGGCCGACAGCCTGGGACGGCGCGAGATCATGGCGGACTATCTGCACGAATACGGCCTCGTACCTAATGTGTGTCAGGACTATGCGGAATTCCTCGGCAGCAAGGAACAATTCCTGTTCACGGTCGGCTCACTGCACGCCGGTTTTGTATTGCCGGACGAAAAAATCGCCATCGTCACCGAAACCGAACTCTACGCCGCACAGCCGCGCAGCCGTGCCGCCCGCGCGGCGAAGAAGAGCAACGTGGAAGGTATGTTGCGCGACCTGTCGGAGCTCAAGACCGGCGACCCGGTGGTGCATGAGCAGCACGGCATCGCGCGCTATGCCGGGCTGATCAATCTCGATCTCGGCGAAGGAGAGGGGGAATTCCTGCTGCTGGAATATGCCGGCGGAGACAAGTTGTATGTGCCGGTGGCGCAACTGCACGTGATCAGCCGCTACAGCGGCGGCGCGCCGGAGACCGCGCCGTTGCACAAGCTGGGCACGGCAGCGTGGGACAAGGCGAAACGTCGCGCGATGCAGCAGGTGCGCGACACCGCCGCCGAACTGCTCAATCTTTACGCGCAGCGCGCCACGCGCCAGGGCCATGCCTTCAAGCTGAGCCCGCACGACTACGAGGCATTCGCCGCAGGATTCGGTTTCGAGGAAACGCCCGACCAGGCCGCCGCAATCGAGGCAGTCATCAACGACCTGCAAAGCGGCAAGCCGATGGACAGGCTGATCTGCGGCGATGTCGGCTTCGGCAAGACCGAGGTCGCGTTGCGCGCCGCCTTCGTCGCGGCGATGGACGGCAAGCAGGTGGCTGTGCTGGTACCGACCACGCTGCTCGCCGAACAGCACTTCCAGAATTTTTCCAACCGCTTCGCCGACCTGCCGGTCAAGATTGCAGAGCTGTCGCGCTTCCGTTCCGCCAAGGAGCAGACGCAGGCGCTGAAGGACATGGCTGACGGCAAGCTCGACATCATCATCGGCACCCACAAGCTGATCCAGAAGGGCGTGAAGTTTCACAACCTCGGACTGGTCATCATCGACGAGGAACACCGCTTCGGCGTGCAGCAGAAGGAACGCCTCAAGGCACTGCGTTCCGAAGTTGATGTTCTGACGCTGACCGCCACGCCTATCCCGCGCACGCTGGCGATGTCGCTGGAAGGACTGCGCGATTTCTCCATCATCGCCACCGCGCCGCAACGCCGATTGTCGATCAAGACCTTCGTCGCGCAGGCCAGCGACGGCATCATCCGCGAGGCGGTGCTGCGCGAACTGAAGCGCGGCGGTCAGGTGTATTTCCTGCACAACGAGGTGGACACCATCGCCAACATGGCGGAGAAGCTGACCGCGCTGCTGCCGGAAGCGCGCATCCGCGTGGCGCACGGGCAGATGAACGAGCGCGACCTGGAACAGGTGATGCGCGATTTTTACCAGCAGCGTTTCAATGTGCTGCTGTGCACCACCATCATCGAAACCGGCATCGACATACCCACTGTCAACACCATCATCATGAACCGCGCCGACCGTTTCGGCCTGGCACAGCTGCACCAGTTGCGCGGCCGCGTCGGACGCTCGCACCATCAGGCTTATGCCTATCTGCTGGTGGAAACCGAAGCACTAACCGCTCAGGCGAAGAAGCGCCTCGAAGCGATCCAGGCGATGGAGCAACTCGGCAGCGGCTTCTACCTCGCGATGCACGATCTGGAGATACGCGGCGCGGGCGAAGTGCTGGGCGAATCGCAAAGCGGCGAGATGCAGGAGATCGGTTTCTCGCTGTATGCCGACATGCTGAATGCCGCCGTGGCCTCGCTGCGTCAGGGACGCGAACCGGACATGGCACACCCGCTGGGCGTCACCACCGAAATCAACCTGCACAGCCCTGCCCTGTTACCCAATGATTATTGCGGCGACATCCATCAACGCCTGATGCTCTACAAACGGCTGGCACTGTCTCTT
>Ga0066797_1000675_pt1 | contig 10082 bp, 8 predicted proteins | sample PersoiDNA2013193_FD_76335 | JGI IMG/M metagenome (GOLD analysis project Ga0066797, IMG submission 76335) | Permafrost soil microbial communities from the Arctic, to analyse light accelerated degradation of dissolved organic matter (DOM) -... | ecosystem: Environmental > Terrestrial > Soil >... | reverse complement strand
GCCCCGCGCAAGCAAGCGGATAACACGCATCACGAGCAACATCGACCCGAGGCACTATCAGCCCCCGACACGCCGGGCGACATCCGTGACAAACACCGGAGGACCTTAACTACCCGGCATTGGGGCTAGTCTGAGGCGCCAAGGTTGGGGCGCTGCCACGCAACCCAGGTCCCCGCTACGGCTGCGAGCACAACGATCGCAGCGAGTACCTGCCATGGGCGCAGGCCCACCGGGTGACTGCTCCCAGAGGCGCCGAGCGCCAAGCGGCGACTCCGACGCCGGCCAAGACGGTGGCGGGTGTAAAGATCCAAACCCAGACCTGCACCATGCTCGTCTGAAGAACCCGAGCCGTAGAAGTCGGGGGTCGCGCGACCGACGGACGGCCGTGGCGAAGACGCGCCGAGATCGCATGGAGCACGCCCTCGTTCCGGGTACGAGACGGGAACCGGCTTGACCAGAAGCGGGGCGCCATCTGCAGGGTGTCGTAGAGGAACAAGGTGGCGAAGTAAAGACCCGCCGACGTAGCCAGGGCTGCGAACGCCAGCCATTGCCAGACAGTCGGTTCTTTCTGAAGGGAGTTCTGTAGAAGGAACGTGGTAAGCCCCACTATCACTGCGCCGAGCGCTCCGGCGGTGTTCATCTTCGACTTGATCTTGGTACGGATGGCCTCGGCTTCAGTCTCACCATCCTCGGAAAGAGTCCACAGCAGCCGCCATCGCGTGCCCGCCCGTCGTTCACTGACAAGGCAAACCAGTTCCCCGCGCGCGACGGGAGTGTCCCGCCGGGTCAGCTTTGAAGCCACCCACCCGATCAGCGGATCGTTGCCCACCAAGAGAGGCACATCCGTTTCGGCTCGACGTGCCTGCTCCTCGCCGGTGCGGGACGCCTCCAGCCACTCGCATAGATGCCGAAACGCCAGGTCGTCCGGCGAGTAAGCCGACAGGCCCTGTCCGAGGTCACGTCCTTCGGAGAGAGAGGAGGGGATCAACGCGGGCATCCAAGGCTGCCCGCCATCGCCGGATCTTCCCATGCTGCGCTCGCCCGGAGTGGGCGAGCGAACGGGTAGTGCTCGACCTGGCCTTCGCCCAGCCGAATGTGCGCACGCACATCACGGATAAGCACCTCCGCTGTCTCTTGCACCTCGGTCGAGGTTGACGTGAACCACAAGCGGACTGTTCGCTCAGGCTGATTCCGCCACTCTGCCTGGACCCACTCAGAGAATCGCACCGCCAGCGAACGGATGTGAGCCGACCCTTCCTCGGTCAAATGGCCCTCGTTGTGCTTTGCGTGGCGCATGAGAAACAGGTACCGCGGCGTGTCGTGAGAGACGGTCAACGCACCTCCCGGGTGTCCAACAACGACGCCCAATACGGGCAATGGAGATCATGCCGGAAGTACGGATCGAGCGTCGGCAGCCGCGCGCCGATCATCCAAATCTGCGCGCGGCGCAGGTTATGCTGTCAGGCTCCGGTCCGCGTGCAGAACGGCGGTTCGCGATCGCTGCCGGTGGCCACGTCCGGTAATCATTTTGGCTGAGCGCCGAGGTCGAGGGCAGCCTGCCCGCCGACGGCGGGCAGGCTGCCCCCCTGGTTGCGCCCTATCGGGCTGCCCCGGCGATGTAGGTGGCGACGATGTAGGTTGCGTGCCGGTCCAGGCTGGTCCGAGCTCGGTCGTAGCGCATCGTTGTGCGCGGGTCGGCATGCGATGCGGCCTCCTGCACATCCCGCAGCGGAACCCCGGCGTCAAGCGCGGCGGTGATGAACGCATGCCGCAGCGTGTGAGGGCCGACGTGCTTGGCGATCCCGGCACGGCGGGGTCACCCGCCGGACGATCCGGGCGGCGCCGTGCCGGTCCAGCCGCCGCCGTCCCTCCCCGGTGACGAAGAGCGGCCCTTCGGTGCGCCCGCCGATCGTCAGGTCGATCGCGCGGGCGGTGCGCGGCGCGAGCGGGATGGTGACGACCTTGCCGCCCTTGCTGGTGATGACCAGGGTCCGGTGACCGCGTTCCAGGCCCAGGTGCTCGATGTCCGCCCCGGCCGCCTCGGACACGCGCAGGCCGTTGAGCGCGAGCAGGGAGATCAGCGCGTGCTCGGCGGGAGGTCCGAGCCCGGCGGCGACCAGGAGCGCGCCGACCTCGTTGCGGTCCAGGGCGGTGGCGTGCGACTCGTAATCCAGCCTCGGCCGCCGGACGTGCGCGGCCGGGGAATGCTCCAGAAGCTCTTCCTCGACGGCGTACTTGTAGAACCCGGCGATGGTGCACAGCCGCCGGGTGACCGTGGCGCGGGCCCGGCCCCGTGCTTCCAGTTCGCGGGCGAAGGTCTCGATGTCGGCGCGGCGGACCGAGAACAGCGGCAGAGACCGGGATCGGCACCAGGCGGTGAACTGCCGCAGGTCGAGCGTGTAGGCCTCGCGGGTCAGGCCGCGGTACCCGGCCAGGAACCCGGCGAGCGCGAGCCGCTCGGCATCAGTGAACACCGGCTGGACAGGGACGAGAGTAGTCGAGGGAGTCTTGGCGGCCATCGGGGCACCTCCAGGAACAGCCGGGACCCGGGAGGCCGGGCCGCCGCAGGTCCCAGCGGTGAACGATGCCCGCAACGTACGCCGCCCGACGAAGACGAGCTACGCCACGATCCGTAGCTGACGTACCGCCTCGCCGAATATTCGCGGTTGGCGCTCGGTCTGCCACGGCACGGCACCTGTGAGCGGATGCCCCAGTTCTGCGCGGCGGCACAGCCGAGCTGACGCTGCTATCGCGGCGTTAGATGAGTGCGGCCGGACTGCTCGTAGCCGGCGGCAGCGGCGATGATCTCCGCGGGCACGGGTCACATGACGCTCGCGGGGCCGGGCGGCGGGGAACCGTGAGAGATTTCTTCTGGCAAGGCGATGGGATCCGGGCGAGTCATTCGTCTATGAGTCAAGGCACGGCCGAAGCAGGCCGCCGGGACAACGGAGTCGCAGATGACGCAGTACCTGATCTCGTTCGGTGCCCACGCGATGGACCATGTCCCCGACGAGGACGCGCCCGCCGTGGCCAGGGCCGCGCGCGCGGCGGTCCAGGAGGCCATCGACACCGGCGTGTACGTGTCCGCCGGCGGGCTGGAAACCCAGCCGGCGAGCATCGTGGCCACCGACGGGGCGGTCACCGACGGCCCGTACCCGCAGGCCATCGGCGGATTCACGCTCGTCGACGTGCCCTCACGCGAGGAGGCGCTGCGGTGGGCTGCCAAGATCGCCGTCGCCTGCCGCTGCGCGCAAGAGGTCCGGGAGATCGGGGCCGACCCCGAACTCGACGCGATGCTCCGCCAGGCTGATGGCCGGCGGTGATGTCCCGGCTGCGCCTGATCGAAGGCGGCCCGCAGCGCTAGAGCAGGACATAGCGGCCATCGCCTGTGCCAGCCGGGAGATTTAGCCGAAGGCGACGGGCCCTGGTGACTTCGGCGATGAGCCGGGGCCGCAGTTGCCCGCTCCTTCCGAGGCGGCCAGGCTGGCCACGCCGGCTGCGGTGCAGCTTGACTTGGAGTGCACGCGAACTAGCAGCGTTGGTGGCATGCGATACACGACCATCGGAAGCGACCCGTTGTCGGCGCGTAAGATCAGCATGCGAGCACGGTCGGTGACGACACCCGCCCGCGCCCGCTGGCGTCGAGACGCAGCGCCCGAGCGCGCTCGGACTGCGCGCCGAGGCGTCCTTCGATGACATGGCGCGCGCGTACCTTAACGACGGGCATACCCGTCGTTAAGAGTCCGTTTCACTGAGACGCCTACGTAACCTCGCGAGCGGGGCCCGCGGGTCAGCGCGGCGCGAGCGTGGTCATCGATAGCGAGGCAACGTCGACCGCGTCGCTCATGTGCACCGTGCCGTCCTTGATGCCCGCGTTCATCGCCGCCATGACCTCGTCCGGATGGCTGCTGAGCTCGTAGATCGCGGCGTACTGCGGCTTGTCCTTCCCGGCGACCTTGAACCGTCGGCCCGTGATGACACCGGGCAGTGCGGAGAACTCCGGCAGGTGAACATCGTCGTACCAGGCGTTGTACTCGTCTTCTCGCCCGTCGGCGGGGCTCGTGTAGACGATCAGGGTGTACTCGTGGCTCATCAGCGAACCTCCAGCTCAGCTCGCGGCAGGCGAGCACTCACGCATCACTGACGCTATCGCTACCTGTTATCCGGCCCGCGCGCAAGCCTGCCATGGTCCCGGCGCTTCTACCGCGGGCTCGGTGGCGAGAGAGGGAAGCCGTCCAACGCCTCCTTCGCTAGCCCGCCCCGGCACCAAGAGGCCACTGATCACCGATCACCACCTGCCGAATATGTGTGGCTGACACTTGGGCCGCACAGCGTCGCAGTTCCGCGCCGATGTTCCGGTTCTGGCGTTGCCCCATCCGCCTGATGACGCATCATCCAGTTGGGTCCTGGCTATGGCCGTGGCGTGGCATGCGGCCGGCCGCGTACCCGGTGCCCTGCCGCGGGAGGTTCAGGTACTCAGGCGGATACTCAGCCGGGAACAGGTGCTCGTGCTCATGGTGCGGGGCTGCGGCTGCGGCGAGAATGGGCGCATGTACAGAGCACGCCTTCGCGGTTGTCCCCGGTTCGCTGTCCTGGCGGGAGGGCTGGCGCTGATACTGGCCGGATGCGGCACGGCCACGGCACCGCCGCCGGGGGGCGGCAGCGGCAGCCTGCTGACATCAGCCGGCAGCGGCAGCCTGCCGCCATCGGGCGGCAGCGTCGTGTACGTCCTGGACCCGCCCCGCATAACTCCCGTTGACCTGGCTCATCACAGGACAGGCCGGCCGGTCGTCATTCCCGGCTCCGTCGCCGCGGCGCTCGTCGCGGTCACTCCCGACCACCGGAGGGCCTACGTCCTGACCGGAACATCGCTCGTCCCGGTCAGCCTGATCACCGGGGCGGCCGGCCGGCCGCTCACCGTCCCGCAGGATGCATCCCAGGTCGACTACCTGAGCACCGACGGCCGCACTGCCTACCTGGTGGCCGGCACCACGATTACCCCGGTCGACCTGCGCACCGATTCGGCGGGACGCCCCTTCGTCTTGCCGCCGCTGTCATCAAACAGCCTGGATACCCTGCTGGTCGCGGCCGCGGCGCCGGTGGCCTGCCTGACCGGGATCACCGCATCTGGCCCGCAAGACTACGTCATCGAATGCGTGAACCTCGCCACCGGCACGACAGGAAAGCCGATCACCGTGCCGGGTGCAGGGGACTCCGCCGCCGCCCTAGCACCTGACGGCCGCAGCGCCTACATCGCATCGGACAGCCTGCTCGTGCCCGTCAACCTCGTTACCGGCAGCACCGGCCGGCCGATCCACACGCCCATCCGCATCGGCGCCGTCGCGGTCACCACCGACGGTCGCACCGCCTACGTCGGCAACCTTAAGCCCTACCATCCGGGCGACGGGGTGATCATCCCGATCGACCTGGCGAAGGGCACAGCGCACGCCGCGATCTCCGTGCCCAGCTACCCCTACAGCATCACCGACATCGTCATCTCCCGCGATGGGCGGACCGCGTACGCCGCCGCTTACTCGTCGGTCATTCCGATCGACATCGCCACCGGGAAGCCAGCCAAGCCAATCCCGATGCCCTCCGGCGTCAGCGCCGTCATCCTCACCGCCTAGGCAGCCCCACCCGACGCGCTCCTGCACTCGGCTACCCCGCCAGATCGGCCGTTCGTGTGCCGCCACAGGCCACGGTCAGCAGTGTTCCCTGCGTACAGAATTAGGCGGTTCTCGCGCTGGGACACCCGGCCATGGCTAAGCGGGGATGCTGATCGCATAGATGTTTGTGGGCGGGTCAGGCACCCTGCATAGCGTGAGCAGTGACTTGCCGGACGGCGGCTGGCCCGTAGTCTCGGAGGCATGACTGTTGCGTCGTCCTTGTTCCGGTTCGAGGATTCCTACGCCCGCACGGTGCCTGGCCTTTCCGCGCCGTGGACGGCGGCCCCGGCGCCCGACCCCGAGCTTCTGGTGCTCAACGAAGAGTTGGCGGTCGAGCTGGGCGTCGATCCTGCGGAGCTGCGGGAGCCGCCGGGCGTCGCGCTGCTGGCCGGGCAGGTGCCGGAAGGGGTCACGACGGTCGCCCAGGCCTACGCCGGCCACCAGTTCGGCGTGTACTCGCCCCGCCTCGGGGACGGCCGCGCGCTGCTGCTCGGCGAGGTAATCGATGTAAAGGGGCGCCGCCGCGACCTTCACCTCAAGGGGTCCGGGCGCACCCCGTTCTCCCGGGGCGCTGACGGCAAGGCCGTGGTAGGCCCGATGCTGCGCGAGTATGTCATCGGCGAGGCCATGCACGGCCTCGGTATCCCCACCACGCGGGCGCTCGCGGTGGTCGCCACGGGCGAGCGGGTGATTCGGGAAAGAGCGCTGCCGGGCGCGGTGCTCACCCGGGCAGCAGCGAGCCACCTGCGCGTGGGCACGTTCCAGTACGCTGCCGCGTCCGGTGACCGCGACCTGCTGCGTGCCCTCGCCGACTACGCCATCGCCCGTCACTACCCGAAGGCCGCCGGCGCCCCGAACCGCTACCTGGACCTGTACTGGCGCGTGGTCCAGGCACAGGCGCTGCTCGTGGCCCGGTGGATGCTGGCCGGGTTCATCCACGGGGTTATGAATACCGACAACACGACGATTTCTGGCGAGACCATCGACTATGGCCCGTGTGCGTTCATGGACGCCTTCGACCCGGCCACGGTGTTCAGCTCCATCGACGAGCGCGGCCGCTATGCCTACGGCAATCAGCCGCAGGTCCTGCAGTGGAACCTGGCCCGGCTGGCGGAGGCCCTGCTGCCGCTGTTCGACGACAACAGCGAGGCCGCGGTTGAGGCGGCCATGCAGGTGCTGAACGGGTTCCCTGCCGACTACGAGCGTCACTGGGCCGAGGGCATGGCGGCGAAGCTCGGGATCGCCGCGCCGGACCGGGCTCTGGCGGAGGACGTCCTGAAGCTGATGCGGTCGCAGACGGTCGATTTCACGCGTTTCTTCCGCGCGCTGTCCGCCGGCACCGCGCGGACGCTGTTCACTGAGCCGGAGCCTTTCGATGCCTGGGCCGCCCGCCGCGAGGTCCTGCTGCCCGCGGACCATGCCGCGGTGGCCGCCGCGATGGACCGGGTCAACCCCGTCTACATCCCGCGCAATCACCGCGTCGAAGAGGCGCTTGCTGCGGCGGCCGAGGGCGAGATGGGACCCTTCCGCCGTCTCGCGGACGTCGTCTCCCGCCCCTTCGAGGAGCGGCCCGGCTTGGAAGACTACGCCGGTCCAGCACCCGTGAGCTGCGCCCCGTACCTCACCTACTGCGGCACCTGAGCACGGGTGGCCCTCCCCGGCACCACCCGGAGCAGGCTGCCCCCAGCTACAACGACCTGCTGCGGCAGGCCACAGGCGAAGATCTCTCACCTCCACACGGATCACAGCGCCTCACGCCGCAAACGAAATACGGGCCAGATCCAGATCCCGACCGGAAGCGCCATAACCGACTCCCGGAACCGCACGGGCTGTAGTGATACCGCAGAGCACATAAGGATCCAGCAATGTGGGCGTTCAGCGGTAAATCGGGTCAGGTGACAAAGTCCAGTTTGATTACGAAGATTCCTGCGTCCAGCCGATAGCCACTGATTCAGCTACCGAGGTAATCGCTATGGCCGTGTGGTAGGCAGGCACCGCTCACCGCCAACTTCTAGCAGGTCAGTGACGGTGATTGCCCGACAAGGGAAACGTCCCCTTCGCCGGGCGCACCCACGGCCTGCGGCATGCCTGCCTGCCGGGCCGGCTCAACGCCGGCGTCCCGCCGGCCCGGGCCGGCAGGTAGGCCGGCCACGGCCTCGGTGGTCAGTCCACGTCCAGCGCCAGTTGATCGATACGCCGGTTCCTGGCCTCAGTGAATTTGATGCTCAAACGTCGGAACTCGAGGTAGGTGTCCAGGTCCCTGGGGATCGCCGGAGGGCTGAAGTCGGTGAAGGGCATGAAGAACCTGACGGCTTCGTATTCACTGCTGACGAGATCCTGCAGCAGGAAGAAATCAACGTAGCCCCGGAAGTCTTCGAACAGGGCAAAGAAGCCGGCGTACCGGCCGAGGGCTGGGGCGAGAGGGCTGTCCTCGTGCCGGTAGTAGCGACGGACGCACTCCAAGGTCAGGTCCATCCGGTCGGAGATCTTGGGGTGGAACCCCCGCGCTGCGTTGATCGTCGGCTTGCGGTCCACCTGGTTGCCGGGGAAGACCATCATGCCGCCCACCGTGTATCCGAGCCGGTCGAACTCATCGTGCTCAGCCTGAGGGATCTGCTCGATAATCCGGGCCATTTTCGGGTACCTGATGAAGGTCGCGATCACGGCATCGCTGGAGAGCTGAAACTCTCCCAGGCCGGAACGGTGGTGCAGGTAGACGCCGGGAGTGGTGTCGCGCAACTCGAAGGGAACCCCGCCCGGGAGGGGCCGGCTCCACAGGCGCTTGTGGTACTTCCGGAGCGTGGGACTGTGACTGTCCGGGTCCTTCCCGCGCGCGTCGACCCGGAAGTCGAATGACGTATCGATCAGCATTCGTCCTGACCTTCCAATGGCGCGGACCACACATACCGGCTCAGCATCCTAGTCAACATGGGAGTGAATCGTGATCGCGCCGACACAACCCGGCTATACAAGCGGTACGGCGCCGATCCGGCCTGTAAACCGCCCTTAGGCTCCTGCCCTCGGGCACACAGAACCGACTGCTCTGCACGTGTCAGGCGTGGCATCGCCGAGCGCTCGCAAGGCGCGCCGATCGGCGGCTACGCGCGCCGTATCTCGGCCCGGCGGCCACTATCCGTGACGTTGGGCTCGGTTGTCATCCGCCGATTGGAGCCACCATGGCGAGCATCCCGCCTCCAATGCGCGCACGGCGGACGTCGCGTGACAGCACCCTCCCGCACGGACCGTCTCCTGTGCGTGCCGGCGGGGTCAGGGGGTGCCGGTCATGACGCGGTCGTAGCTGCGGCGGGCGCGGGCACCCCGGGCACCGGCCCCGTAGCGGGTCAGCATCTGCGGGGAGACCCAGCCGTTCAGTTCCATCAGGTCGCCCTCGGCGCCGCCGCGGTCGAGCCAGGTGTGGCTGAAGTGGTGCCGGAACCGGTGCGGGTAAACCGCCACGCCGGCTCTCTCCCCCGCGCGGGCCACGGCCTGGTAGATGCCGTTCGGGGTCAGGGGTCCCCGGCCGCCGGCTCCCAGCCACAGCTGCGGCCGGGCGGCCTCGGGGTGACGGGCGCGGGCCCGCAGGTACCGGTCGAGGCTGCGGGCGGCCTCGAAGCCGATCCGCACGATCCGCTCCCGGCCCGCCTTGCCCCGGACCCGGATCTCCCGGTCCAGGAGCCTCAGGTCGCTGCGGGCAGGATCGCCGGGGTCGTAGCGGATACCCGCCAGCTCCGACCGGCGGATGCCGGCCGCCAGCAGCACCTCGATGAACGCGGCGTCCCGGCGCGCCTTGAAGCTCCGGCCCTGGCACGACTGCCGCAGGGCGGAAAGTTCTTCGCTGCTGAACACCGGCACCGGGCCTGGCCCGGCCTTGGGCGCCCGCAGCCCCGACACCGGGTCGGCACGGTCCTCCTCGACGGCCAGCCACCGCAGGAACAGGCGCACCGCGCGGAACTGGTTACCCGCGTACGCGGCGCTGTACTCGCCCAGCAGCCGCACCGTCCACCGCTGCAGGTCCTGCCGGTCTACCTGCTCCCACCTGGTCTTATCCGTCTCCATGAGCAAGTGCGCCGCCGCGAACCAGCGCACCGCCTTGGTATACGTGTCCAGGGTCCGGCCGGCCTTGCCCTCGGCGGCCAGGTGCAGCCAGAACGAGCCCACCTCCGCCTCGAACGGCCCCGCGTCCAGCTGCTTCGGATACGACGAGCGCCGCCGCCTGCCGGCGAAAGTTTTACGCTCGTCCCCCTCATCCCGGGCCAGAACCGCGCCCGAAATGCACCTATCGCCAGCATATGACTCGTGTTTCCGAGTTAGGCGGCGGTAGCGTCGCAGGCCGGAGCGCCGGTGCCGTTTTGCGGTGGCTGGTTCCGACCTGGGCTGATGCCGGAAATTCGGGCTGCCAGGAGCTGGGCTCGCAGG
>Ga0066797_1000673_pt1 | contig 10110 bp, 5 predicted proteins | sample PersoiDNA2013193_FD_76335 | JGI IMG/M metagenome (GOLD analysis project Ga0066797, IMG submission 76335) | Permafrost soil microbial communities from the Arctic, to analyse light accelerated degradation of dissolved organic matter (DOM) -... | ecosystem: Environmental > Terrestrial > Soil >... | reverse complement strand
GTTTAATTCCGTGCAAAATGTCGCTTCCGGCCAGTCCGCATATGTCAACAACGCCGGGGGCAGTTTCACCGCCGCTTTGACCGGAAATTCGTGGCAGTCTTTTACGAAAAAACTTGTGCCCGGCAGCACCGTTTCCCTGAAAGCGCAGGCCAATGGAAATTACGTTACTTCGGCCAATGCCACAACTGCCCTGATTGCCAACAGCACTACCGTTGGCCAGCCGCAGAAATACAATGTCGTGGACGCGGGCGGTGGCAATATTGCCCTGCAGGCCCTGTCCGATAATGATTATGTCTGTGCGGATAACGGTGGGGCTTCGCCGCTCATCGCCAACCGCACTTCTTTCGGCTCGTGGGAAACCTATACTGAACTGGATGCCGGCGGTGGCAACACCGGGCTGCGCGCGCTCGCCAACAACGAGATTGTCTGCGCGGACAATGCCGGTGCCAATCCGTTGATCGCCAATCGAAACGCGGTTGGTTCGTGGGAAACCTTCACTGTCGGGGTCATCGGCGGCGGCGGTGTCATCGGACCTACAAACGGTTCGACCTATCACTTGGTTTGTCAGAGCAGCGGCAAAGCATTGGATAATGGAGGCTCCACGACGCCCGGAACAACTATCATTCAATGGACTGACACCGCCAACAAAAGCAGTCAAGAGTGGAAGTTGGTGGCTGTGAGTGGCGGCTATTTCAATCTGGTTTGCCAAACAACGGGCGGCATGTACTTGGACAATGCCGGATCGACCGCGAATGGATCGAGCGCCAAGCAATGGACCGTCACGGGCAGCCCCAACCAGAATTGGAAGTTTGTTAATGTGGGTGGCGCCTACCCATGGCATGTACAGTGTCAGACCGGTGGCTTGTCTTTGGATAACAGCGGTTCCACCACGGATGGAACAGCGGTTGTCCAATGGAGCGATGGCGGTTCCGGCGATCAAAATCAAAACTGGAAACTGGAATTCATTCGCTGAACGAGACCCGGAGTATTCCAGAAACCATTGTAAGTTCGACAAATGCCACCAGTACCGGAGCGGTGCTGGTGGTATTGCCTGAGGGGAGCCGTGGCTGTCGCAACGAGTTTACATTAGTTAAGCGACATTGGTGCCAAACTGCACCTGATATAGGGGTCATAGGTTATGAATAAATACATTTCTTGTTTTTTCCTGCTCTTACTGGCGGGGATCATGGTCTGGTTTTATCAGGGGAAATCGCCATCGCCGATCAAGCCGGTCGAATTGCAGGCAACGGTTAATGTTGATAGTGACGGGGGATCGGGCAATCTCAGCCGGCCTAATGACGTCTCGCGGCATGGCATCGCTGATTTTTCGGTTTCTGAAATTCAAGCGGCCCTAAAGCGTTTGGAAGACATTTCCGATGCGGATCAGAAGTCACGTTTTAGCGTGCTTTTGCGGCGCTGGGCGGAACTGGACGGAAACGGCGCTTTTGCCTATGTAAACTCTTTGGAGGAGGGGGCAATAAAAAAGCAGGGCATAACCGTGCTGTTGGAGGTGTTTGCCCGCTCCAATCCACAATTTTTGGCGCAGATGGCCTTGACGATGCCCAGCAGCGAATCGAGCGCTGAACTGATCCGTGAGCTGGCCGGTATTTGGTCTCAAACTGACGTGCAAAGCGCGTTTGTCTGGGCCAGTCAATTGCCTGAAGGCCAGAATAGGACTGATGCGCTGGTCATTATTCGTTCCCAGTGGGCGGCTCAAGATCCGAAAGCCGTCTCCACACAAATCAGCCAGCTTCCACAAGACTCTTCGACCGCCGCTCTGATTACCACCGTGGCCACGCATTGGGGGGCAAGCGATCCGGCCAAGGCGGTTGATTGGGCAAATGGACTGCCTGAATCGCAAAAAAACCTGGCCATGTCCGATTTGATCGGGGCTTGGGCGCGAAGCAGTCCCTTGGCGGCGGCAGATTATGCGGCGCAGTTGCCACCGGGGGAAATGCAAAACCAAGCAGTCCGATCGGTGGTCTCCAGTTGGGCAAGCCAAGACCCGGAACAAGTTGCTGCGTGGGTGGTTCAATTCCCGGCTGGGGACTTGCGCGATCAGGGGATCAGTCAAGCTGTTAGCGCTTGGAACAACCTTGACCCTGACGGAGTTAAAAACTGGGCCCTGAACCTGCCCGCAGGGGCAATCCGTGATGTCGCTTTGAAAATTTTTGCCGAGGACATTACGCAATCAACTCCCGAGAAAGCCGCAGGAATCATTGAGTTGATCGGCGACACCTACCAACGGATACAGGCCATGGAACCCCTCATGCGGTCCTGGGCGGAAACCGACCCACAATCGGCTCGCAATTGGCTGGCTCGATTAAACGACGCCGACTCGGTAAAAACGCGGTTTCAGTCATTCCTGCCTGCCAATTGAGCATGATTTCGTTAGAACACAACCAACCACCACTAACATTGAGGGGGAGCTTCGAGCCTTTACAATGGGCTATGCCCGGCACAAATCACATTCTTCTGCTGACAGAGTGGGGGCATAGCTCTCCAAACCGAAATATTTCACGACGCGCATCGTGGCGAAAGTCGGCTTGCATCTTGTTATCCACGCTCGTGTTCCTGGTTTCCAACTGGCTGTGCTTCGGAGGCGAAAAGAAATCAACATGAATATAGTCCTCTTGCAACCCAATATCACAAACCACCCCTATTCTATAGTTAAAGCATTTGGCACAGGTTTTCATACGTTTACATTGGTGGCGCTGCTAATGGCCGCTCAAGCGCCGCAAGTCCAGGCACAAAGCGCGGATGCAACCAGTCTTAATAACAAAGTGATGGCGGGGTATCAGGGCTGGTTTCGCGCTCCCAACGACCGCCCCGCCAGTATCACCTGGGCACATTGGTTTAATTCGCAAACCCCGGACATGCGCAACATGGCTTTTGATACCTGGCCGGACATGAGCGAATATTCGGCAGAAGAAAAGCACGCTGTGCCGGGATTCTCGTATGCCGACGGCAGCCAGGCGTATCTTTACAGTGCGCAAAATTACCACAGTGTTTTGCGGCATTTTGAGTGGATGCGGACAGCCGGCATTGACGGCGTCTGGCTGTCGCAGTTCTGCATTCATATGCCGGGCGGCCCTTCCCAATCCGATTATCCAAACGTTGAGACCACCATGAACAACGTGCGGCAGGCAGCAACCGCCACAGGACGCACTTGGGCATATATGTGGGATACCACCGGGGTGCCGCCGGATAATGTGGCCTCCATCATCACAAATCAGTGGAAAAAAATGGTGGATTCAGGAATCACCGCCGATCCCCGATACCTGCATCACGAGGGCAAACCCGTGTTGTTAATCTGGGGCTTTTTCCCGGATCGCGAGGAATCCAATCCGGAGTATTTCAACCCGATCATTGATTTTCTCCAGACTTCAGGAAAATATCAGGCGGCGGTCGTCGGTGGAGGCGAGCCCTTCTTTCGAACAACTGGAAATGATGCTTTCAAAGCCATGCTGATGCGCATGACAGCATGGATGCCCTGGCAGGTGGGCCGCGCCGTGGTTGATTTCAAGACTGGATTTACAAGTGCAAATACGAAACATTGGCAGGAAGATGTGGCGATGTGCGCCAGCAACCATGTTATTTATATTCCAGTCCTGTACGCGGGCACACACATTGCCGGTGGACCTCCGGTTCCTCCACAGTTGCCGGTCGTTCCCCGGCGCAACGGAAACATGCTGTGGGAACAATTTGTCGCGGCTTCAAAAATCCCAAGCGTTAACAGTGTTTTCATTGCGATGTTCGACGAGGTCAACGAAGGGACGCAAATCATGAAAGTGTCTAACACGGTCCCGACCAATGCGGCTTTCATCACTTACGAAGGGGCGACCAGCGACTGGTATATGCGGCTGGTCAACCTGGGCGAAAAGATGCTCAGAAGCCGCACGCCCATAACAATGCCCGTGCCGATTTCTCCGTTCGACACGAATTTGTGGTATCGCGTCGTGAACAAATCCAGCGGCTTGGCGCTTGACCATACCGCGGGTGTTGTGTCAATAAATCAGTCCTCCAACCCCGCTGCAAATGTCAGCTCGCAATGGCGGCTTTGTTACGATGGCACCGGCTATTTCAGCATGCAGAACCGGATCGACGAAAAATGGTTGAGCAGCGCAAACCCAACCGAAAGCAATTTGCTGACAATGCAAAACCATGCCGTTACATCGGATGATATAAAATGGGAATTCATTTGGGACGGCACCGGCGGATGCAAAATTAGAAACAAGGCCAATGGAAAAATGTTGCATGGCGCTGCCATGAATGGCGTGCTGGCGCTGCAGGCTGAAGACGTTGATTCCGACTCATTGCGTTGGCTGATAAAGGATTAAGGTGAATTTAATGCTGGCAGGCAAAACAGGCCCTAAATATCAAACAACCTCGTGGCGCTCGTATCGTTCACGATTTGCCTGTGCGACTTTCTGAAACCAATCGAGTTGCGGGGAAATGTTTAAAAATTGATTTTCCCGGTTCAAGCAATGTCGACGAATTGCCGGCATCCATGACTTGCATCCTCTGGATTCCCGATGGCGTAAGAACGTTGCTCGCCAATTTGGGCAAAAATCCGCCCGGCCAAAGGTTGGAAACACAACTGATATCCGCAGCTGCCCACCAAACTGTGCCATCCACGTTATTGAGGATGGTGTGAAAAGCAATGATTTGAAACACTATTAAAATGATCATTCGACCGCCCTCCCCCCGGAATAAGTTCCAAGCCATATTTCAAAATATAAGAAAACCCGCAATTTTCGCTATGTTGTTGCTTGGCATCTTGGCGCTGCAAATCGGTGTTTTCAGTTCAAGCGCGGAAGGCGTAAAATTCGATCATTTATTTGCACCACAAGGCGGCTTGGTAAGCCCATATGAAGCGCCGACGCGACAGGAAATCTGCCTGAATGGCTCTTGGCGTTTTCAAGGTGACAAAGATTTGACGCTGCCTTCTGAGACCGCGCCGCAGCTTGGTGCCTGGGACAATGTCCCCATCAAAATCCCTTCGCCGTGGAACGTAAATGCTTTTTCGATGGAAGACAGCATGCCGGGCGGCGATTTCCGCGCCTATCCGTCATATCCGAAAGAATGGGAGAAAATTCAGGCCGCATGGATGGAAAAAGCGGTGGCCGTTCCACAATCATGGAGCAGCCAACGGATCGTGCTGCACTTTGGCGCGGTCGCGGGCAGACTGGACGTGTATGTCAACGGCCAGCGGGCAGGCGGTGGATTCGATATTTTCTTCGCGCAGGATTTTGACGTCACGAAGCTGGTTCACTTCGGCGCGGATAATAAAATTCTCGTGAAAGTCATCAATTCAACAGTATTTGACCAGCCTGGTCGTTATGGTCGCCGCGAATATCTGTCGGGCTCATTTTGGGGCACTTTTATTTCTGGCATCTGGCAGGATGTTTTTTTGCTGGCCGAACCCAAAGTAGCCGTCAGCGACATTTTTGTTCAACCGCTGGCGGATCATGGCGAACTGCGCGTGGAAGCCACGGTGCAAAATCACGATTCAACTCCGGCAACAGTCAATTTGGCCGGTACCGTTCGTGAATGGATCAATGAAGCCGGGAAAACCAGATTGGACAGGCCTGAGGTAAAGTGGAAACTCGCCGACAAACCCAATTTGGAACTTTCAGAACAGTCCATCCAGCTTGCACCCGGCGCTTCAAAAACCGTGGTCTTGACAGCAAAGGTTGGCGGGCAGTTGAAATTGTGGAGTCCGGCCAATCCGAATCTAAACGGTCTGGTTTTGAGTTTGTCCGCAGATGGCAAAACGGTTGACATCAAGTATCAGCGTTTCGGCTGGCGACAATTCACCACGCAAGGTAACCAGCTTTTATTGAACGGCCGACCGATCACCCTGTATGGTGACTCCTGGCACTTCATGGGTGTGCCCCAAATGACCCGCCGTTACGCCTACGCCTGGTATCAACTCCTCAAGGATGCGGGTGCCAATGCTGTCCGCCTGCACGCATCGGTCTATCCAACGTTTTACCATGACATGGCTGATGAGATGGGGATCATGATTTTGGATGAGAGCGCGATCTGGTTGAGCGACGGAGGCCCGAAAGCCGACAGCGATTTGTTCTGGCAAAACTGTCGCACTCATGTGATTGAGCTGGTGCAACGCGACCGCAATCATCCATCCGTCTTCGGCTGGAGCATATGCAACGAAATTCTGCCCGTGCTGCGCAACGTCTGGCATACCCCACAAAGCACGGTGGATCACTGCCTCGACGAAATCACTATCTGGAAAAATCTCTGCCTGACCAACGATCCGACGCGCGGCTGGATTTCTGGCGATGGTGAATGGGACGCTAATGGTCGTTTACCCGTCATCAACATCCACTACGGCGGCGACGGCGAACTGCAACGCGCTTCCGAATCCGGCAAGCCGTTTGCCATCGGCGAGACCAGCATGGCTTACTACGGCACGCCCAAACAGGTTTCCAAATTTAACGGAAACCGCGCCTACGAATCCGACCTTGGACGCATGGAAGGATTGGCCTACGAATGTTACGGCCTGCTGACCAGCCAGCAAAAATTCGGTGCAAACTACCAAAGCGTTTTCAACATCGTTTGGTATTCCATTCAACCGCTGCCATTCGGCAAAACCGATTTGACAAAAGCACCATCGCTGGATGAAGGCATTTTCTTTGGCAAATATCACGAAGGCATGCCGGGCATGCAGCCGGAGCGGTTAGGGCCTTATGTGTCCACGTTGAATCCCGGCTACGATTTGTCGCTGCCGTTGTATCGCCCGTGGCCCATGTTCAACGCGATCCACGACGCGAATTTGAAAGTTCAAAATTCGTCCAGGGCCGACCGGCCTGATCTCATGGCGCAAGCCTCTCCGACCGCGCCAACCAACCAGGGCCATGCGACCGTCAATTATCTGCCGGCGAACGGAAATCTTTTGGTTCAAGAATTAGGCCGCGCCGGCGTTAACGCGTCGGCTTTTTCTGATGACAAAAATGCCGATATTCTCTTGATTGATGGTTCCAGCGAACCTTCTCAAAGTGTGGCGAGCGACCTAAAAAACGCCGTTGGCAAAACGCTCGCCCACGGCGGCACGGTCTGGGTATGGAATGTCAAACCAGCAGGCGTGGCGGCATTGAGCGAGTTGCTGGATGGAGAGATTTCGGTCGAACCACGCGTTAGTTCTTCGTTTATTGTCAAGCAAGCCGATCCGTTGCTGGCCGGACTGGACAACGCGGGGTTGTATTTTTCCGAGGATGACGATTGGCAACAGATGAGTTACGGGCTGGCTGGCGAATTTATAAAAGGTGCGAGCGTCGCATTGGAGGCATGTCCGGCCAACTGGCGTCAATGGAATTACAAAGGCGAGTCAATTAAAACAGCGTCACTCTACCGCTCGGAAGTGGAAAACACCACATCTAGATCGGCCATCGTCATCGGCCCGTTGAAGCAAGGCCGCGTCATCCTTTGCAATCTTGATGCTGAAATCAAATCCGCTAAGAAATCGGCGGTGATTCAGCGCTTGTTCCGCAACGAAGGTGTTCCGCTGGCTGAAGTCGCCGCACAAAACGGATTCATTGATTTTAACGGATGCCTTGTCCGCGCCCTGATTTGCGGCAGCTTTGCTTTTTCAAACTCCAGCGAAGCCTACGACGAAAAACTGCCGGCTGATGAAATCAAGACGGGGAGCAGGCTGGGTGACCGTCAATGGCAAATTCGCAATGCCGACAAGTATGGCGTGTTCAATTTTAGAAGTGGATTGGTTGACGGGCCGCAGGAAAATGCCTATGCCTATGTGGCCGTGTGGATCAAATCAACCAAACCATTGAACGACCTGCTCTCCGAGCCAAACCTGCCCAGGCTTTCCTTCACTTACGGCTGCGACGATGGCTGTGAATTGTGGCTGAATGGAGAACCGCTTGCCACCCATGATCGTCACGGTCCGATGGATCCGGAAATGTTTTCTCAAAATCCTCTGCTGTTAAAATTGGGCTGGAATCAACTTGTAATTAAAGTCGTCCAAGGAAGCGGCGAATGGGAATTTACGGGCAAGTTTACCTGTTCAGATTTGAATTTTCTGTCAAAACTCCAATTTTCGGATGAAAAAGCTGTTTCGCAGTAGGCATTTGGGAATAGCCGTGCTCCATCCCGCAAAAACGGGGATGGATCCTGATGGATGCGATTGGACTCATCGCCACTGATTAGACGACAAAAACCATGACAATTATCAACTCGTTTCAAAAAATTCTCGGCACAGGCATGATGTTCCTGATCGTGGTTGGCTTGGCACCAATTGCAGTTCGGGCAGGTAATCAGATGAATCGTCCCAATACGTTTTGTAATCCGCTGGATCTGGCATATCGTTTTCGCCTAGACGCGCCCAGCCGGCGGGAGGCGGCCGATCCGACCCTCGTGCGTTTCAATGGCGAGTATTGGCTTTTTGCCTCCAAGAGTGGCGGTTACTGGCATTCAAGTGACTTGAGTCACTGGAACTTTATCGAGCCAACCGGTCTGCCACTGGAAGATTACGCGCCAACCGTTGAAGTGATCAAAGGACGATTATTTTTCACTGCTGGTGACACGCATGCCATCTTCAGCACGGATGACCCCGTGAAAGGTGTCTGGACGAAGGTGGCTGATCTGAAAGGTTATCCTGATCCGGCACTTTTTGCCGACGATGACGGGCGTGTTTTTATTTATTTTGGCTGTCATCCCAATGGCCCCATTGAAGTGGCTGAACTTGATCCTGATCATGAGTTCAAAGTTATCAAAGGGCCGGTGACCTGCTTTTCGGGTGATTGCGCTCATCATGGCTGGGAGGTCAAGGGCGAGGAGAATCGAGGGAGTCCGGCTGGCAGCAAGAATGTGACGCCGTATGTCGAAGGCGCTTGGATGACCAAGCACGCCGGAACTTATTATCTTCAATATGCCGCCCCCGGAACCGAGGTTAAAACTTATGGAGATGGCGTTTATACAGCGACCAACCCGCTAGGACCTTTTCTTTATGCTCCTTATAGCCCCTTTTCGCACAAACCTACAGGATTCGCCGCCGGAGCCGGCCACAGCAGTACGATGCAAGATAACGACGGTTGTTATTGGCATATTGCGACGATGACTATTTCCATTCGCAACATTTTTGAACGACGGCTGGGGCTTTTTCCCGCCGGTTTCATTTCGGATGGACAAATGTTCTGTAACACCTATCTGGGCGATTATCCGCAATTCACGCCCGGCTCCAAAAAAAATCCGGAGAAAAACAATTCGCCCGGCTGGATGCTCCTGTCCTATGACAAACCCGTCACGGCGTCATCCACGCTGGATAATTTTCCTGTCAAAAATGCTTTTGATGAAGACATCCGCACCTGGTGGTCGGCCACGACCGGCAACCCGGGCGAATGGCTGCAAGTTGACCTGGGCAAGCCCTGCCGGATTGAAGCCTTGCAGATTAATTTTGCCGATCAAGGCATGACAAACCTAGGCCGGATGTATAACGATTCTTATCGCTTCTATGTTCAAACTTCCGGCGATGGCAGTAATTGGGAAACGAATCTCGACCGCAGTGACAGCTTGCTTGATTCGCCACATGATTACATCCAATTAGACAAGCCGATTGCGGCTCGCTATGTCCGACTGGTCAATGTCCACAACCCTAGCAACGGATTGTTCTCCGTCAGCGGACTTCGCATTTTTGGCAATGGACTCGGCCAGGTGCCTGCCAAAGTCGAAGATGTAAAAGCCGTGCTCGACCTGTCTGATCCGCGTCAAGTCCATGTATCATGGTCGCCAGCCAAGGGTGCAGATTTTTACATCATCCGATATGGCATAGTGCGCGATCGGTTGTTTAGCAACTATCAGGTCTATAAAACCAACCGCTTTGACATCAACAGCCTCAACCTTGGCACTTCCTACTATCTGACCGTGGATGCGGCGAATGACAGTGCAATCACCAAGGGAACAAAAGTGTTGGTCATAAAATAAAACGGCTTGGCCCATCCGCAAACAAGTGCAGTTAATTTATTGCTGTATGGTATGCGGGGTGGCGTCTTTTGTCTGCTCGCGTCTCATGACATTTTTTGGCTGCCATATTGCCGGCTTGATTCGACCTGGTTTGTGAAATATCATCAATGG
>Ga0066797_1000671_pt1 | contig 10115 bp, 7 predicted proteins | sample PersoiDNA2013193_FD_76335 | JGI IMG/M metagenome (GOLD analysis project Ga0066797, IMG submission 76335) | Permafrost soil microbial communities from the Arctic, to analyse light accelerated degradation of dissolved organic matter (DOM) -... | ecosystem: Environmental > Terrestrial > Soil >... | reverse complement strand
GTGCAGGGGTGGGAGGTAACCGATCCGGAGGCGCTCGCCACGATGGATATCCCGGCGGGCGAGACAGTGGTGGAGATCCCTGACCGAATGCTGCAGTTCTTCGGGCGGGAGGGCCTTGACACCAGTATCCGATGATGAGTTCGCCGGCCTGCTGAATTCTGGCTTCGCGGCGGAGGCCGTGCACCTGGAGACCCGCGACGCGTACGGGACCGCGGTGGAGCTGCCGTACATGGCCAGGTGGGCGGCCGGGGAACCGGATGACCTGGAGTGGCTGCAGGGCTGGTGCACCACCTTGCGGGAGCATGCGGCAGCCGGGCAGAGCGTCCGGCGGGCCAGGGTGGTGTCGGAACCGCTGAGCGACTACCAGCGGTGGTCGCACAGCATCGCCTGGCCGATGGCCGATGCGGGGGAGGATATCCGGTGGGTGCCCCGGCGGCTGGTCTCGGCCGTCGCCATGCCCGGAAACGACTTCTACCTGTTCGACGACCGGCTGGCAGTGTTCCTGCTGTACACGGGCAACGGCCTGTCCGCCGGAATGATGCAGACGGCCGACCCGGCCGTGACATCGCTGTGCCGGCTGGCGTTCGAGGCAGTGTGGGCGCTGTCGATACCGCACCGTGACTATCAGCCCGTCTAGCGCGGCCAAGGAGTCCAGGCTCGCGCTCGGGGCGCGGATGCGGGAGATCCGCAAGGACGCGGGCCTGTCCGGGCGGGCGCTAGCGGCGGCGACCGGGCAGCACTTCACCCGCGTCAGCAAGATCGAGCATGGCGTCCAGACCCCGGACGACGACGACATCCGGGCCTGGTGCGGGGCCTGCGGGGCCGAGGACCAGGTACCGGACCTGATCGCGACGGCGCGGGCGGCGGAGTCCGCGTACCTGGAGTTCCGCCGCCAGTCCCGGGCGGGGATGAAGCGGGTGACCGGGGCGCATACGGCGGCGCTGTACGAGCGGACCAGCGTGTTCCGCATTTATGAGCACAACGTGATCCCGGGCCTGTTCCAGACGGCCGCGTACTGCGCGGCGATGCTGTCGTTCTGGATCGGCTTCCTCGATGCGCCCGACGACCTGGACGCGGCGGTCGCGGCCCGCATGGAGCGGCAGAAGGTCGTCTTCGACCGCGGCAAGAAGTTCCGCGTGGTACTGGAGGAGCAGGCGCTGCGGACCTGGTTCGGTACCGCCGAGGTGCAGGCCGGGCAGCTGGGGCGGCTGCTCGAGCTGATGTCGGTCCCGACCGTCTCGCTCGACATCATCCCGCTGAAGACAGAACGGTCCGGCGTGCCCGCCGCCGGCTTCTGGATCTTCGACGACTCCGTGACGGCGCTGGAAATCCCCACCGCGAGCATCGAGATCACCCGCACGGACGAGATCAGCCTGTACACCCGGATGTTCGGCCAGCTGGAAGAGGCCGCCATGCACGGCGCCGCGGCCCGCAGGCTGATCGTCAGGGCACTGCAGGAACTGCAGTTAGCGCAACAACTCGCAACATCGTGGACTTGGCGGGCCAAGCACTCCTGCGATCGCGGCAAGCAGCCCAGGGGCAAACCCGGGCTTCCCCCGCGGCACTCAGATCTCCCGGCCACCTGGCTTCCCCCTCGTTCCCCGGGCCAAGCCCACCTGCCACCCGCTCGATGTCCGCGTCCGCCAAGCCGCCGATCTGGCGGACACCGCAGCCGGAAACGCGGGAGGGAACCTCAAGACTGCCGCCGAAACCTGCAACCTCGGTGCGCTGATCGCCAGCGACTGCGGCCTGCCGCACCTCGCCCGCCGCCTGTGCCGGGCACAGTTCAAAATCTTCCACGACGCCCGCCCGCACGACGCCGCCACCGCGAAACTCGCGCTGCAGCCCCTCATCAACCTCGCCCGCCTCTATGCCCGGGGCGGCGACGGCACCACCGCTTACCGCGACGCCCAGGCATTGTTCACCGCCGTCCGGCACCGCCAGGTCGGCATCGTCGACGGCACCCGCATCGACTTCAGCGACCTGACTCGGGTTACCGAGGACCACCGCGAGATCGTCCAGTGGCTATGGACCGTGTTCCTCGCAGACGGCACACGGGCCCTCGCCCAGACAGGAAAGTGGACCCAGGCCCTCCAGCATGTCTGCGACCATCACGGCATCAGCCAAAGCCTTCTCGACGGACGCCAGGTCGCGATCATCGCCCACCACGTGGCCGACGATCACCTAGCCTCCGAACGCCTCCTGAACTCAACCGCTGTCACCGCCTCATGGGAACAGGCCGTGGTCGCCTGCCTGGCAATGCTTACCGGCAACCCGCACTGCGCCGCCATCGCGGCCGACAGCTACCTCACGCTCGACCGGACCCACCTCAAGTCGTGTTCCGCACCCGGCTAGGCCTGGCCATCCTCGACCTCACCGGCCTCCGCCACGCTCTCCGGGTGGCCCGCGCAATCGAATCCGACGTCCTCCAGACCCACGACGCCTACGCAGCCAAGGAGATCTTGACCCGCGTCGGCCCCGCTGATCCGTTCACGACGGCAGGCATCCGAACGCTGACCGGGCTCGTGGAAGCAGCCGGCCTGAACGCAGGGTCCATGTCCGTCGAGATACTCGAGGACCTTACGGCCACGATGACCCGAGCCGAGGCAGCACTCCGCGAAGCGCTCCGCACCGCGAGGTTAGAGCGGTCTAGATCGCACCTACCGGAGGCATCCAGGCCGACCACGTCTCGTCCAATTTGGTGGGCGAAGCTCTCCGTCCCGTTGCATTCGCTACATCTGGTACCCAGCGATGATCACTCCGTCCTGAACCGTGTAATGGAACTGGTAGAGCCTGGTCGTGCCGTTACCCTGGTACGCGAGGAAGCTTCCAGTCACGGTCTCCCCTGCGGCGCGGTCCTCTTTGAGCACATCACGGATGGTGTCACGGTATCCGGCGACCATCCCAGCGTAGGAAGCGTACGGACCACGACCCAGGTTCTTGCCGCCGAGCAACCAGACTCGCTGCCAGTCGTGGCTGCTAATCGCAGCGTAGAACTGCCTGATCACCTCGGCTGGCGCTGCAGCCCGCGGGGCGGCCTCTGGCTGCGGATCACGCGTTCGCGAGGACGCCGGGCTAGACGGCTGCGATGTCTCGCCCGCTGCCGCCGAGGCCATACGGTGCGGCGTGGTGAGCTGTACCAGAAGGACCACGGTCATGATGCCCGCGAAGGACAAGGCCGCTGCCCCGAACTTGCCGTGCCACGCCGGACTTCGCACCAGGGAAGACGGCAGGGACGCGCTCGGCAGATCGATGCCTTCAGGCATGAAGTCCCGCGCGGCCCGGCCCTGCTGGTCCATCCACGGCCTCGCCTGGGCGATCAGGTCCCCCAGGCCGTCACGCTCATAGACGGTCACGCCTCGCGCCTTTGCGCGAGCGACGTTGTTGAGGAACGAGTTGGTGATGAGGATCGGAGCGTGTCCCTCGTAGGGGGCCATATTGACGGCACCGACCAGCTTCATCACCACCGGCGCGTTGACCTTGCGCTTTTGACGCTTGCACTCCACCGCGACCAGGCCTCTGCCAGGAGCGGTGGCGACGATGTCGACTGCCTTATTGTGCGGGTTGTTGCCTGTCTTGCGGGCGTTCTCGTAACCGAATGCCGTCATCAGCAGGACGACGTAGTCCTCGAACCTATCTCCCTCCATCTCATCGACTGCGGCCATCTCGCCGTCCACGTAGCCCGCCAGCGTGGCCCACTGCCAGTGGGCGATGCGACGCCGCTGGTAACCCCATCGCCACAGGACGCCCTGCGCGCCGAGTGCGGCGGCTTCTAGCAGCACCGCTTCGATGAGACCGTGCGGAGCGGCAGCGAACGCCAGCGCGATGACGAGCAGAGCTTCGACTGTTAATCCGACGTACGGGTGCTCCGTGACCCATCCAGGGAGCCAGGGGACCCTGCAACTGTCCTGGCTCTCTTCCTGTTCCATGGCTTTCCTCTGCTCTGGCTCAGCCTGTCGGCTCGTCGCGTCGTTCACGGGTCTGTACGGTAATAGGCCCCACCGACATTGCGATGCACGCCGGCGAAGTAGTGATGCCGAGGATGGCAGCGAGCCAGGATTTCTTTCAGGGACTACGAGCGGGCCTCGGGAGACCATTCGTCGGCGAAGGTTTCCATCTGGCGAAGGACCAGTTCGGTCGCGTCCTGCCTGGCATCCGGTGGGTACCCGTACTTGGCCAGGAGGCGCTTGATGGTGGAGCGGATCTTGGCGCGAACGTCGTCGCGGGAGACCCAGTCGGTGGTGACGTCGCGGCGGAGGGTCCGGACCAGGTCGCGGGCGATGGCGGCCAGGACGTTGGTGCCCATCTCGGTGAGGGCGGACTCGTTCTCGGTTACCGCGTCGTAGAAGGCCAGTTCGTCGTTGTTCAGGGGCGGGGCGAAGGTGCTGCCACGGTTGGCGTCGGCCGAGACTTCCTTGGCGAGAGCGACGAGTTCGGCGATGACCTGAGCGGCGGTGAGGTTCTGGTTGGTGTAGCGGCGCATCAGGTCGGCGAGCCGCTCGGAGAATGACGTCTGCTTGACGATGTTGTGCTTGGTGACCTTGCGCATCTCCTGCTCGATGACCCGGCGCAGCGCCTCGATGGCCAGGCTCGGGTTGCGCTGAGCCTGCATCCGCTCGATGAACGCCTCGTCCAGGTGGGACAGGTCGGGGCGGCCGATCCCGGCGGCGGCGTAGATGTCGGTGACCCCGCCGGCCTCGATGGCGCTGGCGGTGAGGGACTTCAGGTACAGCTCGACGTCCGGGGGGATCGCCTCGCCGCGGGCCTTGCGGTCGTCGGAGTCGGAGCGGGCCATAACGGCGCGGATTTCCTCGAAGAACGCGATGTCGGACCGGAAGCCGGTCATGTCGCGATGACTTGAGCAGAGCGCGTACATGCGGGCAAGCTGCGCGGAGGCCTGGCGGAACCGCTCGGCGACGGTCAGCTCGTCTCCTTCGACCTGGTTGCCGGGAGTGGCGGGGTCGCGGAGGTAGTTGACCGCGCCGAGGACCGCGTTCAGGTGCGCCTTCGGTCCGTTGCCATCTCGGCGAGCACGCCAGTCATAGCCGGAGAGGATCTCGTCGCCGATCACGGCCAGCAGGTCCTTGACCTTGGCGACCGCGTCGTCGATGTCGCGGCCCATGGGCTTGGTGGTCTGGTCGCGGGCGGTGTACTCGGCCAGGGCTTCGTAGAGGTTCTCCGTCAGCGGCGCGTAGCCGACGAGCAGGCCGTCCTGCTTGTTGCGGAACGTGCGGTTGACCCTCGCCAAGGCCTGCATGAGCGCCGCACCGCGCATCGGCTTGTCGATGTAGATGGTGTGCAGTGGCGGAGAGTCGAAGCCGGTGAGCAGCATCGCCTGGACGATGAGCAGTTCCAGCTCGTCGTCGGGGTTCTTGGCGCGCTGCTGTATGACCTTATTCTGCGAGGGGCGGCGGAGGTGCTTCTGCAGCTGCGCGTCATCGCCTGCGTCGCCGGTGTAGACGACCTTGATCTTGCCCTTGGCGATGTCGTCGCTGTGCCAGTCCGGCTTGATAGCGATGATCCGCTCGTACAGGTCCGCGCAGATGGCCCGTGTCGCTCAGACGATCATGCCCTTGCCGTGCACGCCGATGAACTTGCGCATCTCGGTGCTGCGGGCTTCCCAGTGGGCGACCACGTCCTCGCTGAGCTGGCGGACACGGTCCGGGGCACCGTAGACGGCGTTCATCGCGGCGACCCGCTGCTGGATGCGCTCGCGCTCGGAGTCGTCCAGGCCCGCGGTTACCTCGTCGGCTTGCTCGTCGATCTCCTCCAGCTTGACGTTCTCCGGTAGCTTCAGCTCGATCAGCCGGGACTCGTAGAACACCGGGACGGTCGCGCCGTCCTCGACAGCCTGGGTCAGGTCGTAGATCAGCTCGATGTACTCGCCGAAGACCGCCCGGGTGTCCTTGCCCGCCTCGCCATTTGAGATCGGCGTGCCGGTGAACGCGATGAACGAGGCGTGCGGCAGCGCGTCCCGCAGGTGCCTGGCGTAGCCGTCGAGGTCGTCGTAGTGGGAGCGGTGCGCCTCGTCCACGATCACGATGACGTTCCGCCGGTCCGACAGGCGCGGGTGCTGTCGTCCGTTCTCCCGCTCTTCCTTGGTGCGGCCGAACTTCTGGAGCGTGGTGAAGATGATCCCGCCCATCCGGCGGTTGGCCAGGACGGTACGCAGTTCCTCGCGGGTGCCGATCTGGACCGGTTCCTCCGGCAGCAGATCGCTGGCCTCGAACGTGTTGTAGAGCTGGTCGTCCAGGTCAGTCCGGTCGGTCAGCACCACGATGGTCGGGTTGCCGAGCGAGGGATGGGTGAGGACCTGGTTGGCGTACAGCTCCATCTCCATCGACTTGCCCGAGCCCTGCGTGTGCCAGACCACCCCGGCCCGCCCGTCGCCGCGGACCGCCTCGATCGTTTTGCGCACCGCCTCGCCCACCGCGAAGTACTGGTGCGGCTTCGCGATCCGCTTGACCATGCCATCGGCGTCGCGGGCAAACGCCACGTAGCCGAACAGCAGGTCGAGAAAGCGATCGTGCCGGAACATGCCGTGCAGTAGGAGCATGATCGGCTGGTCCACGAGAGCGGCCGCGGGCTGCTTGACCGGCTTGCCTTCGTCGTTCACGTTCCACGGCGCGAAGTGCTCGAACGGCGTGAACGCGGTCCCGTACTGCATCGCGAAGCCATCGGAGATCACGCACACCACATTGCACCGGAACGCCAGTGGCAGTTCGTCTACATACGTGCGGGTGAGCTGCGTATGCGCGGACTTCAGGTCGTCACCGCCCGAGCTCGCCTTCTTCAGCTCAATGAACGAAAGCGGCATCCCGTTGACGTACAGCACCACGTCGAACCGGCGGCGGTGCTCCCCGTCCACCACCTGGACCTGGCGCGCGGCCATGAAGTCGTTGTTCTCGGGATTGCGCCGGTCTAGCAGCCAAATGGTCGGATTCCGCTCCGCACCGTACTCGTCGGTGTAGGTAACCTCGCGGATGCCGCGAGTCAGAAACTCGTGCATCCGCTGGTTCTCGGCCCGCGCGTCCCGCGACGTCGCCGACAACACGATCTTGACGGTGTCCTCGACGGCGGACATCGGAAGCCCAGGGTTGATCCGCGCGATCGCGTCCCCTAGCCGCCACGGAATGACCAGCTCATTCCACGACTCGCGCTCCCCCGACCCCTTGGCAATGTCCTTGCCCGCCTTTGGTTCCCAGGCAAGTTCGGCCAGTTCGTCCATGACGAACTGTTCCCACTGCTCCTCCGACATCCCCGCCATCACGTCACATCCTCGACAACCTTCTCCGCGTCCCGGACGCGGATCGAACCAGACATAAGCTTTGGAAGCAGTATGTCCCGCAGTTCACGCAGATTGCCATTCTCCGCTTGCCTGGTGGCCCCAATCTCAACCAGCGGGCGAAGCAGCGCTGTAGTTCTCTCATTGAATCCCTCGCCGGGCAGCCTCAACGTAACCTTGGACAGTAGATCCGTCGCAAGGCGTCCTGTGCCATGCCCAGCGTGATCGACAATACGGAGAATTTCCGGGGTCCGCGATCGAATCGCCACGAACAAAACGGCAGCATCGATCCCTGGAGCCGGCAATAGCGCTTTGCAGTCTTGACCGAACGCAACCTCACGCTGAGTCAACCCGATTCGGAACTCACTAATCAGGCTCATTCCCCGCACTATAAAGATGATCGTGCCAGCCGGCACAAGCCTCGTCCCGTTCTCCACGCCAAGAACTGTCACCTTCCTATCCGAGTCATTGATCCATGGCGACTTAAGGCTTGAGGCAGATATCCAAGGGATGCCGCCTCCCCAGTATGAGTCATCAGATGTATTTGGCGTCCCGCCGGAGAGCCACTGGCCGCAGTCACTCATCGGGATCACCCGGCTAAGATGGCCACTTACCGCAAGTTCTCCATATTTTGCCATCGCCAACTCTAGGGCGGATTGCCCGATCCGGTCGTTGACAGCGATCTTGTCGTCAAGCGCTCCCAGAAGTGCAGTTATAGCTACCTGATCGAGCAGTGGCGGTATCACCGTAGGGACTGCACTAAGAATTCCAGTGTTGAGGTTCGGCATGGTTGCGCCGATGGCATGCTGAACGATCCATGCTCGCACATTTGGATGACCTAGATAGTACGACATGAAACGCGAGTCGGCGGAGTCGCCCAGGCGCACACGAAGACATCCCGTCCCGCACAGCCAACCAACTTGATAGTCACGGACCCAGGCGCGCCGCTCTACATCGCCACGGCGAGAATACACTATATCGCCGGTTCGCAGCAGGTATCTGGTCAAACGACCAGCATCCTTTTGAGTAATCCGAGCGATGCCGTCTTCGTTAATTGTATTGTCGCCGATGTTCTGCGGCATGACGCTGGGGATTCCGGTTTCCACATAGTCGGATGCATGCAGCTGACTTCCGAATGGTCCGGTCTGGATATCACCACCACCCTGCGCACACAGTTCCCCGAGAGTGGTGACCAGCCATTCATCCGGTACTGCTCCAATGAGTGTCTCAGACATCCAAGCGCTCCATTTGCTCGCGGACGACCTGTTCCAACCGCGCGGACTCATCGAAGTGGGCGAAAAGCTCCTTAGTCAAACGGTCGATCTTCTCGCCGATCGGCTCGTCATCCTCATTTTCAGTCTCCCCTGCGCCGACGTAGCGGCCGGGTGCGAGAATGTGGTCGTGCTTGCGGACCTCTTCAAGATCTGCGGAGTTGCAAAAGCCGGGTATGTTCTCATACTTCAGTCCAGCCTCACGTGCGGAGGCGGTACCGCGCCATGAATGATAGGTGTCGGCGATCTTGGCGATGTCATCGACGGTAAGGATGCGCTCCGTGCGATCCAGCATCGTTCCCATCGCACGGGCGTCGATGAAGAGGATGTCGCCGCGACGGTCGCTCAGGTGCTTCGCGCCTTGAGGTCCCTTGTCCTTGGCGAAGAACCACAGGCATGCTGGGATCTGGGTCGTGCGGAAGAGTTGCGGGGGGAGAGCGATCATGCAAGACACCAGGTCAGCCTCGACTAGAGCCGCACGGATCTCGCCTTCGCCGGACTGCCTGGACGACATCGAGCCGTTGGCCAGAACTACGCCGGCCGAGCCACGCGCGCCGAGCTTGTAGACGATGTGCTGAAGCCAGGCGAAGTTCGCGTTAGCCACGGGGGGGACGCCGTAGCGCCAGCGAGGGTCGTTCTCGTTCCGCGCCCAGTCGGACATGTTGAACGGGGGGTTTGCGAGGATGTAGTCGGCCTTGATGTCGGGATGCTTGTCGCTGTAAAAGGTGTCTTCCCAGCGAGAAGAGAGATCGCCGCCGATGCCGTGGATGGCCAGGTTCATCTTGGCGAGGCGCCATGTCCGCTCGTTGGACTCCTGGCCATAGACGGCGAGTTCGCCGCGGCGGTGACCGTGGGCGAGGACGAACTTCTCCGCCTGGACAAACATGCCACCAGAACCGCAGCAGGGGTCATAGACCCGGCCCGAGTACGGTTCGAGGACCTCAACCAGGACCTTGACGACGCTAGCGGGGGTGTAGAATTCGCCACCGCGCTTGCCTTCGGCGCGGGCGAACATCTCAAGGAAGTACTCGTAGACTTCCCCGAGCACGTCGCGGGCCTTCTTGCCCTCGTGTCCGGTGAATCGGGCGTCGCTGATCAGGTCGACGAGCTCACCCAAACGGCGCTGGTCCACGTTGTCGCGGTTGAAGATCTTCGGCAGCACGCCGGTAAGGGCCGCGTTGGACTTCATGATCGCGTCCATCGCGTTGTCGATGAGCTCGCCGATGCCCGCGCTCTTGGCCTGGACCGCCAGCGAATCCCAGCGGGCGCCCTCGGGAACCCAGAAGACGCCCTCGCCGGTGTACTCGTCCTTGTCGTCGAGGAACTGCTCAACGCGGTTCGCCGGCATGTCGTCGGCGAGGAGCTCGGCGCGGATCTGGTCGCGGCGCTCGGTGAAGGCGTCGGAGACGTACTTGAGGAAGACCAGGCCGAGGACGAAGTCCTTGTACTGGGAGGCGTCCATGGAGCCGCGGAGCTTGTCGGCCGCGCTCCAGAGGATCGTGTGCAGTTCGGCCGTGGTCTGGGTGCCAGGCAGCGCTGCCTGGCACCCAGACCACGGC
>Ga0066797_1000670_pt1 | contig 10121 bp, 7 predicted proteins | sample PersoiDNA2013193_FD_76335 | JGI IMG/M metagenome (GOLD analysis project Ga0066797, IMG submission 76335) | Permafrost soil microbial communities from the Arctic, to analyse light accelerated degradation of dissolved organic matter (DOM) -... | ecosystem: Environmental > Terrestrial > Soil >... | reverse complement strand
CCTTCACCGCCACCGCGCCGCCCGCCGGGGCCGCGCCGTTCGCATAGCCAAGCTGCTTGCGCACCGGCGCACCGAGGGCCCTGCGTTTACCCTGGTTCAGGTCCGGGATGGACAGGAAGAAAGGAATCTTCAGCTTCGTCTGCACCTCGATCGGGCGCTTGATGGACCGGTCGAGATAGAGTTCGATCAAGAACGCCAGCGCCAGGCCGAGCGCGAAGCCCCCAAAAATCAGCAGGCCGATCATCTTGTAAAACTTTTTGAAATCGCGGAACGGCGGGGTCGGCTCCTCGATGACCGGGATGTTGGCGTACAACTGCCCCGGCCCGAGCGCTTCGTCGATCTGCTTGCTTTCCATCTGGCTCGTGAAATTTTGGAAGTAACTTTCCTTGTGCTTTTTCTTGCGCTCCAGCTCGTTGATCTTGGCCTCGGCATCCCCCATCTTCACGGCCTCGGTCTGGATTTGCGCGAGTTGGGAGCGCAACGTCTGGATGCGGATTGGGAGGGAGGTGGCCTGGGGCGATGAACCGGGGGGCACCCCGCCCGGCGCAGCCGACCCGTCCGCCACGGTGGAAAAATCGAGCGCGGCCAGCGCCGGACATTGATCTTCCAGCGAAGTCTTGACCTTGGTCGCCGTGGCCATCATATCGCGATCCTCCAGGACAAGCTTGTTGCTTTCCGTATATCCCTGCGCGGCGTAATTGCTCAGGCTTTTTTGAAGGGAATCAATCCGCGTGCAGACCGCCTTGTAACGAATCATGAGAGCATCTGGAATTTTTTGGTCTCCGGCCGCTCCATTCGTTGATTGCGAGCGGGCCGTCCCGTTCAAGTCGGACACGGTGGCCTGATGCTCGGCGAGGTCCGCCTCGGCCTGGAACAACTCGCGGCGGATGCGGGCGATCTCATCGGAATAAGCCTTCTCGGCATCGGCGACATCAATGATGCCGGCATTGGTCTTGGCCTGGCGCAATTCTTCATCGATCTGCGAAATCTGCTGCTGCAGGTCCGAGGTCCGCTCCATGAGAAAATCTTCCGAGATGGCGACGGCCTTGTGCACTTGCAAGTGCTTTTCCCGATAAGCCTCGATGACCGAGCTCAACACTCCGCGAACAATGGTCAGGTCGGGATGGCTGAACGTGATCTCGATGACGCTGCTGTCGCGCGAAGGGTCTACTTTGATGCCGCTGCTAACGATCGAGGCGGCCAGGGTGGAGTCGCCGCCACCCCCAATCTTCGCCAGTATTTTTTCCGGACCGAAATTCGTGGCCACCTGCTGATAAAGGTCAAAGCTGGTGAGGATCTGCATCTCTGAATTCATGAGGCTTGAATTCAAATCGCTCGTCGTGACCTGCGAACCGTTGTCCGTGGGGTTTACCGGCCGCGAGTCCGTCACGTATTTGATCATCACCTTGGCCGAAGATTGATACAGAGGCTGCCGCTTAAAGTAATATCCCGCCGCCGCCGCGATGCCGAGCAGCGTGAAAATGACGATCAGCCACTTCCGGCGGAACACCACAAAGTAGATGTCCACCAGGCTGAGGCCGGGCGAATGCATTTGATGCGCCGGACTGGCTGGCTGCTCGATGTTTCTACCACTGTTCATTTTTGTTCCATATTAAAATGCTTTGCCCGCCACTAATCAGCAAAATTCACGCCCAATGACGGTAAAGCAGGCTTCCTGCCGCCCGCGAGGCAATCACCGGCAGGGCGCGAAATACCGCGTTATGCCAGCCCTCCACCCCGTCCGTCTCGGTCACAAACTGTCCCCGCCGGAGGTCAAATTTGACGTACTTTACCGCTTCTTCGTGGGCGCCCAAATTCAGCTTAAACCGCCGCAAACCCTCGTTTGCCAGCGCCGTTTTGCCCAGATTCATGCGGTTTGCCCCCTGCCGGGCCAGCCACTTCATCGCCTCCCACATGACCAGGTTGGGACCGCGCAACTGTTGCCGGGCATAATCCGAGGCACCGTATTTATAGATGGCCCGGCCACCCATGAAAAAATACACCGAGGCCGCGATTTTTCTGCCCGCATGGCTGGCCACCGCGACCATGCCGAGATTCTGAGACACAATATGCCGGTGAATGTTCACAAAAAACGCCCAAGGCTGGGGCGGCAACCCGTGTCTTTTCCGCGTCAGGCACTGTAACCCGTAAAAATCCCGGACCGCCTCCAGACTCTGGGAAACTTCCACGGTCACACCCTCGTTCTCCGCCTTGCGCACCGCCCGGCGCACCGAGCCGTCCATTTTTTCAAACATCACCCGTTCGTCCACCCGCAGATCCAGGCCATGCCCGTAAAACGAAACGGACGCGGGACCTTCCAAAAATTCACCGCCGCCCCGTAATTCGATGTATTTCCACCCGCGCGCCCGGCCGAATGCGGCCGCCGCCTCAAACATTTTCCCGAACGATTCTTTGCCGGCACCGAGCGGCGCGCATTCGTCGGTGAACGGCAGCGCGATCCCCCGGCGGCCCGTCAGCCAGCTGTCCACCTCCATCAATGGCAGCACGGTTTCCGGCGCGGCGGCGGTGCCGGAATAAAAATAGTGCGGCACGTACCCGTAAGTGTCCGCCAGCACCTTCGCCCAGGCCGTTCCGTGGAAAAATGAAAAATCGGGACGGCTGGTCAACAACACATCCCAATTCGGGTTCTCAAGCGGGTTCAGCCGCCGCGCCGCGTCCGGCGCAAATTTTTCCTTGGCCACAAATTATTTTGATCGCTCCAATCAGGCTTTCGGCGGGCGCGGCTGCATGATCCGCGCCGGGTTGCCGGCGACAGTCGCCCCGGCCGGCACATCCTTGGTCACCACGCTGCCGGCACCCACCAGCGCATTCTCGCCGATGGTGATGCCGCACAACAAAACCGCGCCGGAACCGATGGAGGCGCCGCGTTTCACCAGCGTGGGCACGCATACCCAGTCCGCGTCTGTCAACAACTTCCCGCCGGTCGCCGCGCGCGGGAACCGGTCGTTGGTGAAAACCACGTTGTGGCCGATGAAGACCTCGTCCTCCACTGTCACGCCTTCGCAGATGAAGGTATGGCTCGAAACCTTGCACCGCTTGCCGATCCTCGAGCCCTTCTGGATTTCAACGAACGTGCCGATCTTGGTGTCGTCATCGATTTCACAACCATAAAGGTTGGTGAAACCAAAAATGCGCACGCCCTTGCCCAGCTTCACATCCGGCGCGATCCGCTGGATCGCCTCGTTGGATGAACTCATGGCGGCGGATCAATGACCGTTCAGCACCAGCGTGGGGCGGGTGCCGGCGGAAACGCGTTTTGCGCGGGTTCCGCGGGCGGCCAGGCTGGCCGCGGTGATCTTGATGGGAATGCCTTTGGTCATCGCCGCCGGCACATGGCCGTTTTGCGACTTTCCTAAATGGACCGGCGACCCGCCCTTGCGGAGCGACTCGGAGGATGCTTCCAGAATGCTGACGAGTTCGGTGCCGCGGGTGCCGCAGCTCACGGGCGTCGCCCCGTACTTGATGCAATCGATGAAGTGCTGGCACTCGGTCTTGAGCGGCTCTTCCTGCTTGATGTACGGCGCATACATGTCGCCGTAGTGATAGGCGTATTGGAATTCGCCGAAGGTGTCATAATGCGGCGGACGCTCGACGCGCATGTCGAACACGCGGATTTTCTCAAGCGGCGCGAGATCATCGTAAACAATCATGCGTTTGCTGCCGACGATGGTCATTTCGCGGACCTTGCGCGGATCCAGCCAGCTGCTCTGGATGGTGGCGGAACGCTGGCGCGAGAAACCCAGGCACATGGTGGTGACGTCCTCGATGCCAGGCGTAATGTGTGCGCTGCCGCGGCAATTCACCGTTTCCGGCATCTCGCCCATGATGGAAAGGATGATGGAAAGGTCATGCGGCGCGAGATCCCAGGCGACATTGATGTCCTTTTGGAACAGGCCGAGGTTCAGGCGACGCGCGGAAATGTAGCGGATTTCGCCGATGTCACCCTTGTCGATGATCTCCTTGATCTTGCGGACGACGGGCGAATACAAAAACGTGTGGCCGGTCATGAGCACCAGGCCGTTCTTTTTGGCGATGGCCACCAGCTCTTCGCAATGTTCCACGGAAGCTGCCATGGGCTTTTCGATGAACGTGTGCTTGCCGGCCAGCAGCGCCGCCTTGGCCAGCGGGAAGTGCGTCTTGACGTTCGTGGCGATGACGACGGCGTCCAGGTTGATGCCGTTGAGCATGTGCTTGTAATCCGTGGCGGCCTCGACCTCCGGGTAAAGTGATTTGAGGTGCTTGAGCCGTGCCGTGCTCAAGTCGCACATCATTTTCAGGCTGCAGTCAGCCAGCGATCTGAAGTTACGAATCAGGTTCGGTCCCCAATAGCCGCACCCCGCCACGCCGACTTTGATTTTCTTTGACATAAAGTTGAGTATTTATTGTTCGTTCAGTTCTTCCATCCGCTTCTAGCAATACGGGTGCCGACTCCGAATATTACAATAATTCTTAAAAAATCAGTTATTTATGATGCGCACGGACATCGTGGCCTGGGCTGGCACCACGCAATTTTGGGCCTTTTTCTTCTGACGCGAGTCCCACATTTGCACGAGCAACGCCGGAACGGTCATAAAAATGATCCGTAAATCCAGCCAAAAGCTCTTATTCCGCGCATATTCGATGTCCAATTGCATCATGCGCGTAAAAGTTGTCCTGTTTTTACCGCTGACCTGCCACAAACCCGTCAATCCGGGGGTGGCGTTAAAACGTTCCTTTTGCCAAGGCAGATACTTTTCCGCCTCGTAAGGCACGCAAGGACGCGGTCCGACCAGGCTCATTTCGCCTTTCAAAACGTTGATCAACTGCGGCAATTCATCGAGTCCCGAGGAACGCAGGATTTTCCCCAGGGGGATGATCCGAGAATCGCCGCTGTTATCCAGCTTGGTCATGGGCACGTCGGAATTGATGAGCTGCTGAAGGTGTCCCTGGTGGGAGACCGTTTCCGCACCGCAGTGCATGGTGCGAAACTTCAGGCACATGAAAGGTTCGCCGTGGTAACCGAGACGTTTTTGCTGGAACAGCACCGGGCCGGCCGATTTTCGCTTGATGATTACGACAATCAGCGCCACCAGCGGGACCAAAAATGGGATGGCAACCAGGATCAACGTGCTATCCAGCACGCGTTTCCAGCGCGGAAGCGCCTTGGTTTTCAGGTTGTTCATCACAGGTGTATGGCTCCGCACTTGTTCGTTCGGATTCCATTTCCAAACGAACTTTCCGGCCCTGTCGACGACAGGACGCCATCCGATATGTTTGACCCGCTATTCAAGCAGACAACGTCTCCCGGCGGTTTGGCGCGGCCAGGGCCGGCGCCAGATCCGCCAATGAATTATGGTTTAACATCACAGCCTCACGTTCGACTTCCACCATGGTGGGCCGTCCCAATATCTCAAGCAGGATTTGCACCCTTTTCTTGGCCGGCAGGCTTTTTAGAACATAAGCACTCATCCCGGCAAACGCCCCGCCAGCCACGGTTACTTCGTCCCCGGGCATCAGGTTCGTTTCAATTTGAATGATTTCCTTATTTTCAAAGCAATCCCGCAGTTCAGCAATGATTCCATCCCCCACTTCGGGTATCATGCCCCCAAAATGAACCAGACGGTTGACCCCCACCGTGTGCTGAACCGCATTCAGATGTTCCTCCAATACGCAGCGAACGAAAATATAGCAAGGAAACAAGGGTTCGGTAACGGAAACCAAGCCGCGACGGGTCAGCTTTTCCAGCCGAAGCCGGGGAGAGAACACATCCAAACCGAGATTCTTGCGCAAGTTCGCCGCAGCGATGTGCTCATGCTTGGGTTTGGTCCGGGCACTGTACCAGGCTTGGGTTATGGTTTGCATGTGTGAGTTCGACGATCGCCCAATGGGCATTAGTTAAAACTCATATCCGCAGGAAATCGTTTCCCTAAGAACCACGAGTCGGCAAAACCACGCTGCTCGTTAGTTCCGTTAGAATCAATCTCCATGTCCTTAAATTATACAATCGCCGGGGATTTGTCCATCTGAATTTGAATATCAATGTTTTCACTTCTGGAGACCATAAACAGTTATCCTCCGACAAACCATAAGGTGAACACCTTACCTATTCACATAACTTGATTCGAAGCACAATTACCTGTTCCGAAATCTAGTTTGGAACATTTTTTTACTGAAATTAAAAGAAACCAGCGAAAAAGCAGACCATGAGGAAGACCAACCCTGCCAAAACTACCTACGGAGATAAATTACCTAGCTATAATGACCACCTGTCGTCCCATGTTGGCACATCGGACTGGCATTTATTTGGACACTGTCTTGAGACAGTATCAGTGCATTGACGGCCACTTGGCTTCTTTATCGGCGGCCTTGACGCCGTAATGGAAACCAGTTTCATCTTGGTAACCCACTGGCACTTCGATTTTTACCATGTTCCGCAGCTTGGCGATGATGCCAGCGGGCGAGAACCCGAAGTTACCAGTTTGAGACCAGGGCTTGTGGGTCAGGATGGCTTGTTTGTATGTCATACTTTCTTTATAGCATCGGCAATGCCAACGCGGGTTTTAGTTTTATTTTATGGCAAATAACGGGACCGATAATAACGCTGGGTGTAGCTCGCCGCGTTCGTTTCAGTAAATGTGAACGGCGCAGTATTGGTCAGCACCGGGGTCCAGTTCTGGAAATCCGTCGTAGCCTCGACCACATATTTCAAACCTGCCTCCGCAGGAACCTGAAAACTGAACTGTCCCGCCTGCGGAACCACCGGGGTCACGATCGTCGGGATCGTGTTCGTAAACACTGTCAACATCGCAAGTGAACTGTTCGTCACGCCGGCGCTGTTGGAGACCTGCACCATGTAAGCACCCGAATTCGATACGTTGGCGGCCGGGATTGTCAAAGTGGCACCGGTCTGCCCTACCAGGTTCGTACCGTTGAATTTCCACTGATATTTGAAGGGTGCCTGGCCGGTCACGGCCACACCAAAGACGACCGGTTTGTTTTTCAGCACCCGGCCACCCTTCATTTGCGAGGTAAATTTGGGCAAGGCCGCCTGGAGCGAGAGATCGACGACCGTCACCGTAAAACTCCGGACTACCAGGTTGTTGGTGGCAGCACCGTCATTCACCGCCACGGTGATGATCGCAGTGCCGGTTTTATTATGTGCAGTTTGAAAAAACAGGCTCCCCGTGGTTTTTGGGCTGTTGTACGCCGCCCGCAGATTTTGAATCAACCCAGGATTACTGGATGCCGTAATGACTTTAAGCGTCTGATGCTCGTTTACTGAGCCCGAACTGATGCCAGTCAGGTTCACTGTTTGCTGTCCCTTATTGATGTCGAGATTCAGGTTACCCAAGGTGTTCAACGTCGGCGCCACGTTTGGCAGCGGGGCAAGCCAGCGGACTTCAGACGATGGGATGCCCGGATTCGCCGCCCCATCATACTCGCGCACCGTGAAGAAATAGGTCGTCCCGGGTATCAGTCCGGTGATCACCTGGCTGCTCACCACGCCTGCATTATGGGTGAATGAATAATTGCCAGCTGCCTTGCCACAAAACACCTTGTAGCCGGCAAGCCCCGCATCCCGGCTGGCGTTCCATTTTAGCGTGGCACTGGTGACATCAACCGGATTAGCCACCACAGTGATGCCGTTGACCGAGTGCAAAACCGGCGGCACTGGCACAATCCGGCGGACTTCCGCCGAGAGTTTCCCCAGGTTCAATGCCCCGTCATACTCCCGGACTGCGAAGTAATATGTCGCCCCGGACACCAGTCCAGAGACCGCCAAACTGCTCGCCAAACCGACATTTTGGGTCAGCGTATATTGGACATTGGACCTCCCGCCCAATACCTGATAGCCCGCCAAACCCGCATCCGTGCTGGCGTTCCATTTCAACAAAATGCTGTGGATATCAGTCGCATTCGTCGTCACCATCAGGTTGCTGACCACATGCAACACCGGCGGCACCGGCGGCAACGGCACATACCATTGGACTTCCGTCGAGAGGCCGCCCACGTTCGAGGCTGCGTCATGTTCCTGCACCGAGAAAAAGTTCGTCGTCCCGGCCACCAGCCCGGTGACCACCAGGCTGCTCACCAGCCCGACATTTTGGGTCAGCGAATAATTGCCGGATGCGCGCCCGCCGAAGACCTGATAGCCGGTCACTCCGGTATCCGCGCTGGGATCCCAGGAAAGAATCACACTGTGGATATCAGCCGGATTCGTTGTCACCGTCAGATTGTTGACCGGGTTCAAAGCCGGCACCGGGGTGATTATCACTTTGTTGGTCACGACCGTGCTGGCCGGGAACGGCACCAGCCGGTGAATTTCCGAAGCAAAGTCACTGGCATTCCAGGCCGCATCAAATTCACGGATATTAAAATAATAGGTCGTTCCGGATACCAAACCGGTGACCACCAGGCTATTCGCCCCGTAAACATTCCGGGAGGTAAAAAAATTGCCCGATGCCTGCCCGATGAAAACTTGGTAGCCTGACAAATCTGAATCCGCGCTGGGATCCCAGGAGAGAATCACGCTGCTGACATCCACTGGATTCGTCGAAATGCTCAGATTGGTGACCACATGGAGAACCGGCGGCTGGTTCGTGACCGGCGGGTTCGTGGGGGTCGGGGCCGGGCTGGCCGGGAACGGCACGAGCCACTGAATTTCCGATGAAAGGCCACCCACGTTTGAAGCCGCGTCATATTCCCGGACTGCAAAGAAGTTTGTTGTCCCGGACACCAATCCGGTGATGACCATGCTGTTCACCAGGCTTACGTTTGTCAGTGAATAGTTGCCCGATGCCTGTCCTATGAAGACTTGATAGCCTGCCACCCCCGCGTCGGTGCTGGCATCCCAGGAGAGCACCACGCTGCTGACATCCGCCGGATTCGTCGAAATGGTCAGGTTGGTGACGACATGCAGAACTGGCGGCTGGTTTGTCGCCGGCGAATTGGTGGGGGTCGGGTTGACTGGCACCGTTACAACTTGGTTTGTCGCCGCAGGCACCACAAACATCACCTCGGCAGAATAGGCGCTTTCGTTGGTGGAAACATCGTACGTCGTGGCGGCAAAATAATTTGTGGAGCCGTCTGCCAGCCCGGAAAGCGTCACGTTCGTGGCATTGCCGGCATCGATCACCGAGGTGTAACTGCGGCTGGCGCCGCCGGAATAAATTTTATAGCCCGCCATGCCGGCCAGGCTGTTCGGGTTCCAGGACAACACGACGCTTTGGACCGCCATCGCCGGCACCTGCACCAGCAGCGCGAGGATGCCCATCAAAACCAATCGCCGGACACTTTTTACCGTCTCAATTCTGTTAGCAATGCACGACATCTGCCCGTGCTATCGCAACTGCTCTGCCAACGGATAATTCTCCTGCCAATGTCCGGGTAAAAAATACCTAAAGTTTTTTTGAGACACTGTTCACCGGCTTAAAAAGCCGGCAATCCCCTTTTTTTGCGTATATTTGCCACCCCTGCCGAAAACTTTTCCGCCGTAAAATAAATTTCTAGGCAGTCACCGGCGGCGGAGCTATTTGAAATCCTTCAAGACAACGCTGTCCCGCACTGTCTTGAAAAGGAGCAGGAAAATGGCCGTTTAGTGTGTCCCGCGTCATTCAAAATGAACCGGTTAAAAACCGGCTTTGAATTCGTTATTGTTATGATGTGAATTATCAAGACATATGATAAATCCCTTTTTTACCCCCAGCTTGGCATCCCATCTCGCCTAATTTTCTAGACCCGAAAAATGGAAATGTCCCCCACCCTAGCCGCCGTCGTCCGGCCGGATCAGGCGGTAACCGACGCCAGATTCGGTTACGATCAGTTCAGGACGGCTGGCGTTTTCTTCCAGTTTTTCCCGCAGATGAGCGATGTGTACGCGCAGGTAGTGCGTTTGTTCACCAGCGTTTGGCCCCCAGACTTCGGTGAGCAGATGGCGGTGGGTCAAAACTTTTCCCGCATGGACAACGAGCAGGCGCAGCAGCGCGTATTCGGTGGGGGTCAGCTTCACTTCCACCCCGTTTTTCCGGACGGTGCGCGCAGCCAGGTCCACCTCGATCTTCCCTGCCCGGAAAACCGCCGTGGCCGATTGGGGCTGGCTGCGGCGCAGCGCGGTGCGCAGG
>Ga0066797_1000669_pt1 | contig 10152 bp, 10 predicted proteins | sample PersoiDNA2013193_FD_76335 | JGI IMG/M metagenome (GOLD analysis project Ga0066797, IMG submission 76335) | Permafrost soil microbial communities from the Arctic, to analyse light accelerated degradation of dissolved organic matter (DOM) -... | ecosystem: Environmental > Terrestrial > Soil >... | reverse complement strand
TCCGAGAACCAGCGGTATTTCAAAACAAATGCCCAGAGACACGTAGTGATACTCTTGACAGGGGAGGAGGTGAGGAAAGATGATGCTTCTTCGTGCAGCAAGCGATAGTCGGATTTTGCGTCCCGAGGTCAATGGAATCTGCGGATGTGGTTGTTTCACGGTATAGTTCTAGTGAGAAAATGAGACTCTAGGGACGTTTGCTCGAGGGCTCCTCATTTATGGGACTTGGGGAGCTCTCGAATGTACTGGAATGGAGGCTAACTAAATGAAAAAGGATTCGTACTACCTCAGGAAGTTTCTTGGCTATGCCCTCATCTATCGAGGTTTTTCGTTAGCAGTGTTTCTCATGTCCTTTTTCGCCCCCTTTGTTAGAATCGCCATTCCATTCCTGTTTAGCAACTTTATTGATGTTATAACGTACGGTCATGACTTCAAGAAAGCCATCTACTGGGCCACGATCTTGCTGGCAGTAATTCTACTGTCAAGTATTTTGGGAAGCATACAACAATATTTCACGGAGAAGTACAGACAGAAGTTGTCTATTGAGCTGCGCAAGAGCTTCATGGAACGTTTTCTCAAGACAGAGTTAGGGTACTCCACCAAAATGGGCTCTGGCTATTACCTTGCCAGGATGCAGGAAGTAGTACAACTCAGAAACATCATGATCGATTCCTTTGCAGGCATCGTTTCGAGCATCATCCTTTCTATAATAGGTATCATTAGCCTTCTCCACATCAATAGGTGGGTAGGTTTGGTATTCTTAATCTCCATATTTCCAGCCCTCTGGTCTGCCATCTTTCCTCAGAAGAAGACACAGGCAAAGAGCAGAGAAGCAACAGAAAGTGAGGCCAGGTTAACAGACTGGGCGCAGGTATGCTTTAGCGAAGCCGAGAAAATTAAGTCGCGTTCTCTCGACAAAAACGTCATCTCCAGATTCTCCACCCTAGCCTCATCGACATATACCAAGGAAATTCTGTTGGAGAAGTGGAAAGACTTTTGGAGAGCCGTATTCTCCATCGTTGATGAACCGTTCTACATGTTGGCATACGTCATCTGTGGTTTCTATATCATGAAGGGTAGCATGACCATTGGTGAATTGATCGCTGTAAACTGGCTGGCGAATATCTTTACGGAAAGTAGCCTAACCGCGTTCACGAACATCACCCAGATATCGGCTAGTCTACCAGCCTGCATCAGGGTGCTCGAGATCTTGGAAAAGGAACCGAAGATCAAAGAGGGGCCAGAGAATCTTCAGAAACAATATGATGACGCGATTCCTCAAGAGATCACTTTTGCTGACGTTGGCTTTCACTATCCCGATCAGGAGCGCATCGTTCTCTCGCGTTTGGACTTTGAAGTACAACTAGGCGAACATGTTTGTCTAGTTGGTAAAAGCGGGAGTGGAAAATCCACCATCTTCAAACTTCTACTGAGGATCTATGATCCAATTCAGGGAACCATCAAACTGGGTGAAGATCCTATTCAGAACTATAGTCTCGCAAATCTGAGAAAACTAGTAGACTATCTGCCCCAAGAACCCCTCTTGTTCCCCGGCACCATCATGGAGAACCTACTTATGGTAAACAATAAAACAAGCGAAGCTGACATTGTTCAGAGGGTCCATGACTACGGACTTGACGATTTCATGAAAACATTGGGTGATGGGTTCCAGACGGAGCTAAGTGGGGAAGGAAGAGGTATCTCACAGGGACAGAAACAGATCATTTCGCTGATCAGCGCGATCGTCAAAGGATCACGGATTCTCCTACTGGATGAGCCGACGTCATCTCTCGATCCCTTTCTTGAGGCCAAGTATGAGCAAGTTCTTACTACCTATGGTAAGGGCAGGATCGTGATCGTTATTGCTCACAGGTCAGCCACGCTATTGTGGGGAGACCGTTGCCTGATCCTGAACAATGGACGGATTGAGGATGAAGGCAATCACGAGGCGCTGCTCGCGCGCAACCAGATCTATCAGGAGTATTTCAAAGAGATCTCTGAAGCAGGAAAGCCAGATCGACCAGGCTCGGAAGAAGAGAGTCTTGTACACTGACATTGCCGTAGTAAGGAATATCATGATGTAGACGCCATAGTATATGAGAGTTGTGGAATTTCGAGACCAGAAACCTACATCGTTTTGTGGGGGCAAGCGTAGCGACCACTGCATTCTGCAATGTCCTTCCTATGGAGCAGATTGCATGGCACGATCACCAATGGGGCAACTTCAACGCGGTCAAGATGAAGTGGGACTGGTTCTCGCTTCGATTCGATACCGACGACCTCTACATCATGCTGTTCAACTTTGACCGGTGGGGCACGACGTATGGAGCCGGGAACATATACCGGCATGGGCAAACGATGCGTGTCGAACGGTTCGAGGTGCGGGCGTTGGATGTCTGCGTGGCTCGGAACGGCGTCACGTACCCCGTCGACTGGGAGATACGGATCTTCGACAGTCCCGAAGCACCGGATCCCTTCATGACCGCGTACGTGAAGCCAACGCTCAAGGAACAGCACGTGCCATCGCTGATCACGCCCGACTACTGGGAGGGCCTGTGCACCGTCCACGCTGAGATCGTGGCCCCAGTCGATCTGGGCGGCGCCCGCTTCCTCGACAGGAAGGTACTGGACGGCTTCGCCTATGTGGAACTGACAGGATACGAACGGTAGGAGTCCACCCGCACTACTGCACAATAGCGTTAGCCGCTGCTACGTTTCTTCTTTGACGTGCTCTTCTTTGGCTGTGCTGAAGGAGTCTTTTCAGCAGAATCACCGAGATTGTTGGCTTTGAGCTTGACCTTGTACAGCCCTATGTCAAGAGGAGTCAGTCCCATGTCTGCAGTAGCGGAGCGAACAAGGTGTCTGACGTATGGCCAGGTAGCTAGCGTGGCATTGTCTGCCATAACGCCACGCATGGCATCGTCCAGTTCCCCTTCAGCAGTGTAGAGTACAGAGTACGTGACAGATATCTTCAACTGAGCCTCGGACCCCTGTTCTGGAATTGCCTGAAAATCGTACTTGCAGGTTGCTGTCCAAGAACCGGGTTCGCCCTGTTGGATCGACACTTCGTGTTCCATGTGGACACTCGCAGGCAACTTGACAACCTCCGAACGCCAGGCAGAAGACTGAATGAGGGCAATCCGAGCGAGTTCGAGACTGTCGAAGAACTGGACGAAGTTGACACTGCTAGGCGTCGACACGTTTGTCCTCCATTATCCAGGAATCCTGTGCGCTGCGATGGTCTCCAAGTGGCATTGACACGATTTTCCCGGGATTCGGGGACGGCAAGCGCCAGACACTCATCGTTGACGTGATCGCATCCAGGTATTTCGACATATGATCCACCTTGGCGCCGATATTCTCCATCTGTTTCTGTGTAGCTTTGCTGACCAATCCTTCCGCCAACAAGGTCGTGCAGAGCTGGTTCGTTGACACGCCCTCTTCGTCTGCCACTTCAGTCAATCTCCGGTGCAGCAGCGAGGTTGTCCTCACGAGAAACCTACCGCTGTACTCTTGCGTTGTCTTCGGAAGGGGGATTGCCCCCATGTCTTCCAGAGCTGCAGCAATCCACTCACGCTGTGTCTCCCTCAGATTCGAGACTGCTACCTCAGGGGACTCGCCATCGCTCATGCAGCCCGGAAATTCCTGAATGCTGGCAAACCACCCCAAGTCATCGTCCGGGGTCAACTCAATGGTATATGGCATCTTCATGTAGTTGTCGACCGTGAGACCGACAGATGCTTTCTTCTTCATCATGTGCACTCCTCTCCTTGGGAATCCAAGCAGTCACGCACCGCCTTAGCCACAGCGCGCAGGTACCCTCCTTTGACCATCTGACCACCGCATTTCGGAATACTTAAGGGAGGGTACCCTGTCTTCCGAAATGGCTCATGGCTTGAGCCGTTCTCTTTCAGGGAATACCCGCACCTCTTTAGCACGAGTTGGACGTCCTCGTAGGGCATTTCTGTTGGCAGAGGGTACCGCATCAACTGCTTGACGATTTTTCGGAATCCCATAACACGAATTATATCACATACGATATCATGTCAAGACCCTACCCCCATGCATCATTGAATATTCCCTTCACGCTTGCCATCTTCAATAGCGATCGAGGCGCGTGCGCCACAAAAGCCCTTGACGTGCCCTTCACAGGATTCCGAAGCTGGAGCGACAGCTTTGAGCAGCACTCAAACGATTTCGAGAAAGAAGACGGAGGCAAGCGGTGGTCGCGAGGTGCAGCCTATCCAACCTGACTATTCGGGGTACGAGCAGTAGTTGGTGCCACGCAATGACAGATCGGAAGACGCTTCTCAGTCGCTGCGATTGGGAATTATGCTGGTGGAAGAAAGCGGTTATACTGCGCGCAACAACGTCGGACATGAGCGACGGTCGTTCCATGGAGGCATTGAGATGACAGACAACCCGTTTACGTTGCATCTCGCACGAGATGAATATGGGAAGGTGCTGCATGGGCTTCATTAAGAGATTTGTCGTAGGGCTCATAGTCATCGTCATCCTTATCATTCTGGGTCTGGGATACTTGGGTTTTGTTCCAGGGGTTTCCAAAATACTTGGTTCTGATAAGCCAAGGGATTTAGGAATAACATACACAGACGCAGATCTCAAGTCCATAACTTCTAAGAATCATGTGCAAAGAGTAGTTCTAGAATCAGCACCCGACATTAAGAGCAGCTTTGTTCTAAAAGGTACTCAAGCTATAAAGAATGTCTTTACCGACAAAGAGATAACTGCCCGTCTTGGCCAGGAATCTGATTGGTTGTTCAATCCCTTTACCAATGTTCAGGTAAAAATAGGGGAGAATGGCGTGGTCGAGGCTTCAGGAGTAGTCAGAAGTGATAGGCTTAAGGGCTACGCCGAGGCGACTGGGGTATCTTTAAAAGGGATCGAAGCTATTTCCAAGGGGATGGATAAATACAAAATACCGAAAATATCTTTTCCTGCTTACATCAAAGGCAATCTATCTATTGAGAATAACAAGCTCAATATTGATCTGTCGGAGTTATATATAGGGAAGATCCCTGTGGCCAAAGAACTTTATAGCCAAGCCAAAAGTGCATTTGAAGGTTTTGTTTATGAGCGATTGACGAGCGGTGGCTATGGGAGCCTATATATAAAGTCTTTGAGTTTTTCCAACGGGAAAATGAATTTCTCCGGGAATATTCCCAAAGTCATCACTACTGCCAAAACAATCCTGGACAGCCAGTAGTGGCGGTTCGACCGTCACTTCTCCCATCGCAGCCAAAGGCGGGCTCCGTCCCGATTGCTCTTGGCCTCATGGTTATCTTCAAGAATGAAGAGGAGTCAGAAGAGGACGAAGTCATGGATTCGGTGAGGAAATGCTGGAGCGCTGTCGTCCTCTGCTTCACCGGCAATCACCTTGCTAGGTTCAAGTACATGCGAGAAACGCTCCAGAAGCTTGAACATCCCATCGTGTCCGTCGTGCTCGCTGGGCTAGGCATGACAATCCTACTGGAGAACGGTGCCTTCACTGCGTTCGTCAGCCTCTTCAGGTGGTTGACCGAAACGGGTGGCTCTTGTACGATTGTCGCACAGCTGCTAGTCTGGAAAGACAGCGCTTCTTGCACGACGATGTAAGGTCAGTACCGGTCAGGAGGGATGATGATATCTGGCGAGGAGACAACGCTCAGCCAACATGTAGCAAGCGATGCACCGTTGAGCAGACTGTCACAGGATCAACTGGGAAGGTCTGAGCTCGCGCACAGACTGGCTGAGTACCTTGCTCACCCTGGCTCTACCGACTCGACGGTCGTTGCCATATACGGGCCGTGGGGTTCAGGGAAGACTACTCTGCTGCACTTTGTCAAGGAGCTACTCAAACCAGACGTACATGTTGTTCAGGTGGAATTCAACCCGTGGCAGGTTGGCAACGAAGAACTGTTGCTGAAAGGGTTCTTCGCAACCATGGCCGGAGCGCTCAAGCAACACGAAACAGGTGGAGGACGACGTGTTGCAAAGGCGGTGGTGGCACTACTGAGCTATGCCGAGCCGATAGCTGAGCTCGCATACGGTAGCAGTGCCGGAAACGCACTGCGAGGCGCAAAGGGAATCCTGGCGAGGCTCTCCGAGGCAAGCATGGCTGAGCGAAGGACTAGGCTGAACGACGCTCTCAGATCGAGCGAAATGAGGGTGGTCGTCTTCATGGATGATGTTGACCGTCTCGATAAGGAGGAGATATGCGCTCTCCTCAAGTTGGTGAAGTTGGTCGCAGACTTCGGCAATGTGACATATGTGCTCGCGTGCGATGAGGATATGGTGGCCCGTGCTGTGGGGCGCAAATACGCAGGCGCCGATGAACTAGAAGCTGGGCGCAGTTTCTTGGAGAAGATAGTGCAAATCCCCTTTCGACTACCGTCCCCCAACTCGTTTCAGCTGGCCACGATTGCGCTCGATGGCATTCGGACGGCACTGAAGTACGCAGGAATATCCTTGACCAAATACGAAGGTGAACGCCTTCGAATGGAGTTCGACCGAGGGCTCCTCGCTGGCATCATGACGCCGAGAACTGCGAAGCGAATCCAGGCAGCCGTCAGTCCCGCACTCATCCTCCTGCGAGGAGAGGTCAATGCAGTCGACACCGTACTGCTAGAGGGGATGAGAGTCGTCTACCCAGGTCTATATACAGGGCTCCTGAGCGAACCAGAGGCCGTTTTGCCCCGAGGCGTTTCGCATGATCTCAAAGAGTGGCAGGGCGAGGCAGTCGAGAAGTGGCTCAAGACAGTCGAGCCACACAGTGCTCGCTTGGCAGCAAGTCGGTTACTCTCGGATCTATTCCCAGGGCTCGACGAAGATGATGCTTATCGTAGCGAGGCATATTCCCTGCAACAGCGGGTCGCTTCCAATCGATTCTTCGAGAGATATGCGCACCAGGCCGTTCCTCCAAATGACATTCCGGACCGAACGGTGGTGCAGATCCTGGCGATAGCAGGGACTAGTGAGGACGAGACGGCAGCGCTGATCGGTTCGGCCCTTACAAGCCTGAACTCCAGGGTGTTCGTCGCCAGGCTGACAGAGGAGAGTGGAACTCTTGACTCTCCTGCTGCCCTGAATCTCTTGACATTGCTGTTCCACAAATTCGGCAGCAGACTGCCTGAGGCCCTTAGTTTTTCCGTTGATGACGCATCGCATCCAACGCAAGTGGCCCGACTTGCTGTAAGCCTCCTCGAACGGATACAAGCTGGTTCTGGTAGGAACGTAGCCGCCAAAGACCTGCTCTCCGCTATTCCAAGTGATGTTCTTGCCATCCAATGTCTGACCTGGTTGCAGAATAGACCAGACAAGAATGGGCAACGGCCACTCTTTGAACCTGAGACCATGAAGGATCTTGCTGCTATTGTGCTAGAGCGAATTGTGTCCACGTGTCGGAACAACGCGCCGGTCTACCTAAGACTTTCGTTGGACGCCGAGACGCTGCTTCTGGCGTGGGATAGACTCGGTGATCATGAGTCCATGTGTGCCTACGTCAGACATTGTGTTGGGGATAGTGTAGATGAGGCAATGGCTCTTATCTGGTCATTTTGCCAGTCTGGCCAGGTGAACTCTAGCTCCTATGAGATGCTGTGTAGAGTCATAGATCCTCATCACGTCGGGGAGATTCTGTCCAAGGCTGGCTTAGGTATTGGCACAACCCCGGATGGCGGCAATGAGAGTGACAATGCTGACGATTCACTGGCAGCACAGTTTATATCTTACTGCGAGAGAGATGTGGCTAGTTAGGTCAAGCTTGCAGAGTGAAAATGGCACGTTTGCCACATTTGCTGGTCTTTAATAGGAACAAACACAGAGACCGCGATCATTGCGTCTTGACACATGATGATAGTGTCATATGATGATTGCATCATGAAAACCAACACGGCACTTGACGCACTGACGTCGTTCTACAAACTGCTGGCAAACGAGTCGCGGCTGGCCATCCTGCTTGCCCTCCGCGACGGCGAGGACAACGTCGCCGGCATCTGCGGCCAGACGGGCCTGAGTCAGACGCTGGTCTCGCACCAGCTGGCTGCCCTGCACCACAGTAACGTCGTCCGTTCCCGCAAGGATGGGCGCCGCACATTCTATGCCCTTGCCGACAAGCACATCGACATTATCGTCGGGTTCGCGCTGGATCATCTTGCAGAAAAGGAAGTGCCACATGAGTGATCACAACGACTACGAGCTGCCCACCGGGCGCAACCTGCTTATCACCATCCTGATGAACGCCATTATCACCGCCTCGGAAGTCGTGGGCGGCCTCGTCTCGGGATCGCTGGCGCTGCTTGCGGACGCGTTTCACAACGCGACGGACACCCTGGCTGGTGTCCTGGCGCTATGGACGCTCCGCTTGGGGCGGCGTGCTCATGATGAGCACTACACGTTCGGGTATCGCCGCGCGGAGATCCTGTCCGCGGGCATCAACGCCGGAGCCATGGCCGTCATCTCGTTCATCCTGTTCCGCGAGGCATACGAACGGTTCCTGCATCCGGTCCCCATCAAGGGCGGCATCATGCTGGCCGTTGCACTGGTAGGGCTGGTGGCCAACCTCGTGTCTGTCCTCCTGCTCCACCGCTCCGCCGGTGAAAGCCTCAACATCCGCGGCGCCTACCTGCACCTGCTGTCGGACACGCTCTCGTCAGTCGGCGTCGTCGTTGGTGGCGTTGTCGTCACGCTGTGGCACGTGACGTGGGTGGACCCGCTGGTCACGGTGCTCGTAGCAGCATGGGTCCTGAAGGAAGCATTCTCGGTCGTCCGCGAGGCCGGGAGTATCCTCATGGAACGAGCACCAGAGGGGCTGGATCTTGCGCGGCTGAACGCCGACATCTGTGCGCTGCCGCACGTCAAGGACCTGCATCATGTCCATGTCTGGCAGCTCAGCGATGCTGAGACGATGTTCGAGGGGCACGTCAACGTGGACGACATCTCGGTCTGCGACACCGGACCGATGAGGGAGCAGATCCAGGAACTGCTGCGTGACAAATATGGCATCACTCACGCCACCCTGCAGTTCGAGTACGAGTGCTGCAAGGGTGCTGGGCTCATCGTAAACAGCAGAGACTAGTCAGGGCTGGTTAGCTGCGCGCCAGCCTGAGACAGAAGGTCGTCCAGAACCGCGGGCCTCATGGCATCCACCGGCATGACCACGACGTGCGCCACGAGCTCGGGTTTGCCGGCCGGTCGCTGGGCATTGAGAGTTGCGACAGATTCCTGCAGGCGTTGTGCAAGGAGATCAAGGTAGGTGTTGTCTGTCTGGATAGCCAATACGCCGAATCGAGCCGTGCCAATACGCCCGATGGTGTCAGAGCCCCGGAATGTCTGACGAAGAACGCCCGCAAAGTCGGCAAGCATGTGAGGTTCCAGGGGTCCCGCATCGGCCCCGCTAACAATTTCTGTGACGACCAGCGCTGCGTTGATGTGTCCCCGATGCGCCATCTTGAGCTGCTGGCTAGCGATGGCGGAAAAACCAGAAGCACTGTACAGACCGGTCAGCTCGTCGTTCAGCACGATTTGTTCGTCCAATCCATGTGATATCAGCTCACGACTCACCCCGAAGATGGCAGGCTTGCCGCCCCACGTAGTGCGAACGACCCGCGTCTCGACCTGGATGAGCTCGTTTTCGTGGCTCACGAGGGAGAGGGCGCAGACGCTGGTCTTGCCCGCGATCGTGTCGGCCAGAATGCAAGCGGTTTCTGCTCGTCGGTCCGGCGGGCAGAGGTCCAGTACCGATGTCCCGCACAATTCGTCTGCTTTCCGCCCCAGCCTTTCTGCTGCTGAGGTGTTGATCCTGGCGATCGCCCCGTCTTCTTGCAGTATGAACACAAGATGTGGCATGGCCTCGAACAGCATCTCGAAATTCTGTCGGCTCGCTCGCACAGATTCAACGGCGCGGAGGCGGACGATGGCTTCGCCAATGGTGCGGCCGATCGACATGAGCAGTTCCGTTTGCAGTTCCGTGTTGTGGCCGTGGGCGCTGGCGAGGTTCAGGGCGCCAACGACGGTGTCGCCTGCCGCGATGGGGATGGAGATCAAGGAAACGACGCCGTACTGCTGGGTAATGTCGGGTGGTAGCTGGTCGAGTTCGGTGAAGGCCGTAGGTTTCCCTTCGCGGAGAACGGTGCGATAGGGCTGGTCGTCCAC
>Ga0066797_1000667_pt1 | contig 10168 bp, 8 predicted proteins | sample PersoiDNA2013193_FD_76335 | JGI IMG/M metagenome (GOLD analysis project Ga0066797, IMG submission 76335) | Permafrost soil microbial communities from the Arctic, to analyse light accelerated degradation of dissolved organic matter (DOM) -... | ecosystem: Environmental > Terrestrial > Soil >... | reverse complement strand
CTGGCGAAGGCTCAATTGTTGTCGCTGTTTCTGGCTACCGCGCATTTCGAAGAACCTTGTCGATGTGGTAGTGGATGGTGCTCTTGGAGACACATCCGGGTATCTTGTCGGCGAGCTTTGACAGCGGGAGGTCGGGGTACCTCAGTCGTGCCCGGACAACCTCGATCGTGCGGGACGAGAGACAGGTACAGTCAGTCCGATCGAAGGCCGCCCGTAATTCGTCGACAGCCCTCGTCTCGCGCTGCAGATTGCCCAGTTCCGCATTGACCGACCGGTTGACCTGGTTATCCATGTCTCTCTCCAGCTGCAGTTCTTCCAGGGACACCAGCGCGTTTGATGCTCCCCAGGCTGCGAGGAGCGATATGATGTCCTGGCGCGATTTGAGATAGGTGATCTCAGATGCCCGGCGGATTTGTGAGCCATGTGTCATACGGAGAGACGTCAGCGAGCGTTCGACGAGCCGACGCCCCACAGGCAGGGAGCAGCTGAACTCCAGATGTGTCCCTTGCACAGCGGCATACCCGGAGATGAGGAAGAAGCCCCTGGTGAATGCGGCCGCCGCGCGTTTTCCCCGAAGACGCCGCTCAAGTTGAGCGGGCTCCAGTGGACTGAGTCCAGAGAACAGTTGCTGTGCCTGAACGGGAGTAAGGTCGACGCTGAAACTGAGTTTATGACCGGCTCTCGAGAGAAGTGCCTGCCTGGGTTGCCAATCGGCAAGTGCATGGGAGGATAGAGAAAGCACGTAGCGCATGATAAAGGGACTCTTCGACGTGAAAGAGATCGACAGCGCTCCCCCATGGCGCAGGACCAAAGAACTCCCACCGTAGAGGGCTCCGGACAGTTCAAGCAGAGGATCAGTCGAAGGCAGCCCTGCCAGTTCCTGTTTGAGGAACTCGATCGTCGCCATTTGCGTTTACAGTCCGAGGAGCGACCTCAGTATGATGCGAAGCTTGCCTGGGTCGTGGCGAACGAGGCCATCGGCGGTTGAGCAGATGTCAGCCTCGACGACCCGTGGATGCTGACTTCTTGGGAGATCATTGGAGACAGGGTTGACCCCGGCGGAAGCGTACCGCTCCAGCGTCTCGGCAGGGATAGGGGTGGTGCTCAGCAGGATCATGTCGATGCAAGACCGTCCAAGGACCTCTTCAACCTTGTGAAGGTGCATTCCCGCAGTGTAACCCTCCGTTTCTCCTCGCTCGGTCATCGCATTCACGACCAGTACCTTCGTGGCTGAAGAGCGTACGATCGTGTCGGCGGTCGCCTCGATGGATAGCGGTGGTATCAGGCTTGTGAAGAGGGAACCAGGGCCGATGATGATAAAGTCCGCCTGAGACAGCGCTTCGAGCGCGGGGACAAAGGGCTTAGCATGAGGCGGCAGGACTTCGATGGTGTCGATTGTCTTGCCCTGAAGGGGAACCTGGTCTTCGCCATCGATTGTTGTACCATCGGTGAAGTGTGCCCGCAATGAGATGTTGTCCAGAGACATCGGCAGAACTCTGCTGGGCAACTGCATGAGTTCCGACAGCTCCTGCACTGCATCGCCGAAATTTCCCTTGATATCGCTCAAAGCGGCGATCATGAGGTTCCCGACGTTGTGGCCGCCGATTCCTTCGAGTTGCTCCGGGAAACGATACGCGAGGAGGCGGGCACTGCGTGTCGACTCACCTGCCATAGCGATGAGCGCATTCCGGAAATCGCCCGGAGGCAGCATTCCAGTGGTCTCACGAAGGCGTCCAGTACTTCCCCCACTATCTGCCATCGTGACAATAGTAGTGAGCTTGACGTTCTCTGTTCGGAGTGACTCGATAATTGGTTTGATGCCAGTTCCCCCACCGATCACGACGACACGGGGAAGAGACTCGGCCTTGCGGTAGCGGTAGATCGTCCGTGCGACAGATTCCCTGGGAATGGACCCAGTGATGGCAGCCAGCAGCGAACGAGCCAGAAGGGCCGCCGCCAGGACCATGAGCCAGGTGGACACTATCACGACAATACCGCACAGGACCCCGAAGACTGCAGAGACTGCACCGGAAGGGAGGAAACGGCGAAGCACGTGCTGAACGGACGGCCGCAGGTTCAGCAGCCATGACGTGCCCGGCGTCTGAAGCAGTCCGTCGATTGCGAAAACAAGAAGCGCTGTCCCCATAACAAACAGCAAGAGGTATCTCTTGACGCGAATGCCGGGAACGAGCCAGTACCAGAGTGCCTGTCTGTGTCCCTTCACTTCTGGAGGTCCCGATGGAACACGTGTACCGCCTTCGCCTGTGGCTTGAGGTGGTGGTAAAGCATGTTCGCGATCACGACAGAGCGGTGTCTGCCACCTGTACATCCGATGCCGACCGTCAGGTAGCTCTTTCCTTCTTCCTGGTAACGCGGGAGCACAAAGTCGACGAAGTCGGCAAGGCGAGTGAAAAACTCCCGGGCGTAGGGCTCGCGAAGGACATAGAGAATGACCCCTTTGTCGAAGCCTGTCCGATGCGCGAGATGTTCGTCGTAGTATGGGTTGGGCAGGAAGCGAACGTCGAAGAGAAGATCCAGGTCGATCGGCAGGCCGTTCTTGTAGCCAAAGGACACGATATTGATGGTGAGGGCCCGCGATTGTTGCGATCCGAGAATCGCCTCGCGAACGCGGTCCTTCAGTTCGGCAACGGTGAGATCGGTGGTGTCGATGATGACACTTGACAGGTCACGCACCTCTGCAAGCAGTTCCCTCTCGTTCCTGATACTTTCGGAGACAGTGCTTCCGGGAAGTGGATGGCGTCTGCGTGTCTCGGAGAAGCGGTTCACCAGAACTCGGGATGATGCGTCCAAGAAGATCACACGAGGGTGAACATCGCGCGCTCTAAGCCGCTGGAGCATAGAATGAAACTGGGTCTTGAACCCTGAACTGCGCACATCGAGGGCAACCGCTATCTTGCTGATTCTGCCATCGGTTTGTGAGGCGAGGTCCAGAAACTGGCTCATAAGAGAAATCGGGAGATTGTCCATGGCGTAGTACCCAAGATCTTCAAGGTAACCCATGGTCTTCGTCTTGCCGGCGCCACTCAGGCCGGTCACAATGACAAGGTCCAGGCTAGAGACTACTCCCACGTACGCCTCCCGTTTGTATTGTCGGTCTGCCCGACAGGGCACTTCTGGGAAAATACAATGGCGGAGGGGAGAGGGTTTGAACCTCCGAAGGCGTTAACCTTGCCGCATTTCAAGTGCGGTGCCATCAACCGCTCGGCCACCCCTCCACGCTCTGAAACAAGTCTACAGGACAACCCCTGGTTGTCAAAACGAGCCAGAGGCTCGTAACCGGGGATTTCGTACTTGGCGAGTCCTCGTCAGCGGATAACGTCTGTTCCCATATATGGAATCAATGCATCCGGCACTTTCACGCTGCCGTCTTCCTGCTGGTAGTTTTCCAGAATCGCAGCCATCGTTCTCCCCACAGCGAGCCCTGAGCCGTTGAGGGTGTGGACGAATGCGATCTTGCCATCTTTGGTACGGTACCGGATGTTTGCCCTGCGCGCCTGAAAGTCTTCGAAGTTGCTGCAGGAGCTTATCTCGACATATCGGTCCTGGCCGGGCATCCAGACCTGGGGGTCGAACTTCATTGCCGCCGCGAAGCCAAGATCGCCGGTGCACATCTTGCTGCGATGATATGGAAGGTCCAACTTCTTCAGAATGCCTTCGGCGTTCTCAATGAGCAGATCAAGTTCATGATATGAATCTTCCGGCTTGACGAACTTGACCATCTCGACTTTGTTGAACTGGTGGACGCGGATGATCCCCCGGGTGTCCTTGCCCGCGGCACCGGCCTCTTTTCGAAAGCACGCTGTGTAGGCGACATACTTGATGGGCAGATCTTCTTCACGGACAATTTCGTCCCTGAGCATATTGGTCACTGGAACCTCGGCCGTCGGGTCGAGGAACAGGTCGTCGGTGTCCGTATGGTAAAGATCGTCCGCGAACTTTGGCAGTTGTCCGGTTCCCGTCATCGACTCCCGATTGACCAGATAGGGCGGGAGGATCTCCGTATATCCCTCTTCCTGGACGTGTACGTCGATCATCCATGAGATGAGAGATCTCTCGAGCTTGGCCCCCAGTCCCTTGAGAACATAGAAGCGCGACCCGGAAATCTTTGCGCCCGCAGCAGAATCAATGATGCCCAGAGATTCTCCGATCTCCCAATGAGGTCTTGGAACAAATGTGAAGGTCGGCTTCTCATGCCACGTAAACACGACAGTGTTCTCTTTGTCGCTCTTGCCGACGGGGACCGACGCTTCAGGCAGGTTTGGGATACAGAGCAGCAAGGTCCGAAGGTGCGCATCGACCACTTTCACGCGGTCGTCCAGCTCCGCGATGTGTGAGCCGACGTCTTTCATCTCAGCGATGGCGGTTGAAGCATCCAGCTTGGAGCGCTTGAGTGTGGCGATCTGCTCACTGGCTTCATTGCGGAGATGCTTGAGCTTGTCCACTTTCTGGAGCAGGTCTCGCCTCTCGCGGTCGACCTCGAGGATCTCGTCGACCATCTCCGGCCCTTCGTTCTTTGTTGCTATCCCGGCCTTCACGAGGTCAGGATGCTGACGAATCAGTTCCAGGCTCAGCATCGGTATCTCCTTCCTACGGCTACAGTTTTCACGTTGAATTCTACTGTCTGGCGGCTAAAAAGCAACGCAGCTATTTGCAAAAATGATTCGGATGGATGGCGCCGACGGTGTCTGAGATACAGGAGACGCAGAAGATCAGAACCCTTCTGCAATCGCCTGTACCACGGCATCGATAAGCGGTGGTATCGTCATGCTGGTGCCCTTCACCTTGAGCGCATTGTGAACGTCTTTCAGGCCATTGCCGGTGATGAGGACAACGATGCGGTCCTCCTGGTGCAGGTCACCGCTGTTGGCCAACTTGCGCAGCGCAGCCACGGAAGCGGCAGCGGCCGGTTCAGCGAAGATACCCTCGTTCCTGCCCAGAAACCCTATGGCGTCGATGATTTCGTCATCTGAGACAGTAACCGCCAGACCGCCACTGGACCTGATGTCGCGTACCGCCATGAGGTGGTTACGCGGAATGCCGGCCACGATACTGTCAGCGCACGATGTTGGATTCTCCAAGTAGGTGACCTGTTCGCCGGAGATAACTGCCTGTGCGATCGGAGCACAACCTTCAGCCTGGACCGCTATGAGTTGGGGCATATGGTCGATGAGTCCGAGGGTCAACAGGTCGTGGAATCCCTTTGCGACACCCGAGACGATACAGCCATCCCCAACTGAGACGATGACCTTGTCTGGTGCTTCGAAACACATCTGCTCGGCGACCTCAAGGGCGACAGTCTTCTTGCCCTCGACCATGTAGGGGTTGAAGGCCGTGTTTCTGTTGTACCAGCCAAATCGTTCCGTTGCCTCCATGCACAGGTCGAATGCCTGGTCGTAGTTGCCATCGACAAGGAACAGATGGCTGCCGAATACTCGCAACTGCGCTATTTTTCCCGCAGGCGCGGAGGCAGGCACAAAGATGTATGCGGTGACTCCTGCATTCGCGGCAAGCCCTGCCAGGCTGGAACCTGCGTTGCCCGTCGTTGCGGCTGTAATAATGTGCTCGCCAAGTTCGGCTGCCTTCGCGATGGCGCTGGCGGAGGCCCTGTCTTTCAGTGAAGCTGTTGGATTGCGTCCGTCGTCTTTGAACCACACATGGGACAGTCCAAGTTGAGGACCAACACGTTTGCTTGTATACAGCGGCGTCCAGCCGATCTGGAGTGTCAGCGACGCAGGACGTCCCTCGACAGGCAGGAGCGCGAGATATCGCCACATCGAGAGGTCGCCGTCATTCTCCAACTGTTCCCTGGTGAGGACCCTTCGGACCCGATCGTAGTCGTACAGGACTTCGAGGATTCCGTCGTTGCCACAGGTAGGACAGACATAGCGGGTTGCGGAAGGGTCGTATTCGCGTCCGCACTTTATGCATTTCAGCCCAAGAACTGAAGACATTATTCCTCCTTAACAGAAAGGCGGGCGAGGTAGCTGCCTCACCCGCCCAGATCATTCGTTGTTGCTGCGGCTAGAGCTAGTCGCGGACGATCCTGGTGCCGGTCTCACCGGCAATAGCTCGTTCGAGCGACTCCGGGTTGGTGATAAGGGCCTCATTTCCTCCGTGTTCAAGGAAGGCGATGGCTGCTTTGACTTTGGGTAACATGGAACCCTTTGCAAACTGACCCTGGTCCATGTACACCTTGGCCTCCCTTACCGTCATGCGGTCGACGCCCTTCTGGTCGGGCTTGTTATAGTTGATGAAGACCTTCTCCACGGCAGTACTGATGACGAAGAGGTCCGCATGCAGATTGGTGGCCAGCAGACTCGTCGCGTAGTCTTTGTCGATGACGGCGGCAACACCCTTGAGGTTTCCCTGATCGTCTCTGACGACGGGGATTCCTCCTCCACCCGCAGCAATGACGACAAATCCGGCCCTGACGAGGTTCTTGACAGCATCCAGTTCGACAACCTCGATCGGCATTGGCGAAGCGACGACTCGCCGCCATCCCCGGCCCGCATCTTCCACAACGGTCCAGCCCTCCCTGGCTACCTTCTCATCGATTTCGTGCTTGGTATAGAAGGACCCAACGGGTTTCAGTGGGTTCTTGAAGGCGGGATCATCCCGATCGACAAGAACCTGAGTGACGACGGTGACTGCTTCTTTGACAAGTCCTCGCTTCAAGAACTCATTGTATAATGCCTGCTGGATTTGATACCCGATGGCGCCCTGGGTATCTGCTCCGCAGGAATCAAGAGGAACCGCATGCAGCCCGGCCGCCTTCTCGGCAATCTCTGAGCGCAGGAGGATGAAGCCGACCTGCGGTCCGTTGCCGTGTGTAATGACGACATCGTAGCCTTGCTGCACCATGCTGGCAATGTGTCGCGCCGTCTCGACTACGGCATCGTACTGGTCGGCCACGCTCTTGTGCAACTCATCCCTGATCAGTGAGTTTCCACCAATAGCAATGACGGCTATTCTGGCCATGTCTGTTGAACTCCTATATCTGCCTGTGCTCTACATCGTGAGGGCAAGAATGGCCTTGACGGTATGCAGCCGGTTTTCTGCCTCGTCGTACACGACGGAGTGCGTTCCATCGATGACGGCATCGGTCACTTCAAAGTTGCGGTCGGCAGGCAGTGGGTGCATATAGATCGCATTCTTCTTGGCTAGGCTCAGGCGGCGTTCGTCGAGGATCCAATCACTGTGTTTTTTGGCGATCTCCTGCGACTCCTTCAGATCACGGGTTGTCATGAAGCAACCCCAGGACTTGGCTTCAATGATGTCTGCGCCTTCCATGGCGGCATCCATGTCATTGGTGACCTCAAACTTGACGCCCGCTTCTTCAGCGTTCTTTTGGGCTATCTCCATTGCTTCGGGCTGGAGAGCGAATTCGGGCGGGATGGCCAACGTAACATCCATTCCAAAACGAGGCATCATCATGACGGTGCCCTGCGCGACAGCCATGGGTTTGGCATAGCTGGGAGCGTAGGCCCAGGACATGACGAACTTGCGGCCTCGGATCTCATTGTGGAACTTCTCTTTGACCGTCATGACGTCGGCCATCATCTGGCACGGATGGTCAAAGTCGGATTCGAGCGAGATGACCGGAATATCGGCGTATTTCGCGACGTTTGTCATGTAGTTGTGCCCGACGCCGAGGTAGATGTCATCCCGAATAGCGATGCCGTGGCCGTACCGGGAAAGGATAATGCCCATCTCCTTCTCCGTGTCGCCGTGAGAAATCTGTACTGCTTCTTCGGTCAGATAGTGGGCATGGCCGCCAAGCTGAGTCATGGCTGCTTCGGTGGAGTTGCGCGTACGTGTCGACTTGTCCCGAAACAGCATGAACAGTGTCTTGTCTTCGAGAAGATGATGGGGAATGCCCAAGGCTTTCTGTTTCTTGAGGTCAAAAGCGACGTCAAGCAACATCTCGAGTTCTTCTGTGGTCCAATCATTGGTGGAAAGGAAGTCTCTTCCTTTCATCCTGGTGTTCATAGAGTTCAAACCTCCTTGGCGAGTTTGGACGGGAGCAGGGCGTAGAAGCGTGCCGCTTCATACAGATCACTGATGCGGACATATTCGTTGGCGGCATGGGCAAGCCACTCGTCGCCGGGGCCGAAGCCGATGGAGGGAATGTTGAAGTGACCCATGAAGGCGACGCCATTGGTGGAGAAGGTCCAGCGGGATATCCGGGGGGTCTTGCCGCGCGCTTGCGTGGCGGCGTCGACGCCGGCTTTGACCAGGGGGTGATTTTCGTCCAGCGCCCACGTGGGGAAATACTTCTCCTGATGGACATGAAGCCCAGTCCAGCTGGTATCCTCGAACTCCGTCAACTCGACAGTTGTGTGCCCGGGATCATTGACTGCGCCACGGAACTCTGCGAGGACGGTTTCCTTTGTCTCGCCAACAGTGATACGTCGATCGATGTAGATCGTGCTCTCGTACGGGACTGAGTTGATCGAAGGTGCCTTGCTCTCGATGATACTGACGACAGCTGTACCCTTGCCAAGGAAGGGATCATCCTTGAAGGTTGCTGTGAGTTTCTCGATATTGAGAACGGTCTGTGCCATCTTGTAGATGGCATTGTCGCCCTTATCCGGATGAGCAGCATGGGCTGACGTTCCCGTGGTTGTGATCTTAAGTTCGACGCGGCCCCGGTGCCCACGATAGACGTCGAGACTGGTTGGTTCGCAGATAACGACAAAGTCCGGTCTGAACCCTTCCTTCTCGACCATGTGGATGACAGACAACCCATCGCAGGTTTCTTCCAGAACCGTTCCGGATATGTAGAGCGAGAATCCATCCAGAAGACCCAGCTGTTTTGCCATTGCCGCGCCGTAGACCATTGACGACATGGCCGCTTTTTCGTCGCTGGACCCTCGACCGTAGAGGAGATTCCCATCGACAACGGCGGCAAACGGATCCACCTTCCAGTACTCCTTATCTTCTGCCCACACAGTATCAATATGCGCATCATAGAGGATCTTGCGGGAACCGTTGCCCACCCGTCCGATGATGTTGCCTATGCCGTCGACCTTGACTTCGTCAAAGTCAAGAGCCTCCATTCTGGACTTGATGAGCATGACCAGGTCTTTTTCCTGGGTCGAATAGCTGCGCGTCTTGACAACATCGCGGGCAAACTCGAGAATCTCCGGTTCGTACTTGCGTGCCAACGCTTCAGTTTCTTGATTTGTCATGGTAGTTGTTCGACTGGTGACAACCGTAGGAGGTCTGAGTGCCTTGAGGCCGCCAGGCCGATCGGAGGATCGTCGAACGTACTCCTTTCTCCCGTACTGGATAGGATCAGAAACACTGTCAGTCTACTACACATGGCATCCAATGCAATCGTGGAAGGGAGCCTTTGCAGATTCGCGGGGTGGACTCCCCTGAGGGGAAAGGTCCAGGCGCTAAGGTCGCACCTCGACAGTGGACGCCGCTTGAAAAACGGTATCAAGTGAAGCAGTTCGGCCCACGATCACGATTTCCAGAGAACCTGCCAGGGTCGGTACGTAAGGCACCGTCACGGGCAGTGACGAAGCTGAAGTGACCAGCGATCCTCCGATATACACGTCGAATGATACGGCGGCTGACCCGGCCTGCTGAGCCACGTCCAGGCTGAGCGTCATTTGCTGTCCGACCTTGAACTGATCTGGGAGTGCAGTCACACTGAGTTCACCACCGGGAGGAATCGGCCCGGGAGGAATCGGCCCGGGCGAAATCGGCTCTTGATAGACTTCCGTAGGGACCTGGTCGCGGAACATTGTCCTCACGACGACTCTATTGTCGGGCCAGTCGGCCGGGGCCAGCTTGGTTGGATCCTCGATCGCGAGTCGTACGGTCTGAAGAATCGGTGGGTGAACTGTGCATGTCTGCGTTGGTACGTGGCTCGACAGGAAATATGAGGAGTGAGTCGAGGATGCGGGACAGGCGGTGGTGGCGAGCAATCCTGAGGCGTCACAGATTGTGCGTACCGAAATGCCCTCGGGTTTAGGGCCAAAGTATGTTTGTTTCTTAAGCTTGATGGCCTCCAGCATGTACGCTTTCCATGTCATGGCCGGAAACCGCGAGCCTGCGTTTCGGATGGCAGACATGTTTGCCCGCGTGGCGTCGTTTCCTATGTGGATCACAGTGCAGAGTTCGGGAGTGAAGCCAT
>Ga0066797_1000666_pt1 | contig 10173 bp, 8 predicted proteins | sample PersoiDNA2013193_FD_76335 | JGI IMG/M metagenome (GOLD analysis project Ga0066797, IMG submission 76335) | Permafrost soil microbial communities from the Arctic, to analyse light accelerated degradation of dissolved organic matter (DOM) -... | ecosystem: Environmental > Terrestrial > Soil >... | reverse complement strand
GACGAAGCTGCCGTCGTCGGAGCGGATTGTCGGGGCGAAGTAGGGAAAGCTCCAAGCACCAACATCCAATATCCAGAGAAGCACCAATAAATGACGAATGATTAGAAGTGCGGGCGGAGGCCGCCTTTGACCAAGAATATTTTCGTTGCGGGCGAGAGCGGCAGAGGGCTGCCGCACTCCAAGACGCTGGCGCGTTGGCGCGGGCAGTGGATGATTTGTACGCAGCGGGCGGGCGATGAACACGCGGCCGGGCCGGCCGCGCTCCAAACGGCGGTGGCGTAATGGCCCTGACAAAATTTAAAAATAACCATGACACGGGAACAACAATTGCGGGGGTGGATCAAAGGGCTGACGTGGGTTTTTATTGTCGGCCTGTTTTTGAGCGGGGTGACGGCGATTCCGCTGTTGCCGGAGGTGAACTGGCTGGCAGAGCATTTTAACGCGGCGGATAAATCATCGGTTGTCGCCGGCTGGCTGGCACGGGTGCGCGAGGCGCTGGGGCAAACACAGTCGCAGTATCCGTTTCTTTTTTACGGCACGGACTGGCTGGCGTTTGGGCATTTTATGATCGCGATTGTGTTCATCGGGGCGCTGCGTGATCCGGTGCGGAACCGGTGGCTGTTTGATTTTGGGCTGATTGCGTGCGGGTTGGTGATTCCGTATGCGTTCGTCTTTGGCGGTTTTCGCGGGATTCCGATTTGGTGGCGGCTGATTGATTGTTCGTTCGGGGTATTCGGGTTTGTGCCGTTGTGGTTTTGCCGGAAGTGGACGGAGGAAGTGGAAGAGGTAATGAGTTAGGGAGTTAATGAGTTGGGAAGCCGAGTAGTGAGCTATAGTCGGGACGACCGTGCTACGTTGAGGCAATGGGCAAGAAAAGTCAGCAAACTGTGAATTCTGGCTGGACATGAGTCAGTTATGAGGCGATATGGAAACAAACCATCGGGCAACCGCTAATCATGGAAGAAAAACCCAAACGAATACGGAACCGGGCTGAGAAAATTTTGAAAGGCTTTCTAATCTGGGTGGCGGTGAGTTTTGGCATCTTTTTGGCAATCTTGATCTTCGACATTGCAGATGATAGCCCGCCGATGAATGCCGGGGATTACGCAAAATCATCCTGGCCAGCATCGTGTGCGTGGGGCTGGCGTGGTGTCTTTGGTCTATCGTCCGCTGGCTGTGCCGCTGGCGGAACTTGAAGCGTCTGGCCATTGGTTGCGGCTGCCTTTTGCTGCTTTTAATCCTATTGCGGGTTGAGGAAAACTGGCGGGGCAAGCGGGCGTGGGACAATTTCCGGCGCGAATGGGAGGCCAAAGGTGAGAAGTTTGATTTCAAGGCCTTCGTGCCGCCTCCGGTGCCGGCTGACCAGAACTTTGCCCTGACGCCGATTGTTGCGAGTTGCTATGGGAATATTTTGGACACGAATGGAAACCGCATTTGTCCGCCAACGACTAACGTGGTGAACCGGCTGGAATTGAGGATCTACGGCACCGGAGCATCCGTTGGGAAGGACCCTACAAACGGTTCCTGGTCAAAGGGAACGCTCACGGACTTGAGGGGCTGGCAGGAATATTATCAAAGCCTGCTTGTCACGAATGAAAGCGGGGCGGTGACGCATGAATTTCCGGTGCCGACCCATCCACAAACTCCCGGAGCGGATGTGCTGCTGGCATTGGGCAAATACGATGATGCCTTGAAGGAACTGGCCGCGGCCAGCCGGTTGCCGGCGTCACGTTTCCCCTTGAATTACGACAGTGAAAACCCGGCCGCCATCCTGCTGCCGCATCTCTCGGCCATGAAAATGTGCGCCCAAACCCTGCAACTGCGGGCATTGGCGGAGCTGGAGGCGGGCCAGAGCGCGCAAGCGTGCGAGGACACCGTGCTCATCTTTCAGCTGACGGAAAAATTCCCGAACGACCCGTTGCTGATCGATCACCTAGTCAGGATCGCCATGATGCAGATCGCGGTGCAGGCGGTATATGAAGGACTGGCGGCGCATCGCTGGACGGAGGCGGATTTGGTCAAGCTCTCGGCGGAAATCGACCGGCAAAACCTGGCGGCTGATTACCAATTCACTATGCGAGGTGAGATGGCCGAAAGCGTAAAGTTGATTGATTACTGGAAAAAGAATCCAGGGGAATTGTGGAGAACTTTTCTGGTGTTTCAAAATTTAGATGCACCGCATTCACCACCATGGTACGCCCCCGCCGTTGCGCGGCTGATTCCACCCGGCTGGTTCGATCAAAACAAAGTCAATTATTGCCGACTTGTGGCGGGAACAATCATTCCCATTGCCAGCGAAACCAACCGGACTTTTTCGATGAAAATGTACCGGCAATGGGAGGATAGGATGGGCGATTACACGCCGTGGGCTCCTTTTCATTTCTTGCACAGAATGCTTGTCCCGGCTCTTGGGGCCAGCACTAGAAAATTCGCCCTGTGTCAAACGGCGCTCAACCTGGCGGATACGGCCATCGCGTTGGAACATTACCGGCTGGTCAAGGGGAATTACCCGGAGACCCTTGATGTGCTCGCGCCGCAGTTCATCGCCCAACTGCCGACCGATCCCATCGGCGGCAAAATGTTGAAATATCGCCGGGAAGCGGGGGGGCAGTTTGTGCTCTATTCCGTGGGGTGGAATGAAACGGATGATGGCGGGGTGACGGTTTTTAGAGAATTTTCGCCGAACACCGTCGATATGGACAAAGGCGACTGGGTTTGGCGGTATCCGGGGAAATAGTTTGGTGGTGATGCTGTGTGCGTGCGGAGGGGGAGAAACGCGATCTATGAGTTTTAGAGTTGGAGAGGCCAGTTTGTTTGACGACCTCCCTCACCTGTTTCCTCTCCCCGAGGGCTTATCATTACCCACATCTTTTTGATGGCCATATCAAATTTGCTGCTATGGGTTTACCTACGCCCGGAAAGACGAGCGCATTTAAATGGAATAACGCGCGCGGGTGGGCGGAAGCTGAAGCGGCGTAAACGCCGCGCCCCGGCCGAGGGAGCGCGACCTTTAGGTCGCTTCAACGCCCAAAGCGACGAGGGCGTTCAAATGGTTTGATGCGGCATATGACACGGAATCTTTGCATGTAATTCATAAACAAGGTTTTATATAATTAGATTTGCTCAAAAATCTCTGTGGAAGATGTGGGTAATGATTAGCCCCGAGGGAGAGGAGCTTATGTAGAAGCGTTCCTTGGTTCGGTTGCCGTTTGACCTATCCCGTTGCGGGTAGTTCCAAAACGAGGTCCATTTTTCATTTTCAAAAATCGCTCAATTCCCCAGCAAATCCGCAGTTTTTGGCCCGGCCGCCATTTTCACGACACCAATTATCACCAATAGCCACGGAGTGATTTTGATTTTTATGGAATTTTTTTGGGCGGACCCCCTTCCCACTCCCGTTTTTTGAAAATAAATGGCATAAATCTGCCAGTTACTATCCCTACCCAAATTCAGATTTTCAGGACCTGTGATACGGTGGGGACATGAGACGCGAATTATGCGCAGTTCGAGCCGCGTGGGCCACCCGAATGGGGGAGGTTAGAGGTACTGGCGTGCTGCCACCGTCACGTCGGCTCCGACAAGCTCAGGTCGCTGGCGCTGTTTTATGGGCGCATTCGCCCATGTTCACTGATATTCACCTTTATTCACTGATATTCACCGAAATTCACCCGATTCGGGCAAAAAATAAAAAAATTGCGCGAACCGCACGGGCCATTACGAAAGAGGCGGGATCACCATCAATGACCAGCGATATACCAACAAAAACCAGTCGAAGGGTACTGGCGTACGGCCATCCGTCTCCGCTGCGCTACGGCGCGGCAGGCCTGTCGGAGTGGGCCATGTGGGTCATGGAGCATTCGTATGATCAGGTGCGGACGAACTTCCTGCAGGTCGCAGACCTGCGCGCCGGGGGCAGGCAGGCAAAGTTCTGGGAATCAAGGTTCGTTGGGCCTTGTTGGGCTTCGTTGGACCCTAGAATTTTTAAAAGTACAGTGAGCCCGCGCATAAGCACCATTGCACGCGGCGGTTCATCTTGGAATGCGTGTGGTTTGGACGATTTGTTCATTGTGGAGGGAGATGGAGCCGGCTCACGCCGGCTGCTACAAGCCAGCAAATCCGACCGAATCCAGGTAAATCCGACTAAATCCAACCAAATTATGGATAATCGAGGACGAGAACGAGAACGAGGACGAGGAGGATATTGTCAGCAGGCGGGCGTATTGCGATTCAGGCTAGACAAATTCGTCCGGCGGGCGCGTCATTTATGAAAATGCCCGGCGATTCAGAACTGGAACGGCTCTACGACGCTCATGCGTCGTCGCTCTATGCTTTTCTGCTGAACCTGACGCGGGATGTGGCGGATACGCGGGATGTGTTGCAGGAGGTTTTCGTAAAGATCGCCCGCAACGCAAACCTGCTGCGGGGGGTGCGCGAGGAGCGGGCGTTTCTGATCCGGCTGGCGCATAACGCGGCGATTGACTTGATGCGTCGTCGGGGAACGCGGGAGCGGACGAAGTTGAACCTGGCGGAGGTGCTGTCGCCGTTCGCGCCGGCGAGTGATCCGGATGAGGAGGTGTTTCGCAATGAGCTGGCGGCGGCGCTGGCGGAATTGCCGGAGGAGCAGCGGGCGGTGGCGCATTTGAAATTGTGGGGCGGGCTGACGTTCGAGGCGATTGCGGTGGCGCTGGAGGTATCGCCCAATACGGCGGCGAGCCGGTACCGGTATGCGATAGACAAATTGCGGGAGCGGCTGCGTCCGTTATATGAGGAACTGAAGAAATGACGAAGCGCTAATGACGAATGACGAAACAATACGGTGCGGGTGGGGCTAACCGTGCTGGAAAGCAAGGCGAGGACGACGAAGAGGAAGAGAAAGATTTTTTATAACCAGCAAATAACTGTGAATAACGAGCAGGAACAATTTGAGCAGCGGGTGAGCGGGCAGCCGTTGCGGGCGGTGCCATCGGCGTGGCGCGGGGAGATTTTGGCGACGGCGCGGGCGGCACGGGCGGAGAGCGTGGCGACAGTGGCGGAGCCGGTCGGGCGCGAGCCGTGGCGGGCGTTGCTCCGGCGGCAACTGGTTGCCTTGCTTTGGCCGCATCCGAAGGCGTGGGCGGGATTGGCGGCGGTGTGGGTGGGCATCATTGCCTTAAATATTTCCACACACGAGGCGGCGCCGAGGATGGCGGAGAAATCAGTTACGCCATCGCCGGAGATGGTGGTGGAGTTGAAGAAGCAGCAGCGGATGTTCGCGGAGCTGGTGGGCAGCTATGACACGATGGAGGCGGACCGGCCGAGGGTTTTTGCGCCGAGACCGCGGAGTGAACGGGGAGAGATAGCAGTGACGTGACCGGGTTGGTCAAAGATGGGGCTTCGAGCATGAAGGATGTGGATAATGACTAAAACCTAATGACGAATGACTAAATAAGCTCCAAGCACCAACATCCAAGCACCAGAGAAACTACAAAATGAAAAAGCCCCAATGACGAATGACGAGAAGAGAAAGTGCGGGCGGGGGTCGCTTTTGAATGAGAGTGCGCTCGTTGCGGGCAAAAGCGGCGCTGAAGTGGCCGCACTCCAGACGCTTCGCGAGGCATGGTGGCGCAGAGCAAAAGTGAGACATCGGGAATGCGGATGGTTAATGACCAAATGAATTTATGGATGAAAAACCGAAAAGCATCTGGAAAAAATCGTTCACGGGGCGGGTGGCGCTCTTTCTCCTGTCTATTGCTGCCACGGCGACCGTTTTTTTGGTGTTAGTCATATATGGGCTCGTGAATTGGAGCGGGACGATTTCGGAGGTCTTCACCAAGATTTGCATCAACACACTGATTTGTTTTTTTGTCTGCCTGGTTGCGATTTTTTTTATCTGGCCGTTGTTGCGCCTGATGTTTTGGAAACACTGGCGGCGGACATTGTTCGGGCTGGCGTGCCTGGTGACGATGGTGGCGCTGTTTTATGCGGAGGAGGACTGGCGGGGAAAGCGGGCGTGGAACAATTATGTGCGCGCCTGCGAGGCGGCGGGCGCGAGCATGGATTGGAGAACGTACATTCCCGCGCAGATTCCGGATGACCAGAACCTGGCGATGTGTCCGCTGTTCAAGCCGGTGCTGGATTATACGAAGACAAACGATCCGGGACATGCCAGCACAATCTGGAATGACACGAACGGCACGGCGAGGGTTTACCGGCTGGACGTGCGCTGGCCTGACGGCTGGTCGATAGGCCGTGATTCGGACGCGCATGGTGCAGCCCGGAAAGAGCTGGATGCGACTCCGCTGACGAACGGGTGGGTGAACCTGGCGGCGTGGCAGAATTATTTCCGGACGGGAACCAACCTGGCCGGCATCCCCGCCGGCAAGACGCCGGCCGAGGATGTGTTGCTGGGGATGCGTTTCATGGAACCGGACATGGCGGAATTGCAGGGCGAGGCGGCACGGCGTCCGCTGGGGCGCTGGCCGTTGCACTATGATACGGATTTTCTGGCGGGGATCTTATTACCCCAACTGGGCGATATCCGCCGGATCAACAAAACGCTGAAAGTGCGCGCGGCGGCGCGGCTGGCGGCGGGCGATGTGGCTGGCGGGCTGGCCGATGTGCAACTGGGTCTGCGACTGGCCGACTCGGCGGCGGGCGAACCTTTTGTGATTTCGTTGCTGGTGCGGGAGTTCGCGGTGGAAGACATATTGCAGCCGGTGCGGGAGGGCATCGCGCGCCATCAATTTTCCGAAGCGCAAGTAGCCACGCTTCAGCAGGAGCTGGCGGGCGAGGATTTTTTGGCGGGTTACGGACGGGATTTTCAGGCTGAGCGGGCGATGCGAGGCCAGTGGCAAAAGTATAACGGCAATGCGATGCGTGAGCTGTACCGGGAAATGGGCAGGCAGAATGATGACAAGGAGAAGAAGGCCTGGATACTGCTGGAATTCGCGCCCAGGGGCTGGGTTTATCAAAATCAGTTGACGCTGTGCCAGCTGACTGACCGGGTGTACCGGCAGGCCGTTGATGAGCACTCCCGCCGGGTGTTTCCGGCGATAACGAAAGATAACGAGAAGATGGTGAATGAAACCTCGGGGTTGTACTCGATCATAACCAAGCTGGTATTGACGTACAAAATCTTGGAGGACGCACCCTTAAGCACGGCGCGGCATCAGACGGTGGTCGACCAGGCGGTGATCGCCTGCGCGCTGGAGCGTTACCGGCTGGCGCACGCGGAATATCCGGAGACGCTGGAGGTGCTCGCGCCGCAGTTCATCGCGCAGGTGCCGCAGGATGTGATCGGCGGCGGGCCGTTGAAGTATCACCGGACGGATGACGGCCGGTTTATGTTGTATTCGATCGGCTGGAACGAAAAGGATGACGGCGGGGTGATGTCCAAACCTGATGGCGGATCGCATCCGGAATGGGGGCCGCAGCCGAAGTACGAGGAGGGCGACTGGGTGTGGGAGTATCCACAGAAATGAGGGGCAGGGACATTTAGTCATTTTTAATTGGTGAAAGGGAGGTTAGAGTCTGCGGATGAACATTTTGAATCTGAATCCCGACGAAGATATCGGGGCGAGCGCATGGCTGGTGGAGATGGATGAGCATCGCATCTTGCTAGATGCCGGGATGCATCCGAAGCGCGAAGGCCGGGACGCGGCACCGCGGTTTGGCAAGGCGGGCACGCATGACGTGGACGCGATCGCGATCTCGCATTGTCATCATGACCACGTGGGGGCGCTGCCGCTGGCGGTGCGGCAATTTCCCAAGGCGCACGTGCTGATGACGGAACTGAGCTATCTGCTGGTGGAGCGGGTGCTGCATAATTCGGTGAACGTGATGACGCGGCAGCGGGATGAACTGGGCATCAAGGAATACCCTTTGTATTCGCATGATGAACTGGATGACATCGCGGCATTTTTTCAGGGCTTCAAATATAATCGCGAGGTGGAATGGGCGTCGCACCAGAAAGCGCGCGCCGGGCTGCCTTCACCCACGCTGGAATTTTTTGACGCCGGCCACACGCTGGGTTCGGCGGGAATCCTGTTGCGCGGGAAAAGCGAGACGATGTTTTACACGGGCGATGTTTGTTTCCACGACCAGACGATCTTGAAGAGCGCGCGGTTCGAGGGCGTGAAGGCGGATGTGCTGGTGATGGAAACGACGCGTGGCAACCGCGCGGTGCCGGCGGGTTTCACGCGCCAGGCGGAGATCGACCGGCTGGTGGAGGCGATCCACGCGGCGCAAAAGAAGAAGGGGTGCATCATGATCCCGGCCTTCGCGCTGGGTCGCACGCAGGAAATCCTGGCGATGCTGGCGTTGCTGATGCGCGAGGGGAAGTTGAAGAAGCAGCCGGTATACATCGGCGGGTTGGGCCGCGTGTTCACGGAGATCTACGACATCGAGTCGCACCGGATGCACCGGCAGCATACGAATCTGCATCTGAACGAGGCGTTGCAACTGATCGTGCTGGAAAAGGGCGCGGCGGACACGATGAAGCTGAGCGGCGGGAAGATATTTGTCATAACGGCGGGCATGATGAGTGAGAATACGGCGGCGCATGACCTCGCGAAGCGGATGATCGGGGACGAGAAGCAGAGCATCTTTTTTGTGGGCTACGCGGACCCGGATTCACCGGCGGGGCGGTTGAAGGCGGCGAAGCAGGGCGAGACGTTTGTGTTCAGCCCGGGCGCCGGGCGGGTGACGAAGCACTGCGACATGCAGGATTTTGACCTGACGGCGCACGCGAACCGCGGGGACCTGCTGGACTTTGTGGGGCAGGTTTCACCGCGCACGGTGTTGCTGGGCCACGGGGACGCCGCGGCACGCAACTGGTTCGAAGCAAGCATCCGCGAGCGCTGGCCGAAGATGAAAATCATCCAGCCGCAGCCGATGACGGGCGTGACCGTTTGATTCGCGGGAAACAAAAAACCGCCGGGAGAAATTCTCCCGGCGGTTTTGGTTTGAGATGGTTCAGTGCCCGCCGTTGACGATGTTGGCGAGGTTGAAGATCGGCAGGAACATGCAGATCACCATGCCGCCGATGACGACACCGAGGAACACGATGAGCAGCGGCTCGAGGAGCGACATGAGGCCGGAGAGCGTGGTGTCGATTTCCTCATCAAGGAAGTTGGCGACGCGCTCAAGCATGGTGTCGATGTTACCGGTCTGTTCACCGGCGCTCAACATGCGGACGACCATGGTGGGAAAGATGGGGTGCTTGGCGAGCGCAGCGGAGATGCCTTCGCCGCGTTCGATGTCCAGCGCGGCGGCCTTAATGGCTTTTTCCATGACGACGTTGCCGACGGTTTGGGAAACGATCTGCAGCACCTCAAGGATCGGCACACCGCTGCGGACGAGCGAGGAAAGGGTGCGGGTGAAGCGCGCGAGGCAGATCTTATGGGCGATGGGGCCAAAGATCGGCAGTTTGAGGCGCTGCTTGTCCCAGAATTCGAGGCCGGACTTGGTCTTGATGTATGCAAGCCAGCCCCAGATGGCGCCGCCCGCGAGGATGATCAGATACAGCAGGTCATGCTTCACGATATCGCTGATACCCATCAGGAACAGTGTCGGGCCGGGCAGGGCGGCGCCGAAACCTTGATAAACTTCCTTAAAGGTCGGAATGACGCGAACCAGGAGGAAAATGGTGATGACTACCGCAACGATGGTCACGACGGTAGGATACATCAAGGCGGTCTTCACCTTTTTCCGCAAGCGCTCGGTATTTTCCTGGTAGGTGGCGAGACGGCTAAGGATTTCGGACAGCAAACCGCCTTTTTCACCGGCGGAAACCATGGCGACATACAGGCGGTTAAAGGCTTTCGGATGGTGGGCCAAGGCTTCGGAGAAGCTCTCACCGCTTTCCACCCGGGTGGTGATGTCGCGGATGGTGTCGCGCATGATCTTGTTTGGCGTCTGGTCGCCCAAAGCCTGGAGTGCTTGGACGATGGCGATACCGGCATCGACCATGGTGGCGAGCTGCCGGGTAAAAACGACCAGGTCAGCCAGGGCGACTTTGCCGCCTTTGGTCTGGCCGCGCTTGGAGATCTTTTCCTTGATCTCGACCACCAGCATGTTGCGGTTGAGCAACGCGGCGATGGCGGCCTGCTCTGAAAGCGCCTCCACAGTGTTGCGGATTTCGCGGCCAGTGGCCGTTTCCCGGGCGGTGTAAGCAAATAATGGCATACCTTATAT
>Ga0066797_1000665_pt1 | contig 10174 bp, 9 predicted proteins | sample PersoiDNA2013193_FD_76335 | JGI IMG/M metagenome (GOLD analysis project Ga0066797, IMG submission 76335) | Permafrost soil microbial communities from the Arctic, to analyse light accelerated degradation of dissolved organic matter (DOM) -... | ecosystem: Environmental > Terrestrial > Soil >... | reverse complement strand
CCGGCCGAGGCGTCGGCGGAACCGGACGCTCGCATGACGTCGGCGCCCCGCCCCCAGCCCCGCCTGGACGGTGCGCCGCTCATCCCCGAGCGCAGCCGAGACGATTCCGACGCCGGCTGGAACGACGGACCCGACTCCAACGACGAACGCCTGCGCCGGGACGTGCCGCCACATTGGTGACGGCAGCCTGACGCAGGCCTTCGGCTGAGCTGTGCGGGCTACTTCTTCAGCAGGTCGCGGATCTCGGTCAGGAGCGCGATGTCCTCTGGAACCGGGACCTCGTCGTCGACGGCCTGGCGAGCCTTCATCGTGTTGATCGGCAGCACGACGAACAGGTAGAGCGCGAGCGCCGTCAGGATGAACAGCAGTAGTGCAGTCAGCACCTTGCCGATCGAGAAGTCGGCGTGGTTGATCTGGAAGTTCCCGACGGCGTCCAGGCTCGGCCGGCCGAAGATCGCCGCGATGAGCGGCGTGATGATGCTGTCGACGAGCGCCTTGACGACCGCGCCGAACGCGACGCCGATGATGATGCCGACCGCCATGTCAATCGCGTTGCCGTGGGCGATGAACTCCCTGAACCCGCTGAGGAACTTTCTCATGTGCCGCCCCTTCGACGTGTGCGCCGTGCGCATTTGGCTGCGCGATCATTCCACGAGCACGGCCGTGATGCTCGTGCTCAGTGCGGCGGCGGCGAGTCGCGCTGCATCCTCCGGCGTCACCGCGACGAGCACCAACGGTTCGAGATCGGAGTCCGGCGCGGATCCAAACAGGCCGCCGCTCCCGTCACCTGAGTGTCCATCGACGCCCACCACCAACGCACGCTCGACGATCGTTTCTGCGATTCCCGCGCCCGTTGCGGCATCGCTGGAACCGGCGAGGATGCCGACCCGGTCGCCCGGCGCGAGGACGCGCGCAAAGTCCGGATCGGCGAGGTGGACCGGGGCAAGGACCAGACCCGGCGGGACCGAAGGTCGGCCGGTGCTGCTCCGAACGACCCCAGTGACGAGTGGGGTTCCGGCTGGCACGGCAACTGCCGTCCGCCGTCCGACCACTGCGTCCTCCGCGCTCGGCGCTCCGTTCGGCGCGAGGGAGGCGCCGATCCGCACGATCCGGACATCGGCGGCCGTGAGCGTCGTCCCGGGCGAGAGCTCGCGCGCGGCGACGGCGACCGCGACGGTCGGCGGCGTCGGCGGCCTCAATGCCCCTGGGGCAAGCGCCGCGGCGGCCGCGAGACAGCCCGCCGCGATCGCGACGCGTGATCGCCAGGCGAGTGCGCCCCACCGGCGGCGCAGCCGGGTCGATGTCCCGCGCACCATCGGTGGATCGCGCCGGGTGCGCCGGCCATCGGAGGTCGTGGGGATCCGCACCAGGCCAGTGGATCGCAACGTCTGGGGCGGCCGTGCGCTGGCTCATCGCCTCAGGTGGCGTGGCACGCGCCGGGGCCGCCTGTGGTTGGCACGAGGAAGGCCCGCGGACCCACCGGGTCCGCGAAGCGATGGGTCGCGATGCGCGCGAGCCGGAGTGAGCTGCTCGCGATGCGCGCGAGCCGGAGCTAGCTGCTCGCGGGGGAGCCTGACGGAGGAGTGCTGCTCGAACCGGAGCCGCCCGTCGGGGCGCTGCTCGAACCGGAGCCGCCCGTCGGGGCGCTGCTCGAACCGGAGCCGCCCGTCGGGGCGCTGCTCGAACCGTTCGTGCCGGAGCCACCCGAGGTCGAGCCGCCGGTGCCGGCCAGCGTCCCCAGCCGCGAGGCGGACTTCGAGGACGAGCTGGTGCGCGAGTCCGTGCGGTAGAAGCCCGAGCCCTTGAACACGACGCCGACGCTCGAGAACAGCTTGCGCAGACGTCCGTCGCACTGGGGGCAGGAGGTGAGGTCCTCGTCGGTGAAGGACTGCTGCTCCTCGAACCGGTGATCGCAGGCTGTGCACGCGTAGGCGTAGGTGGGCACGTCGTTCCTCCCGTCAGGCTCAGCGGAAGCCTGGCACTCTCATGACACGAGTGCTAATCCTACCGCGCCGCCCCGGTTGATCGCGACAGCCGTCGCCACCCGGACGGCGACGCCACGGCGTCGACGAGCCGGTCGTGCGGTTCACGAGGCAGCGGAGCGGTGCCGGCGTTCACGAGCTCGTCGTCGTAGAGCAGCGCCAGTACGAGGGCATCCGGCCGCACGGCGGCCAGCGCCCGGTCGTACCAGCCGCCGCCCTGCCCGAGCCGCACCCCCGCGTTGTCGACCGCGAGCGCCGGCACGATGACGACCTCGGCGTCTGCCACGGCGTCCGGGCCGAGGTCGGGGCCCGACGGCTCGAGCGGACGCCCGGGGGCGCGGGTCTCAAGATCCGTGAGCCCGACGTACTCGGCCCAGCCGCGCCGCAGGCCGCTCCCGAGCACCGGCAGCAGGATCCGAACCCCTCGCGACTGCAGCCGCTCCAACAACGGACCGGTTCCTGGTTCGGGCGACCCGGAGGCGTACAGCGCGACGCAGCGCGCCTGCACCACCTCGTCGATCCCGCACACCACATCGGCCAGGGCCGACGCCGCGTGCAGTCGCCGGTGCTCGGACCTGCTCTGGCGAACGGCTCGGCCGGCCGCGCGCAGGCGGTCCTTCGTGGCGACTGCTTCGTCGCTCGAGCTCGGCAGGTGCTCGCTGGCGTCGACCATGACCACAGTCTCGCAAACGCGCGCTCCAGTACCCACTCCTGGCACGCACGGGATACCTGCGCCCGCTAGCCTGCCCGCATGACGATCCACAAGGCAGTCATCCCCGCGGCGGGTCTGGGGACCCGGTTCCTGCCCGCGACGAAGGCGACACCCAAGGAGATGCTCCCGCTCGTCGACAAGCCGGCGATCCAGTACGTCGTCGAGGAAGCGGTCGCGGCCGGCCTCGAGGACCTGCTGATGATCACCGGTCGCGGCAAGCGCGCTCTCGAGGACCACTTCGACTACAACCCGGAGCTCGAGGCGAGCCTCGGCGCCAAGGGGGACGCCTCGCTCCTCGCGCAGGTGCACCAGCCGACCCACCTCGCCAACGTGCACTTCGTCCGGCAGGGGCAGGCCCTCGGGCTCGGGCACGCGGTGCTGTGCGCGAAGCACCACGTCGGCCACGAGCCGTTCGCCGTCCTCCTTGGCGACGACCTGATCGACGAACGCGACCCGATCCTGCCGACGATGTTGGCGCTCCAGGAGCACACCGGCGGTTCGGTCGTCGCGCTGCTCGAGGTCGAGCCGGACCAGATCCATCTTTACGGCTGTGCTGCGGTCGAGCCGTTCGAGCACGGCGAGCTCGCCGGGGTCGAGGCCGCACCGGGCGACGTCGTTCGGGTGCGCGGCCTGGTCGAGAAGCCGACCGCGGCCGAGGCGCCGAGCAGTCTCGCCGTGATCGGGCGCTACGTGCTCAGTCCGGCGGTGTTCGCGGCCCTCGAGCAGACGCCGCCGGGTCGTGGTGGCGAGATCCAGCTGACCGACGCGCTGCAGACACTCGCCCAGCTGCCGGCCGCGGCTGGCGGCGGGGTCTACGGGGTCGTCTTCCGCGGCCGGCGGTATGACACCGGCGATCGTCTCGGCTACCTCAAGGCCGTGGTGCAGATTGCGGTGGACCGGGCGGACCTCGGTCCGGACTTCCGCGCCTGGCTCACCGAGTTCGCAGCGGGTCTGGATGACTAGCCGCACCCCGCGCGTGGTCGGGGCGCGACTCGCGTGAGGTCCGTCCAGGAGCACCTCACGGCGGTGCTGGGCGCGGTCGGGCCGGTCGCCCCGATCGACGCGGCGCTGGCTGACGCGGCAGGCTGCATCCTCGCCGAGGACGTGAGCACGGCTGCGGCGCTGCCGGCGTACCCGCTCGCGGACTGTGACGGCTACGCCTTGCGGTCCGAGGACACCTACCTCCCAGGCGCGACGGGACCGGTGGTGCTGCCCGTGCTGCACGACGCGTCCGCCGCGGCCGCCGAGCCGCTCAGGTTGGTCGAGCGAACGGCGGTGCGGGTGTCCTCCGGGGCACCGCTGCCGCTCGGCGCGGACGTCGTCGTCCCGCTCGAGGACACCGACCGAGGTGCGGCATACGTCTCGATCCGCGACCGGGTCACCCCCGGAGGGCACCTGCGGGCGGCGGGCATCGACGCTGCACCCGGGGCCGTGCTGATCGCCTCGGGAACGCGGCTCGGGCCCCGGCAGCTCGCTCTGGCCGCGGCGGTCGGGCGGCACCGTCTCCGGGTGCACCCCACGCCGCGGGTCGTGATCATCTGCATCGGCGACGAGCTCGTCGAGCCTGGCTCCGCCGGGGTGCCTGGCACGGTGTTCGACGCGAATGGGCACGCGCTGACGAGCGCGGTGCACGACGCCGGTGCGGCCGCGTTCCGGGTCGGGCCGCTGTCCGACGACCGGACCGTGCTGCGCGAGAGCCTCGAGGACCAGCTCGTGCGAGCCGATCTGCTGCTGACCGTCGGCGGCCTGAGCGAAGCGGAGCGCGACAGCGTCGCCGACGTGCTCGGCCGGCTCGGCAGCGTCCGCTTCGACCGCATCGCGATGTCCCCGGGTTCGCGACAGGGTTTCGGCACGATCGGTGACGGAGTGCCGATCTTCGCCCTTCCGGGGCACCCGGTGGCCGCGCAGGTGTCCTTCGAAGTCTTCGTTCGGCCCGCTCTGCGGTCGATGGCGGGTTATGCCGAGCTCTATCGCTCGTCCGTCCTCGCGAGGGCGACGCGCGGCTGGACCTCGCCGGCCGGGGTTCGCGAATTCGTTCCGGTCGAAGCCCTCGGCTTCCCGGACCAGGGCTACGAGATGACCCCGACGGGCGAGCCGGGCACTCTGTCACTCACCTCGCTCGCGCGAGCCAATGCCTTCGCGGTCGTCCCGGAGGCCCGCACCCGGGTCGCCAAGGGGGACGAGCTGCGCTGCCTCGTCCTGGAGGGCTAGACGTTGGCGCGGTACTGGCCGGTCGTGCTGACCGCGGGGGACATCCGGTTGCGACCGCTCCATCGCTCCGACGAGGTCGCGTGGTTCCGCTTGCGCGCGACCAACCGGGAGTGGCTCGCCCGCTGGGAGGCGACCTCACCGATAGCCGTCGGCGGCAGCGCGCCCTCGTTCTCGAGCTATCTGCGCACCCTGCGCCGTCAGGGGCGCCGCGGCACCGACCTGCCGTTCGGGATCGAGTACCGCGGTGAGCTCGTCGGGCAGCTGACCGTGTCTGGGGTGACTCGCGGCTCGTTGTGGTCCGGGAGCATCGGGTACTGGGTCAGTGAGCACGTGGCGGGCCGCGGAATCGTTCCGACCGCGGTCGCCCTCGCGGTCGACCACTGCATGCAGGCGCGGGGCTTCCATCGGATCGAGATCAACATCCGGCCAGGGAACGACGCGAGCCTGCGCGTCGTCGAGAAGCTCGGCTTCCGGGACGAGGGAGTGCGCTCGCGCTTCTTGCACATCGACGGGGACTGGCGTGACCACCGGACCTTCGCGCTGACCCGTGAAGACGTGCCCGAGGGCCTGATGAACCGCCGTCCGGAACACTCCGGCTGAGGCCGTCGCACGCAGCGGTCCGACACGCCGGGCCCGGTGCGGCCCGCGCGCGATCGGCTCGCCTACCGTCGTGGTGTGCACCCGTCTGGTACGGCAGCGCTCGTCATTGTCGGACTCTGGTTGGCGTACCTGGTGCCCCAACGCTTGAGGCACCGGCAACAACTGCTCGAGGCCCGGACCGATGATCGCTTCTCCGGCGAGCTGCGCGTGCTCGCCGTCGCGGTGCGCGAACCGCGCCGAGACGCGGAGACCGCATCGCCGGAGGGCCGGCCCGGAGATCCAGGTCGGGGCGCGTTGCTCACCCCGACCCGTGGGACCGAGGTGCGAACGATCAGGGGAGGAGTCGGCGTGATGAACAGGCCGCACAATCTGCAGGATCGCGCGGACGTGCGCGCCCTCCGCCAGCACGCCGACGCGCGCGCGCACCGAGCCGCGGCCGTCGCCCGTCGCGCCGCGAGCGCCCGACGACGCGCCGTGCTGACCCTGGCCCTGGTGGTGGGCGGCGTTGCCGGCTGGCTCACCGTCGGACTCTCTGGCGTCGCGATCGGCTGGGCCCTGGGCCCGACCATGGCGCTCCTCGCCGTCCTCGGACTCGGCCGTCGCGCGGTCGTGCTCAATGCACGCGCCGACGCCGGCTGGGACCTCCGCGCTGCCTCAGCCCCGACCCGCGTGCCGCAGCGTTCCGTCACCGGGCGGGCCACGGTGCCGTCCGACCTGGCCACCGCCGCCGTCCGGCGGGTCGGGATCGAGAACCGTTCGGCCGACGCCGAGGAAGCGGCCGCGGCGGAGCGGGGCGACGACGCCGGTTCGGCCGCCGGCTGGGCGCCCGTCCCGGTGCCGCGACCTACCTACACGCTCAAGCCGGCCGCGCCACGGCGTGAACCGGCTCCGCTGGCGGTCGAGGGCATCGCAGCGGAGACCAGCGATCCGACCGTCGAGGGGACCGCGGACGCGCCGGCCACGACCGGTGGTCTGGACCTCGACGCGATCCTCGCGCGTCGCCGCGCCTCGGGCGAGTAGGCACCGACAACGGGCCGCGGGACCGCGCGGAGCGGTTTCGCAGGCACCCGAACGTGGGTGGTAATCTTGACCCCGCTCCATGGGGCTGTAGCGCAATTGGTAGCGCACCTCGGTCGCATCGAGGGGGTTAGGGGTTCGAGTCCCCTCAGCTCCACCAGAGAACACGATGGCCCGGTCGGAATCCGACCGGGCCATCGTGCTGTCCTGGGCACTAGATCCAGGACGGCAGCCACATGTGGAACCGCCAGAAGTCGTAGCTGGTCGTCTGGGCGGTCCAGATCGGATAGAAGAACGCCGCCACCGCGACCGAGAGGCCGACAACACCGATCGCCACCCACGCGCGCGGTCGGTGCAGGCGCACCGCGCCCTCGTCGTCGTCGACCAGGTGCGCGAGGGCGTAGGTCAAGGTCAGGACGACCCACGGCGTGAAGACGACCGAGTAGAACGTGAAGATCGTCCGGTGCGTGTACGCGAACCACGGCAGCCACCCCGCCGCGAGGCCGGAGAGCACCGCAGCGGCGCGCCAGTCGCGCCGGGTGATCAGTCGGCCGACCACCCAGAGCAGGGCGATCGCCGCGGCCCACCAGATGATCGGGTTGCCGATCGAGGTGATCGCTGCGGCGCAGCTGCTCGCTCCGCAGGCCTGCTGGGGCGGTGCCGGCGCATCCCAGTAGAACGAGGTCGGACGCCACTGGACGATCCAGCCGAGCGGGGACGCGGCGTAGGCATGCGACGTCTCGAGGTGAGTGTGAAACACCCACATGTCCTGGTGGAAGCGCCAGAGCGAGCGCAGCGGCGCCGGTAGCCAGAGCACCCCCTCGCCCGGGTTCTGCTCCGCCCAGAGGCGGTCGTACGAGGCGCGATGCGTGAACCAGGAGAACCAGCTGCCGAGGTAGGTCGCAAGAGCGACCGGGACCATGCTGAAGAACGCGGGGACGCCGTCGCGGACGGTTCCGGAGAGCGCCCAGCGACGCGTCCCGAGCGTGCGACGGGCCGACAGGTCCCAGAGCACCGACATCACCGCGAACACGGCCAGGAAGTACAGACCGGACCACTTCGTGCCGATCGCGAGCCCGAGCAGGACGCCGGCGGCGATCCGCCACCAGCGCACGCCCACACCTGGCCCCCAGCCGCCAAGCGATCCGTGCCGACCGAGCCGGAGCGCCGCGCGATGGGCGAGCCGACGCCGGGCCTGGTCCCGGTCGAGCAGCAACGCTCCGAAGGCGGCCAGGGCGAAGAACATCAGGAAGCTGTCCAGCAGACCGACCCGGGCCTGGACCAAGGCCTCGCCATCGATGGCGAGCAGCAGGCCCGCGGTGGTGCCCATCAGCGTCGACGAGAACAGACGGCGGGCGATCCGGGCGAGCAGGAGCACGGCCAGAGTGCCGAAGGCCGCTGCGCCGAGCCGCCAGCTCGCGGCGTTCTCCGGCCCGCCGAGTCGCATCCCGAGCGCGATCAGCCACTTGCCCACCTGGGGGTGGACGAAGAAGTCCGGCGACGAGAGGTAGCCGTTGAGGTGGCCGGTCTCGAACGCGCCGTTCGGGTCATCCGGCCATCGGGTCTCGTACCCGACCCGCAGCAGCGTGTACGCCTGCTTCACGTAGTACGTCTCGTCGAAGACGAGCTTCTGCGGTCGGCCGAGGTTGGCGAAACGCAGGACACCGGCGAGCAGGGTCACCGCGAGCGGCCAGAGCCAGCCACGCACGCGACTCGCCCGGGTCGCTCCGAGCCGCAGCGCCGCCGGCCCCAGCAGCCGACTGAGCAAGGCCTGCTCGGTCTCCTCGCGGGTCGGCACGGGCACGGCGGGCGTCACGTCGGACGGGGCGTCAGCGGGGCTCGACACGCGGTCATCGTATGGTGCCGATCCTTGCGGCAGCAGGGTTTGGCGCGCGGATCGATGGTCCGGGCGTGGCACCCTAGGACCATGACAGCCGGGCGCCTCGTCCTCGCCGCGACGCCGATCGGCGACGTCGACGATGCCTCACCTCGCCTGCGCCGCTTGCTCGCCGAGGCGGACGTGATCGCGGCGGAAGACACCAGGCGGCTGCGCGCGCTCGTCGCGCGGATGGATGTCCAGCCGACCGGCCGGCTGCTCAGCTACCACGAGCACAACGAGGCAGGTCGCGCCGAGGAGCTCCTCGACGTCGTGCGCGGCGGCGGTACGGTCCTGCTCGTCACGGATGCCGGGATGCCGACGATCTCCGACCCGGGGTTCCGGGTCGTCGTTGCGGCGGTCGCGGCCGGAATTGCGGTGACCGCCGTGCCCGGCCCGAGCGCGGTGCTCACGGCGCTCGCCGTGTCCGGGCTGCCCACCGACCGCTTCTGCTTCGAGGGCTTCCCGTCCCGCCGGGCCGGCGAGCGTGCGCGGCAGTTCGCGCGCCTCGCGAACGAGCCTCGCACCATGGTCTTCTTCGAGGCACCGCACCGGCTGGCGGAGACGCTCGCCGCGATGGCCGCTGCCTGGGGCGCAGATCGTCCGGCTGCCGTCTGCCGCGAGCTCACCAAGACCTACGAGGAAGTCGTCCGCGGTCCCCTCGCCGAGCTCGTCGCGTGGTCCGGGTCCGGGCCGGTCCGGGGCGAGATCACCGTCGTGGTCGCGGGCGCGGCGGCACGGGACGTGCCGCCGATCGGGGCACTCGTCGCCGAGGTCCTGGTCCGGGTGGACGCCGGCGAGCGGCTGAAGGAGTCGACGGCGGCGGTCGCCGAAGCGAGTGGTCTGCCGCGGCGCGAGCTCTACGCGGCGGCGCTCGCGGCACGAGCCGGCGGCGGCGGCCGCGGCGAAGCGGTCCGGCGCGTACCTGCGTCGGGGGAATAGACCGGCCCGCTCGGAGATCTCGCACTAGCCTGCCGTCATGGCACGCGACATCGAGTTCCGCAGGATCCCCGGCCTGCCCCCGTACGTCTTCACGATCATCGACGGGTTGAAGCTCGAGGCGCGCCGCACCGGCCGTGACGTGATCGACCTCGGCTTCGGCAACCCGGACATCCCGTCGCCGGACACCGCCGTCGAGAAGCTCGCGGAGGCCGCCCGGAACGCCCGCAACCACCGCTACTCCGCATCCCGCGGGATCCCGAAGCTCCGGCAGGCGGTCGCCGACATGTACCTGCGCCGGTTCGGCGTCGAGCTCGACCCGGAGACCGAGGTGCTCAACACGATCGGGGCCAAGGAGGGCTTCAGCCACCTGATGTGGGTCCTGCTGCAGCCGGGCGACGCGGCCCTCGTGCCGTCTCCGAGCTACCCGATCCACCTGTGGGGCCCGTACCTCGCCGGCGCCGACGCGCGGCAGGTCGCGATCGGCGAGGAGGTGGGACACGCCGCCGGTGCTGCCTACGTGGACCGCGTGATGGAGGCCTGGGAGTACGGCTGGCCGAAGCCGCGTGCGGTCGTCCTGTCGTTCCCGCACAACCCGACGACCGCGACGATCGAGCTCCCGGACCTGCAGCGCCTGGTGGACTGGGCTCAGCAGCGCGACGTCGTCCTGGTGCACGACTTCGCCTACGCGGAGACCGCCTTCGACGGCTGGAAGCCTCCTTCGATCCTGGAGTGCCGCGGCGGCAAGGACGTGGCGGTCGAGCTGTACTCGATGACCAAGTCGTTCTCGATGCCCGGCTGGCGGATCGCCTTCCTGGTCGGCCGGGCCGACGTCGT
>Ga0066797_1000657_pt1 | contig 10232 bp, 8 predicted proteins | sample PersoiDNA2013193_FD_76335 | JGI IMG/M metagenome (GOLD analysis project Ga0066797, IMG submission 76335) | Permafrost soil microbial communities from the Arctic, to analyse light accelerated degradation of dissolved organic matter (DOM) -... | ecosystem: Environmental > Terrestrial > Soil >... | reverse complement strand
GTCCTGAGCCGCTTGCTCCGCACAGGGTCGGCTTGCCCATGGCCTCGAATATGGGACTGACCTTCTCGAAGGTCTGAGCGTCGCCGCCGACCATGATGGAGAGGATGGCGTTGCGAGCTCCAACGTCGCCGCCGCTGACCGGCGCGTCCAGCATGATGCACTCCTTCTTCTCTGCCTCTTTGGCCACCTTGATGGCCATGCTAGGCGAGATGGTGCTCATGTCCAGTAGGATGGTGCCTGGCTTCACTCCCTCCAGGACGCCCTTGGGGCCCAGGTATGCGGCTTCCACGTCTGGAGAGTCGGGCAGCATGGTGATGACGATGTCGGACTTAGCCGCGACATCGGCCGAAGAGGCGCTCTCTTTTGCCCCTATCCCGACGATCTCCTTCACGGCTTCTTTGTTGAGGTCGTAGACGATCAGCGGATACCCGGCCTTGTTGAGATTGTGGGTCATCGGCCGGCCCATGATGCCGAGCCCGATGAAGCCGATGGTTGGCTTGGTTGCTTCGCTCATGTCGTGTCCTCCGAAATGCTTCGTGTGCTGCACTATTCCGATGGACCTCTATGATAATCCAAGTGATGCGCGGTTTCCAATGGACTCCCATTTGCAGGGGCAAAAGTGCTAGTATCTGGCTGCAACTACTACGACTCTGATCTCTGTTGCTGTAGCGCGGGCCAATGCCGGCCTTGCGCTTGCTATTCACGATAATGGGAGGGACTATGGACGGCGAGCGCTTCGACCTGCTAATCCTTGGAGGCGGACCCGGCGGCTATCCGGCCGCCATCCGAGCCTCGCAACTGGGCCTCAAGGTCGCTTTGGTCGAGAAGTACAAGGTCGGCGGCACCTGTCTCCACTGGGGTTGCATACCCACCAAGGTGATACTTGAATCGGCTGAGATCCTCACAAACGCCCGAGACGCTCGGGAGTATGGCGTTTCCGTCGGAGACGTCTCCATTGACTACGGGCAGGTCTCGCAGCGTCGCGAGCGGGTGGTGGGGCAGCTCCACAGGGGTACTCAGGGCCTCCTGAAGAGCAACGGCGTCACCACCTACATCGGAGATGGGAAGCTCACGTCGCCTACGTCAGTGCGGGTGCAGCTGGCCGAGGGGAGCGGGACGGTGGACGTCGCCGCCACCGACTTGATCATAGCCACCGGCTCGGTGCCCAAGAGCCTGCCCGGCATCAACATCGACGGCGACCGGATCATCAATAGCGATCAAGCGGTCACTCTTCCCCAGGCTCCGAAGTCGGTGATCATCATCGGAGCTGGGGCCATAGGTGTTGAGTTTGCCTCGGCGTGGAAGGACATAGGGGCCGACGTAACCGTGGTGGAAGTGCTTCCGAGGCTCGTTCCGCTGGAGGACCGAGAGATAGGCGAGGAGCTGGGCAAGCAGTTCAGCAAGCGGGGCATTCGTGCCCTGGTGGGCGCGAAGGTGGCGCTGGACAGCGTAAAGAGCTTCCCCGACCACGTGGAGCTGGATGTCGAGACGAACGGTTCCCGAGAGAAGCTGTCCGCTGAAAGGTTGCTGATGGCGACGGGACGCGCTGCACTCACCAACGGGATAGGCTTGGAGGGGCTCGGCGTCAGGATGGAGCGGGGCTTCATCCAGGTGGATGGCCAGATGAGGACGGGCGTGCCGCACCTGTACGCCATCGGAGACGTGGTCGGAGGGCTGATGTTGGCCCACAAGGCGACGCACGAGGGCTTTATCGCCGTGGAGACGATTAAGGGCATGGCCCCGCACTCGCTGGATCCCAACCGGGTTCCGAGGTGCACCTACTGCCGGCCGCAGATCGCATCCGTGGGGCTGGGCGAAGAGGAGGCGGCGCAGAAGGGCTACCGGGTGAAGGTAGGGAAATTCCCCTTCGCGGCCAGCGGCATGGCGACCATCCTGGGGGAACGGGTCGGGTTCGCCAAAATCGTGGCCGACGAAGAGACCATGGAGATTCTCGGCGTGCACCTGATGGGACCACGGGTCACCGAGCTGATCTCGGGTCCGGCCCTGGCCAAGCTGCTGGAGGCCACGCCCGAGGAGATAGCCCTGAATGTCTTCCCCCACCCGACGCTTAGCGAGGCGCTGGGCGAGGCGGCGCACGATGTGGAGGGCCAGGCAATCCACTTCTTCAAGCCCAGGCAAGCAGCCGGGTAGGCGGCCAAGGGGTGTGCTGGCTGCTGCTTGTTCAGGCTGGTTCTGCCCGGCGCCGCCCGATGCCCAAGCGATCGGGCTGAGAGAACGAAGCCCACTGAAGGGGCTGCGGGTGACGGTCCCAGTCCGTTCGTGGTGCGGAACTACGAAAAACGAAAGGGGGAGAGGTCAGCGGTGGCCTCTTCCCCTTCTCAGTCCTCAGTCCACAGTCCTTGGTCCTCATTCCCCATTTAGAACGGTACCGATTCCACCTTCACCACTTCCGGGATCTCGCGCTTAATGGCCCGCTCGACTCCCATCTGGAGGGTCATCATGGACATGGGGCACCCGGAGCAGGCGCCGGTGAGGCGAACCTTGACCACCCCTTCCTCGATGCTCACCAACTCAATGTCGCCGCCATCCATCTGCAAGCCGGGTCGAATGGCCTCCAGAACCTTCGAAACCTTCTCCTTCATGGAACCTACCCCTTTCGCCGGCCTTGAGCCGGTTTGATTCTGAACCTGCCACGCAGCGACCGTGCTGCCGTGCAGGGTGAGGAAGAGCCCTGATCAGCCGTTCTGAGTGGAGATCCTGAAGCCACAATGCTGATCGCCGCCGTGCGGAGAGGCTTCCAGAATCTGTCGCCGCGTTTTCTGCACCGGCATCTCCTCTCCGGTCCGGCGGGCAGACGCCACTGTGGCGCAGCCCTAACGGGAATATCGCGGAGCGATGGTACCAGAGAGTTGACGCTTTTGTCAATTACAGAGCATAAATACCTACGGTACGGAAATCGCCGCGTCAGGCTACTCAGCTCGGCGCCGGGCGATCTCCACGGCGACCCAGTCCAGGACGCTACCTTTGACAGGCGCCCACGGTTTGCGCACCCGGACTCTCACCGCCTCTACCCCGAATCGCGCCAGGATGGCAGCTGCAAGCCGCTCCGCCACCGCCTCGAGCAAGTTGCACGGCTGGCCCTCCACCACCTCGCGTGCAATCTTGAAGACGGAGGAGTAGTTGACTGTCGTGGACAGGTCGTCGGAGCGTCCCGCCTGTGAGAGATCTTTGCTGAGCTCCAGGTCCACCACGAAGCGCTGCCCCTGGGAGCGCTCCTCCGGGTTCACGCCATGGTAGCCGTAGAACACCATGCCCCGCAGGATGATCTTGTCCTCGGTCACCGTACCTGTCTGCCTCACATAGGGTGGAGCCCTCTGCGCCGCTGCCCAACGAGGACGCGGGCGGACACAGCGGTCCGCCCCTACACGTAGCCCTGCCGGCCCGCCCCTCGGCTGGCCAGAGCGCCTCTACTGAATAACGAGTGCGGTTCTCGCCAGGGAGAAGACGTCGACCGCCCTCTTTGCCACGGCCGCGCCGGTCAGGCCGTACTTCTCGCGGAGCAGCGAAGGGGCTCCGTGCTCCACGAACTCGTCAGCTATTCCCACCACCTCGACTTGAACCCCATCGATGTGGTGGCCCGACAGCAGCTCTAGGACTGCCGCTCCGAAACCTCCAGTGATGACGTTCTCCTCAATGGTCACCACTCGCCTGCAGCGACTAGCGATCTCCAGGATCAGATCTTCGTCCAGCGGTTTCAGGTAGCGGGCATCCACCACGGCGGTCTGGATCCCCTGGTCTGCCAGCAGGTCCGCCGCCTCCAGGGCCTGGCCTACCGCCCACCCGATGGCCAGAATCGCCAGGTCGCCTCCCTGGCGGAGCAACTCCCCTTTGCCCACTGGTAGGAGCCGTAGCTCGTCTTCCATGGGCTCGCCTGTGCCGGCTCCTCTGGGGTACCGAACGGCGAAGGGGCCCTTCCCCGCGTTGATGTGCAGGATGCCGGTGTGCACAAGGTGCCGGAGCTCATTCTCGTTCCGAGGCGCGGCCACCACCAGCTCTGGCACGCAGCGGAGGTAACTCAGGTCGAAGATTCCCTGATGGGTCTTGCCGTCATCGCCCACGATTCCCGCTCTGTCCAGGGCGAAGAGGACCGGCAGCTTCTGTATGCATACGTCGTGTATTAGCTGGTCGTAGGCGCGCTGCAGAAACGTGGAGTAGATAGCGACTACCGGCAACGACCCATTGGCCGCGAGCCCGGCCGCAAACGTGACGGCGTGCTGCTCGGCAATCCCAACGTCGAAGACCCGGGACGGGAAGGCTTTGGCTGCCTCGGTCAAGCCGGTGCCATCGGGCATGGCAGCGGTGATGGCGACCACTCTCTTGTTTGCCTGCATCTCCCTTACCAGGGTTTGCCCGAACACCTGGGTATAGGTGGGGGCCTTTTTCTTGGCGGAGCCGTTGGGCGCAATGCCGTGCCACCTGGTGGAGTCCTCCTCTGCGGGACCGAAGCCGTGCCCCTTCTGAGTGAGAACGTGGATGAGGCAGGGCCCCTTGTACATCTTTGCCCGCTGAAGCGCTTCCTCAAGAGCCGCGATGTTGTGGCCATCCACGGCCCCCACGAAGGTGAACCCCAGCTCCTCCCACAGCAGGTTCGGCAGCACCAGCGCCTTCACGCCGTGAAGTACCCTCCGCACGGCCACCCTGGCGTCTTCTCCCTTGGGGAGGCGCTGGACCACCTGGTCCACCTCCTCTTTGGCTCGATGATACCTGGGATCCACTCGGATTTGGTTGAGGGCACGAGAGATGGCGCCGACGTTGTGGGCTATGGACATCTCGTTGTCGTTAAGAATCACGATCAGGCGGGTGCCCAGGTGGCCCGCGTGATTCATTGCCTCCAGCGCCATGCCGGCCGTGAGGGAGCCGTCGCCGATGACCGCGGCGACGTGGTAGCCCTCGCCCTTGAGATCGCGTGCCACCGCCATCCCCAGGGCGGCCGACACCGAGGTGCCGGCGTGGCCGGCGCCGAAGGCGTCGTGCGGGCTCTCGCCCCTGACGAGGAATCCCGAGATGCCGCCCAGTTGACGCAGCGTGTTGAAGCGGTCGCGCCGGCCGGTGAGCAGCTTGTGAACGTAACCCTGGTGGCCCACGTCCCATACTATCTTGTCCGTTGGGCTCTCGAAGATCCGGTGCAGGGCAATGGTGAGCTCCACCACACCTAGATTCGACGAGACGTGCCCGCCGGTTTCAGCCACGGTATCCAATAACTTTTTGCGGATCTCCGCCGCCAATTGTTTCAGTTCAGGGTAAGAAAGTGCCGTCAACTGGCGCGGTCCGTCGATGCGGTCTAGAATCTGGTTGTCAGACAAATGATGAACCCCCTTGGCGAGCAGAACGCATTGATGCTAGCACACAGCGGCGTTAGAATCTACCAACGAAAGATAGAAGGGAGTGCGTCCCCTTGGAGATAATTCGAGCCAGCCGTTACGCGGGCTTCTGCGGTGGCGTGAAGCGAGCCTGGAAGCTGGCGGTTGAGGAGGCCGGTGCCGGCAACGGCCCGGTGTACATATCGGGCAAGCTGATCCACAACACCCCAGCCATGAATGAGCTCGAGGGAATGGGAGTCCAGGAGCTGAACGTCCTCGAGGCGCAGGGCGTTGAGCCTGGGACTCCCTTCATTCTCAGGGCTCACGGTGAGGGGCCGGCGGTCTATGAGAAGGCGAACGAGCTGAAGCTACGGCTGATCGATGGCACCTGCGGCATCGTCCGTAGCGTTCAGAAGAGAGCCCGAGAGCTGGAGGGACAGGGGTTTCAGGTGGTGCTCTACGGTCACCGAAACCATCCCGAGGCCAAGGCCACCGTCGCTCATACCGAGCATGGCATAATTATCGAATCCGCGGAGGAGGCGAAGGCGCTGCCTTTCTACCCGAAGATCGCGGCAATTGCGCAAACGACCTCCTCGTCGCGGCAGTATGTGGAGGTGTGCCAGGCTCTCAGGAACAGGTGCGAGCAGTTCGAGGATCAGGGCCACATCTGCGACTTCACGCAGCGTTCGCAGACAGAGGCCGCGGAGTTGGCGGGCAGGGTGGATGCCATGGTAGTAGTTGGGGGGCGCGACAGCTCCAACACCCGTCGCTTGGTGGAGGTATGCTCCGAGCGGTGTCCCACCTATCATGTGGAGACCTCCGAGGAGCTGCGAGCAGGGTGGTTCGATGGGATGGAGAAGGTGGGGGTGACGGCCGGAGCCTCCACCCGCGACCACGACATCGATGCTGTTATCACTCGTCTACAGGCGATACAAGACTGACGCATGAGGACTGAGGGCTGAGCGTGGTAGTTGGCGAGTGGGTGAAGGGTGATGGGGCTGAGCTTCACACCGGCGCGATTCTTAGTCCATAGTCCACAGTCCTAGAATTGGCGAGGAAAACGGTCCCGGATCCGAACATTTGTGCTATAATGCCCATACCGCGAGGGGACTTCCTAAAGATCAGCCGTGGCGCCGCGGCACCAGAAAGTGGAGGAGTTGATGGGTCTTGATAAGGAGAAGGAGAAGGCGCTGGATCTTGCCATGAGCCAGATCGAGCGCGCTTTCGGCAAGGGATCGATCATGAAGCTAGGTGATACCCCCGCGCGGCTCAGCGTCGAAGTCATCCCAACCGGCTCGATCGCGCTCGACATCGCGCTGGGTGTCGGCGGCATTCCTCGCGGTAGGGTCGTGGAGATCTTCGGTCCGGAGTCGTCGGGAAAGACAACCCTCGTTCAGCACATCATCGCCTCGGCCCAGCGGTCGGGCGGAGTCGCGGCCTTGATCGACGCGGAGCATGCTCTGGATGCCACGTATGCCAAGAACTGCGGGGTCAACATCGACGATCTGTTGATTTCGCAGCCGGACACGGGCGAGCAGGCGCTGGAAATCACGGAGGCGCTGGTGCGTAGCGGGGCGGTGGACATCGTGGCCATCGACTCGGTGGCGGCACTGGTGCCGAGGGCGGAGCTCGAAGGCGACATGGGCGATGCCCACGTGGGTCTCCAGGCTCGCCTGATGTCCCAGGCTCTCAGGAAGCTGGCAGGGGCAATCAGCCGATCCAAGACCTCTGTCGTCTTCACCAACCAGCTTCGCGAAAAGATCGGCATCATGTTCGGCAATCCCGAGACCACGCCCGGCGGTCGTGCCCTGAAGTTCTACGCGTCCGTCCGGCTGGACATTCGTAGAATCGACTCCATCAAGCAGGGCACCGAGGTCATTGGCAACCGAACCAAGGTCAAGGTGGTCAAGAACAAGGTGGCCCCCCCCTTCAGAGTGGCCGAGTTCGACATAATGTACAACGAGGGGATCTCGAAGGAGGGCGGTCTCATAGACGTTGGCACCGAGTTGGGCCCGATCCGCAAGAGCGGCGCCTTCTTCTCCTTCGGGGAAACCCGCATCGGCCAGGGCCGCGAGAACGCGAAGGAGTTTCTCCGGAAGAACCCCGCGATCAGCGCCGAGATCGAGAGCCAGATCCGACAGAACGTGGCCGCCGGCAAGTCGGTGCCGGTGAGGGTCGCGGCCGGAATCGTTGATGGGGCGGACGGCCAGGTGGTCGACGGCGCGGACGGCCAGGTGGTCGACGGGGCGAACGGCCAGGCAGAGGAGTAGCCTGGACGGAGGGGGGCCAGCGGGGCCGACCGGCCACTACAAGGGATTGGAGGCAAGGTCAAGTCTAGCTGTGAAACAGATCACCGCCGTCGAGCAACAGACCAGGCCCGGAAGCAAGAGGCTAAACGTCCATCTGGAGGGCGAGTATGCCTTCAGTCTGGCGGAGCACTTGGCGGCGAGGCTCAGTCCAGGGGACTACCTCTCCGACGTGGAGGTAGCTGAGCTGCGGCGCGAGGACGACCTCCATCAGGTCTACGATGCCGCCCTCGACCTGCTGTCCTACCGGCCTCGCAGCGTCGCCGAGCTTCGCGGCCGCCTGGAACGCAAGGGCTACGATAATCAGATGATAGACGAGGCGCTGGCGAAGCTGGAAAAGCAGGGCATCGTGGGTGACCAGGAGTTCGCGCGCTTCTGGGTGGAGAACCGGCAGACACACAGCCCGCGCGGCGGCAGAATGCTCCGGACGGAGCTCCGGTTCAAGGGCATCGACCGCGAGACAATAGACAATGTCTTGCCGGCCCCGGAGGAAGAGGACAGTGTTGCGTACCGGGTTGCTGGCGCGAAAGCGCGCTCGCTGAAGGGGTTGGAGTGGCGGGACTTTCGGCGCCGTCTCGGGGATCACCTGGTGCGGCGCGGCTTCGGGTATGAGACGGCAAGTTCCGTGACTCGGCGGCTCTGGATCGAGGAGCATGGCCCCGAGGAGGACGATGGCGCCGATGTGGTGGGGTCGCTGGATACGTAACGCTACGCCATCTCGCATTATGGTGTGAGGGTGGCGATTTGGAGTGCCGCACGTCAGCGCCGCTTTGCCCGGACGATTGGGCAAGGCGCGTAAGCGCCGTCCCTGCCGACGTAGGGGCGGGTTTCGAACCCGCCCCTACGAACGAGAAGCCACCCTGGACGACGTAGGGGCGACCGGCCGGTCGCCCCTACGAACGGTAGAGGCGCCGATCGGATCAACAAAGGCGGTGGCCGGCTGTACGAACGGCGCTGACGCGCCCCCGGTCCTGGATAACGGCTGATAAAGCGGCGCTGACGTGCCGCACTCCAAGAGGCGGCTCGGCGGGCTTGACGCGAGCTGGCACAGCGCGAAGGCCCGAAGGGCGTCTTGCCCCCAGGGTGCGGTCTTCGAAAGTGCCTTAGCTGGACACCTGCTGCAGCCGGGTGGTCTCCCTATGGGCCTTCAGGATGTGCGACGAGATGGCAAGGCGCACCAGGCGATCGGCGACGAAACCCTCCACCAGATGGTCTATCAGCCTCCTCAGCTTCTCGTCCGAGGTCAGAGAGTAGGTGTAGCCGAACTCCTCTTCCCCTTGTTGAAACAACCCGCCCGCGTACAGCGCCCTTGCTGCCGGCTTTAACTCCGTCTCGTCCCTGCCGGTGTAGCGAGCCAAGTCCTCGATGGCTGCTTCGAGATTGGGGTTGTCGTGGAGGAACCGAAGCAACTCCCACTTTACGAACGAATCCAGATGAGGTAGCAACGTGGTGGCTGCCTCCTGGTCGAGGCCAAGGTCGACCATGCTGGGTACGGGATCAGTCATCGGGCTAACCTCCTAGCTGGTGGGCCCACTGGGGAGGGCGTTGTCAAAGTTGGAGCTATGTGTGCACTCGCCCGGTGCTTGCTCGAGTTGCCCATTATAGTTGTGGTGGAAGCCATTCCGTAACTGGCGGTGCAGGTTTTGTGCCATTTGTTTGCCTTGCCTTCTTCGTTGTGCGTGTGCCTTGGCTGGGCAAGGCCGTTGCTGATATCATGGCACCCACCCAGGTGCGGGGTTTGGGGTGTTGGGTGTTAGGGGACGGGAGGCTAACCTCTGATACCTAACACCCAACACCTGACACCCATCACCCGACTGCGAGGAGTATGGAGAATGCCAAAGAAGGTCCTGGTCACTGAATTCATCCATTCGGCCGGCATCGAACTGCTGAAGACTGAGTGCGAGGTCGTTCAGGCAACCGACATCTCGATCCCTGCCCTGAAGACCGCCGTTGCCGATGTGGACGGCGTGCTCGTCCGGGTTGCTTCCATGTCCTCAGAGGTAATGGCCGCGGGCTCGAAGTTGAAGGTGATCGGCAAGCATGGGGTGGGCACCGACAACATCGACATCCCGGCCGCTACGGAGCGGAAGATCGTCGTCTGCAACACCCCTGAGGCGAACAGCGAGGGTGTGGCGGAGCTGGCCATCACCCTGATGCTGTCGCTTTCCCGCCGCCTTCTTGAGGCCGATGCTTTCGTTCGCGCCGGCCGGTGGAGCGGCAAGGACGGCTTGATGGGTGGCGAGTTGGCCGGTAAGACCCTTTCCATCGTGGGTACCGGTCGAATCGGCACCAGGCTTGCTCAGATTTGCCGGACGGCGTTCGACATGCATGTCTTGGCCTACGATCCCTACGTCAACGCGGAGGATATGCGCGGCCGTGGCATCACCAAGGTGGACACCATCGACGAGCTATTGCCGAAGGCCGACTTCGTGTCGGTCCACACGCCCCTGACGCCTGCTACTCGGCATGCGATGGGCGCGAAGCAATTCGACCTGATGAAGCGTAGCGCGTTCTTCATCAATGCGGCCAGGGGCCCGGTGGTGGACGAGGCTGCGCTCATCGAAGCCCTCCAGCAGGGGAAGATCGCGGGCGCGGGTCTGGACGT
>Ga0066797_1000653_pt1 | contig 10277 bp, 7 predicted proteins | sample PersoiDNA2013193_FD_76335 | JGI IMG/M metagenome (GOLD analysis project Ga0066797, IMG submission 76335) | Permafrost soil microbial communities from the Arctic, to analyse light accelerated degradation of dissolved organic matter (DOM) -... | ecosystem: Environmental > Terrestrial > Soil >... | reverse complement strand
GCCGCATCGTCGTCGCCGCGCAAAAACTCTCTGAAAGTTCCGTGCTGATCGAACTCGACCCGGCCGCGATGAGGTCGGGCACGACGCCGCTCGTCATCGGCGTTTATTCCGGCGGCAAAAAAGTTCAAACCCTGAAAACGGCTTTCATCGGCCCGCGCAATTAAACCATGAAAACCGCCCGCAACTTCTGGCCGATGGGCATCATCACCGCGTTCGCGCTGCTGTTCTGCGGCATCACCACTGTCATTGTCATCGCCACCACGCATCGCGAAAGCATGGTCAGCGAAAATTACTACGAACAGGAACTGACCTTCCAGGACCAGATTGACGGCGCGGCCCGCGCCCAAAAAACCGGCGCGGCCATTTCACTCGATTCTGCCAGCGGCAATGTCGTCGTCACCGTGCCGGCGGCGCAACTGGCCGGAAAATTTTCCGGCACCCTTGAACTGTACCGCCCGTCCGATTCGAAACTGGATCAGATGCTTGAGCTGGCCCCGCGCCCCGACGGCACGCAGATGCTGGATGGTTCCAAACTCGCCACCGGCCTTTGGGTGGCGCGCGCGCGGTGGAATGCCGGTGGCGAAAACTATTTCCTCGAAGAAAAGATCAGCATCGCCAGGAAATAAAATGGACTTTGGAATTGCGTTTGCACTTGGACTGCTCGGCAGCCTGCACTGCGCCGCGATGTGCGGGCCGCTAATGCTGGCGTTGCCGGTACCGCCCGGCGGACCGGCGCGATTTATCACGGGCCGCATCCTATACCAGGCTGGCCGGGTGGCGACCTACTGCCTGCTCGGTGTGGTCGCAGGGCTGGCCGGCAAATCCATCTTTCTTGGCGGGATGCAGCGCTGGCTTTCCATCGCACTGGGGGTGGCCATCCTCGGAGGTTTTCTGGTCTCGAAAAAAGTTTCCCTGTCTGCGCCTGCCGTGCGCCTCGTCGCGCGGCTGAAGGCCGCCATGTCCCTCCAACTGCAAAGGCGCGGCTTCCGGTCGCTGGTATTGCTGGGAATGCTGAACGGGCTTCTTCCATGCGGTCTCGTATACGTGGCGATGGCGGGCGCCCTTTCACGAAGCACAGTCCTGGATGGCGTCTTTTACATGGCGGCATTTGGGTTGGGCACCTTGCCGACGATGCTGGGCATCAGCCTGTCGGGAAAACTGTTTCCCGTTCCACTGCGGCTAAAGTTGCGCCGGGCGATTCCGGTTGGGGTATGTGCGCTCGCCGGCTTGCTGATTTTGCGAGGCATGGCGCTGGGCATCCCGTATGTCAGCCCGGACCTGGCGGGCGGTGGCTGCTGCGCGGTTCGCTGAGGATATTCCCTTATGCGGGGACGAGCAGACTTGAGTTTTTCGCGATTCCCGCCAACACTTCACGCGATGCAAGAACTGCTCATCGAAAACGGCCGCGCCGAAAAGAATTACTGGCGCGACCTCTGGCGTTATCGCGAGCTGTTTTACTTTCTGGCCTGGCGCGATATTTTGGTGCGCTACAAGCAGACGACGATTGGTGTGGCCTGGGCGGTGGTCCGGCCGTTGCTGGCGACGGTTGTCTTCACCGTCATCGGTAAAGTCGCCGGCATGACAGACTCCGACGGGCCGCCGCGCGCCTTGATCGTGATGGCAGCCATGTTGCCATGGCAGTTTTTTTCCACCGCGATGACGGAAGCCAGCAACAGCCTGGTCGGTAATGCCAATCTGATTTCCAAAGTCTATTTTCCGCGGTTAATCGTGCCGGCGGGGGCGGTCATCACCAGTTTTGTGGATTTTCTCATCACGCTCGGACTGATGGCGCTGATGATGGTGTGGTATCGATTTCTGCCTGACTGGCATCTGGCGGTGCTGCCGCTGTTCATTCTGCTGGCATTTGGGGCGGCGTTTGGCATCGGGCTCTGGCTATGCGCCTTGAACGTTGAGTACCGGGACTTCCGTTACATTGTTCCGTTCATCGTGCAATTTGGCATTTATGTTTCACCGGTGATCTTCACCAATGAGGAAATCAAACGGAAATTGGGTGAGACTTTCTCGAAGTTTTACGCACTTAACCCGATGGTTGGTGTGATCGACGGTTTTCAGTGGTGCCTGCTGGGTGCCCGGGTGCCACTCAACTTGCAGGAAATTTTCACGTCCGTTGCCGTGGTGGTGGCGCTGCTGTTCACCGGCACCTGGTATTTCCGCAAGATGGAACGGACGTTTGCGGACGTGATTTGAAGCACCGAGCCGCTCTTTAAAATATTAAAGTTTGAAGCCGGGGCAAATCAGCTCTGGATGAAGTAGCTCAGATTTTCGAGCTCGATGGCGAGGTTGACGTTGTTGACCATCACATCTTCCGGCACGGTCAGGACAATCGGTGCAAAATTCAGGATGCCCATCACGCCGCAGTTCACCAGCGCGTTCGTGACTTCTTGGGCAACGGCTGCCGGCACGGAGAGGATGGCCATCTTGACGTTGTGTTCGGCGATGAATTTTGGCATCGCATCGATGGCATACAGCGGCTGGGAAATTTTTTTGTCGCGCTTGCGGCCCGGGTCGGTGTCGAAGGCGGCGACGATCTCAAAGCCTTCTTTTTCAAAGCCGCGATAGGAAATGAGTGCCAGACCGAGATGGCCGACGCCGACGAGGATGACGGGCTGGAGGCGTGAAGTGCCCAGTTCGTCGGAAATCTTCTGGGAAAGCTCCAACACATCATAGCCCAGCCCGCGCGTGCCAAAGGTGCCGAAATAGGCCAGGTCCTTGCGGAGCTGGGTCGGTTTGACCCCGGCGGCCTTTGCCAGCGCCTCGCTGGAAACGGTGCCGATGCTGTTCTCGCGCAGGCGCGCCAGGCAGCGCGAATAGATTGAGAGACGATAGATCGTCTTGCGCGGGATGATGGGCCGGCTGCTTTTCTTCACCGGCGCAAAATTAAGCGACGGATGCATGGGCGGCAAGTGTTTGTGAAAAAATTCACAAGAAATCCGCCATCCGGCAAGGGGGTTGCTAAACAGGAGCGGATGATCAATCGTGGCGACAACTCAGAAAGGGCAGCTTTGCGGCCAGCTTTCACCAAACCACCAAAAAACCGCTTGATTAGTGCCCACGATATGCTTCTTTTTGAGCGGGCAGGTAAAAGATATGCGCCCTTGGAGGCTGGCGGAAATTGTCCATGCGGTCAAAAAAACAACTCGGTGTTATGCTAAAAAAATATAAAGTCAACGGCGGGTTCGACGAGATGCTTTGCACCAAGACGGGCATCCGCGACCATTACCGGAAATTCCACAAGACCTTTGAAAAGATGAAGCCGGTCGAGTTCGACGCCAAGCGTGAGGCCGTGGACGCGGCCTTCATGCGGCAAGGCATCACCTTCAACGTCTATGGCGATGCCCAAGGGGCGGAGAAGATCTTCCCCTTCGATCTGCTGCCCCGGATCATCCCCGCCACGGAATGGGAGTTTCTCGAGCGCGGCCTCACCCAGCGCATCACGGCGCTGAACCTGTTCCTGCACGACATCTATCACGAGCAGAAAATCCTCAAGGATGGCGTCATCCCTGAATTTTATGTCCTGTCCGCGCGTCACTTCCGGCGCGAGTTTGTGAACTTCAACGTGCCGAAGGATATTTACATCCATATTTGCGGTACCGACCTCATCCGCGACAAGGATGGAAATTATCTTGTCCTCGAAGACAACGGCCGTTGCCCGTCCGGTGTGAGCTATGTTTTGGAAAATCGACGCGCCATGAAGCGCACGTTTCCGTCGATGTTCGAGGGCATCGGCGTGCGGCCGGTCGAAAATTATGCTCAGGAGCTTTTGAAGTCGCTGAAGTACATCGCGCCCGCCGGCGTGGCTGATCCCACGGTCGTGCTGCTCACGCCGGGCGCCTACAACAGCGCCTATTTTGAGCACACCTACCTTGCGCGCCAGATGGGCATTGAGATTGTCGAGGGACGCGACCTGTTCATCCGCGATTCGCGTGTGTTCATGCGCACGACCAAGGGGTTGCAGCCCGTGCATGTCATCTACCGGCGCATCGATGATGATTTCATCGACCCGACCGTTTTTCGCCGTGATTCCATGCTGGGTGTGGCGGGGTTGATCAATGCGTATCGCGCGGGCAATGTCTCGCTGGCGAACTCCATCGGCACAGGCATTGCCGATGACAAGGTGATGTATTACTTCGTGCCGCGCATGATCAAGTATTACCTCGACCAGGAGCCAATTTTGCCCAATGTACCGACCTATCTCGCCAGCGAGAAGGACGACATGAAATACATCATGGAGCATCTGCCTGAACTGGTTGTGAAGGCGGCGAATGAATCCGGCGGCTACGGGATGCTCATGGGACCGAAGGCATCAAAGGCCGAGATCGAAAAATTCCGCAAGCTGGTCATCGCGGAGCCGCGCAATTATATCGCCCAACCGATGATTTACCTGTCACAGCACCCGACCTTTTGTGAGGGCAAATTTGAGGGCCGGCACATCGATTTGCGCCCGTTCATCCTGTCGGGCGAACGGGTTTCAATCATCCCCGGCGGCCTGACCCGCGTCGCATTGCGCAAAGGGTCGCTGGTGGTGAATTCATCGCAAGGTGGAGGCAGCAAGGATACCTGGGTGCTTTATGGGGATGAATAAACCAACAGCTTCGGTAAATCTCAGTTCGCAACTTATTGAACAAAAATGTTAAGCCGCGTCGCCAACTCACTATACTGGATGGCCCGTTACATCGAGCGCGCCGAGAATATCGCCCGCATCGTGGATGTGAACCTGCAACTGCTGCTCGACATGCGGAACCTCGATGAGAAGCGTTTGATTGAATATTGGGAACCCATCGTGCAGGCGACCGGGGATGACGAGGCGTTCTTCAAGGCGCACCCGCACGCCACGGGCAAGGCGGTGACGGAATTCCTGGTCTTTCAACCGGAGAATTCCAATTCCATCTTCCAGTGCATCTGCTCCGCTCGCGAAAACGCGCGCATGGTGCGCGACCAGATCACGTCGGAACTATGGGAGGAATTGAACCGGGTTTATCTGTTCATCCGTTCGGCGCAGGCCCGCATGGTCTGGGAACGCAGCCCCAGCGAGTTTTTTCAGGAGATCAAATCCGCGTCATTGCACGTCATCGGCATCATCAACGCCACGATGGTGCATGACGAGGGTTGGTGGTTCGTGCAGGCCGGGCAGTTTCTGGAACGGGCCGACAAGACGACCCGCATCCTCGACGTGCGCCATCGTACGCTGCCGGAGCGGGGCGCGCCGGCGAACGTAAGTTCAACCGATGCGATCGAATGGTCCGCGGTGCTGCGTTCCTGCAGCGCCTGGGACGCCTATAAGACCATTTATGGCGCGGATGTGCATCCGCGGCTCGTCGCCGAGTTCCTTTTGTTTGATGACAATTTCCCGCGTTCCGTGCGTTTTTGCGTGACCGGTTTGAACCGGGCCGTGCGCCGCATCTCCGGCGTGGCCGAGGGACATTTCTGCAACGATGCGGAAAAACTCACCGGGCGTTTCCTGGCGGAGCTGCAATTCAGCACCGTAGATGAAATCTTTGAGATCGGCCTGCACAAATACCTGGATGAGGCGCAGCTCAAGCTGAACAACATCGGCGCGGCGCTGTTTCAGGCCTATATCTTTCAACCCTTCCAGAACCCCGACGAACAACACATGGTCCAGCAGGAAGAGCAGCAACAACAGGCGCGCAGCACGCCCCGGTCCACCCTTGTCGGTCCTTATTAACCCATGTCCATCCACGTCGCGCTCCACCACAAAACGCATTACAAATACGACCGGCTCGTCAATCTTGGTCCGCAGGTCGTGCGGTTGCGCCCCGCGCCACATGCGCGGACGCGCATCCTGTCCTATTCGCTGACGATCGCGCCCGAGAAGCATTTCATAAACTGGATGCAGGATCCGCAGTCGAACTACTCGGCGCGGCTGGTCTTTGAAAAACCGACGCGCGAGTTTTGCGTGGAGGTGGATCTGGTGGCGGAGATGGCAGTGTTCAATCCGTTCGACTTTTTTCTGGAGCCGCAGGCGGAGAAATTTCCGTTCGCCTATGATCCCGCGCTGAACCATGAACTGGCGCCGTTCCAGCGCAAATGCTGGCTGACGCCCCAGTTCACCAAGTATCTCACGACTGTCCGGAAAGATTTCCTTGGTGAGATCAAACGGCGTACCAGGCAGGAGCGGCTGGAGATACCCGAAGCGGAGAAACCGCGCACCAATGATTTTCTCGTCGCGCTCAACCAGCGGCTCTGGAAGGACATCAAGTACACCATCCGCATGGAACCTGGTGTGCAGACACCGGAAGAAACGCTCGAAAAAATGAGCGGTTCGTGCCGTGATTCAGCGTGGCTGCTCTGCCAGTTGTTCCGGCATTGCGGACTGGCGGCGCGTTTCGTCAGCGGCTACCTGATCCAGCTCAAACCTGACGTCAAGGCGCTGGACGGCCCGAGCGGCGCGGAAAAAGATTTCACCGACCTGCATGCCTGGACGGAAGTCTACCTGCCCGGCGGCGGGTGGATCGGCCTGGATCCGACCTCCGGTCTGTTCGCCGGGGAAGGCCACATTCCATTGGCCTGCACACCTGATCCTTCGAGTGCCGCGCCCATTTCCGGCGGCGTGGATGAGTGCGAAACGGAATTCGCCTTCGACATGACCGTGACACGCGTCCACGAGTCACCACGCGTCACCAAGCCCTACACCGACGAACAGTGGGCAAAGATCGCCTCCCTTGGCCATGCGATTGATGCCGACCTGAGCAAAGGCGACGTGCGCCTGACAATGGGGGGCGAGCCGACGTTTGTTTCGATTGATGATCGCGACGGTGCGGAATGGAATTTCACCGCGGTTTCCCATAAGAAGCGCCTGCTTTCCGGCGAACTCATCAAGCGGTTGCGCGGAAAATTTGCGCCCGGCTCGCTGCTGCATTACGGCCAGGGTAAATGGTATCCCGGCGAACCGCTCCCGCGTTGGGCGCTGGCCGCGTATTGGCGCAAGGACGGGGTGCCGATCTGGAAAGATGATTCCCTCATCGCGGATGAATCCAAGAATTATGGCCATGGAGCCAAGGAGGCGAAAGAACTGTTGTCGCGCGTTGCCACGTTGATCGGTGGCGATCCGAAGCATTTGATCCCGGCTTACGAGGACGCATTTTATTACACCTGGAAGGAGCGCCGCTTCCCGGTCAATGTGACGCCGGAAAAATCCAACCTCAAGGACAAGCAAGAGCGTGAGCGCATCACGCGCATTTTTCAGCAGGGGCTGAGTTCCGTCGTCGGATACTCGCTGCCGATCGAACGTGTGGACAGCGGCTGGATGTCCGGCGCGTGGTTCCTGCGCGATGATGACACCTTGTGGCTCATCCCCGGCGATTCGCCAATGGGTTTGCGCCTGCCGCTTGACTCGATTCCCTGGGTCGCCGAAAAGGATTTTCCGTGGCTGCGCCCGCAGGATCCGTCGAATCCCAAGCTGCCGGAACTGCCGAAGGAATTTCCTTATCGCCAGCGCTTCGTCGGGCGCGCCGAAGCGGCCACGCTGCCCGGCGAAGGCCGCGGTCAGCGCGCACAGGAGCTGGGTGGGGGTCGCGGCCAGCGCCCGCAAAAGCCCGGTGAAAAGATCAAACCTTTGGAGCCATTGCCGCCGGATGACAATCCCTTGCGCCGCCCCGCCGTGGGCCAGAGCGCGCCTTGGATCATCCGTACTGCGCTGTGCGTCGAGCCGCGTGACGGCCGTCTGCACGTCTTCATGCCGCCCGTGGAAAAAACGGAAGATTATCTCGATCTCATCGCGGGCATCGAAACCGCCGTCACTGAAATGGGCGTGCCCATCATCATCGAAGGCGAGACGCCGCCGAAAGATCCGCGCCTGAACAAGCTCGCCGTGACGCCCGACCCCGGCGTCATCGAGGTGAACATGCACCCGAGCAAGACATGGGATGAACTTGTCCAGCGTACGGAAATTCTCTACGAGGAAGCGCGCCAGACGCGGCTCGGCACGGAGAAATTCATGCTGGACGGCCGCCACACCGGCACGGGCGGAGGCAATCATATCATCATCGGCGCGGAAACACCGCCGGATTCCCCGGTGCTGCGCCGTCCCGACCTGCTGCGCTCGCTGCTGGCCTACTGGCAGAATCATCCCTCGTTGAGCTGGTTATTCAGCGGTTTGTTTGTGGGCCCGACCTCGCAGGCGCCGCGCATGGATGAGGCGCGCAACGATTCGCTTTACGAACTGGAAGTCGCCTTCAAGGAGATGGATCGCCAGATGGGAACATTTGGCAAGACGCCACCGTGGATGGTGGACCGTTTGTTTCGCAATCTGTTGATCGATTCAAGCGGCAACACCCATCGTGCCGAGTTTTCAATCGACAAGCTGTATGCCCCCGAAAGCAGCAGCGGCCGGCTGGGACTCGTCGAAATGCGAGCGTTTGAGATGCCACCACATGCGCACATGAGCCTGGCTCAGCATCTGGTTTTGCGGGGCCTTGTGTCGAAATTTTGGAAGGAGCCTTATAACAACGGTTTGGTGCGCTGGGGTACGGATATCCATGATCGTTGGATGCTGCCGCACTTTTGCGAAACCGATTTCCGGGATGTCATCAACGACCTGCGCGAGTCTGGTTATCCTTTTGAGTTCGACTGGTTCGCGCCGCACTTCGAGTTCCGTTTCCCGCGCATCGGCGACCTGGAGCAACGCGATCTGCAGATCGAACTCCGCACCGCGCTCGAGCCGTGGCATGTCCTCGGCGAAGAACCGGGCGGCGGCGGCACGGTGCGCTATGTGGACAGTTCGCTTGAACGTCTACAGGTCAGGGCGCGCGGGTTGACGGGCAATCGCTTCGCCATCACCTGCAACGGCCATCGTGTGCCGCTGCATCCGACCGGCACGAACGGCGAAGGGGTTGCCGGCGTGCGATATCGCGCATGGCAACCGCCGGGCTGTTTGCATCCGACCATCGGGGTGCATGCGCCGCTGCGCTTTGACCTTTATGACACTTGGAACAAACGTTCGCTGGGCGGCTGCACCTATCATGTAGCGCATCCGGGCGGACGTGGTTACGACACGTTCCCGGTGAACAGTTACGAGGCGGAGGCGCGCCGGTTGTCGCGTTTTTTCCGCCAGGTCCACACCCCGGGCAAGTTCACGCCGCCGCCGGAAATCCCGAACGGCGACTTTCCTTTTACGCTTGATTTGCGCAATGTCTGACGCAGACAACAGCAAAAAAGCCCGTCCGCAGCCACCCATGATCCAGTCACAGGCCCAATCATCGTCGGGAGAAACCGGTGCCGACAAAAAGGCGGCTCCGGCTGATGCCGGCTTGCTGGTGAATTACCGGCGGGGTGCGGCGGCATTCGATGAATTTCTGACGGATGATACCCGGCCGCGCGCGCATTATGCGAAATTACTTGGCGCGCTGGATGAATTTACCGCGTTGGAATTGCGCCGCCGCCGCGACACCGGCGAACGGCTCGTCCACGAACAGGGCATCACCTACCACGTTTACAGCGACCCGCGGGGCGTGGAACGTCCGTGGCAGCTTGACCCGGTGCCCCTTATCATAGCCCCGGACGAATGGCGTTCCCTGGAGGCGGGGTTGATCCAGCGCGCCACGTTGCTGAACAAGATCCTGGCCGATTGCTACGGGGCGCAGGAATTGATCCGCTCGCGCTGGCTATCACCGGCGCTGGTGTTTGCGCAACCGGATTTTCTGCGGCCACTGCATGGTGTACGCGTGCCAAACGACACGTTTCTGCATTTTTACGCCGCCGATCTTTCGCGTTCGCCGGACGGACGCTGGTGGGTCGTGTCGGACCGCACGCAGATTCCCACTGGCGCGGGTTATGCGCTGGCGAACCGTCTGGTCACCTCGCGCATCCTGCCCGAGGCGTTCCGGGACAATCATGTTCACCGGCTGGCGGGATTTTTCCGCGATACCCAGAACGCGCTCGCTCAACTGGCGCCACGGCAGGCCGACAAGGCGCGGGTGGTGATGCTCACGCCCGGTCCACACAACGAAACTTACTTCGAGCAGGCGTATCTGGCGCGTTACCTCGGCTACATGCTGGTCGAGGGACAGGACCTGACCGTGCGCGATAATCATGTTTTTCTAAAAACCTTAAGCGGTCTTGAGCGGGTGGATGTGATCCTGCGCCGGGTGGATGATGATTTTTGCGACCCGCTGGAATTGCGGAACGATTCGATCCTCGGTGTGCCTGGATTGGTCGAGGCGGTACGGGCGGGCAATGTCGTGATGGCCAACGCCCTCGGCACCGGCCTGGTGCAAAGCCCGGCGTTCATGTCGTTCCTG
>Ga0066797_1000651_pt1 | contig 10289 bp, 7 predicted proteins | sample PersoiDNA2013193_FD_76335 | JGI IMG/M metagenome (GOLD analysis project Ga0066797, IMG submission 76335) | Permafrost soil microbial communities from the Arctic, to analyse light accelerated degradation of dissolved organic matter (DOM) -... | ecosystem: Environmental > Terrestrial > Soil >... | reverse complement strand
TCGGCAGACGGGGTAGATGAGGAGTTCACGGCCAGCCCGCACGTCGTGCCTGTGCGCGCCGATGACGGACGCAGCGACTGGCAGGCCGAGATAGTCGATGGCGATGGTGCGCTTGGCGCCGTTGAGCCTGGCCATCCCGTTCGGTTCGTGGAACGACCGGCCGCCCCGGGCTCCCTTCACGACCTGGCAGTCCACCATGAGCATCGACGGGTCCTCGGTCCGGTGGTAGCGGCGGTAGCGGATGTGGCGGCGCAGTACGTCCATCGCCTGCTCCCACCTCGTGACCCGATGCTCTCCACCCAAGAGTCCCCGCAACAGCCGTACCATTGCCGGGTGAGAGCGGTCCGAATGGGGTGAAGAACTTCTGTGGCGACAGCCAGAGGTCAACGCAAGCCGAAACCAGCAACGGGCGACCGTTCGCGCCTGACCGCGTACCGCTCAAGACGGAACCCCACCACTACTCCCGAACCGATGGGACGGAAACGACCGCCAAAGGCTGCGGCTGGGTCCCGCCTCACCTTCATCATCCAAGAGCACCACGCTCGCGCCCTCCATTGGGATTTCCGCCTGGAACACGAGGGGGTTCTTGTGTCATGGGCGCTGCCCAAGGGTCTCCCCGTAGACCCCACGGCAAATCATCTTGCTGTCCACACTGAGGATCACCCCCTGGAATACGGCGGCTTTCAAGGCGACATACCGGCGGGTGAGTACGGCGGCGGTCACGTCAGCATTTGGGACTCCGGTGACTACAACCTTGAAAAGTGGACCGACACTGAGATCAAAGTCGTCCTCCATGGGACGGTGGCGAAGGGTCGCTACGTGCTCTTCCCGACGCATGGCAAGAACTGGATGATCCATCGCATGGACCCAGCACCCAAGGACTTCGAACCGCTTCCCCGACGCATCCGACCCATGCTCGCCATAGCCGGATCGTTGCCCACCGATGACGACGGTTGGGCCTACGAAATCAAGTGGGACGGCATACGGGCCATGCTCTATGTCGAAGGCGGCAGAGTCCGGGCACTCAGCCGGAACGACAAGGATCTCACGCCGACATTCCCCGAGTTGCGTGAGATTGGGGAGCTCTTAGGGGCGCGTCCTGCCATCCTTGATGGTGAGATTGTGGCCCTTGGCCCGGACGGTCGGCCGAACTTCGGTCAGCTCCAACATCGCCTCCATCTATCGAGCAACGCGGAGATCACCCGACGGGCTCGGGAGTCGCCGGTGAGCTATGTCATCTTCGACGTCCTCCACCTCGACGGGCAGTCGTTGCTCGACCTTCCCTACGACGAACGTCGCGCACGCCTTGAGTCCCTGAACCTTGCCGGACCTTCCTTTGCAACCGCTGATTCGTTTCGCGATGTTCGTGGCGCAGACATCCTTGCTGCTGTACGAAAAGGAGGTCTCGAAGGAGTCGTGGCCAAACGACGAGATTCCCTCTACTCCCCCGGCCTGCGCCAAGGTGATTGGCGGAAGGTCAAGAACTTCAAAACGCAAGAGGTTGTCATCGGTGGATGGAACGACGGCAAAGGTGAACGCTCCGGGAGCCTGGGAGCGCTCCTCCTCGGGGTTCCCGACGCAGAGGGGCTGCGGTACGTCGGCAAGGTCGGGACCGGCTTCAATGAACCGGCACGTCGGGAACTCCTCCAGAAACTCCGCCCGCTCGCAGTAAAGAAAAGCCCTTTCTCCTCTCGACTCAGCCCCGCCGAGAACGCCCTGGCACACTTCGTTCGCCCGACCATCGTGGGCGAGGTCCGATATGCCGAATGGACTGCGGACGACCACCTTCGCCACCCCTCGTGGCGCGGTATCCGCTTGGACAAGGACGCAGGGGAGGAAGTCCGTGAGCCCTGAGCGCGTCGAGACCGAAGTTGAGGGACGACGCCTCACCCTGTCCAACCTCAGCAAAGTGCTCTATCCGGCGAACGGCTTCACCAAAGGAGCTGTTCTCGATTACTACGCCCGCATCGCGCCGGTGATGCTGCCCCACATCGAGGACCGCCCCATGACCCTCCGCCGTTTTCCGAACGGCGTCGATGGGCAGTCGTTTTTCGAAAAGCATGTGCCGGCACATGCCCCCAGTTGGGTCCGCACCGTCAGGGTTCCGACCACCGGCTCTGCCAGCTCCTCGGAGGCGGTCGACTACGCGGTGGTCGGCACTATGGCGACGCTCATGTGGGCGGCAAACCTGGCGGCACTCGAGTTCCATGTGCCCCTCTGGCACATCGGACGCCGTCGCTCGCTTCCTGCACGACCGGACCACCTCGTATTCGACCTCGATCCGGGGCCGGGCACCTCGATCGTGGAGTGCTGTCGGATTGCCTCGTGGATCTTCGATCGCCTTGCCGAAGACACTCGCCCGCCAGTGGCGAAGACGAGCGGGTCCAAGGGTCTCCAGGTGTACATTCCGCTTTCCAGTCGTACCGACTGGACCACGGCACGAGGACGAGCATTGGAGCTCGCCCGAGCACTGGAGAACGACCACCCTGACGCCGTGATCACGAACATGCGAAAAGACCTTCGACGGGGGCGGGTGCTCATCGATTGGAGCCAGAATCACCCGGCAAAGACGACTGTCGCCGCCTATTCCCTCCGGGCCCGGCCGGAACCAACGGCTTCGACGCCGGTGAGCTGGGACGAGGTACGAGCGTGCGAGCGAAGTGAAGATCCGAACCAGTTACGCTTCACAGCAGGTGAGGTTCTCGACCGCGTCGAGCGTCGTGGCGACCTGTTTTCGTCCCTGGTCACGTCCACATCACGACGCTGACTCAGACTCCGACCGCGACCTACTGCGACTGCGGGCAACAGCCCTCACCGGCTACGGAGCCTTGCGTCGGGGCGTAGCTCGCTGAGCCGGGGACTTTTTCTGACTGGATGCCTTGGTCGGCGATGCCTTCCGACTGGATGCCTTGGTTGGCGACGACTTCGACGGCTCGATGGGTGGCACCCACCTGAACCTGCCCATTGTCGGTATGGCGTCCACCCCGGACGGCAACGGGTACTGGCTGGTGGCCAGCGACGGCGGCATCTTCGATTCGGTGACGCGGTCTTCGATGGGAGCGCCGGCGGGCTTCCGCACGCCCCGATCATCGGTGTGGCCGCGACAGCCGATGGAGGGTATCGACTGGCCAACCAGGATGGCGGGGTGTACTCCTTCTGATTGCAGCGTTCTCACCGGGACGCCAGGTTGCCGGATCTCTGCGCCTTCCGCCTCGGGGGCCTACTGACGAGTGAACCGGGGCGGGTACGCTCTGGGCGATGGAAGCCGGTGCACAGAACAGTGGACCCGACGGGGAGCAACCACTGCATCGGGCCCTCGGACTCACCGACGGTGAGCGCGACGAGGTGGAGACCCTGCTCGGTCGTCCTCCCAACCATTTGGAGCTGGCCCTCTTCGCGGTGATGTGGAGCGAGCACTGCTCCTACAAATCATCCCGGGTCCACTTGAAGCGCCTCCCGACCGACGCCCCGTATGTATTGGTCGGACCGGGCGAGAATGCCGGGGTCATCGACGCCGGTGACGGCATCGCGGTGGCCATCCGTATCGAAAGCCACAATCATCCCTCCGCCATCGAGCCGTACCAGGGGGCAGCCACCGGTGTGGGCGGCATTCTGCGGGATATCTTCACCATGGGGGCGCGGCCCATTGCGGTGATGGACCCTCTGTTCTTCGGCGACCCGGCCGAAGCCCGGCAGCGCTGGCTGATCGAGGGAGTGGTGGCCGGAATCTCGGGCTACGGGAACTCGGTGGGCGTGCCCACGGTGGGCGGCGAACTCACCTTCGATCCCCGTTACGCCCAGAACCCTCTGGTCAACGTGCTGTGTATGGGCGTCCTCCCCGTTGAGCGGCTGGTGTTGGGCCAGGCCTCGGGGGTCGGCAATCTGGCCGTGCTGCTCGGCTCATCCACCGGTCGGGACGGCATCGGTGGTGTCAGCGTGCTGGCGTCGGCCGGCTTCGGAGGTGAGGACGACGGGGCGTCGGAATCCAAACGACCCAACGTCCAGGTGGGCGACCCCTACGAAGAGAAGCGACTGATCGAAGCATGCCTGGAGCTCCTCGACGCCAAGTTGGTGGTGGGCATCCAAGACCTGGGTGGTGCCGGGTTGGTGTGTGCCACCAGTGAGACCGCGGCGCGGGGCGGGGTCGGCATGGATGTCGACGTCTCTGCCGTTCCCCGACGTGAGGACGGCATGGTGGCCTACGAGGTCATGACCTCGGAGAGCCAGGAACGCATGTTGGCCATCGTCACCCCTCAAGACCTGCCCCGGGTGCAAGAGGTATGCGAGCGCTGGGAAGTCCGGGCGTCCGTGGTGGGTCGGGTCACCGACGCCCCGGACGGCGTCCCCGGTCGGCTGCGCATCCTCGACGGGTTCGATGGCGAGGTGCTGGGCGACGTGCCGGCGGTGGCACTGAGCGAAGACGCCCCGCTCTACCATCGGCCCTTGGCCCGGCCGTCCGATCAGGACGCCCGTCTGGCCGATGATCCCGGTGCGCTGGCTGCACCGGCCGACTGCGGACCCGATGTACTGGCGCTCCTCACCGACCCGGCGTGGGTTTTCCGCCAGTACGACCACCAGTTGTTCCTCAACACGGTGGAGGCCCCGGGCGGGGACGCGGCGGTGTTGAAACTGGCGGCTCCCGGGCTCCCCCCTTCCGAGCGCGGTCTGGCCCTGTCCACCGACTCCAACCCGCGTTGGTGCTCCCTCGATCCCCGCCAGGGGACCGCGGCCACGGTGGCCGAGGCGGCGCTCAACGTGGCCTGCTCGGGGGCCCGGCCCATGGCCGTGGTCAACTGCCTCAACTTCGGCAATCCTGAGCACCCAGAAGTGATGTGGCAGCTGTCCGAAGCCGTCGACGGCATGTCCGAGGCGTGCCTGGGCCTGGGTCTGCCCGTCATCGGGGGCAATGTGAGCCTCTATAACGAGAGCACCGGCATCGATATCGATCCCACCGTGGTGATCGGGGTGCTGGGGCTCATCGAACGGTTGGCGGTCCGCCCCCCGGGGGTCACCCTCGTCCCCGACGCCACGTTGGTGCTGCTCGACGGGGGACCCGGATTGTCCTCGAATCACCCCACTCCTCCTTCGCTCGGCGGATCTCGATGGGCCAAGGAGATCCGTGGCCACCGGAACGGAACCCTGCCGCCGCTCGATCTGGCCGGTCACGCCCGGCTGCTGTCGTTGGTCACCGCCCTGGTCGGCGAAGGCGTGGGTGGCGGACCGGCGTTGGTGGCCGGCATCCACGACGTGTCGGGCGGAGGCCTCGGGGTGGCACTGGCCGAGTTGTCGGTCCGGTCAGGGATCGGCCTTTCGGTGGCGGGAATTGCCGACCACCATGAGCTGTTCACCGAATCCCCCTCGCGGGTGTTGGTGTGTACCACCCAGGTCACCGAGTTGGTGTCACGGGCAGCCGATGCCGGCGTGCGGTTCAGGGTGCTCGGGACGACAGTGGGAGACCGCATCACTGTCGAAGGACTGGTCGATGTGAGCGTGGACGAAGCCACCACGGCCTGGCGCGACCGCCTGCCGGCGTTGCTCGACGAGTTCGCCCCTGCCGCTTCCAACTGAGCTCGGCGGCTGAGCCGCACGGGGGCGGTTGAGCCCCCAGAACAGGATGTCCAGGAGGTTCCCGGGGCGATTTGGTCCGCCAGGCCCCGATGGCCGGGATTGGACTTGGGTGATGACCTCACCGAGCGGAACTGAGAGCGAGGACCTCGATGGCGTGGCAGGTCCCCGGACATGGGACAATCTTTGAGCTTCTACTGGGCTACACGGCGAGGGAAAGATGAGCGAAATCCAAGACACCGGCCAAGGGTCAACTCAGTGCCCGGCCTGCGGCGCGGCGGGCGTTCCCGTCGGGCGTTTTTGTTCGCGATGCGGAGCCGAGATGGCGGCTTCCTCCGGAGCCGGCACTCTCCCACCAAGCGTGCCTGTTGGTGCAGTCTTCGGAACGACACATGCCGACACTCCCCCAAGCGGCGTAGGGAGGGTGAACCAGTCGTTGGGAGACCCCGCCCAACAAACGGCTGAGACCCTGATCATCCATCCGGTACCGAAACGTCCGCAGAGGATCGGCTTGATCCTGGCGATCGCCGGAGCAGTGATGGTCGTCACCGCAGCAGCCGTCGGGGCCGCCTTCCTTCTCGCCAGCAGCAGCAGCAGCAGTAGCAGCGCCAGCAGCAGCAGCAGCACCAGCAGCAGCACATACCGGACCGCCCACCCAGCAAAGGCCGGGGCCGGTAGTGGATCGTCGTCGGCGGCCTCGGCCATCGACTCCGTTCTCCGACAAAGCGGCAATGCCAGAAGGACAGTCGTCGCCGCTACCCAATCGGTCAGCAACTGCACGGCGGGCCCCGCGTCAGCACTATCGGCAATGCAGGGTGCAATTTCCTCGCGAGAATCGGCGCTCCAACGGTTGAGCTCAATCGCCCCAACTGACCTCCCGGACGGAGCGACGTTGGTCAGCGACGTCAACTCGGCTCTAAAGGCTTCGGACCAGGCCGACCAAGATTTCGTCCGGTGGATGCACGACATTGAGGGCAGCTCCTGTCCGTACGTATCCTCGTCCGACTCGAACTACCAGGGGGCGACATCTGCCTCGGCCCAAGCCGACGGCGCAAAACAGGCGCTCTTGTCGCTCTGGAACCCGGTCGCGGCGCAGTTCGGCTTGACTCAGTACACGGCGGGACAGATCTAAACTTTGTCAGGACCTCAACACACCTCCAGGCCCTCTCGGTCACGGGGCTGGTTGAGAATCAGCGTCGCCCTGCTGCTGGTAACAGGTGTTGCCGTCGGGCTTCTGGTTACAAGATCTGGCCGTACGAACGCCGAGATCGCTTCCAAGAAGGATCCCGCCCTGGTTCAGTCAAGGCCCACCACTACCCCGGCTGGCACACCCGGCTCGGGTTCGATTGCTCCGAGCGGGAGCCACAACAGCACCAGTGGGCTTCTGGCGGGGAAGGTCGTCGTGATCGACCCAGGACATAACGGCGGCAATTTTGCGGACCCTGCGTTTATCAACAGCCCGATCTGGAACGGGCGGGGAGCGGAATCGTGTGACACGACTGGCACGGAAACCGATGGCGGCTACACCGAAGCCCAGCTCAACTTCAACGTTGCCCGGTACCTCGCCGCTGCCCTTGGGGCGGAGGGCGCCCAGGTGGTCTTGACGCGGACCACCAACAATGGCGTCGGGCCGTGCGTAACGCAACGGGCCGACATCGGCAACGCCGCCCAGGCGAATGCAGCCATCAGCATTCATGCTGACGGCGGACCGGCTTCCGGACGGGGTTTCGCGATTCTCGAGCCCGTCGCAGACGGACCCAACGCCTCGGTTATCACACCGTCTCAATCACTTGGAACCGACGTTCGCTCGGCATTCCTTGCGCAGAACGTCGAACCAGTCAGCGATTATGCCGGAGTTGACGGAATCCAACCGCGCGATGACCTCGCCGGACTCAACCTGACAACGGTGCCGAAGGTCCTCGTCGAATGTGCCAACATGCGTAACGCCAGCGACGCCGCTCTTGTCGTCACCGCCTCCTGGCAACAGAGCGTCGCCCAAGCGCTTGCCACAGCCATTACCCAGTTTCTGACGGCGGCTTGAACATTCCGAAGCGTTCTGCCATGAGGTCCTTCGTTTGGCTTCCGCCTCTGGCCTACACCTCCGTGCTTCTTCGGTAAACCGGCTCTTCGGATCTGAGCGGGGCGTGAAGGCGCTATCTGCAGCAAGCGCCCCTCTCGGCCGACGAGGACGATCGGATCATGCACGGGAAGTTGTTCATCCGGGCATGCTCCCAGTGCTGCGCAGAAAGCACTGAGATGGCAGATGAATCATACGTGTAGGTGCGATTACACGGGTGCCGCAACTGGCGCGAGAGCGGCTGACGCTTCCCGCCGCACCGGCGAAAAGGCGCGCTCCAAGTCGGATTCCTGAGTCAGGCAGCCGGGCGGCGCGCCTCGAGGTCGATCAGCACCTGGTCGGGCACCTTCAGATCACCCCGGCCGGTGCCCACGGTCAGATCAGGCTTGATGGTGCCGTGATGATCGGAGCCGCCGGTGGCGACCAGGTCGAACCGGCGAGCCAGATTGGAGAGATCTTGGCGTTGACGAGGGGAGTAGCGACCGTAGATTGCCTCGATCCCCCCGAAGCCGGCCGCGGCCAGTTCGCCGACCAACGCGGCCAGATCCGCACCCTCGAGTTCGAGACTGTAGGGGTGGGCCAACACAGCCACGCCCCCCGAGGCAGTAGCCAAACGGGCCACATCGAGGGCCTCCAAGCGGGACTTGGGTACAAAGCCAGGTCGACCATTGGCCAAAAACCGATCAAAGGCGTCTTGGATGGAGTCGGCAGCACCTGCTTTCACCAGCACGGAGGCGAAGTGGGGACGCCCGATACCCTCCTCGCGACCAGCCTCGGCCACCACCTCTGCGTAGGTGATGGGAAGGCCCATCGAGGCGAGTTTGTCGGCCAGGCGGATGTTGCGGTGGTGTCGGTCGATCCGCAAGTGGGTAAGTTCCGACGACAGGGGGCCATCGTCGTCTTCCACGAAGTAGACCAATACGTGCATCCCACCTTTGCCCACCGACCGGCATGAGACCTCGCACCCCGGGATCAGGGTCACATCGAGCTCGGCGGCACGTTTGCGGGCGGCAACCAGGCCGACCAATGAATCGTGATCAGTGAGCGCCACCGCGCTGCAACCGGCCTCGGCGGCCAGCTCGGGGATACGTTCGGGCGGGTCGCTTCCGTCGGAGACGGTGGAGTGGGTGTGAAGGTCGATCATTGGTCTCGAGGCTACCAATGCTGGTTCCGACCTCCGACCCGGAATAGCCGGCCGGTCACCGGTTGGTCACCGTTCCGTCACACTCCACTAGTCTGGCGGTGAGCGGTTTGTTCGCCTGGCGGATGGATCGCGACGAGCGACGAGCCCGACGACCCCCGGTGAATACGGTGACCAACCGATGATGGAGGCCAAGGAAGCGTGCGGAGTCTTCGGGGTCTACGCCCCGGGGCGCTCGGTCGCACACCTAACTTTTGACGGTCTGTTCGCCTTGCAGCACCGCGGTCAAGAGGCGGCCGGCATGGCCGTGAGTGACGGCGAAGCCATCACGGTGATGAAAGACATGGGCCTGGTCACCACCGTCTTCGACGAGCGAAAGCTTTCGGGGCTCCGGGGAGACATAGCCATTGGCCACACCCGGTACTCCACCGCCGGCAAGAGTGACTGGATGAACGCCCAACCGGTGTTCAGGGGCGTGGGTCGGGCCGGGTTCGCCCTCGGCCATAACGGCAATCTCACCAACACCGACGCATTGGCCGAAAGGGCCGGCATGCTTCCGGGCCTGGTGGACTCCGACAGCGACCTGGTGGCTGAGCTGTTGGGTCAGGTCTTTCCCCCCGACGCCCCGGAGCGGTCGCGTGCGGAACTGGCCGAAGACCTCGAGACCGCTCTTACCGCCGTACTTCCTTCTGTAGAAGGTGCATTCTCCTTTGTGCTGCTCGACGCCGAGCGGTTGATAGGGGTCCGCGATCCCAACGGGTTTCGCCCCCTCTGCCTCGGCTGGCTCGAGGCCACCGAAGAGTTCGTGGAGGGCTGGGTACTGGCCTCGGAGTCACCGGCCCTCGACGTCATCGGCGCTACCTTCATCCGCGAACTCGAGCCGGGTGAAATGGTCATCATCGACGGGAAGGAGGTCCGCTCGGAGCGGCCCTTCCCCATCGAGCGGCTCAACCCCAAGCTCTGCATCTTCGAGTTCGTCTATTTCGCCCGGCCGGACACCATCCTCTACGGCAACGAGGTCCACGGTGCCCGACGGCGTATGGGTCAACTGTTGGCCGCACAGAAACCGGTCGATGCCGATCTGGTGATGGGCGTCCCCGACTCTGGCGTCCCGGCCGCAGAGGGCTACGCGCTGGGATCGGGCATCCCCTACGGGCAGGGCCTGGTGAAGAACCGGTACATCGGCCGCACCTTCATTGCGCCGACCCAGTTGGAGCGGGCCGACGGTGTCCGCCGCAAGCTCAATCCGCTCCGCGACAACATCGCCGGGAAGCGCCTGATTGTGGTGGACGACTCCATCGTGCGGGGGACCACCACCCGGGCCATGGTGATCATGTTGCGCGAGGCGGGAGCCCGGGAAGTCCACCTCCGGATCTCTTCGCCGCCGTTCCAGTGGCCCTGCTTCTACGGCATCGACACTCCCGACAAAAGTGAGTTGTTGGCGTCGATCAAGACCCTCGACGAGATCGTGGAGTACCTCAATGTGGACTCGATCGAGTACCTCAC
>Ga0066797_1000649_pt1 | contig 10313 bp, 12 predicted proteins | sample PersoiDNA2013193_FD_76335 | JGI IMG/M metagenome (GOLD analysis project Ga0066797, IMG submission 76335) | Permafrost soil microbial communities from the Arctic, to analyse light accelerated degradation of dissolved organic matter (DOM) -... | ecosystem: Environmental > Terrestrial > Soil >... | reverse complement strand
CGCGGTCGAGCGCCGAGTTCATCACCGCGGCCGCCAGGCCCCGGTAGGTCAGGGCATGCATGAGCACGGCACGCAGCCAGGCGGACAAAGCGTCGAATTCGTCCCCGGTCGTCAGCAGCCCGCGGCCAAGGCCGGCCAGTTCGGCTATCTGCCCGGCGAGCACCGCCTCTATGAGATCCAGCCGAGTGGGGAAATGCCGGTACAGCGTCCCGCTGGCCACGCCTGCCCGCCGGGCGATCTCGTCCAGGGAGGCGTCCACGCCGGACTCGGCGAACGCAATTCGCGCCTGCTCGACCAGCTGCCCGTAGTTACGCCGGGCGTCTGCACGCATCGGACGCCCGGCACCCGACGGCGAATCGTGACCTGCCAGCGCAATCACCACGTCCTTGCTAACCGGGGACACAGTCCGCTACCGTGTCCATCTAACCGGACCATGCCTCACCTTACTGGCGTGACTCACCCAAAGCAGGGAGGGCCGTCCCCATGGCGCTGCCGGAACAAGAGCAGGAAGCTCTCGGGACCAGCGCGTCCACTGGCGAGTTCGCGCTTCCCAACGTCGTTGTGCTCACCGTGCGCAACGGGCAGATCGCCCATCTTCCACGTCCGCCTCGGCCTCGGCAAAGCCGGCATCGGCCGCGACGACCTGCCGAAGACCGCGCCCAGGGCCCTCGACGTGCCCGACGTACGGATGTCAGCCCGCAAAGGCGTCCTGGTCGTCTACGGCAAAGGCGGCAAGATCCGCGAAGTCCCCATCCACCCCGGCCAGGACGGTCCCGCCGCCGGGCAGCACCAGACCAGCTACCACGCCACCGACGCCACCGACGCCACCATGACCATCGGCATCCGCGGATCCGACGCGGCCGAACGGATCAGCCAGCTCCGCCGCGCCCTCGCCAAACTCGCCGCCAAACACGGCTGGACGTTCCGCGACGCTCCACGGTGAACACCAGCCGCTAACGAGGCCCGAACCCGCCCGGGTAGGCGCCCACTACGCTGACCTGCGGCTCAGTGCTTAGAGCTAATACCGGGACGGATAGTCCCAGGGCCACGTCTTACCCGGCACGCCGAGTGCCCCGGGCAGGCCGAAGAGCGCCATGACCGGGAGGCGCGGGTTATAGGCTAGCCAGCCGCCGGCCGAAAGCGCCGTGAGCGGCAGGTACGGAGTGCCGTGATGCAGCAGCAGCACCCCGGACCTGGGGCTAAACCCCGAATTCACCTGGAACCTAGCACCACTCCCGCCCGGAACCTAGCTACACCCAAACGGTCCTGTCTTCCACATCGAGGGAACCGTTATCACGCATGAGTGATATCATCATTTACCGATAGTGCGCTATTATTGGTCTATGGTGATACGCGACGGCGAGTACCTGGTGACCACGGCGCGGGACCTGGGCGGGGCGCTGAAGCACTTCCGGACCACTGCCGAGGTGACGCAGGCGGACGCCGCCGAGGCGATGGGGATCGGGCAGCCGTACCTGTCGTCGCTGGAAAGGGGCAGGTTCGGCAGTTCGCTGACCCACGCGCTTCGACTGCTTCGCTTCGTCGGCTGTGAGGTCATCGTCCGCCGGCGGGAGTCTCGTGGCTGACCGGCTCGTCGCATGGCTTTATGACACGCCCGTGGCGGTGCTGACGCGCGGGCCGGAGTTTCGGATCCGGCTGGAGTGGCGCGCAGAGGGCGTCGAGCGGTGGGGGCTCGGCAGCCCTGTCCTGTCCGTCGGGCTGCCGATCGGCGCACCGCTCGGACCGCGGGACCTGCGCGGCCTTGACTTCTTCGAGAACATGCTGCCCGAGGGGCCGGCTCTCACGCGGATGGCGGCCCTGGCCGGGGTCCGACCGGTGGACACCTATGGCATCCTGGCGGCGTTCGGCCGGGACTGCGCGGGAGCGATCATGGTGCTCCCTGATGAGGAACGGCCTGGCGGAAACGGTGGCAGCGGATACTCCCCGATGACACAAGGCGACCTGCAACGGGTGATCGGCGCACTTGACGTCGCTCCGCTTGGCGCCGCCCCTGAGCGCGGGTTCCGCCCGTCGCTCGCCGGTTTCCAGCGTAAGGCGCTGCTCGGCCGCGCCGCCGACGGCACCTGGCAGCTCCCCAACGGGGACGCTCCCTCGACCTGGATACTCAAGCCGGACGGCCCGCACCCGATGGCCGCCAACGAGGCCACGTGCCTGCGGCTGGCTGGTGCCTGCGGGCTGACCGCGGCGGAGACGGAACTGCTCGACATCGCCGGCCTTGCCGTGCTGGCGGTCAGGCGTTATGACAGGCGCGACTCGCCCGCCGGGCACATTCCGGTCCGGGTGCATCAGGAGGACGGCTGCCAGGCGACCGCCACGCCTCCCGGGATGAAGTACGAGGAACAGGGCGGCCCCTCGCTGCGCGACCTCGCGGACCTGCTGCGGAACTTCGGCGACCCTCGCGACGTGACTGATCTGCTCCGTCGCACGACATTCAACATGGCGGTCGGAAACGCGGACGCGCACGCCAAGAACTTCTCCGTGCTGCATCAGGCGGATAGCCCGGCGATCGGGCTCGCACCGTTGTATGACGTGCTATCGACCCTCGCCCTCGAACTGACCGACAGCACGGGCCAGCCAATGCGGGCGGACACGCACCTAGGCCAGCGGATTGGCGGGCAGGCCGACATCGGAAAGGTGACCGCGGCTAACCTCATCGACGAAGCGACCACGTGGGGCATCCGCCGACGAGCCGCGTCAGCTGTCGTGGCCGAGACACTGGACCGGGTCCTCGCCGCCATCCCGGCAACGCGGGGCGATGACCGGGTCCTCTCTGTTATCCGCGAGCAAGCCGAGCGAATCCGCCTCCAGGCGTGAGAAACTCGTGGACATGGCTGACCTTGGGGAGCTGAAGATCCCGGCGGCGATGCGGCCTGCGGCGGAGGCGATCATCGCGCTGACCGATCAGGTATGCCTCGGATTGCTTGACGATGAGTACGCGGACCTCGCCAGGCACGTTGTCGCGAAACTAGCCCGCAAGCGTCCGTCACCGATCCAGTCGGGCCGGGCGTCGTCGTGGGCAGGCGGGGCGATCTACGCCCTCGGCCAGGTCAACTTCCTTTTCGATTCCGCCACCAAGCCGCACCTGACGGCGGACGACCTCAGCGCGGCGCTCGGGGTCGCCAAGTCCACCCTGAGCGGCAAGGCGAAGCAGGTCCGCGACCTGCTGGAGATGTCCTGGGGGACGCCGGAGTTCCTGCGCGAGGACATGATCGAGGCGAGCCCCGCGATCTGGTACATCCAGGTGGACGGCCTGATCGTGGACGCACGCGCGCTCCCGCTGCCAATTCAGGCCCAGGCCTTCGAACTCGGGGTCATTCCCTACATTCCAGCGCTCGGCCGCGACGGCACAGCCGCGTTGCTCAGCCAGATGGATCTTCATGACGCATGACCAGCGCTGAGGGCGCCTGCCTAGCGCGGATGCCCACGGTAGGTACCGAACGACCAGTGGTTCCCCTCCGGGTCGAGCACGGCGAAGTCCCGTGAGCCGTAGTCCTTGTCGTTGAGCTCGGCGACGACGACAGCGCCGTTCTTCACCGCACGGGCGAACAGTTCATCGGGCTCATCACACACGACGTAGGCGTGAAACGCACTAGGGGTCGTGCTCGCGGAGGACGAGCCGAGCATCACGCCGCCGCCTTCGGCGAGAGCCCGATCTCCGCGCGGAACTGCGCCGCATCCCGTCGATGGGTGCGTAGGCTTCACCAGTTGCGGCCGTAGAGGCGGTCAAGATCGACGAGGACGACGTCGGGCCGTCCGGCTGCGGCTTTGCGCAGTCCCGCGTCGAATCCCGAACGCGAGAAGAGGGCGATCATCGCGTCGGACGCGGGCGTGCCCTGTTCCTCGAGCAGCCCGCGGAGGTAGTCGAGCCGGGCGAGGTCGGTTGTGGTGCGGGGACGGTTCGTCGACTTCGCCGCACCGATGAGTGCTACCCGTGCGTCTTTGCGGCCTGGAGTTTCGCCTGCCTCCAGGGCGACCACGTCAAGTTCGTGTCGTGCCCTGCCTCGCTGGTCGGCGATGACCGTGGTGCCGACCAGCCCGGGAACGCGGCCGAGTGCCTCTTCTGCGGCGAATCTCGCGGTCCACTCGCGGCACAGCTCCTCGAAGTGGGGGCCGTGGATCTGAGCCGATATCGTGTGTTCCGCGGCGATCAGTGCCGCTTCGCCGCGGTGTTCCTCGAACTCGCTGCGCCGCGGTGCCAGCACCAGCTCGCTGAACCGCACGATCGGATCGACCAGCATCCATTGCGTTCCGCGCTGTCTGAGCACGTCACCGCCGCGCCGGATGAAGCCGCCGCTTTCCAGGACTGCCAGCGGGTGGGCCAGTGCCCGGTCGCCGCGCCCGAGGATCGCGCCGATCTTTGACGGCGTGCCGGCGCCGGCGCTGATCGCGGTGAGAACCGACTGGTAGAGCGCCCGGTCGGTGATGCGCGGATCTTCGCGGAGCAGGTATTCGGCCTCGGTCAGGAGGGTGCGCGCCGGGTCGAAGACGTGCCTGCCGAGCCAGCGCGTCATGCCGTCGGGCCGTTCCGGCGGCGGCTCGTCGACCAGGTCGCGATACCCGGCGGTACCGCCGAACACGGCGTGTACCTCGAACGCCACCTCCGGATTGGTGATGCCCCAGTAGCTGGCGGCGTCCCGGTAGTGGAATGCGCGCAGCCCAAGGTCGAGGACGGCGCGCCCGCGCAGGGGGTGCTGGCCGGACAGCAGCCCTGTCATCACGGACAGGGCGGAGCCGCACAGGATCAGCCGCATGCCGGATGCGCCGGGTTCGTTGCGCGCCTCGTCGTAGACCGACTGGATCACGGACGGAAGTTCGGGGCTGTGCCGGAGCAGATAGGGAAACTCGTCAAGCACCAGGAGCCGCGCGCCATTGCCGCTGCGGGCTGCCGACTGGTGGACGGCGAAGCGCAGCGCTCCGTCCCATCCGGTGAACCGGAGTGAATCGGGCGGCACTCCCAGCTGCGCGGACAGCGCGTCGGCGAACTGCTGGAGCGCCACCTGCCTGGTCTGCTCCTGCGCCAGCACGTAAAGACCGCTCGCCGCCGGTAGCGCGCACAGCCGCCGCAGCAGGAAGCTTTTTCCCTGCCGCCTGCGCCCCGAAACGATGCCGAGCCGTGGCACCCTGGGCGCAACCGCGAACTCCGCCAGTGCCGCCCACTCCCACTCCCGGTCGAAAACCTCTGTCGGCTTGTCTATCGCCATGAACTTAGTCTAAGTCAAGTTAGTCTAGTTGGATGTTCCGATCGCCTGCCGGCGTCGCGATGATTTCCGCGGAAGTGCCGTCCAGGGAGTCGGTTTACGCGAAGAATTGGGGCCATGGCACTTATCGAGGTGACGGAAGAGTCGCTGCGCAGCCTGGTCGATGACGCCGTCTTCAGGCAGGCGCAGGACTGGGCGGACAAAGTTACCGGCCTGCGTGTCGATGGGCTGCTTGTCGAGGCGACCGTGGACGGTGTCCCGGCCGGTTTCCTGGTGCTTCGCCACGGCCTTGAGGGACGCTGCGGCTGCCCGCTGCCCGCACCGTGCGCGCATGCGATCGCCGCCGCGCTCGCCTGGGTGCGGGCGGGTGGCGATGACGAGAGCCCGTCGGACCTGTTCGAGGTGCTGCGGGTCCAGGACCAGGACTGGCTCGCCTCCCGGCTGGCCCAGTTGGCCGCCGCTGACCCGGCGATCGCCGCCCGCCTGCTTGACGAGGCCGAAGACGCGGGCGTGCTTGACGAGGTCGCGGATCTGCGCGACGCGTTCGACGAGGTGCTCGGCGAGCTGGAAGACGAAGCCCGTGACCAGGGTGACTACGGCGAGTGGTATCCGGATGCCGAGGGACTTGACGAGCTATTCGACGAGGCTGAGGCGCTCATCGACGACGTGCCCGACGCGGTGCGCCATCTGGCTGATCACCTGATCGAGCGTATCGAGCGGCTCCTGAACTATGAGAACTGTTACGGCGATGGCGTGACCGAGGCGCTGACCCGCGCGGAGGACTTGCACCTGGACGGGTGCCGAGCGGGCTCGCCGGACCCGGTGCGGCTGGCGGAGCGCCTGGTCAACGGCGCGCTGCACAGCGGCTGGGGCTCGCTGGCTTCGGCCCTGCCCGAATACGCCGAAGTGCTCGGACCTGCCGGGCTGGCCAGGTGCAGGGAACTGGCGGCCCAGGCCACGGGGAGCAGCCTCAGCCTCCAGACGCTCAGGAAGTCGCTGGCCCGCATCGACCAAGGCCGCTGACTCGCGGCACTTCGCAGCGGCGATAGATTATGCGAGTGGATACCGTGACATCCCCTGATCAACTACGCGAGGCCGCGCGGCTGGCGCTGGATTGCGCGGTCATGGGGCAGGCGGTGGCGCTGGCGCGCTGGATCGGCAGCGGTCGGCGGCAGGTTACGTCTGGGCAGGTGCTGCGCAAGACCGACGCCCTAGCGGCAGGAGCGGCGCTGAGAGTTGACGTGCCGCCGAAGCTGCGCACGATGGCTGACGTGCCCGCGCTGCACCGGCCCTGGTGCGTCGCGGTGGGGATAGGCCTGCTGCGGGTGAGCGGCGGCTGGGCCACCGCCGGCCCGGCGCTTGCGGCCTGGCCGCCGGGCGACGCGGAGCTGCTGGCGGGCTGGCTCGCGGGGCTGCGCGCGGTGTGCGCGGCGGAGTCGTACCCGCAGGACGAGGACAGCGTGCGGCTGCTGGTGCTCGCGCTGCTCGCGGTGCTGAGCGAGAAGGGCACGCGGTTTCCGCGGGGGCTGTGGCCGGCGGTGCATGACGCGCTTGACGAGCTGTGCGACGAGTGCGACATGAATGAGCGGCAGGTGAGGCACGCGGCCTACCGGTACGACGACGCGACAGCCGGCAAGCCACGGTTCGTCCTTTCCGGGCTGGAGGGCCTGGTCAGGCTGCTGGCCGGCTTCGGCGCGGTCGCCGGCGGCGCGGGCAAGCCGGTGCTGACGCCGCTGGGCCGCTGGGCGGCGGGAAACCTGCGGGACGGGCTGCCTGTCCTGGCCGATCCATCGCAGACGGTCGCCGAACTCATCGCGGAGGCGGCCAAGTTCGGCGACATGGAACAGCGGGACCACGTCGCGGGGGGCTGGCTTGCCGGACGTGACCCCGCCGGCGCCGCGCGGGAGATTTTCGCCGCTGCCGAGGGGATGCCATCGCTGCTGCGCGGCGTCGCGGTCGGCGTGGCCGAACTTCTCGGGGAGGACGCGCTGCCGGCCTGGCAGGAGGTGGCGGCGTTGCCGCACATCGGACCCCGCGTCCGTGAGGTGCTCGCTAGCTGGGACGCGGGGCCGCAACTCAGCGAGGCGGACTGGCGCTGGCTCGCGGTCGAGGCAGCAGTCGCGGCTCTGGCGGGCAGCGGGCCGGACGAGGCACTTACCTGCGTCTGGGAGAGCATGCCGGGCGCGGACCTGGACGAGCGGCTTTCCGCGGTGCTGGCGACCGGGCATCCGGACGTCGCTGAACTCGTGCGGGCGGTGGCGGAGTTCGCCGCGTCAGGCGCGCCGCGCAGCGTGGACCAGGTCGCCGAGCTGAAGGTATCGCTGGCGAGGTTCCGACCGCCCGTGTGGCGGCGGGTTCAGCTGCCGGTCGCGGCCACCCTGGGCGACCTGCACGGCGTGATCCAGGTGCTGTTCGGCTGGGACGGCGATCACCTGCACGAGTTCCGCGTGGGGAAGAAGCACTACAGCGACTCGTTCGCCAACCTGGACGGGGCCGAGGACGAGGAGTCGGTCCGGCTGCGTGACGCTTTCGCGGGCGGCGGCAAGGTCGGCTACACGTATGACTTCGGCGCCAGCTGGGAGCACGAAGTGACGCTCGAGAAGACGCTCGCCCGCGAGGCGGGCCGGAAGTATCCGGTATGCGTAGCCTTCCACGCCGATTCACCGGTTGAGTACTGGTCCGGGGACGAAGATGACGCCGCTGAGCCCGAGCCGTTCGACCTGGCCGAGGTAAACAAAAGGCTGTCAGCCCAGGGCTAGACGCTCCGGGCGCCTCTCGGCCGTGATCCGTCTCGAGCGTGGACGGGGGCAGCGGCAAGCGGGTGGTTACCGCCCCGTCACCACTGCTGTCGATCGAGCACCCTCATGAAGTTGAGGCATTGTTCGAGCTTGTGCTTGTCCTGGGGCGCGAGTTCCTCGCCGAAGTGCATGACCCGGTTGCGGACCACGCGCGCACCGTCCAGATAGCCTATGAACATCACACGGTCGACCGCCCAGTCCATCCGCCGTGAAGACCCGGTCGATGCAGCGGCGCAGCCGTCTCTCGATCTCCCCGAGCCGGAAGAACGGCGTGGTGAGGTCCCGGAACTGCCCGGTTAGGTCGGCGGTCGTGACGATGCCGCAGATCCGGTCGTCTTCACCTCGTACGAAGACGAAGTCGGCCCGGTAGATGAGGTCTATCTGACTAAGTAGATCCTCATCTGCCCGTACCTCGGGAGCCGGCCGCGTGGTCGCGTCCGCCAGGGTGATCGCGGGCTTGGCCAGGCGCCACCCGACTACCAGCAAGTAGTCGCGAACCGCATCAAGACGATCGAGCGTGACCGCAACATCGCCCTGATCGAGCGCCCCGAATGCAAGCGCCGCTGGCAGTCCGAGCCGTGGGAGAAGAAGGAACGCGAAGCCCTCACGAACTGGCTACTCGACCGTTGCGAGGAACGCTCCCTCTGGTTGGCCCCGGACGGTAACCCGCGCCCGATGACCGTCAACCGCCTGACCGACGTCCTAACGGACATCACCGCCGACGAGCACGTCCCCTACCTGGCCCAGTTCCGCTACACCGGCGAAGGCCTGCTCAAGTGCGCGATCTGGGAGCAGACCTGGGAGATGCAGCGTGCCGAGGACCGCACCGCCGTCATCGAGGAGCGCTCCACCACCGACGGCTGGGACACCGACCGCCTCAGGCCCCTCCTGGCCGGCCTGTCCGAGGTCATGCCGTGGGTCCGCCAATGGCACACGGAGGTAGACCCCCGCTTCGGCCAGACCCCCGCCGACGCCTACGACGCTTACCTAACCACCCAGCGCGAAACCCACGCCCTAACCGAAGAATCCATCCGCACCTGGACCCCGCCCCAGCAGCCCCGCGCCCGCCGCCGCGCATAACGTCATCTTTCTCTCCCATTCCGGGTAGATCACGGTTTTATTCGGTATCTGTCACGTCTATGGTGTTGCCCTACTTAGGCGCAATACGATGCCAGTGAGTTGTTGTAGGCTGCGAATCCAGCTGCACGAATCGGGCATTGTGGCTAATACCGTGCTTGTGAATGGAGTGCTTCGCGGTGACCGTGAAGTACTCGAGGGGGGAAAAGAGAGTGCCTAATTCACTGGAACTTGCGGAGAATTCCCTCATAGGAAGGATTGTCGCTAGCGGACTTTCGCAAGGTGCTGCTACACTCGCGGTCGTGATGGCAACACGCCAGCACGCACGGCCAGAAGGGGAGCTTCTGGATATTGTGCGGCAATACCCGGGGCTAGAAAATCGGATTAGCGCAGAAGGCGCGCTCCGCGAGTTGCGCGCGCTTGGGTGGGTCATCAACACCGATTCCGAGAGCCTCTCCCTGACGATGCAGGCACCCGACCTGCGTGATCGCATTGGAGATCGGCTCAACGATCCGCGGGTCCCCGACGAGCTGCTCGAACTGCGGGTGAACCTTGACCCGAATGCCGCACGCGTGCTCGGCCCGATGGTCGATGGCCACGTGTACTCAAGCTACCTTGAGCTGCTGCGGAGCGCGCAGAACGAGATCTGCCTCCCGATGCTTGTCACTTCTTCCCGCCTGGCCTCAGTGGACATCCTCCGCGAGCGAGCGCATGCGGGCGTCCGCATAAAGATTCTCGTCGGTGCACCGCACATCGTCGCATCCATACGCGGTGAGAACATGCGGCCCATCGCAGAGGCGCGGATCAAGGAATGGCGCAGGAACTTCGACGACTATCCCGCGGTGGAGATCCGGATATCGCACAAGGTCGAAGACATGTGGCTCGGCTCGTGCATGGCCATCGACGGGCGGATCGTGAGATTCGATATCTATGACCCGGATCGGCAGCGCAGCCTCCAGGGCATAATGCTCGAGCTAGCCAATCCTCCGGGCCTTGATCTCAATCTGGTCAGAATCTTCGACGAGCTATTCAAGGTTGCGTGGCTCCGGGCGCGACCGGTAACGGTGCGCGGCGCGATTACCTGGCGCCTGGCGGCGACCCAGGGCTATTTCAAGATAGCTGTACGGAGTCTATCGGTCACGTTAGGTAGTCATGCTTGCGGCTCATCGATTTGCGCGATTGGCCATCGAAGATGACCCGCGTGGACCCGAACACTATG
>Ga0066797_1000647_pt1 | contig 10350 bp, 7 predicted proteins | sample PersoiDNA2013193_FD_76335 | JGI IMG/M metagenome (GOLD analysis project Ga0066797, IMG submission 76335) | Permafrost soil microbial communities from the Arctic, to analyse light accelerated degradation of dissolved organic matter (DOM) -... | ecosystem: Environmental > Terrestrial > Soil >... | reverse complement strand
TTCTGCAAGCCGTTGCTGGCTGTATCCCAGCCGTTCCCGTATCGACCGGATTCGTTTGCTGAGGAGCCCGTCGAAATCGCTGGCGTTGTCCATGGTGAATCCTCCTCTCAGCCCTTCCCTTTGTATTATGGATATGTAATGTATTGTGTCAATAGGATGTAACATATACTGACAGTGTTATGGTCGTTCGCCGTGTTCATTGTCTCTGGAATGCTGTCGGCGTCTTATTGACAAGAGTTTCCGCCTCCGCAGGAACGACAAGACACGGCCAAAGTTGTCATGCCCGCGCAGGCGGACATCCAGCTTGTTGCATTTTGCGCTACAATGCTTCACATGGAAACGTTCGCTGGACTCAGGGAGGGATCATGACGTTCAGGGCATCGGTGGAAAGATATCTGGGGGCGGTCGCGCAGCAGTATCGCCGTGGCGACGCGCGCGAGGAGTCATACTATGACGTGCTCAAGCAGCTCTGGGAAGAGCTGGGATCGCAGCTCAGCAGCGCGCACGCGACGCTAACCGTCCTCCCTCGTCAGACCGAGGCAGGCAACCCGGATATGCGTGTCTGGAGCGGTCAACAGCATGTCACGGGCTACATCGAAGCCGTTTGCCGACAGCGATCAGAGATTGACCAGTGCAGTTGTGACTAGTGGAAACAGGAGGAAACAAGACCATGCGGATTTCCAGAATTGAGGTGAAAGGGCTCTTCGGCCAGTATGACTATGATATTCCTCTCCGCTTGACTGACAGGGTTACGTTCATCTATGGGGAGAATGGCTGCGGTAAGACTACTGTTCTAAAAATGATCTCAGATTTCTTTGCGCTAAGGTTCGGTCAGCTCAGCCGAACCCCATTTGGGCGACTAGCCGTGCTCATGGACGATGATAATCATTTCATTGTGACGAGGAAAGCGGCAGATGCAACCAGAAGAGGCGACGACGGTGGGCGAAACCCCTTGGAGATCCAGTACTTCAAGTCAGGTGATGAGGTTCTTGACGTCAAGACAGCCGGAATATCAGCGGGTTCAAGGGAACACACGCTCCTTGCGGAGGAGCTGGTACAAGAGAATCATCGGTTTCTTCGCACTGGGTTCCAACAGTGGATGGACCGAGAGACACATGAAACGATCGATGCTGCAGAAGTTCTAGAACGGTACGGTGGCCAGGTTCCTTCTCTGTGGAGAGCGACCCGTAAGGGTGCTTCCCAGACAAAGGGATTGTCTGAGCTAAAGGAGTTGCTGCACTCGGTTCCCTGTAAGCTCATCCAGACTCAGAGGCTCATGGCGGAGGTACCGACAAGACGACGCGCACTAGAGGGTGGGGCTAATGACAGGGCAAGTCAGGAATTTGCTGTGGATACAGACGCGGCTGAACTAAAATCATCAATACAGGAGGCGCTGGCCACATATGCCAGCACTTCTCAAGAGATGGATCGATCGTTTCCTGTTCGTCTCCTGGCAGCGTCCACGGGACGTGCTCCGGCTAAGAAAACGCTGGGGAGCCAGCTTGCGCAGCTGGAGAGCCAGCGCGTTCGTCTCATGAGAAACGGATTACTGGATGAATCAGGTGTTGACGAACCCGGCAAATTGTTGGGGAAAGGCATGACGGATCAGCAGCGACGAGTCTTGTCTATCTATATTGAGGATACCAATCAGAAACTCAAGGTTCTCCAAGAAATGGCCGAGCGACTTGATCTCTTTGCCGGCAGCATCAATGCACGTTTTAAGGGCAAGCAAATCCGCATAAGCAAGGACCGTGGATTCTCTGTTGTCAACGAGAGGCAGGAAGTGCTGAGTCCCTCTCAACTCTCTTCCGGCGAGCAGCATGAAGTCGTGCTCTTCTATGAACTCCTGTTCAAGGTGCAGCCTGATACTCTTGTCATGATAGACGAACCCGAGCTCTCACTTCACGTTGATTGGCAGAACAGATTCATTGGAGACATCAGCAAAGTTGCCCATATGCAGCAACTGGACGTATTGGCTGCAACACACTCGCCCGACATCATTGGAGATCGTTGGGATCTCGCGGTGCGTCTCGTGGAGACAGATGATGCTGGAATACCAAACCGGAACTAGAGTCTTTAACGATGTAATGATGAAGCGTGCCAGTAGTGCGGCTACGATGGTGATCGTCGAGGGCTCTCAGGATTCGGTCATCTACAGGAAGGTGCTGGAGACGGACCCTGTGCGATGCCGCCTGATACCTGCGGGAGGGAAGGACAACGTGCTGGAGGCCATAACGAAACTGCGCCAGTACTCCTGCCCGGGAGTTCTGGCCATCGTGGATGCCGACTTCTGGCACTTGGAGCCCGTGAGCAAGCCCGGGCCGGACATCCTGGTAACCGATAAGCACGACATCGAGACAACGATGCTTTCAGTCGGTGTGCTGAATCGGGTACTACAAGCACTGGGCTCCGAGCGAGAGTTGCAGAAGCTCGGTCGTTCTGTTGAAGAAATGTTGCTAGCGAGTGGGCTTCCTTTGGGGACCGCAAGATGGGTGGCGAGCAGCCGGCTGAAGATTGACCTGAACTTCAAGGGTCTCAATTTCAACAAGTTCATCAATCATGACACACTAGACCTCGATATTGGCTCAATGACGCAGGAGCTTCAACGGATCAACCCCGGGAAGATAGGGAACAGATCGATCATGGTGAAAATAGTCCGCGATTGGCTGCGACGGAGAGCAGATCCGTGGGACGTGTGTTGCGGTCATGATCTGACGGCAATCTTGGCAATTGGACTCACGCACGTTTTCGGAAACAAGAAAGGCCGAAAGGTGGACGCAGATATTGTATTTGACGCAATGGCCGATGCATTTCAGCTTGAGCTCTTCACTAAAACAGAACTCTACAAGAGTGTTATTGAGTGGGAAGGGAACAACCTGGGGTATGTGGTACTACCTAGTCACCGCTCGAACTAGATATCTCTATTAGTGCGCGACCATGTTGCGTGAGGTTGGTTCCACGAGGATTTGTCCCTCTCAATCGACCTGAGCTGTCCGGAGGCCACTACCATGAACAATGGGCGCGCGAGCAATGCAACAGGGACACGCCGAGCTTTTGGCAATACCATTGAGACTTGATGCTGTTGCTCCTTCTTAAGATACCATACGTAATATCTCGTCCTGATGGAATTGCCTAGTCTATTCTCTGACGATAGTGGGGTAAGTATCCAGCTATTTGTGGTATTCATCTGCAGTTGTTTGCTGTCTGACTTCAAAGACGAACATTGACAAGTTTCGAACATAGCTTTGCTAGAACAGTGACCCCTTGACCTCAGTCAGTGATTGTTCCGTCAAAGCTGCGACGTCAAGGATCTCGGGTATCGAGGCCCCGTTCTTTTTCATAGTGTAGTAGAGATTCTCTCCCAGCAGACAGTACTTCCACTGGCGCAGCTCCCGGTCATCAGCATCAAGTTGATTAATGATGCGGAGCCAATCCAGTGCTGCCCGCATTTTCTGACCGACATTCTCGTCACGCAGGTCGCGTTGAGCTTTTGTTTCAACGAGGTATAGGCAATCAGCTGTCTTCACCACGAAATCGGGGTAGTAGTTCGCCAAGATGCCGTCGGTTCGAACATAGAGCAGGCGTGCGAACCAATGATAGACTTCGCTGATCTTCACAAACGCAGTCACCAAAGAGTCTGTGTCGCAATAGTCCATGAAAGAATGTTCTAGTTCGCCTCGATTAGATGGGTATGGCAATCGCTCGTAGATCGTCTTGACGTAAGGCACAGAAAACGACTCGCGTACCCGCAGAGAGGGTACTTCGGAGAATAAGTGATGTGAGACAACTGCTTTCTCAACATCCACATTTCTCTGAGTTTCGTAAATAAGACGGCTGAATTGCGTCACCAGATGCTCGGTGATTCCTGATTTGGCGATGAGCAATACGCGCCAGTTGTCATCCTTTAATGGGTCAAAGGAACATCCGAATAGTTTTGTCTTTATGAAGTCGTCTGCTATGCGCACCAAGAATGCCTGGTTGATCTGCAACGCCGGGAACTGTTTGAGTTTGCGGGCGCTGACGTTCTGGATCAACGTAGTTACCGTGTCCACCAGTTTGCTTAAGAACTCGTTGTAGCTCTGAACCGTGAACACGCTTCCACTGACACGGTAGTCTCCAAACCGCGTCTTGACCGTCATCTCCTCAGAATAGAAAGCATCTCCCTTCTTCCCGAGCATGCTCTTTAGCTGGTCAAGGCTGTAGTACGTGAATTTCGAGAAGTAGTCACTGGCAGGCTCCAATACTCTCAGCGTCTCTTCTTCCTCTTGGATGACAACTGGCCATGCAAGGTCATATTCTGCGAAGTCTGCTTTGAGGCCCGCCTCCATGATGTCGCCAAGCACTCCTTCACGCCCGACTGGTGGATCTTCGGTCTGCCCGATCAAGTCGTCTTGCGCCAGTTCATCGTAGAATTGTATGAAGGCTGGATGCTCAACAATACTGAGGATGTCCAGATAGTTGAGCGGAGCCTCTTTGCGCTTCAGGACACGAATCAGGTTCTGTTGTTTGACCTCCTGCAACTCGGGTTCACGCCACATGAGTCTCAGGCCACGCCCGAGAATCTGCTCCAAGAGGATCGGTTGTTGGCTTGACCGCAGAGGCACGATGACGCAGATGTTGTTCACATCAAAACCCTCGCGCAGCATGAGAACCGACACGATAACCCGGGGATTGTCCTTGCGGTCAATGCCAAACAGTCGTTGTTTGATCTGCAACCATTCCTTCGCAGAGACTTGTCCTTTCTTGTCAGAATCAACACGAAGCACGCCATCGTCGGTAAGTCCTTCGTTTGCAAGGAAATCCACGACAAATGGAGTGACACTGGTGTCTTCACAGATCACCAGCATCTTCGGATGTTTGGAGGAGACACCGTTGGCATCTTTGGATATCGTCACGAACTGCTCCTCGAGAATGTTGAGCTTCTGAAGTCCGGCTCGCAGCATTAGTCTCTGTCCCTCAGACAATCCAATGGTCCGGCCAGTATCGTCGCGCATGGCACGAAAGTCCAGGTCCATGGACGCCACTTCTTTACGCCTATCGAGCGTGATCATCTTGACGAGGCCCTTCTGAATTGCGGATTTCAGATCAAAGTCCACTACGATATGGGGGAAGTAATTCTTTGTTCTGTGCTGGCCGGAGCCCGTAACATCATAGGGAGTGGCCGAGAAGTCAATCTGCAGGAAGTGGTCTCCCTTCCCATCAGCAAGACGGTTGAGCGACTTCTGCCATTCGACTTCCGAGACGATACCTTCCGTCTTGGTTTCGTGGATGTGGTGTGCCTCGTCATTGAAAACACTCAGACAATCCAATCGCGAGAGATACTCCAATTCTCCACCAGCAAGATAACGGCTATCGAGGGTTGTCAGAGTGTGGCCATCGCTGGTCCCCGGGGTAAGTGGCAATAGTTCACGAACGGCGGCAAATGTGTCGTTGATAGGGCTTTCATCTGGTGCATCGTCGACCAATACATGCCAGTTTGTGATAGCTATGATGCCATCACCTGTTGTTTTCCGACCAATATCTTCCTTGCGCACGAGGTTGGCCTGAACAAAGCTGGACACTTCTTCGCGGTAGGCGGGCGGTACCAGGAGGTCCTGATACTGAATGAGATCAGAAGTGGCGATGTCGCGAGCGCCGTCAGCGCGTTGTTTTCCGAGATATGCATCGAGCATCCGATCATAGACAATGAGTCCTGGCGTCACGATGAGGAAGTTTGATGAATACCGGCTGGGCGGGTTTTCTGTATGCCTGGAGTTGAGCAGTTGCCAGAGAAGGAGTGCATGCAAGACCCAGGTCTTGCCAGTTCCCGTGGCCATCTTGATACAGTACTTTGGATGATCGTACTTGTCTTTAAGGACACTGTCTGGGTTCATCTCAGCCAACAAGTTGGGAGCGACTGCCAGATACAAATCCCGTACAGATGCTGACCTCACGACTTCGTGGGCGTAGACCGCGTTCAGGATTGCCTGCCGCTGTCCGTCATGAAAGTGGACATTGCGCGTCTGTTCGAATGGTTCAGAAAACCAATAGGTCAGCAGCTCTCGCGTCACGGGCGTGACCTGGTTCAGAAGACTTCCACTGCTCCAGCAGTCGTTAACAACTTGTGTAAGGGTGGCGGCAAATCGGAGTGGAATGTCTCGAGTTCCGGTGTTTGTGGATGTGGGCATGATTAATCCTCGGCTCGCGGCCCAGCCACGACACGTGGATCAACGCGACCGTAGAGCAAGCGGACCGAGTCGCCGTCTTTGCCCGCCGGTCGCTTCGCGTGCCCATTGCTCCATGTGCCCTTCTTGATGTGATACTCCTGTCCGTGCTTCTCGCAGTAATCTGATACCAGCTGGGCCATCTGGTCGTAGAACGTCAGGTAGTCAGGATACTGGGTGACAAGGCGGTTGTAGTTGAGCCGGCCGAAGATGATCTTGTCTGCAAAAGCAACACGACGCAGGACGACCTTCAGATCTTGCGTGATGATGTTGGGCGTTGGATACGGCTCGATACTGACCCACGTCTTGAAGCCCTTGTTGTGCAGAAAGCGTAGATGTGCTATGCGATTTGCATAGGGAGCCGCACCTGGCTCGTACTGCTTGCGGAACTCCTCATCTAGTGATATGAGTGTGATCCCGAACTCATTGTCGCGAGACGTTTCTGTCAACTCGTGAGGCAGAAGCCCCTTCGTAAGGGCCGTGACCTTAATCCCCGCACGATTGATACGCTCGATGATGTGAAGAGTCATCGCATTGATCTCGGGGTAGCCATACATGAATGGATCCGTTGTGAAGCATAGCTGTACGAAATTGATACGCGACTGCAGTCGGGGCAACTCAGCATCCAACAGTTCCAGGGCATTGCTCACCAGCTTGGGTTGTGTCCATTTCTCATAAGATGCAATCCGCCCGAATCTACGAGCCATTAGCATGGCATAGCAAGGGTATTTGCATCCGTGTGCACATCCTTCTACATGATTGATCGTATAGTCACCGTACTCAACGCCGGTTTTGTAAAGGAGAGACTTGCGTGTGATCGTCTGCATGCTGCTACCCCCGTGGAAACTCCACTATGTCGTTTTGTCTGAGCCCGACATCAGTCTTGCTCGTCACATGGTGAGATACCACCACGCTCTCTGTCCTGAGCGCTTTCAGACAACGTCGCCATATCTGCTCACTTGCGTAAAGTCGCCAATTCTCTTCCCTGAGTGCATCAAATGACATCTTTACTCCTGTGCCCCGATACTTGGCCTTCACTCGTTCAATCAGGTGGTTGTAGTCAAGAGTGGGGAAGAGCATCGGCTGCTTCATGCTTACCTGCAGTGAATTACCTGGTTCACTGTTGTCGTACATCGCCGTCAACATCTTGTCGAATGCCGTGAAGTGGTTCGAAAGATGAATGAGTACGTACTTGAGCCTGCCGCGCAGTCCAGCGTCTTCGTCAGGTCCAAAACAAACCCGGAACGGGATGTAGTACTGCGCACCAGTTCTCATAGCGTAGAAGTCAATTACCTTGTCCCACGCATAGCGATCAGAACCGGTGCTAAAGTCCGTTGTCTGATACCCACTATCGCCGAAGAGCGCAATCATATTGTCGTTGTCAAGCGCATTTGCCATATTGCGAACTACCTCGCAGAACATGAAATTGGCGAAAACTTCTGTCTTTTTGCGTGACATAAGTTGGCGCATGAGTTTCATGTCAGGCAGTCGATAGTTTGGATCGATGAAGTAGAATGCTGGGGCCGTTGGCAAAGTCTGAGGCAGGATCTGTGAAAGGGCGCTTTGAGCATCATCTCTCAGCACAGAACAGGAGATTCTGTTATCCAACTGCTCAGCCTCGGCAAACTTCTTTATTGCAGTCTCTAGCTGCCCATGTCGTTCTGGTTTGACCTCAACGAACACGACATTGACCTTACTCGGCCTGCGAACGGTCGGCGGAGCTTCACGAAGAAAACGGTTAATTGTTCGTAGCGCAACGAGCGGGGAGCCATCAGCCAAGGTTCCGTTAAAATTACACAAACCCGTTCCAGCGAAACAATCGACATAGGTGAGGGTATCTGCGAAACTGCCCATGATGGGCAGCCAAGCGGAGAGATAGTCCTGGAGAATGTAGTGTTTGAGCTGAGAGTTCACATGAAAACTGAGACTCTCGTCGGACTCACAGACTACTGCCATTTCGGTCAACCTCCTGCACGACAACGCTCTCAAAGCCAAAGACGTCGACCGCTTTGACACAAATCGTTCGCTTCCCTTCGACTTTGGGTGTCAGCAGTTCAGCCTTGTGGACCACGTGCAGGTCATCCGTGCCGTTCTCTGTGTTTTCGCGGTAATCCTGCCATTTGCTGCGGAATGTCTCGCCATCGAAACTCGGATCCACCGACCAGTACTCGATAAGTGCGAGAGGGTCTTTTGCCATGACGGCCTGTAGCTTCTTCTTGTTTTCATCGTCGAGTGGCAGGGCATCCGGTGAAAGCAGTACGTAGTTCTCCAGCTCGATCGCTACCATGTCAATCTCTGAGTCGTAGTCTGTGACGACGGGAGTCTTGATGGAGAGGTACTGCAACGAGGAGAACCGGACTTGTCCCGATTTGACGAGTTTTTCGTATCCAGCCTTTGTCTTGAGCTTGTCCAGCAGGTCGGGCGGGATGACCAGTACCTCAACACCATTGTCGTTGAGCTCCTGGATTTGCATGGCGATATCGAAGACAAAGTTCCAACCGAGGATGACGATCTTTGACCATCCCCCAAGGAATGTCTGACGCAGTTCCTGGGCTCGACGGAGTGTCGCTGTTCCGGTAAGTTTGTTGGGCGAATCGACGTAGACGAGAGTCCGGGTTCCTTTGAGATACCCAAGATTCCTGGCCGGGTTGCTGTCCTCAGGAAAAGGGAGCGCCCCATACAGGCCGAGGACAACCTGAGACAGGTCGCCAACACGCCGGTACAGTCGGCTTTGAGTGAACGCTTCCTTCTGGTAGTCACCGATTGACTGATACAAGAAAGGTTTCGCGTTCTAGTCAACGAGGCGCTTGCGCGTGATCATGCACGCGGGTTTGCCAATGTCAGTGCACAGCCAACGGCGCTTGAGTTCTTCGGCGGTGGCAGGCGTTGTACCGCTGCCGGAGAAGAAGTCGGCAACCAGGCCATCCTCGGGGCACGATGTCTCTATGATTCGTCGCAACAAGTTAGCCGGCTTCTGTGTTGCATATTCCTCTCGTTCCTCTGCTTGAGAGTTGATGCGAGGGATATCAAGCCAGAGATCCGACAGGGGACTTCCGGGCATTTCGTCCAAGTAGCGCTTGTATCGCACAACATTGGTGCGCGTATAGTACAAGCGTCCTTTGCGCTCATACTCCTGCATGGTTGAAGGAGGACATCTCCACAGCTTGGTCACCCCATGCCACTCGTATTCGTAGCCGCCACCCTGCAGACCATACGCTGTCAGGTTATCATCCTCAAATCGACGACCGTCTGGGTCTCTCTTCTGATAATGCTGTTTCAAGTAATCCTGTTCATAGGGCTGGTACTTCGGAAGCCAGTAAGGGGAAAAGCCCTTGGCATAGAGAAGAATGTTGTTGTGGGTAGTGCCCATCAAGGTTGCGTCGCCATGGCCAGGAGCACTCTTCCAGATAACCTCGTTCTTGAACATCTCTTTGGTAAAGACCTCGTCAGCAATGACCTTCACATAGTGGACAACGTGCCAGTCTAGGTGGATGTAGATGCTGCCGGTGTCGGCCATCAGTTCTCGTATGAGCATGAGACGTGGCGTGAGCATGCGGAGATATGAAGCCGTCCCATCTACCCAAGTGTCGGAGTACGCAAACTGCTCAATGACTGCCGGGTTTTGCTCCACTTCGATACCGGGAAGGCGAACCTTGGTGCGATAGTCCGCTTTGCTATCAAAAGGAGGATCAATATAGACTAGGTCAATCTTGCCGCGCATCGACGGCAGCCCAGTTGATGGGTCGCCGGTCAGAAGGGCCTGCATGACCAGCAGGTTGTCGCCATAGATCAGTCGATTATGCCATTCTGACTCGTTGAGTGGAGTTGGCCTCCCTCGGTAGAGTCCCGACTTATCCTTGGAAGGCAGCACGTACTCATTCGTCTGCAGCAGCAGACGGTTGGGGGATGACGCGCGTTCAAGAATGCGTTCAACCTCTTTCTTGCTGTCGGCCACGATGCGCGGCAACTCTTCAATCAATGACATGCTCATTCCTCAATCCTCCCCTGTGTCGGTTCTGGGCTATCTGGTCGCGCCAGGGCATCTTTGATGTGTTGCATGGCCAGCTGGTTTGCTTGCCCTGACTAGACTCTTGTTGTATGGTGACCCAACCGCGCATTGTCTCACTTCTTGGCAATGGCCTCCTTC
>Ga0066797_1000646_pt1 | contig 10368 bp, 12 predicted proteins | sample PersoiDNA2013193_FD_76335 | JGI IMG/M metagenome (GOLD analysis project Ga0066797, IMG submission 76335) | Permafrost soil microbial communities from the Arctic, to analyse light accelerated degradation of dissolved organic matter (DOM) -... | ecosystem: Environmental > Terrestrial > Soil >... | reverse complement strand
GCATGGGCAGGCTGGTCCGTCGGATCCCGTCGAAGCGGTAGAGCGCGCCGGCAACGGCGGCGGCCGTCGGGACGAGGACGGCCTCGCCCATGCCCTTCGCGCCGTAGGGACCCTCAGGCTGTGGCTCCTCGATGAAGATGGCCTCGACCGGCGGCATGCCGGCGGCCGGGATGATGCCGAGCGACTTCAGCGTGTCGGTGACCGGGATGCCACCCTCGACGACGAACTCCTCGCTGAGCGCCTGGCCGAGACCCATGTGGATCCCGCCCTCGACCTGCCCCTCGAGGATCGACCGGTTGATCACCTTGCCGACGTCGTGGGCGGCCACGACCCGCTCGATCCCGCCCCCGTCGTCGAGCACGACGACCTGCGTTGCCCAGCCGTACGCGAAGTGGGTGATCGGTTCCTCGGTAGCGGCGTCGAGCGGCGTCGTCCAGTCGACGACGACCTCGCCGTAGAACTCGCGCCCGGCGAGGTCGGTGAGTGTCCGGAGCGGCGGCTCGTTGAGCGCCGCCTGCAGGTCCCGGGCGGCCTTGATCACCGCTCGCCCGCCGAGCATCGTCGCGCGGGAGGCCGTTGTTTCGCCGGTGTCGAGCTCGCGCTCGGTGTCAACGACGACCCGGACCCGTCCGGGCGGGAGGCCGAGCTCGGCGCAGGCGATCTGCTGGAACACGGTGTGGGCGCCTTGGCCCATCTCCGACCACGAGTGATACAGCGTCAGCGTCCCGTCGACCTCAGGTCGTAGGATCGCCCGGCCGTACTCGGTCAGGCCGTTACCGATCCCTGTGTTCTTCGCGGCGCAGGCGATCCCCACGAAACGCGCGGCTCGGTAGGTGTCCCGCACCGCGAGGAGCGTCTGCTTGAGCCCGACGCCGGGACCGAGCCGCTGTCCGGTGCCGAACCGGTCACCCTCCTCGAGGGCGTTGCGCCAGCGGATCTCCCAGCCGTCGATCCCGACCCGCTCGGCGAGTCGATCGAGCATCCCCTCGATCGCGAAGTTCACCTGGTTGACCCCGAAGCCGCGCATCGCGCCCGACGGCGGGTTGTTCGTGTAGACCGCGCGCGCCTCGACGTCGACATTCGGAACCCGATATGCGCCGCAGGCGTGGCCGGCCGCCCGCTCGAGCACCTTCCCCCCGACGCTCGCATACGCGCCGTTGTCGCCGACGATCCGCGCGCGGACGGCAAGTAGACAGCCGTCGGCGTCGCAGCCGACGGTGTAGTCCATCCAGAACGGATGCCGCTTCACGTGGAAGCGGAGGCTTTCCTGCCGCGTCAGCGCCAGCAGGACCGGGCGCCGGGCCCGAAGGGCAAGGAGGGCGGCCTGGGCCTGGACGTTCAGGTCCTCCTTGCCGCCGAACGCCCCGCCGGTCGAGACCTGGGTCACGCGGACGTCCGCCTCCGGGACACCGAGGAACGACGCGACCTGGCGACGATCCTCCCAGGCGCCCTGGCCCTGCGAGTAGAGATGGACGAGCGGCGCGGAATCGCCGATGGTGGCATCGGCGGCGTCCGAGTCGCGCGGGACCGCGAGGCACGACTCCGGCTCGAGGAACGCGTGCTCGATCCTCTGCGTCCGAAACGTCTCCGTCACCACGTGGGCCGCGCTCGCCAGTGCGGCGTCGACGTCACCGCGCCTGACGACCGAGGTCGAGACGAGGTTCCCCGTCCCATGGACCAGAGGTGCCCCGTCGGCGAGTGCCTCGAACGGGTCGGTCACCGGGTCGAGGACCTCGTAGTCGACGTCAACCAGCGCCGCCGCCGCTCGCGCCGCCTCGCGCGACTCGGCCGCGACGGCCGCCAGCACGTCGCCGACGTAGCGAGTCGTCTCGCCCTCGGCGACGAACTGCGGCCAGTCGGCGACGATCAGGCCCTGGTGCCGCTTCCCCGGGACGTCTCGCCAGGTGACGATGCTCGAGACCCCCGGGTACGCCGCAGCGCGATCCGTGTCGATCCGGCGGACGACCGCCCGCGGATGGTCGGAGAAGCGGAGGGCGCCGAAGAGCATCCCGGCGACGCGCATGTCATTGACGAACGGCTGGTCGCCGAGGGCGAGCTCGCGTGCCTCGTATTTCGCGGTCCGGGAACCGATCCGACCGGACCGATCGACCTCGGGGGCCGGCCCGCCGGCGCGGGCCGCGGCCGCCAGGCCGATCGCCTCGATGATCTTGAGGTACCCGGTGCACCGGCAGAGGTTCCCGGCCAGGGAGCGGACGATCTCCTCGCGTGACGGAGCGGCGTCGCGGCGGAGCAGAGCTTCGGCCTTCATGACGACCCCGGGCGAGCAGTATCCGCACTGGGAGGCGCCGGTCGCCGCGAAGCAGGTCGCCCAGAGGCCCCGGTCATGCTCCGGCAGCCCTTCGAGGGTGAGCACAGTCTTCCCGGCGACCCGCGTCGCCGGTTGTGCGCAGGAGACGACGGCACGGCCGTCGACGATGACCGTGCATGCGCCGCACGAACCTTCGGGAGCGCAGCCGTCCTTCATCGAGCGGAGGCCGAACGCTTCTCGAAGCACCTCGAGGAGGTTCGCCCCCGGTCGCGGCTCGATCGACACCGACCGTCCGTTCAGGGTGAACTCCATCGGGAGCCGTCCTTCCTTGCGCTGGGGACCAGCTGACTACTGCCGTTTGCGGCCGGGCGGCGACGTTCTCGCGGAAGCCGGTAGGCGCTCTCGCTCTACTCAGGCGCCTGATTGCGCGCGCTCATCCGCAGCACCCCGACCCGGCACTGGGGCCGCAGGTGGGCAGGGAAAACGACCTGCCGCCGTGCAGCACCGACGCGAAGGTGAGCATCTGACGCGCCTCAGAACTGCTGCACTTCGGGCATGCCAACACCAATCCCGCTTCCTTCTCCTTGATGGTGGCGCGCACCTCGAAGACCTCTCCGCAATCCTTGCATTGATAGTCGTAGAGAGGCATGGCCAGTCTCCTGCTCAACACGTGCGCTGCGGCCCACGTTGGGGCGACGCACCGATACCGAACGATTTCACGCCTGGCCTGCGTTGACAGTCCCGACGACTCCAATCTGCGTTCTGCTGATACCCGGGGCAGCCGCGCCAGATCCCGACCAGCCCGCGTGGATCCGTGGATCCGCCGCGAAGAGTGTGTTCACGTCCACGTCTCCGGAGAGCCTGTGGATCGGTCGGCGGGTACCGTCCGATCCGTGGCCGCGCCCGGCCCCCGTGCGCGGGAGCACGCTCACGGTATCGGGCCGCCACCGGATGCGAGAACGAGCATTCCATGGCACGATATTCTAACGAGCGTTTGTGCAATCGAGGTTTGCCTGATGGCCCCTTCCGACGAGCCGAACGGCACGTCCATCCGCGTGGGATCGCCGGCCCGAAAGCTAGGGCTTGACATTCCAGTTACTGGAACCCGTGGACGTCACGGCCGCCGCCCGCGGCCCGGTGGGGAGCCACGCGGCGATCTCGCGACGAGACAGCTCCGGGACAGCTCCGGGTTTCGCGAGGTGCGTCGACGGTGGCGCTCACTACTCGCTCAACCAGACGGCGATGTCGCCTGCCGAGGGGATCCGGCCCGCGCTCACGAGCTTCCCGTCGATCAAGAGGCCCGGGGTCGACAGCACCCCGTGGGCCGCGATCTCTGCGTAGTCGGTCACCTTGATGATCTCGGCCTCAACGCCGGCCATCCCGACCGCTTCGCGGGCGTTCGCCTCGAGCCGCTTGCAGTTGTTGCAGCCGGGCCCCAGGACTTCGATCGTCTTCACGCGCGCGCCGCCTCGGCAGCCAGCCAGGCCACAATCTCGGTCGCGGCCGGGATCCGCCCGGCGCTCACCACCTTGCCGTCGATCACGAGCCCGGGCGTGTGCAGGATGCCGTAGCTCGCGATCTGTCCCCAGTCGGTGATCTTCACGATCTCCGCCTGGATGCCGGCCATCGCGATGGCCTCGCGGGCGGCCTGCTCGACCAGATGGCAGTTGTAGCAGCCAGGCCCGAGGACCTCGATCTTCGTCATCAGTGAAGGCCTCCATGCAGTGACGTGTCAGACGCGCCGCTTTCAGCGGTGGGATGTGGCCGCAGGCTGCCGGCCAGCGTGGTCATCCGAGGATCGCCCCGAGCGCCTCGAGCGCCCGGCGGCAGGCGGCTTCGTCGCGCTCGTAGTACACGCGCCGCGTGTCGACCTCGTAGCGGCCGGCTCGCACGAGGCCCGCGTCGCGGAGCTTCGCGAGGTGGTTGCTGACGTTGTTCTCGCGGGAACCAAGCGCGGCGGCCATCTCGCAGACGCAGACGGGCCCGTCGCGGAGCATGCGCACGATGCTCGCCCGAATGGGATCGCCCAGGATCGCGGCCACCGACACGGCATCGCGGACGTCCGGCGCCGGGAGGTTCATTCGAAGGTCGAGTACTGGCAGTTGCGTCTGCATCGAGGGCCTCCGCTTGGGAGCGTTCGTGGGTGGGCTGGTGGTGGTCATGTCAGGAGGATCCAGGCACGCTGCACGGCGAGGGCCACGAGCGCGATCGCGAAGATGCGCGACAGGGTGGCGCTCTTCACGCGTCCGGCCGTGAAGCGAGCCCCGAGCCAGGCCCCGATGACCGAGGCGATCGACGTGACGATCACGATCGGCCAGTCGAAGGTGGCCGTGGGCAGGTGCGTGACGAAGGCGGTGAACGACGGCACCGTCACCGCCACCGAGTTTGTGGCGGCGGCGAGCCGGGCGCTGTACCCGACGAGGGTGAGGGTCGGCATGAGCAGGAAGCCCGGACCCACCCCGAGGAAGCCGGCGAACACCGAGATGGGCACGGCAGCTCCGGCGGCCTTCGCCCGCGAGGCGTCGGTGATCTCCGCGACGACTTCGGTCGATGCGCCCTTCGGCATCGCCATGCGGACCGCGAGGAAGAGCAGCACCCCGACGTAGATCCACCACACGAGGTCGGGCGAGGCGAACTGAACGAGCCAGACCCCGAGTGGAGCGCCGATCGCCGTGATCGTCACGAGGATGAGCGCCCCCCGCTTGTCGACCATCCCCTTCCGCCAGAAGGCAACCGCCGCACTGATCGCGGTCAGCCCGTTGAGCAGAAGCGCCCAGGGCTGGATGACGTTGATCAGGTCGTAGCCGAAGAGGCCGAGGACGGGGATCGCGATGAAGGCGACGCCCAGGCCCAGCATCCCGGACAGGAACGAGAGGCCAAACAGGAGCGGCGTCAGGAGGAGGAGCATCTCCACGGAATCAGGGCACGATCTCGATCGTCGGCTCGACGACGATCTCGGACTTCACGGAGTTGGCCACCAGGCTGTACTTCTGGGCCGATCTCAGGGCCCTGCGTGCACGGGCCTCGACCACGGCCGGCTGCTCCGCCCCCGCGCTGATGCGGATCTGCGGCCACAGACGCAGGTGGGTGAAGGTCTCCGTCCGGTCGAGCTCGATCAGCTTGGTCCCCTCGGCCCGGCAGTCGTACGCCTGCAGGTCGAGCCTGAACCGCTCGGTGGCCCAGATGAACATCATCATGACGCAGGTGTTCGCCGCAGCGACGAACGCGTCCTCGGGCGTCAGCACCCCGGGATGTCCCTGGGCATCGGGCGGAGCGGAGAAGCGCATCTCCGGGCCGTTGCCCAGGGTGATCTTCCCCCAGTGCTCGCCCGTCCACGCCACCGTCGTGTGGTAGGTCGCCGTGCGGCTCACGGTCAGGCCCCCTTCTGTCGGCAGAAGGCGGCGTACTCGCGCGCCAGCGCCACGGTGTACGCCTCGTCGGTCCCGCCCGGCACGTCGTTGTAGATCTTGACGGTCTCCAGCAGCTCCTTCGTCACCTCGGCTCCGGGCACCTTGCCGGCACCGTGGAACTGCTCGAAGATCAACGGCAGGGCCGCCAGGGGAACGGCCTGGCCGTTCACGTCCACGGTCTGCATGGGGATGGCGGACCCGCAGGCGCACTCGGCCGGGGGTGCCTGGTCGGTCGTCGCCGCCGGCGCCCCCTCGGCGAACGAGCCACTGCGGCGATTCCACTGCCCGCCGAGAAGCTCGTCGACCAGGCCGGCGACGCGGTCGGCGGTGACCACGACGGCCTGCCGGCCGCTCTCGTTCAGGCGCCGCGCGCCCTCTGGCCGGCCCAGCCCGGCCTCGGTCACCAGGTCGCTCACCACGACGCTGGCGGCGGGCTTGCCCGAGTGCTGCTCGGTCGCGCGCGCTGCGCACCTGATGTCACAGCCATCGACGGCGATGGTGGGATAGAAGCGGGCGAACGCCCGGTCGCCTTCTCCACCGGCCAGGAAGAGCGGCAGGCAGATGGTCACCGTCTCGCCGGGGCGGAGCTGCTCCAGCACTCGCAGGGCGGCCAGGCGGGTCACCGTCCCCTCGGCCAGCTCCTCGCCGGAGCATGCGACGATCCCGACCTTCCGCTGCGGCAGCTCAGGCATGGTCGGATGCCTCCTCGCGGGAGACCAGGTCGTCGACGATGGCGGTGATCTCCGCGGCCACCGCATGCGCCAGCTGCTGGCCGCCCTGGTTCAACTCGGCGATGCCCTGCGGCTTCAGCTCCCGGTTCCGCCGGTACACATCGAGCACCGCGATGCCCTGGGCGACCTGCCCTCCGCTCTCCTGCACCATCTTGGCGGCGCAGGCGAGCTTGCACCCGTCGATGGTCACCGCCGGATGTGCCCTGACGGCGGCACGGGCGTCCTCGTCACCCAGGACCAGGAGCGAGAGGGCCACGAGGCCCGTGGCCCCCGGCCGCAGATCCTCGGTGACCTCGTAGGCAGCCTCGCGGCTGACGGTGCCGTACGTCTTGCCGATGCCGCTGCACGGCACCACCATGACCTTGCGTTCTTCGGGGCTCACAGCTTCTTCGCTTCCTCTTCGGCCTGGCCCTTCATCAGCTCGAAGTACGCCTGCGGGTCGAGCAGCGCGGCGCGATCCGTCGGCCAGTCGACGGCCTCGATGACGGCGAGCCACCCCTCGCCGTACGGATCCTGGTTGATGGCCTCGGGCGACAGCTCCATCGCCGGGTTCACCTCGACAACGCTGCCGCCGACCGGCGAGGCCACCTCGACGTTGGCCTTGATCGTCTCGATCACGGCCAGCTCGTCGCCCGTTGCGACGGCCGTGCCTGCCGGCTTCACCTCCGCGAAGGCGACGTCGCCGTTGAGCTGCTGAAGGAAGTCCGTCATCCCGATGCGGATCCGGTCCCCCTCCGCCAGGGCCCAGACGCCCTCGGCGCTGTAGAGGCGGTCGGTCGCGACCTTGAAGATGAACTTGTCGACCGTCGTTTCCAGGTAGTCGGGCATCGCTTCTACCGCCTTTGGAGGTGGATCGTGGCGTCGCGGAAGCCGAGTGCCGCTTCGAGCATGGCCTCCGGCAGCGTCGGGTGGGCATGCGTCGTCCAGGCCAGGTCGTCTGCCGTTGCTCCCAGCTGGACGGCCAGGGCCCCCTCGGCGATGAGGTCGGTCGCGTGCGGTCCCATGAGATGAACGCCCAGCACCACACCGCTCTCGGCTTCGCTCACCAGCTTCACCAGGCCATCCATCTCGCCGAGGATGCGCGCTCGCGGATTGGCCGAGAACGGGAACTGGGAAACCTTGACGTCTGCTCCCTGCCCTCGCGCCTGCGCCTCGGTCAGGCCGACGCTGGCGACCTCGGGCCGGGTGAAGATGACGTTCGGAACCGAACGGTAGTCCACGGTGCGACTGCCACCGCAGGCGTTCTCGGCCGCCACGCGCCCGTCGACCATCGCCTTGTGTGCCAGCATCGGACCGGCGACCGCGTCGCCGACAGCCCACACGTTGGGAACGTTGGTCGCCAGGTGTTCGTCCACGGCGATCGCCCGGCCGTTCATCTTCACGCCCACCTCGGCCAGGCCGAGACCCTCGGTGTTCGGCCAGCGTCCCGTCGCGACCAGGACGCGATCACCCTCGACGCGCGACAGAACGCCCTTCGCGTCGCGATAGGTCGCTGCCAGGCTGCCTCCAGCGGACACGATTTCCTCGACGTGCGCGCCCGTGACGATGCTCATGCCCCGTCGCCGGAGCAGGAGCGCCAGGCGCTGTGCCAGCCCCTCGTCGGTCCCCCCTGGGAGCACGGTCGGCATCATCTCCAGGATCGTGACCTGGCTGCCGAGGGCTTCGTAGATGCAGGCGAACTCGAGGCCGATGACACCTCCCCCGACCACGATGAGGCGGGCAGGGACGTCCGGGATGTCCAGAGCCTCGGTACTGGTGATCACGCCGGGCAGGTCCAGGCCGGGAATCGGTGGCCGGGCCGTGATCGACCCCGGGGCCAGGATCACCTGGCTCGCCGACACGCTGATCGCATCGCCCGCGTCGGGCTGCACGCGGAGCGTGTCCGGCGCCGCCAGGTGGCCCGTGCCGCGCAGCAGGGTGACACCCGCCCGCTTCAGCAGGTGCTCAACCCCGCCGACCAACGCGTCCACGGAACCCTGCTTGTACTCCATGAGGGCGGGCAGGTCGGGCGCCGCGGTAGAAATCGCAACGCCGAACTCGAGCGCCCGCCTCGCCTTGAGCAGCAGCTCCGTCGACGTGGTCAGGGCCTTCGTGGGAATGCAGCCAATGTTCAGGCAGGTGCCCCCCACCCGCTCGCTTTCGATCAGCACCGGACCCGCACCGAGCTGCGCCGCGCGAAGCGCAGCCACGTAACCGGCAGGACCACCACCCAGTACGGCCAGGTCATAGTGTTCGGTCATCACATCAGCACAGCCGACAGTGTTACATTGTGACGTAGGACGAGACAGGGCCGTTGGTCACGAGTTGCCGGGCCTGGTGGCGAAGCCGGCCACTTGACCTTCAAGCCACTTGAAGGGCTACGATCGGCTCATGCGACTCGCCATCTTCTCCGACGTCCATTCCAACCTGCCGTCCCTCGAGGCGGTCCTCGCCGACATCGACACGGCGGGCGTCGACGCCCGGTACATCCTCGGCGACCTCGTCGGCTATGCGCCCTGGCCCAACGAGGTGCTCGAACGCCTCCAGACCGAGAACATCCCGATCGTCATGGGCAACTACGACGACGGGACCGGGTTCGACCGCGACGCATGTGGCTGCGCGTACACCAACCCGGTCGAGAAGGAGCTTGGCGACCGGGGGTTCGCCTGGACGAAGGCGCAGACGACCCACGCCAACAAGATCTGGCTTCGGACGCTCGCGCCCCAGATCCGGTTCGAGGCCGACGGGCACCGGTTCCTGCTGGTGCACGGCAGCCCGCGCCGCATCAACGAGTACCTCTACGAGGACAAGCCGGACGGGACGTTCGCACGCATCGCCGCCGGGGCGGATGCCGACGTGATCGTTTGCGGCCACACCCACCGGCCGTATGACAAGTCCGTGGCGGGGACCCGGTTCGTCAACGTGGGATCCGCGGGCAAGCCGAAGGACCGCGATCCGCGGGCCTGCTGGGCACTGATCGAGACGGCTCGCGGTTCCGTGAGCGTCGCGTTCCGGCGCGTCGACTATGACGTCGAGGCGGCAGCGCGGGCCGTGGAGGCGTCCGAGCTGCCGTCCGAGTTTGCCGACCAGCTCCGGGAGGCGCGCGGGTACGCGTGAGGGTCTCGTAGCTCGCCCACCGTGCGGGCGTCAACGCGTCCGCGGTCCGCTTCTACGAGGAGGTCGGGGTGCTGCCGCCGGCGGCCCGGCGCGCGAACGGCTACCGGGACTACTGTGCTGATGACCTGGCGCGCCTGCGCCTGGTGGTGTCGCTTCGGCGGCTCGGGCTCGGACCCGAGGATGCTGGCCGGCTCGCGCGGCTGTGCCTAGAGCGCGGCGCGATCGACGCCGACCTCGCGCCGCTGCTCGCGGACCAGCGCGCCGCGATCGCCCGCCAACGCGCCGACCTCGACCGGCTCGAGGGCGAGCTTCTCGACCTCGAGCTGACGATCGCGGCTGCCGGCCGCGCCACGAAGGAGCGAACCACCATGTCCGACGCGCCGATCCGCGTGCTCTTCGTCTGCACCGGCAACAGCGCCCGCAGCCAGCTCGCCGAGGCTCTGCTCGGACACCTCGGTGGATCCGACTTCGAGGTCCAGTCCGCCGGGACAGCGCCAAAGGGGGTGAACCCCTTCGCGGTCGAGGTGCTCGCGAGGGGCGGGATCGACTGGTCGAGGGCGACTAGCAAGTCCGTCGATCTGTTCCTCGACCGGTCCTTCGACTACCTGATCACCGTCTGCGACCGCGCCCGCCAGGCGTGCCCGGTCTTCCCGGGCCAGCACAACTCGCTCCACTGGGGCCTCGACGACCCGGCGGAGGTCGATGGGACGGACGACGAGAAGCGGGCAGCCTTCGAGCGAACGGCGATGGAGTTGACCCAACGGCTGCGACCGTTCATCGAGATCGCGCTGCGCGCTGCCGGGCGGACGCGGAGGGCGGCGATCTCCGGGTGAGGGCGCCGTCGCGGATCACGCGGCTACGG
>Ga0066797_1000643_pt1 | contig 10381 bp, 8 predicted proteins | sample PersoiDNA2013193_FD_76335 | JGI IMG/M metagenome (GOLD analysis project Ga0066797, IMG submission 76335) | Permafrost soil microbial communities from the Arctic, to analyse light accelerated degradation of dissolved organic matter (DOM) -... | ecosystem: Environmental > Terrestrial > Soil >... | reverse complement strand
CTGCGCTCATATTTTAAGCTTTTATATTTAAAACTAAATGCCTTGGTTGTGGACACTAGCAAAGCCCATCGGTGCGTGCAAAGTAATTTCTCTGCTTTGCCCCCTGCCCCGCCAGCGGCTAGACTTCGTCCGTGAGCAATGAATTTTACGCGCCCGGCGACCAGCGCGCTGCGAAGGTCAATGACCTCTTCGCCCGCATCGCCCGCCGGTACGATTTCCTGAACGATCTCCAGAGCTTTGGTCTGCATCGGAGCTGGAAGCGCCAGGTGGCCGATCTCGCCCAGATCAAGCCCGGCAACCGTGCCTTGGACCTCTGCTGCGGCACGGGCGACATCACCTTCGCCCTGGCCAAACGCGGGGCGGACGCCACCGGCCTTGATTTCAGCCCCCAAATGCTTGAAGTCGCCGCGCAACGCCAGTTGGCCGGTGCCAAGGATCCCAACCTGAGATTCATCCAAGGCGACGCGCAACAGTTGCCGTATCCGGAAAACTCCTTCGATGTCGTCACCATTGGCTACGGGTTGCGCAACCTCACGAGCTGGGAACAAGGCGTGGACGAGATGTACCGCGTGGCGAAGCCCGGTGCGCGGCTCATCGTCCTGGATTTTGGTAAACCGCCGAATGCCCTGTGGCGCGCGATCTATTTTACGCACCTGCAACTCTCCGTGCCGCTCATCGGCCTGCTGTTCTGCGGCAACGCGCAGGCGTATGCGTATATCTTGGAATCCTTGAAACATTACCCCGCGCAACTGGCCGTGGCCGAGAAGATGCGCGCATTAAATTTGAAGAATGTCCGCGTCATCAACCTGCTCGGCGGCGCGATGGCCATCAATTACGGCGAGAAGGCGGGCTGACGACAATCAAAGGCGCACGGCAACCGCGAGTTCTGGCGTGCGGCCGCTTTAGCGCCGCGTTTGGATGGCGTGAATTATTTCCCGCCCAGCTTGATGACCATCCCCTCGCGCGCCGCTTCCACCTTCAACTTGCCCTTGGCCTTTTTCACCAGTGAACGGGCGTAGCCCACAAACGAATCCAGCCTTTTGTCGTCGTGATCCGGGTCGTGATGGAAGAGCACCAGCTTTTTCACACCCGCCGTGAGCGCGAGCGCCACGGAATCATCCACGCAACCATGCCCCCAGCCGACGTGATGCTGATATTCCTCGCGGTCGTATTGGGAATCGAGGATCAACACATCCGCGTCGCGGATAAAGTCAATCATGTCGCGGTCGTCACCGCCCTTGCGCGGTTCGGTGTCGGGGAAAAAAACAACAACGCCATCGGGCGAAAACAGCCGGTAACCCACGGTGACGCCGGGATGGTTCGCGCGATGTGCCCGCACCAGCGTGGGGCCGATCGCAAAGCTGAAATCGCGCATCTCCTCGATCTCGATGTTGCTCGGCAGTTTCGAGAACGGCACCGGAAAATAAGTGCTCTCCATCTGGCCCGTGAGCGCCGCTTCCAAACCCTTGCGCGCACCTTCGCTGCCGAGGATGCGCAGGCGGCAGCGCGATTCATAGATCGGCGCAAAAAACGGCAGCCCTTGGATATGGTCCCAGTGCGTGTGCGAGAGGAGGAGCGTGAGGTTGAGCGGTTTCGTTTTGAATTCTTCCAGCAGGGCGATGCCCAATTTCCGCAGGCCGGTGCCCGCGTCAAGAATGACAATATCATTCCCGCAACGGACTTCGATGCACGAAGTGTTGCCGCCATAGCGCACGGTGCCCTTTCCTGGAGTGGGTATCGAGCCGCGGACACCCCAAAACTTGATGCTCGTTGAAGTTTTGATGGGGCAACATTAGCGCAGGTTGGGGGAAAAAAGAAATTCAAAAATTGCACCACCCCGCCGTCCAGGGGGCAACCGGTCAGGATCGGAGGGGAAAAAATCTTGCGTTTGGGCGGTTTTACTCTATTTTCCTGCGCCCTGTTGGGTTGGTAGCTCAGTTGGTAGAGCAGTGCCCTTTTAAGGCATTGGTCCGGGGTTCGAGTCCCCGCCAACCCACCAGCCTCCGCTTGAACGAAGTGAAGCGAAGGCGGCCCGTATCCAATCCCAACTCACGCACGCCTTTTTTGTTCCCTCCGCGTATCTCCGACATTCCTTGTATGTTGAGCGTCAAATGTTGATTGTTGAATGTTTCCCCTTGCTTGTTTCTTGCCCCGCCAGTCGCACGCCGTCTACCCTGTGCCATGCGGTTGCACGACCGATATCTGTTTCGCGAATTGCTGACGCCGTTGGCTTACTGCCTCGGCGGGTTCCTGCCTTTGTGGGTATCCTTCTTTTTCTTCACCAAGCTCGGAGAAATGCGGGAGGCCAAGCTGAACGGGCTGGATTCGCTCGAATACTGCCTCGCCAACCTGCCGGAATTTTTCATCCTGTTGATGCCGTGGCTGCTGCTCCTGGCCATGCTCTATGCGCTGACGCATCACGCGCGATACAATGAAATCACCGCGCTGCGCGCAGCGGGCGTCAGCCTGTGGCGGGTGTGCCTGCCCTATATCATCGTCGGTTTGGTCGCCACGGGCGTTTATTTTGTGCTGAACGAGATCGCCGTGCCCAACGGCCAGAAGTGGGGCTTGGCCATCCTGAACCGGCACGTCAAAAATGCCGACGACCCCAGGATTCAAACGCGTTTCGCCAAGCTGGGTTACATCAATCAACCAGAACATCGCACCTGGTTCATGGTGGAGTACGACACGGCAACCACCAGCATGACCAAACCAGATGTTCGCTGGTCCCTGCCGGACGGCTCCCAGCGGGAACTCATCGCGGAACAGGCCGTTTACACCAATGACGTCTGGGTCTTCACCAATGTGCAGCAGTTCGCCCAGCACGGCACCCGCCTGGTGCAACTGTTGTCCACCAACGTGCTGGCCATGCCGGACTTCAAGGAAACCCCCAAATTATTCGAACTCGAGGCCAAGTATAGCGAGGTCAACAGCCTGATCGCCTCGCGCAGCGCGGACATCCCGCTGTCAGATTTGTGGCCGTACCTGCGGCAAAATGCCGGTCGCAAGGACCTGGGCCGGCTGGTGACAAAATTTCACGTCCGCATCGCCGCGCCCTGGACCTGTTGCATCATGGTGCTGATGGCCATCCCGTTCGGCGTGCAATCCGGCCGGCGCAACCTGTTCTTTGGCGTGGCTGGCAGCATCTTCATCTGTTTCGTGTTTTTTGTGCTGCAACAAGTCACCCAGGCATTCGGCCTGAGCGGGCACATGCCCGGCTGGCTCGCCGCGTGGCTGCCCAACTTTATCTTTGCCGGCGTCGGAATCTTTTTGACGTGGCGCGTCCGGTAGTTTTAGTGTCTCAACCAGGTGAACGAGGAGATCCACAAATCAAAATTGACGCCGGAGCGTTTGAGCCTGTTGTACCAGGTCAGCAACGTCATCCACTCCACGCTCGATTCGCAGGAGGCATTGCATCTCATCGTCAGCGAGGCCGTGCGCGTGATGCGCGCCTCATCCGGCTCGCTGGTGCTCATCAATCCCACCTCCAACATCCTGGAGATCCACGCCGCGCACAACCTTTCCTCCGCGGCGCGCAAGCTGAAGCTGCACGTCGGCGAGGGCATCACCGGCTGGGTGGCCCGCCATGGCAAGCCCGTGCGCAGCGGCGATGTCACGCAGGATAAACGCTACGTCAGTGTCCGGCGCGATGTCCGTTCGGAACTCGCCGTGCCGCTCGAGGTCAAGGGCGAGGTGCGCGGGGTCATCAACGTGGATTCCGAACGCACGGACGCCTTTTCCGCCGAGGACCAGGAGCTGTTGTCGGAACTCGCCCTGCAGGCCGCCAAGGTGATCCACAATACCTGGCTTTACGAGCAGTTGCGCCTGAAGGTGATGCTTTTCGAGTCGCTCGCCAGCGTAAGCCGCACCATCAATTCCACCTTGAACCTGGATGAGGCCCTGCGCGTCATCACCAAGGAGGCCTGTGACCTGATGCGCGCCCGGATGTGTTCGCTCATGCTCCTGGATGAATCGCGTGATTGGCTCGATCTCCGCGCGAGCTACGGTGCCGGCGATGCCTACATCAAAAAACCCCGGCTGAGTGTCGAGGAAAGCCTGCTCGGCGTGGTGGTGCGCCGGAAAAAATCACAGCAGGTCGCCAATGTGCAGGCGGATTCGCGCTATCAAAACGTCGAACTGGCGCGGCGCGAGAGCCTGGTTTCGCTGTTAAGCGTGCCGCTCATCTTTGCCGGCCAGGCCATCGGTACGCTCAATGTCTATACGGCGCGCCCCTATAATTTTTCGAATGAGGAGATCAAGATCCTCTCCGCGCTCGCGGAACTCTCCGCCATCGCCATTGAAAAGGCGCGGCTGTATGAGCGTGTCGTGGACGTGGAGGAGCAGTTGCGGCAGAACGAAAAATTGTCGGCCCTCGGCTTGCTCGCGGCGGAGGTGGCCCACGAGATCCGCAATCCGCTCACGGTGATGAAACTGCTCTATCATTCGCTCAACCTGAAATTCGATGCGAAAGATCCCCGCACCAAGGACGCGCAGGTCATCGAGGCCAAGATCGAACATCTCAACAAGATCGTGGAACAGATACTCGACTTTGCCCGCACCACCGAACCGCATTTCGCCCCGGTGAACCTGAACGATCTTGTGGATGAACTCGGCCTGCTCGTCCGTCACAAGCTGGCCAACCAGAACGTGAAGCTCATCCGCGATCTGCAAACTGATCTGCCGCTTGTTTTGGGCGACGCCCCGCAACTGGAGCAGGCGTTTCTCAACCTCATCCTCAACGCGGCCGAAGCCATGCCCGATGGTGGTACGCTCACAGTCCGGACACGGGCATTGCCCACGGCCCAGGTCGCGGTGAGTTTCAAGGACACTGGCGGCGGCATGACCAAAGAGCAGCGTGATCGCGCCTTCAAAACCGTCCTCGCGACCACCAAGGCCAAGGGCACCGGCCTCGGTCTGGCCATCGTCGGCCGCATCGTCGAGACACATCATGGCCAGATCCAGATCCAATCCCGCCTCGGCCGCGGCACCACCATGCTTATCACCCTGCCGGTGAAGTAAACTTCACCCCTACAACACTGTTTTTCTCTGTCAACCACTGACAAGTATGCCCAGCCAGTTTTCAACTGAGACCGCTTAAATTAATAAAGGTAACGATAACGATTATTAAAACATGCCTTATTTCATATAAAAATCATAAATTTCCATTTGTGCAGAACCTTCAAGTAGGCACCCAAGGAATGCTTCATCAGGCGGATTGTACCTTCGATACTCAATTGGAATCAACCCGGTAGAGCGGGCAGTCCCCTGCCCGCCGCTGTTGCCAACCCACGCGCTCTGATTTGATTATCCAGTTCACGCGCAATCCGCCGGTGAGACCAGCCATGCGCTGCCAAGGTCATTATCGAATGTTGCAAGCTCACGTTGAGTTGATTCATCGCGCCTTTGTGCCGTCTGCACGACACGCAACGCAATGCGTTCCTAAAAGTGGCTGGTTTTCATTCGCTCTCGACTGGCCGGTTTTGACCGCTCGCTGACACGGGATACGCTTTAGCTGGATGACTCACGGTTCGTTCCTATGGCGTTCCAAGCTCGGCGCTTTCTGCCGATTGCTGCATCTCAATCCAGACAACTATAAAAAATTCTTTAAGGAATGGTTCGGCAAGAATTGGGTTTATCATCTCGGACCGGTCATCGGGTCTATCAAGCTGCCGGAGTTTCACACTGAAGCAGAATCCAAGGCGTCGTTGTGGTGCGCGTGGATATATGCAGTGAAAGAGCGCGAGCGCCGGTCCAGCCGAAAGCGGCGTGACGATGTTGCTGCGAAATTTCCGACGAAACCGGCTCTCAACCGGGGTTCGTGGATTGAGCGCACCTTGAAGGAGGACTGACCATGAAAGAGGAACAAAATCAATTTATGCGCCTCCTCGGCCACCTCCCAGCCCGTCTGACTGCTGAGCAGGTGGCGTGGGTCATCAATTGTCAGCCGCACGATGTGCCGATTCTGGTTGCGGCGCATTTGCTCAAGCCATTGGGCAATCCCCCGGCCAACAGCGTTAAATTCTTTGCCACGCTCGAACTGTTGGAACAGGCCAAAGACCGAACGTGGCTTGCCCGAGTCACGAATGCACTCATTCAGCATTGGCAAAAAAGGAATACCAAGAAAAAGTTCCTTGGGAATAGTTCTGTGAATGGACATGCCACGCCCGTAAATTTATTTGTGGCTAGCTAATGCTACGGCACTGAACGGATGCGCCAAAAATTATTAGTGGCCGGATTTGGCGTGTTAGTGAAGATGAGCAATCCATTGGTGTTAGCGAGATTGGTGGTCTGTGGCAACCAATTGGGCGGGGACAGACTGTAAGAGTAATCCAAAGCGTAATTGGCTCCAGCGATACCCACGAAAGTCAAACGCATTTTGCCACTGCCCAAAAGTTGGTTCGAGATTTTATTGTAGCTGGGGTTCACGACAATTTGCTCGGGCCGGTTGGTATCATTGTAGGAACCGTCCCCTAATTGCCCTTGCTGATTCCTGCCCATGCCCCAAAGGCTGCCGTCGCTCTTGAGGAAAAGACTGTGCAATTCTCCGGCGGCAATCATTGTGACTCCACTGCCTACAATCTGCTTGATGTCAACTGCTGTACTCCTGTAAGCGCCGTCGCCCAATTGACCATAATCCGAAGTGCCCATCGCCCACAAACTGCCATCTTTCTTTAGAAATAGGCTGTGGTGATTTGCTGCAGCTATCGCTACGACGTTGCTGGCTACTATTTGCATTGGACGGTTTGTATATGTGGTTCCTCCCGTTCCTAACAAGCCTGTTCCCAAAACACCATAAGCATTTCCCCCCATACCCCACAGGCTACCGTCGCCCTTAAGAAACAAGCTGTGTCTGTATCCAACAGCAATCGCGGTGACGTTGTTGGCGACAATCTGTTCTGGCAGGTTGACATTGGCGGTGGTGCCATCACCCAACTGTCCTAGATTATTCGCCCCCATTCCCCATAGGCTGCCGTCATTCTTAATAAATAGGCTATGTTGTTCACCTGCCGCAATTGCAATGACCTTGCTAGCCACAATTTGTTCTGGAATGTTGACTCCAAAGGGAGCGCTAGCAATAGTAGTTCCATCACCCAATTGACCAGACTGATTGTTTCCCATTGCCCACAAACTACCATTGGTCATAACAAATAAGGTGTGACCATACCCTGCGGAAACGGCTGCAACCCCACTGGCTACAATCTGCTTGGGTTGATTGGTGCCAAAGGGAGAGCTGGTGGTGAAATATCCGTCACCAAGCTGGCCATAGTAATCTTGCCCTACACCCCAAAGGCTACCGTCACTTTTGATAAACAGGGAAAAGGAACTCCCTCCGGCAATGGCCGTAACTCCACTAGATACGATTTGCACTGGTTGATTGGTATTACTGTATTGGCCGTCGCCTAACTGGCCGTCATTGTTGTAGCCCATAGACCACAGACTGCCGTCGCCCTTAATGAATAGGCTATGTAAGCCCTGTGCTCCTGAAGCAGAAATTTCTGTCACAGGTTGCGCATTACAAGTGAGAACCAGCAGAAGCACTGCAAATAAAAGGCAGCAAATTTTCAAGGTTTGTGACCGGCTCATTCATTTCCAAAGTCCTATAAACAGGATTTAAAGCAAGCAAAATGACCGACATGTGCCGGATGCATTTTGCATTCGACACTGTACACGGCCATTTGCAGTGATGTGTTCACGAAGACGTTTCAGCCTTGGCTTCTGCCTTCTGCTCATATTCCTCTAACGACGGCAATTTCATCAACGCCCGTTTCGCATACGCCCGGTGAACCGCCTTGCTGTTGTGTCCTAACGCCTCCTGGGCGAACCGTTCCGGATAACCACAACGGCGTGTATGGGAGTGACGCGCCCAACTTTCATGGGTCTGAAAATGAATGTGCCAATGTCGTTGTGATCCGCTATACATCACGTCCGAACGGTTTAATTAAACTGAAATGCAATAACTCCTTTTGTCGCAGGAAAGTCACCTCTGCGAATCTCTGCGCCCTCTGCGTCTCGTTTATCCAAGTGCTGGACGCCCGGGGCGGGTTTTATCCCTCATTAAAGAAGCCAATTTAGAAAATTAGATTTGTAAGTCAATGAAGTCTTTAAACTTAGGTAAAATCCTACCTCATAGAGATTCGGTTTCGAATCCAGCGATTTTTTTTAATAATCGCAATTTCAACCAAGAGCGTATATTTTCAATGACGCGGTGAACGTTTCTCCCTCTCCTGGAGGAGAGGGCCGGGGTGAGGACGGTTGTTAACCTTCTCCGGAAATAGTGCGTTTCTCTGTTAGAATTCAACCTGTTTAATGTTCGTTTATCCAAAACAGTACGATGTCCTAGTGATTGGTGCCGGTCACGCCGGGGTGGAAGCTGCCCTGGCGGCCGCTCGCATGGGTTGCCGCACCCTCCTCCTCACCATCAACGCCGATTCCATCGGCCAGATGTCCTGCAACCCCGCCATCGGCGGTCTGGCCAAAGGACACCTCGCCCGGGAGATCGATGCCCTTGGTGGCGAAATGGGCAAGGCCACGGACATGGCTGGCATTCAATTTCGGATGCTGAACACCAAGCGTGGCCCAGCCGTCTGGGCGCCTCGCGCCCAATGCGACAAGAAAGCCTATCAATTTCGCCTCAAATGGGTTTGTGAATCCGAACCTAACCTTGACGTCAAACAAGGTCAATCTGCAAAAATACTTCATAAAGATGGAGTTGCGATTGGGATAGAAACCACATTAGAGGTTCAATATCTGGCAAAAACCGTCGTCGTCACCACTGGAACCTTCTTGCGTGGTCTGATGCACATCGGCTCTAACCAGCAATCTGGTGGTCGGGCAGGGGACGCAGCGGCGATGAATCTTTCTGCCTCGCTCAAGGAGGTCGGACTCGAATTGGGCCGCCTAAAGACTGGCACCCCACCCCGCCTCCTGAAGAGTTCCATCGACTTTTCCAAGACCGAAGCCCAGCCTGGAGACGAGCCCGTCCCCTACTTCACCTTCTGGAAGGATGAATTGTTCCACATGGAACAATCTCGATGCAACCCAGTCGGTGGCGGCCAATCTCAAGGCAAATACCCCCGTGGATCCATGCTGGATCGTATTAACGGCCAGCTCAACTGCCATATTACCTTCACCACGGACAAAACCAAAGAGATTATCCTTAAAAACCTTCACAAGTCGCCCATGTATTCAGGGGTGATTGAAGGTATCGGTCCCCGGTATTGCCCGTCCATAGAAGATAAATTCGTGAAGTTTGCAGATAAAGACCGTCATCAGATCTTTCTTGAACCCGAGGGTATTGAGACGGATGAGTACTACGTCAACGGTTTTTCAACCAGCCTGCCTTTCGAGGTTCAAATCGAAATGGTCCGCACCATCATCGGTTGTGAGAACGCTGAAATCATGCGACCAGCTTATGCCGTCGAGTACGATTTCGCCTTTCCTACCCAGCTTCATCTATCCCTAGAAACCAAGTCCTGCCGGAACCTTTTTCTAGCAGGTCAAATTAACGGCACCTCTGGGTATGAAGAAGCAGGTGCCCAAGGTCTGATGGCTGGCATCAACGCTGCCCGACGTGTTCAGAATCGAGAACCCATCGTTCTCCGCCGCGACCAAGCGTACATCGGGGTGCTGATTGATGATCTGGTCACGAAAGGAACGTCTGAGCCATATCGGATGTTTACCTCTCGGGCCGAATACCGGCTCTTACTCCGCCAAGACAACGCTGACCTGCGCCTATCCCAGATTGGTCACGAAATTGGCCTGCTCTCCACCCGCTGCTACAACCAGTTCAGTGCCAAGGAAACAGCGATTAATAATGAAATAAACCGTTTACATTCAACGCATAGTAAAACTGATAGTCTCGCCAAAATTCTTTCCCGGCCTGAAACACTTTACAAAGACTTGCCCAACCGCAATGACCAGCTTACGCCCGAGGTAATCCAGCAAGTTGAGATCACTGTGAAGTATGCTGGTTACATTGACCGTCAGGAATTGGAGGTCGGCAAGTTCAAAAGCCTGGAGAGCAAGGAAATCCCGGCCGCATTTGATTTCGCCACTGTCCCCAGCCTGCGGATTGAAGCCCGCCAAAAGCTGGCCAAGATCCGCCCCGCCACCATCGGTCAAGCCGCCCGCATCTCTGGCGTCTCACCCGCCGACATCAGCATCATCTTGGTCAGCCTGAAACGGTGGGGTGCCACCAGCGGCTTGGAAACTCTCGATCTCAACGCAGCAGAGGCAGGTAACGGCACCAATTGCGAAATATAGCGGATCACAATGACATTGGCGCATTCATTTTCAGAGTCGTAAAGGTAGGACGCGTGCCCTTCGTGTGCGCCGTCGTGGTGAATCAGAGCGCGTGGGTTGGCAACAGCGGCGGGCAGAG
>Ga0066797_1000642_pt1 | contig 10385 bp, 12 predicted proteins | sample PersoiDNA2013193_FD_76335 | JGI IMG/M metagenome (GOLD analysis project Ga0066797, IMG submission 76335) | Permafrost soil microbial communities from the Arctic, to analyse light accelerated degradation of dissolved organic matter (DOM) -... | ecosystem: Environmental > Terrestrial > Soil >... | reverse complement strand
GTCGGGGTCAACATCGTCAAAGTAGCCGAGGCCAAGCAGGATGTGGTTGATCGCCTGCTGGGGGTACTCGGGCTGGAAGCGTGCCACGAACAGCGCCAGGCCCTCATCGGCTGTCCGTCCGGTTCGCTGCTCGATCGTCATCAGGTCGAAGTAGTCGCGGAGCTCGCCGCGGTCGCCGACTACCTTCCGTTGAGGGTTCCCGGCGAGCGCTCGGTGACGGCGAACGGGCCGACTGCGGAGAGCCGGCTGGCGAGGTCGTCCGGGTCGATGCCGTGGTGATGGAAGAAAAAGTCCAGGTCCCTGCTGACCCGGTGCCCGAGGTGGACGGCAATCGCTGTTCCGCCGCCGCGGTATGCCTGCTGCGGGACGATCGGTGCGATGGCGTCCCAGGTCGTCGCGGTGTCGCCCGGGAGGATCGCGCGGACGCGGTCAGAGGGCATGCTGCGCGTGCGTGGCCAGGTTATGCGCGAGCGCCCGCTGCGCAGGCGGAAGGCCGCGTGTCGCGGCTGCGTGTTCCCAGGCGCTCGCGGGCAGGTTCGCAGTTCCCCAGGCGAGGCCGTCAGGGTCAAATGAGGTGATCAGCCGACGTGCAATGAAAGGTGACGAAGCCTCCACGTCGAGCTGAGCCGGGGCCACGTTCCAGAACAAGTGCAGCAGGTACGGCGGAACCCGCTTAGCATGGCGCTGCTCGTGGTTGACGGGCAGGCGAGGTCCCCAAAGCGCGGGCGGCACCGGACAGGCTATAGGTGTCCATATCGTTATGATATCAAGGTCCACCCGCCCGCTGGGGCCATAGAACCGGCCAACCCATTCGGGCCGGACAACGTTCACAAACTCCGGAAAGCAGCCATCAGCAGCCCGCAGCGGTAACTTCACTTTTGCATCGAGGTTTGAGTCACACACCCGCCCGGCGTTTTCCGCGAGTCGCGCCTGTGCGACACCCTGCCGTCGATCGCAGCGTAAGGATCGTTCCGCCCGCTGCGGCCTAATCACGTCCTCACCGGGCTCTGCCCCAACCTGCTCAAAGGGCGGCGCTTCCGCATTGAGGCCGCTATCCCCGCCCGGGTCTGCACTCATCGGCGAACCGAACCGGATCACGTTGCCGTCAGGATCGACCAGCACGCCCTCATGCCGGCCCCACTCGGTGTCTTGCGGGAGCCGCACATCGCCTCCGGCCGCAAGCCAGGTCTCGGCCAGCGCGTCGGCATCCTCGACGAACAGGTAGGCGGTCGACCGCCGGTCTGCTCGTCCGTCAGGGTTACCGGACTAGCGCACTTAGTTCGCTCCACGGAACCTTGATGCGGACGGGCACCTCGAGCACGCTCAGCTCGTCTTCTGGCCCAAGAGTTCGCAGTAGCCGGTATGCCCCGACAGCGTGATCGAGCACGTGGACATCGATCGACGCCACCCGGTTATCGGAGATCCACACCAGCCAGTAGAAGGGGATGCCCGCCGAGGCGTACTCTCCCATTTTCTCCACCCGGTCGGTCTTGTCGCTTCCAGGCGACACAACCTCAACGATCACCCGGATGCAAGAGGCCGGCAGCGGGCGCACATCGTCGGGGGCGCAGTTGTGCAATGCGAGGTCTGGCCGCCGGATCGTTGCCGTGGGAACTTCCCAGAGGATGACATCGAAATCGTTGCTCACGTCTAGGCAGGAACCCGGATGCAGCGCGACGTAATCGGCAGCCGCCGCGTCGAGCACGGTCGCCAGACGCCGGGCTGCGGCCTGGTGGGCACGCCGCGGCGCCTCACACCTAACGGCCTGCCCGTTTACTACCTCTACCTGGCGGCAGAACTCTTCGGGCAGCTCTCGCCAGATCTCGACGGTGATCGGCTCAGGCTGGAGGTTCTCCGGAGTCGCCCAGTCACGGATGGCGCCCATAGCCCTCCTCCTCTGGTGGCCTGCCTACGTGGGTCCGCGTGGCATGTTCATGGTAGTGGCGGTCTTCCATGGTGGACCATACAGAACAAGGGTGGACCAGTCGCCCTCTCGGATTTCCTCTCGTACTGGCGCTAGGCGACTAGGCGGTAGATCCGGCGTAGTCGCCGCTCGGCAGCCCGGACGACGCTCGTCCGGCTGGACACGAACCCCGACGTTCAGACCACAGGTACCCACTGAAGCCGGACAGCGCGGACACGACGGGCCGGTTGCCTTCGGGTCGCACCGTAAGCCGGAGGCCATCCTCCTGTCCTACGAGGTTTACGAGCGGTACGAGACGCTGGCGCGCCAGCGTGCCCGCCTGGATCAGGCGCTCTCGGCCGCGCAGTCGGTGCAGGCGCAGGTGCCGGGCCCGTTCAGCACGAGCATGACCGGGAAGTCTCGTCCTACGTGGACGGCGAGATCGGCGCCGCGGAACTTTACCGCCGGACCGTCGCCCGCAACCGGCAAGCCTAGATGCCCGGCGACCCGTATGCCGGCCCAGTGACGGGCGTCCTGCGCAACAAGCTCGGGCTGAGCACGGCCGCGGAACTGGAGGCAGCCGAGCGGGAGATCACGCACGCTGCCCTGGACACCACGCTCGCCGAGAGCCTCGAGGACATCTTCCAGCAGCCTTCGGATGCCGCAGGGTGAGCGTCGTCATACGGCGCGGTCTCTGCTATGAGCACGGGGCGGCACTCACGGCGAGCTCGGCTTGCTGTTAGGCCGGGCCGATGATCGTCTCTGCTGTGCTCACCTTGACGCCGGGAGCCTCGCCGTGGCGGTTCTATCGGCACTGACGGAGCCCTGACTGCCATCACGGAAAGTGGCGCTGCGGTTGGCGTACGCCGCGCCAGATAACCGGCGGTCCGGTCGCCGGGGCCGGTGCCTGGCGGGGGCTAGGGGCTGGTGAATGCCTGGCGGCTGTGGTGCAGGAGCTGGCGGAGGGCGGGACTGTCTGTCGCGGTCCAGATCAGGGCGAGCACTGCGGGTGTCTGGATGTCGTCGATGAGCAGGGTCTTCAGCCGGGCGTGGTGGGTGGCGGCCATGGACTGGGAGAGGATGGCGATGCCGAGCCCGCGGGCGGCGAGATCGGCGACGGCGCCTGGCGCGCTGGCTTGCAGCGCGATGTCGGGCCGTATGCCCTGGGCCGCGCAGGCCTGGTCGAGCACGGTCCGGACCCCGGTCCCTTCGGGCATGCATACGATCGGGTACGCGGTGATGTCGGCGAGGGTGGCCCGCGTTCGCGCGGCCAGGGGGTGGCCGGGGGGCAGGGCCGCGACCAGCCGCTCGCTGATGATCGGCAGCGCGCCCAGGCCCTGCGGCGGGGTGCCGGATGCCCCGATGAGGGCCAGGTCCGCGGTGCCGGCGCGGACGCGTTCGGTGAGGCGGTCGGAGGTGTCCTCGATCAGGGTGATCTCGACGCCGGGGTGAGCTTGGTGGAACGTGGCGAGGGCGTCGAACAGCGGGGCGACGGTGCACGCGGTGACCATGCCGACCACGACCCGGCCCCGGATCAGCCCGTTCACCGCGTCTACTGCCTGCCGGACGGCGCTGGCGGATGCGAGTGCGGCGCGGGCGTGCGGCAGCGCCGCCGCTCCTGCGGCGGTCAGTGCGGCCGTGCGGCCTGACCGGTCGATCAGGGTCGCGCCGAGCTCGTGCTCGAGCTGGCGGACCTGGGCGCTGACCCCCGACTGGCTGATATGCACGCGCTGGGCCGCGCGGGTGAAGTTCGCTTCCTCGGCTACCGCGATGAAGTACTCCAGCTGCCGCATTTCCATATCCGTAGATTCTAGTTCCCAGAAGAACGATCTGTTGGACTTCTCATTCACGGCCGGGCAGGATGAACAGTATTCCCAGCCGCTACCTGGAAGGATTCCTGTGCCGGACAACGACAGAGCCCTGAAGCCGGAAGACCTCACCCGCTTGTTCGTCGAGCGCGCCAACGAGGGTGATGCGGCCGGCATCGCGGCGCTTTATGAGGAACACGCCGTCATGGCCTACCCGCCGGGCAGCCAGACCGTCGGCCGCGACGCCATCCGCGCGCTGTGGGAGAAGGTGCTGACGAACGCGCCGCGCTTCGAGCAGGAACCGCCGCTGCCCACCCTGGTCAGCGGCGGCATCGCGCTCACCGCCACACCGCCCAAAGACGGCGCGGGCGCCCGGGCCCAGGTAGCCCGCAGGCAACCCGACGGCACCTGGCTGCGGCTGCTCGACCAGCCCGAGTTCATCCAGACCGCCCTCTGACCGGCACGCACAGGCACCGGGACCGATTCCGCCGCGCGTTCCCCAGCCACGGCAGTCCCGGGAAGGCGCCGGGAACCCACGGACGGATCCCGGCAGCGAGCACCGGACCTCGGCCAGCCGAAGACCGCAGCCCCGGAACCGGAAGAGCGTGCGACCTCATGTCGCACGATATGTCGCACGATTGGCCGGTTCTGTGTACCCGCTAGCCTGCTTCGGCGTCCTCAGCCATCGCCGACGGCTATCAAACGCGCTGAACGATGAAGCCGGGTGCCTCCAGGTCCGCGGTGTCGTCTGGGGGTGCGTCGGTCACGAGTCTCTCCGCAGCCGAGAGAGGGCACACGTGCCCGAAGGTCACGACACCGAGCTTCGACCTATCGGCAACGACGATGGTGCGTGCTGAGGATGCGACAGCGGCGCGCTTGACCCGGGCGTCGGCCGGCAGGTGGGTGGTCACGCCGTTGCGAGCGTCGATTCCGCAGGCGCCGAGGACGAACGTGTCGAAGCGCAGTCGTTCGAACGCCACCTCGGCCAGGTCGCCGGTAACAACCAGCTCGCCAGCGCGGATGTCGCCGCCGGGCGCGATGAGGCGCACCTGTTCGTCGTAGGCAAGGTCGACAAGCGTGCGGATCCCGAGGGGCATCACCGTTACCGCCGAGCCGTGCCTCCGCCGGACTACGCCATCGCGCTCCAGGGCGTCCAGGTCCCGGCGAATGGTCATCTCCGAGCAACCGAACTCAGCAGCGAGCTCGCTGACCTCTACCGAGCCGCGCCGCTGCACTATCCCGGCGAGCGCCCGCCTCCTCGCCGAGGCGTTGACGATACCAGCAACCCCAACCGCGAAAGGACCGGCCCCGGTCCGCTGTAGACCGTGGCCTCCATTCCCACGTCCGCGGCGGCCGAGACGTTGACAGGGCGGTCATCGATGAACAGCGTCGTCGCGGCGTCGAGACCGAAGCGGCGCAGCAGCAGTTCGTAAATTTCGCGGTCGGGCTTGGCGATCCCTTCGAACCCGGACGCGACGGCGCCGGCGAGGCAGCGCAGGAAGTCATAGCGGGCCACGCGCTTGGGGTAGGTCTCTGCCTCCATGTTCGTCAGGACATAGCAGGGCAGGCCGCTCCCGATCACCTGGTGCAGCAGCTTCACCCCGTCTTGGAGCGGTCTGGCGACCATCTCCTCGCTGCGCTCGGACCACGCCAGGATCGGCCCGGCGTACTGCGGCCACTCCTCCGCCAGGGCCGCACAGGATTCCGCTGTGCTCAGCCCGCGATCGTGCTCCTCGTGCCACGCCGGGGTGCACACGTTCGCCAGGAACCATTCCATCTCCGCCGGATCGGAGATGAGCTTCCGGTACAGGTGACGCGGGTCCCAGTCGAGAAGTACCGTTGCGAGTTAGTGGGCATGAGTGCTCGCCTTCGCAGTCCCGTGTTGCCGCGGGACGGTCCCGGTCTGACCCGCTGGTGCGGTGCCGGGTTGACGTTTCACAGCCACCTGCCGGGCAGGCCCGGTCTTATGGTCGGCTCCGCGTCCGTTTGCGATCTCCGGGCCACTCCCGGCGATCTGCCGCCTGCCGTAGGCGGCGAGGTTGAGCGCCGCGTTGACGTCCCGGTCAACGACCAGGCCGCACGCGCCGCACCGGTACGTCCGCTCGGACAGGGGCAGCTTGGCTTTCACCGCGCCACAGCCCGAGCACTTCTTGCTGGACGCGAACCAGCGGTCCGCGACGATCAGCTTGCCGCCGTGCCAGGCCGTCTTGTAGGCGGCCTGGCAGCGGAACTCCCCGAACGACGCGTCCGCGACATGCCGGGCGAGCCGCCGGTTCTTCAGCATTCCGGCGACGTTCAGGTCCTCGACCACGACCGTCCCGTATTCGGCGGCGAGGCGGGTGGTCAGCTTGTGGAGGCTGTCTTTCCGCTGGTCGGCTGCCCGGCCGTGCGCCCTGCCGAGCGCGGCGGACGCGCGCCGCCACCGGTTCGACGGTTCCCGGCGCCCCCGCCGGCCGGGTCCGTGGCGGCGGGCCATCGTGCGGGACAGGCGGCGTATCTTGCGCAGCGCGCTGGACAGGTGCCGGGGATTGGGGACCTGCTCGCCGGTCGACAGGACCGCCAGCGTCTTGATCCCCAGGTCAACGCCGACGACAGCGCCTGGCCGGGACGGTGCGGGACGGGTGACCTGCGCATCAGCGGTGAAGGACGCGAACCAGCGGCCCCGCTCGTACCGGACCGACACCGACAGGACCCGCGCCGTCCCGGCCGCCACCAGGCCGGCGAGCCGGGCGCCGCTCTCGTGGAGCTTCACCCGCCCGATCCTGGGCAGCACCGCATGCCGGGCCTCGCAGCGGAACGAGCCTGTCGTCCAGCGGACCGACGGGCGGGCCTTCCGCTTCGACCGGAACCGGGGGAACCCGGCGGGCTTGCCCTTCCGCCTGCCGGTGCGGGAGTCGCCCCAGTTCTTCAGCGCGCGGGCGAGCTGGTCAAGGCCGGTACTGAACGCCTCCTTCGAGCATTCGCCCCACCACGGCGCGACAGTGCCCTTGGCAGCGTTCCAGTCCTTGCGCAGCCCGTACAGCGACCACGAGACCGCCGGGGTCAGGTCATCCCCGGTGAGACCATACGACTTCTCCGCTTCCCGCTGCCCGAGATTCGCCTTCACCCGGGCCAGCCCCCAGTTGAACGCCACCCGGGCAGCCCCCGCGTGGGACCGCAGGGCGCGTTCCTGCGCCGGGGTGGGGTCCAGGGCGAACCGGTACGCCAGGAGCGTCATGCCGGGCCGTCCTGCCCGGGCGCGGCGGCCTTCCGGCCGGCGGCGGTCGGCGGCGGCCGGGCGCTCCGCGAACGCGGCCCCCGCCCCCAGCGTCTCCGCCGTGCTGCTGAAACCGGCGCTACTGAAAGGCGTCCCGCCGGTCACGCCGTCCGCCGTGCGCATCCCGGACCTCCCCCTCCTGGTGCCGCTGGCCCGAGCCGAATCCATCCCCTCCAGGCTACCAGTTCTATTTACTGATTCCTATATGTGCTACCAAGATCGTTTATTCGATTCAAAGCGGGCCGCCGAGGGCACCTTCACTCAGCCCGAGAACGCAGCCGCCCGACAAGCACCCCCGCCAACGTCGAACACCACCGCGCCAGGCGCTCGCACATCAAGAATGTCACCACTCTCATGATCTTGGTCGAAGCAGCCGCGCGCCATCCGCTACCGCGCTCCCGGCCGGCCGAAGATCGCCTACGTCCGCGAGGACCGCATCGTGGCGCACCTACAGCGGGCGGTGAGCGAACGCTGCCCACGCCCTGCCGACAGCCCCAGATCCGGGGAACAGGTCATCGAGGGTGTCGCCCGTCCGTTCAGCCGTCTGCTTGCAACAGCGAGTGCTTGACCGCTGGGCTTAAAGGCCAATGATCATGAGTCATGACGAGCGAACCGGACTACAGCCTCAGGCACGACAGGTCACACACGTGTGCGGTGCCCTGGAGCGATGGTGGTGCCGGCGCGCATTGGCGTTGCCCGGAGTGCGGGCGATGGTGGGAACGCACCTGGGAACTGGCCGGAGACCAGCCGCCGGTTGATTATGATCTCCTGGCACGCCGCGCTGGCATCCCCCGTGGCGAAATCGAGCTGAAACGTCAGCGGATCGTGTACTCCAAGGGGCCGGGCCTGGACTATGTCCTGTGGATTCCCGGCGAGGCCCCCCAAGACCGGGGCTGGCCGATGATCGTCTACTTGCACGGCGGCGGTGAAGGCGGCGGTCATCCCTCCTGCGCTGCGCGGGGCGGTTTGCCGAAGCAGATCGAGCAAGGGCTCACGGTGCCGTGGGTGGTGGTGTCGCCGCATTGCCCGGATCCTCCCCAGCCGAATCGCCCCAGCTGGTCGGGGTATCCCGACGAGGTGGCGGCCGTCGTCGACGAGGTGCGGCTGCAGTATCCGATCGATGACACAGCGATCCTGCTGACCGGGGCGAGCATGGGCGGGTACGGGGCCTGGGACCTGGCGACGCGGTGTCACGGGAGGTTCTCCGCGGTCGCGCCGGTGAGCGGCGGCGGAGACCCGCTGCGCGCAGAGTCCCTGGCGCGGCTGCCGTTCTGCGTAGTCCACGGGGCGCAAGACACCATTGTCCCCGTTGAACGATCTCTTGAGATGGTTCAGGTCATCCGCGGGCACGGCGGCGAGGTCCGTGAGGTCATCTACCCCGACGCCGGCCACGGAGAAGCCATCGAACGCGCTTACGCGCCCGGATCGGAGCTATACGACTGGTTCGCCGCGATGCTCGCCGCCGACCGGTGAGGGCAGGATCGCCGGATGCCGTCGCGGATCAGTCGGGCCTACTTCAGTGAGAGGCCTTTGTGGGCTTCCTGAATGATCTTGACTACCTCGGCGGCGTCGTCGGCGATCCTGATGAGGTCGAGCTCCTCTTGGCCGATCTTGCCCTCGGCCAGCATTGTCTGCTTGAGCCAGTCGAGCAGCCCGGTCCAGTACGAGCCGCCGACCAGGACGATCGGGAACTTGGTGATCTTGCCCGTGGCGACCAGTGTGAGCGCCTCGAACAGCTCGTCCATCGTGCCGAAGCCGCCGGGGAGCACCACGAAGGCCTGCGAGTACTTGATGAAGCAGGTCTTCCTGACGAAGAAGTACCGGAACTCCACGCCCACGTTCACGTAGTCGTTGAGGCCGCTCTCCATCGGCAGCTCGATGCCGAGGCCGACGGAGACGCCGCCCGCCTCGGCGGCTCCCTTGTTAGCCGCCTCCATGACCCCGGGGCCGCCGCCGGTGATCACGGCGTAGCCCGCCTTGACCAGGCCGGAGCCGATGCCGTCGGCCAGCTCGTAGTCGACCGTGCCTGGCTTGCTCCTGGCGGAGCCGAAGACCGACACGGCCATGCCGAGCTCGGCGAGCAGCCCGAACCCTTCCACGAACTCCGCCTGGATGCGCATCACCCGCCACGGGTCGGTGTGCACCCAGTCGGAGGGGCCGCGACGGTCGAGCAGCCGCTGGTCGGTTGTTGTCGCCGGAATCTGCTTATCGCGCAACGTCACGGGTCCCTGGCGACGGACCCTGCGCGTGTTGCTTCCACCCATAGTCCTATACACGGTAGCTACCCGTAGTCAGTGCTCTGGCGGCAACACGCCGTAATTGCGGCGAACGGCCAGCGAATACCGCATGACGCGCTGAAATAAAATTACTAGCCGTTAACACCATGGTCACGGAGGATGGCGTTCAGCTCGGTCTTGTCGTGCCGGCTGCCCTCGGGCAGCCGGCGGAGCATGAGCAGGCAGGGCATGCCGTACTCGCCGCCCGCGAACTTCCGCATGCGGGTGCCGCCGACGCAGACCGACCAGGCCGGCACCTCTCCCTGGGCGAGCTCCGTCCCCGTCTCCACGTCGATGACGTGCGTGGTATTCGTCAGGATCGAGCCGGCGCCGAGCACCGCGCCCTCGCGGACCCGCGCTCCGTTCACGACCATGCACCGGGAGCCGACCATGGCCTCGTCCTCGACGACGACCGGGATCGCGTTCGGCGGCTCGAGCACGCCGCCGATCCCCACGCCGCCTGACAGGTGCACGTTCTTCCCGATCTGAGCGCAGGAACCCACGGTCGCCCAGGTGTCCACCATCGTGCCCGTATCCACGTACGCGCCCACGTTGACGAACGAGGGCATCAGCACCGCGCCTGGTGCCACGTAAGCGCCCCAGCGGGCGATCGCGCCAGGCACCACGCGTACCCCGTCGAGCCGGGTTTTGAGGGGCACCCTGTCGTGATAGCGGAAGTCGCCTACCTGCGACTGGGCCATCGGCAGCAGCCGGAAGGCCAGCAGGATCGCGCGCTTGGCGCGCTCGTCCACCACGACCTCGTCGGTCCGCGCGTCAACGAACGCGACCCGCGCGGTGCCCGCGTCGATCTCGTCCACCGCGGCCACGACCTCGGCCCGGGCGGCGGAGTCTTCCGGGCTCAGCTCGGCGCGCTGGTCCCATAGCTCGTCGATGACCGGCGATAGCGAAGACTTCGGCTCACTCATAGCCAGCGAGCTTACCGCCATGCCCTAACCGCAACCGCAAGGCCTTAACCCCAGCCACAGCACGAAGGGCGCCCGGTCTTTGGGCGCCCTTCTCACAGCACCACAGGGCCTTAACCCAAGCCACGGCACGGCACGGGGGTGCCGCGCTGCCTTAACCCCAGCCACGGCACGGGGGTGCCGCGCCTTTTGCGGCATCCCCTGCGGGGGGCGATGGGG
>Ga0066797_1000640_pt1 | contig 10387 bp, 4 predicted proteins | sample PersoiDNA2013193_FD_76335 | JGI IMG/M metagenome (GOLD analysis project Ga0066797, IMG submission 76335) | Permafrost soil microbial communities from the Arctic, to analyse light accelerated degradation of dissolved organic matter (DOM) -... | ecosystem: Environmental > Terrestrial > Soil >... | reverse complement strand
TCGTGATACACGCTGTACCAGAACTGGTCCTCCGAGAGGTAGCGGAGCGTCACCTGGATCAATGGCCGCCCGCTCCGGTACCAGCGCGATGCGCCACTGGCGGGCGCCCCGGGAAGGCTCGGCAGAAGAACGAGCGCGACGCCTGCGCGCCTGAACAGCTCGACGAGCCGCTCCTTGGCGGTGTCGAAGACGGCAAGTCGCGACAAGGGGCGCGCAGTCTCCAAGGTCTTGCGGAACTGATCTTCGTCGAAGTCGCCGACGTCGATCTGATCGGCCTCGCGCTCACCCCACCGCAACCAGGCCGTCAGGGCGTATGGCGACACGGAGGCGGACTTCGCCAAGCGGTAGCTGGTTGCTGCCCGACCCCAATGCTGCGTCCATCCGGCTGGGCTGCTGACCCCGAAGTACGCCAGTAACTGGGAGGCGAGATCGCGTGGAGATGCTTCCGCATCGATCTGTCGATGCCGAGCCAGCTCCTTGATCGGGAAGCGTTTGGCCCACGCGACCCACTCCCCAAGCTCGGCATTCGCCCGATCGCGGGCGAGCCCTTCCCGGTAGCGGATCTCGAGGCCGTTCCAGAAGGCCGCGGAGATTCCCAAGGCACGTTCGAGTTGTATCGCAGTGTCAGGCGTGATCGCAGTCCGCCCGTTGGCAATCTCGCTGATGGTCTTCAGCGGACGCGCGATCCGACGGGCGAGTTCCGCTTGGCTCATGCCGCGGTCGGCGAGTGTTTCGACGAGGAGTTCGCCTGGCTGGACGACCCAGTCGGCGGTCCATGGGGCGCGGCGGTCAGTCGTCATGGTAGTTCGTGACCTCTACGATCTCGATGGCCGTCACGGAATGACGATCGATGCCCCCGTCGGGCAGGTTGGCTGGCGTGCGCGCCGGCGCGAACACGAGTCGATACGGTCCCCACAGGGACATGGCGAACTGACCGATCCGGTCGCCACCAAGGGCATGGCAGCGACCGGGCACGCCCTCAAGATCGTCGAGGGTCGGCGCGGCGTGCAGGCTGCCGAGGCGTCGCCGCACGACGCGCCACTCATCGGCGCCGAAATGTCGCTGGCCGGACCGGTCGTCTGCGCATATCTTGCCGAGACGGCGATCCTTCCACTGAATCTCGATTTCAGCGCCTCCCTTGACAAGGGAATAACCCTTGGGGTTATGATGCACGTCTGATGTTCACCCCGTCAAGCCAGATCCCGCTCTTCGCTTCCGAGTTGATCGCCGGTCGGCCACGTCCGCTTGGGGTGTATGTGCCCGTGCTGCTTGACAAGCGCGGCGAGCTCGAGGCCCTGGCGAAGGCTGGAGGCGGGGTGTGGGACTCGATGACGCCGCTCATCCAGATGCTTCCCACCGGCGACCGCGGGCCCGATGAGAAGGCCTTCTCGATCGTCGAGTGGATCGAGCGCCTGCGACGAGGGGTCGGCGACCACCTCATCTACCTCGACCCCGGCGGGGTCGCGAGACGGTCGACGCGTTCCAAGCCGATGCCGCCAGCCGTGGTCGAGGGACTCTACGCGCAGGCGTCCCGAGACGGACTCTCCTTCATCCCGGTCTACACGATTGGACGGACCGACCTCGCAGCGGTAACCGCCAGCGTCGCGCATGAAGAGCGACGCGGTCTGGCCCTCCGAGTGCGGATCGGCAATCTAACCTACAGGGGTGCGCGTCGCCTCGTGGATGGCGCTTTCGCCGAGTTCGAGGACCTTGGCATCACGCCCTTGTCAACGGACCTCATGGTCGATCTCGGATACCTCGATCGTGATGCAGAGATCGACGCTGCTGGACTTGATCCGTTGTTCGCCGAATTCGAGCGAGCCGCCCCGTGGCGGTCTGTCACTTTGGCTGCGACAACAGTTCCCGCCTCGTTCGCCGAGTTTGTGCGAGATGGCGACCTGGAAGGTGTGCCTCGACGTGAATGGAGCCTCTGGAAGGGCCTGCGCGCCCTCGGTCACGAAGGCCTGCGTTATAGCGACTACGCGATCCAGAACTGCGTCCCGCCGGACCCCATGAATGCCAAGAACATGCGGGCCAGCATCCGGTACGGAGTGCCGGATTGGCTCTTCGTCGCCCGCGGTGTCGGACCGGTCCAGTCCCTCCCACGGGAGGAGAAGGCCGCGCAGTACCAGGAGCTCGCCGTCAAGCTGATGCTTCATCCGCCATTCGTTGGGCGAGCGTGCTGTGATGGCGACCGCTTCATCGAGGAGTGCGCCGACGGTCTCCGGCAAGTCCGCGCTCAACAGGTCTGGCGCGAGATCGGAACCTTGCACCACCTGCACATGATCACTCTCGCGATCGCCGATTACACCGCAGCGCGCGCCATCACGCCGCGCCGACGATCCCCGAATCGGTCAAGCTCCGACGCCCCAGTGCCTCGGTAGCCGCGAAGCCCGGCATGCCGCGAGGGCCTCAGAACCTCCTGGCAGAGGAATCCGCCCACCCGCAGATCGCGATGCTTGTGACCGAGCCGACCTCTCTGGGCGCTCAACCGTCCTCGATCGTCGGTTGGCATCAGGACGCCGGCTACTCACGCCATGCCCATCTCACACTGTCGCGCCGGGCCCGCACAGCTCCGGGCTCGGCAATCTTTCGGAGCGGACCTTGCGGATGGTCGCGGAGGCGGACGTAGAGCTGTGCCGTAAGAGTGGCGTCGGGAGTCTTTCCGCTCGACTCGACAAGCCCGCGCTCGATCGCGACTCGAGCGATCTCGGTGGCCGTCATTTCTCGGCCGGTCTCCTTGAGGATGGAGATCGCAGCTGTCAGAAAGGACACAACCTACCCCGCGCTCACGTCAGGGGTTCCCCGCGCGGCTCGGTACCGTGCTCTGACGGCGTTGAGATCGGCACCTGCGGCGATAGCGGCACGCATCTTCTCCAGCGCGCGGTCGGAGTACCTCGCCAGCCTTGTTTTCTCGAAGACGAAGTCGTGCCGACACATTGGATCATCCTCGACACCAAGCTCCCAGCGAAGGGCCTTCGCTCTCGCCGTGTCGATCTTGAGCTTGTCGGCCAGCGCCTTCGAGCCGTACTTGAACGTGGTCTGGAGGTCAACTTCCCTGATTGCCGAGGCCTCGGTGGGGTCGTCCGGGTCCACCAGCCGGACAGGAGGTGCATCGGGCTGTCGGGTGATCCGCACACGCACCGTGAGCCCGGCGCCCTCGATCTCGGTCCCAAGACCGTGCAGCCGAGGGAAGACCTCGTCGCGCGACCTCCCCACGCGAATGCCGCGCTCGACGCGGTTCACGTCGCGCTCGCTGATCTCGACTTCGTCCGCGACATGGCCCTCGAGGGCAAGCAGTGTCCGGATCATCTGTCGTGCCTCCGGGCGATGCCGACGTCCCGGTTCAAGGAGTTCGCCGATTTGGCGGAACTGGCGGTCGATCAGGAGGTCGAGATCAGCAGGGGGCTCCGTCGAGATCGGGAGCACCCTTGTCGGTAGGACGTCCGCGAGGGACTCTCCAAAGACGTCGCGCAGCACGTCGTCGAATACCGTGATTCCGGCGCGCAGATGCAGGTAGAGCAGAGCCTCGTCGTTCCCGCCCAAGTAGTGCTGCTCGTCGTCGCGCATCGCATCGAGAGTTCGCAGCGTTCCAGCGACTTCCTCGCCAAGTCCGAGTTCTTGGCGCGCAAGGTTCAATGCGCGTGAGAATCCGATCGACCGACCAGTCTTCGAGTCAATGACTTTCAGCCTGCGCTCAACGAGGGCCGCCTTCAGCAGCATTTCGAAGGCATGCTGCGAGTGCAGAAGCACCGTCGTGACGCGCCCGTCGTCCTCGAGCGAGTTGAACGCCTGGGCGGCTCGACGAAGGCTCGCGATCGCCTTGGCCTTCAGGAGCCGGGTTTCACGACGCATCAGCCAGCAACCTGGACGGAAGGCGGACAAGGCGGCAACGCGTGGACGACCATCGCTGGATGAATGCCGAGAGCATCGCGACGAGCATCATTCACGGCGTGACAGCCTGGTAGCAGACGAGATGGATGTCATTGCGCCCGACGGGCGGTTCCACGGGCACGCGTGGAGCACGCAGACCCTCGCTCTCGACGTAGGCCACGACTTGTTCGACCTTCGCCGAATCCGAGGCATCCGCACGGTCGAGGATCCCGCGGAGGGCGCGACTGACGGTGAGCGGCCACGGGGCTTGGAGGGCCTCGATGACTCGCTCCTGGACGGCGGGCTCGATCATGGTCGCTCCGAAGAGCAGAGACACCGCATCGCGCTGCGCCTTGGGCACCGCCGCGGCCCGCGTCGCTGGATCCAACTCGGCCTGACGGTTTGCCAGGATCGCATCACGGGCACGGTCCCACATCGCAAACAGCCGAACTCGGACGTCGTCCGGCAGGTGGCGGACGGTCGTCGGCGAGCACCGAGCGATCCCGAGGAGGGAGAGACGGTCGGACGAGAGGTCGCCCCCGTCGAACGGGACGAACTGCCACTCCACTCGTGAGCCGGCACGAGCAGCGAAGACGACGCCGCTCGTCGGTTGGCCTCGGAACCCAGATCCGATCCCCCACGGGAGCGACTTCAGCTCGCCTTCGCGAGCCTGCATGAGCGCCTCGCGCAACTCCTCCCGGAAGACCTCACCACTGAAGGCATCCAGCTCGGCTTCCTTCTGGTCGAGGAAGTCAGCGTCCTCACCGGCGATCCGCGCGATCTCCGCGCGGGTGTCGTCAAAGACCCGCTCCACGGCGTCGTCGCCCGGGAGGACGCCCGTCTCGACGCCGACGGCGGCGTTGGCCTGGGCGATCTTCCGGCGCAGGCTCGCCTCGAGGTCGAGGAGGTCGTCGAGGTCCTGGTCCGGAAAGAACGTGTACAGGTGCACGACGTCGTGCTTCGAGCCGATCCGGTCGACGCGGCCGTTGCGCTGCACGAGACGCATCGGGTTCCATGGAAGGTCCAGGTTGATGACGTTCCCGCACTGCTGAAGGTTCTGACCCTCGGCCAGAACATCGGTAGAGAGGAGAAGATCGACCTGCTCCACGGTCCCGGCCGGTGCGCCGGAGGAGTGCGGCACAAACGACCAGACGATCCGCTGGCGGGTTTCGGAACTCGCCGCCCCGGTCGTGACCCCAATGCGGCCGCGGTAGCGGGCCATCCTCGGATCGGACGTTGTCTCGAGGAACCCGTGGATGTAGTCGATGGTGTCGGCGAAGTAGCTGAATAGGACGACCTTGCGCTCGTCCGTATGGGTGGCTGCGCCGTCGATCCGGGCGAGCGTGCCCAGGAGCGCGTCGAGTTTCGGGTCGTGGGCCGCATCGATCGTGGCCGCACGGACCAGGAGTGTCCGCAACAGGTCTCGATCCGCGACGACTCGCTCGCGCAGGTCTACCGCGAGGTATTCGCTCGTCGGCCGAGCGTTCGGATCCTCGGCGAGCAGCAGGTCCAGGTCCGCGTCATCGAGCCCCGCGTCGAACGCCTCCGGTGACACGCGCGGAATCGCGACGTACCCGCGATCGAGGATCTCGAGGAAACGGTCGTGCGACCCGATCATCTTGCCAAGCGTCCGCCGAAACGCCTCGAGGCTCGACTCGAATCGCTTGAGCAGCTGGCTGAGCAACAGGGCGCTCGTGACCTGCTGCGCTGTCGCCCCGTCGCCGCCAACGCGGTAGAGGTCCGGCTGGTACCGGGCCATGGAGAGGCCGCCGCCGATCGCCTTCGCGACCTGGTCGAAGAACTCGCCTCCACTCGTCGCGTCCGCGGGGCGGGCCGAGTCATAGCCAACGCGATGGAGCTTCGGCGTCGGGAAGACGAGCGGCACCGGCCCTTCCGGCGTGTTGAGCGTCGCGCCCGGGAAGAACCGCCTGATGTGCGTGCGGGTCCGACGGACCGAGACTGCATCGAGGAGGGGAAACAGGTGCGCCGGGGTCAAGGCCTCGAGGTCGAGCCCAAGCGCCCGCACGATGTACTCGCGCAGGTTGGCGATGCCGAGCTCCGCGAACCGACTCTCCGTCCGGGCGAAGAGGAGGATCTGCCAGTAGAGGTCCCACAGGCTGTTGTTGACGGGGGTCGCGGTAAGCATGATGAGCCGCTTCTCGACGCCGCCCGCCGCCATGAGGCGACGCAGGGCGCGGTAGTAGGTTGTCTCGGACGATCGGAAGGCGTGCGCCTCGTCGATGACGATGCAGCGGTATTCGGAGGCGTCGAGCTTGAGATGCGCCTTGCGTCCCTCGGGACGTCCGGGCTCCGGTGGGTCGCCGACCTGGAGGTCGTTGGCGAGCTCCTGGTAGGACACGACCTCGACTGCGTACTTGGTATGGGTGGCGAGGAAGCCCTCCCAGTTGGCATCCCGCAGGCTCGCGGGCGCCACAACGAGCACGCGCCAGCCCTTCGCCTGCAGGTGGAACTCGATGAGCCCACCGGCGGTGAACGTCTTGCCGAGGCCGACCCCGTCGGCGATGAGCACCCCGCCCCAGTGGTCGAGGATCCGGAGCGCCCGACCAACGCCGAGCCGCTGGAACTCCGTCAGCTGCAGCGTCGCGCCGGGCGCGCGCGGCAGCTCGCCGGTCTCCTCAGCCAACTCGGCCCCGTAGAGCTCGTAGAGCATCCGCAGGTAGATCGTGTGCGGGTCGTAGTCGATCTCGAGGGCCCGGTACACGCCGGCAAGATCGAATGGTTCGGCCTCGGCCCAGAGATCGTCAAACCATGTGCGAGCCGCCTTGACCTGGTGCGGTGCGTAAGCGCCAAGGTCGAGCTCGAGGTTGTGGAGCAGACCCGCCGCCGTGAAGTTGGCAGAGCCGGCGAGGACGCCCGCCTCGTCGCCGAAAATGAACGCCTTGCCGTGGAGGAACTCGCGACGGTAGATCCTGACCTCAGTCGTCGGGCGGTCGAGGAACGCTACGAGGCGCTCGACGGCTTTCACCGCCTCTGGCGCGAAGGGGACCAGGTCCCGGTCGGCTTCCAGCGACGCCCGCAGCTCGCCTAGCCGCACCCGGAGTGGCTGCTCAGTCGGCGGCGTCCCCGGCAAGACCGTGCGGCGCGGGCGGACAGGCTCGGGCTCGGACCCCAGAAGGATCCGGACGCGCGGGGCCGCCTCGAGCACATCGGCGATGACCGAGAATCCGCCGAGGTTGAAGTAGCCCGAGGCGATGGCGATGTCGCGGGTGTTATGGTAGTACGCGCCGGCCTGGCGGATCGCCTCAGCAACGGTGTTCGCGGCACGGTTGTCGATGAACTCGCGACGCTCGCCGGTCATGTCGCCCATCGATCGAAGTGCTCGAGAACCGCCGCGCGCCGCGCGGGCGACACGCCCGCCTCGGTCGCCGGGAAGTCCTCGAACATCAACTCGAGCTCGGAGCCCTCCAGCCCATACAGGTGCGCGACGACCGCGTCCAGCTCGGCGATCATCGCCGACTTCTCCGTCGGCTCGACGGGCCCGACGACCACACCAACCGCGGCCCCGAACTCCGCGTACCGCTCGTCGATGCACGCGAGCCGACCAGCCAACCCGACGGCACGCTCCCAGCGCGGGTCGTCACGCGGCGGACGCGGCACGGGCAGGCTATTGAGGATGAAGTAATTCATGTTGACCTCGACTCGTCGTCGAGCGAACCAGTCGAAGGGGACGGACGACATGACGCCCAGCAGGTACGCCTGATCGCACTCGTCACCCTTGGGCCAAAGCAACGAGGGCGCCTTGTTATGCGCGAACACATTGGGCGGTACCAAACAGGCGCGGGAAGTCCGGGAGTCGGTCGCGCGGGTGATGTCGCGAAACAGGATGCGCGGACGGTAGTGGGGCATCGTTCTCGGGTCGCGGAGGACATCAGGGAGGAAGTGGGCCCGCCAGACGTCGGACCTTTGACGCTTCCGCTCGAGTTCGGCAAGGCCAATGGCCGGCTCGAGGACGAAGCCCAGTTCGCCGTCGCGTTTCCAGAGCTCGGGTTCCCAGAGATCGAACGACTTGCCGCCGTACACGGGCCAGACTTCCCCGGCCACCGTGCCAGGTTCCTTCAACAGGCCCGACTTGCGGTCGTTCGTGACGTGCAGCTCGGCCCAGGGAACAGCACGCCACCCGCCCTTTCCGGAGTCAAAGCGCGGATGGAGGAGCACGATCCGCTGGTAGAGGCGGGCGGCCGCGGCCGACGGCAGGAGGGGGACCGCCAGGTCCGGGTTCGGGACGCGAAGCTGCTCCAGCGTCCACTCGGTCCGCTCCACGTCGATGCGCTCGAACGCCTCGCGGTCGGCGGCGACCGCGGACACCGATAGGGTCCGTTCGGCGGCGGGCCCGACCTTGGTCGCGAGCAGAACGAGTGTGTAGCGATGCTCGGCGTCCGGGAACACCCAGCCGCCGCTGTTCAGAAGGACATCAAGCGATGCTGTTCCAGCCGAGCTGAAGAGGCGTTCGCGGAACGGCGCCGTGCCATCCCCCGCAAACGCGGTGCGCGGCAGGACGACACCGAGGTGTCCGCCCTCACGAACCAGATCGAGGAACCGCTCGGCGAATGCCTTGTACAGGTCGGGGTCACCGCTCCTGGTGAGCTTGTACTTCGCCGCGAGGTACCTGCGGAGCGCCTCCTTCTCGGCCAGCTCATCTTCGTACCGGTCGCGCACCGTCGTGTAGGTCGCCTCGAACTCGGCGATCCGGCGCTCTTGCTCGATCTGCGACTTGACACTCTTGATCCCCGGCAGGTGCCGCGCATAGAAGCCGAGTCGCTCGACCGTGACCTCCTCCCACGGCGGATTCCCGACGATGACGTCGAACCCGGGGCGTTCTTCGCGCAGGAAGATCGCCGGGAAGGCGAGCCTCCAGTGCAGCGCCGCCTGCGATCGGGCGGCGGCTCGAGCCCGACCGAGGGCGGCCGCTGTCCGGATGGACAGGTCGCCCTCAATGATCTGGTCGGCCTCGATCTCGATCGCTCCGAAATCCTCCTCGAGCAGCGGACCCGCCGTGAGGACATCGTAGAAGTCGTGGAGACCGGCGGTCGCAGCTTCCAGCTCGGCCTGGAGTTCCCGACCCCGCGCGATATCGCCAAGCTCGAGATCGTTGATCGATGCGACCTCGCCCGCTCGTCGCGCGGCCTCCCCTTCGCGCATGATCGCGAACAGTCCGATCCCGGGAACGAAGCCCCCAACCCCGACGAGCGAGTTGCCGTGCACGAGGTTGGCGCCGAGATAGCTGAGGGGCAACCCCGGCACGAGGCTGTGGAGCCAGAGCCCGAGCCGCGCCAACTCGACCGCCATCTTGTTGTAGTCGACGCCGTAGACGCACCGCTTCAGGACGATGCGGCGAAGGAGGTCAACGTCGGCGACCCGATCCCCGAGGTGCGGGGAGCCGTACCCGTCGCCCACGGTGTTCAGCCGGGCTCGGGCGCGCTCGAGCTCCGCGCGGACCGCTCGGTTCGGGTGCGCAGCGAGATAGGCGGCATATCGCTCGGTCAGCGCATCGAGCGCGGCGACCAGGAAATGGCCGGATCCCATCGCGATATCGGCGATTCGGAAGTCGAAGAGCGTCGCGGCCGGCAGGTCGAGATCGTCGCCGACCCGGCCAAGGTGTTCATCGATTGCCGGCCGAAGGGCCTTGTCGATCAGTCGATCGACTGCGAACACCGGCGTGTAGTAGGAGCCCGTCGCCTTGCGGCCGCCCTGCGGGGAGCGGATGTGCGGCGCGCCGACCGGGACGTCGAACGCTTCCCCGGGCCCCGCCGGCACGTACGGTTCGCCCTCCGCGCGCCGGTCGATCCGCAGGTTCTGCGTGGCAAACGCGACCTCGTAGCTGAGGAGTCCCTCGTAGATCGTCCCGATGTGGCGAACGCCGAGGTCGCCGAAGTCGATCTTGCCCGCCTGGCCGTCCGGACCCACATCCCAGCCGAGCGCGACCAGCGCGGGGCCGACGACGGCGTTCGGTAGCTCGATCCTCCGCAGGAGTCCACGATCCAGGCCATCGTCCGCAAAGAGACCTCCATCGTACGGCGGAACCCCCCAGTCGGCGTTCCCGTGAGCGACGGCAGCGAAGAGCTGCTTGAGCTCGGACCAGAGACTCGTCGCGGTGGCATCGAAGACGTGGCCGGCTTGCTGGCGCTCGGCGGATGAGATCACCATTCGGGTGATCGAATGGGTCCCGTACTCGGCGTTCCCCATCGGCAGGAGGTCGCGATCCTCGGCGTAGAGGAGGAACAGGAGCCGGAACAGCACTACCAGGGTGGCCCGGTACAGTTCGCTCTCGTTGGGACGCGGCTCGACGCGTTCCCGCGCCGCCGCATCGATTCCGCGCACGAGTCGGTCGACGACCTCTTCGTACAGACGCTCGGTGAATCGCTCGCGGAGGCCGACGGCATATCGGCCCGACCCGGCACGGATGCGTTCGAGGCGGCCATTCGATCGGAGGGCGTCCGGCGCGGCGAGCGCACCGAGAAGGGGCGCCCACCGTGCCGGCAGGAGGCTCGTGTCG